>Ga0302319_10008436_pt1 | contig 20027 bp, 21 predicted proteins | sample Bog_T0_2_FD_203319 | JGI IMG/M metagenome (GOLD analysis project Ga0302319, IMG submission 203319) | Peat permafrost microbial communities from Stordalen Mire near Abisko, Sweden - Bog_T0_2 | ecosystem: Environmental > Terrestrial > Soil > Wetlands > Peat | place: Sweden: Abisko, Stordalen Mire... | reverse complement strand
CCGGTGCGCGATTACCTCGCCGACATCCTCCCTGGGCTTGCCAACGCGCCCGTTCAACGCATCGCAGACCTTACTCCTGCTTCCTGGGCCGCAAAGACATCATCCATGCATTTGGTCTGACGCATACACTAGACGAAGATGCCCAGGCGGATTTCTTTGCCGGAATCCGCCTGGGCATTTCAGTAGGTTTTAGGCGTAGACGCTGACACTAGCCTGGCTGCCATTGTCAGCGCCTGTACCCTGCGCAGCAGTTCCGTATTTGCTGTCAAGTTGAGTCAGCGTCGATTCCATGGCGCTTACCGAAGTGGCTTGCGCCATGCTGGCAATAATGTTCGACAGCATGTTCTTGTCGGTGGACTGAGCCGCGGCTCTGGCCAAATCGGTGATCGACTGCTCCGCAGTCGGCTGGTCCGAGGCCAAGTTCGCGGGCGTGCCGACTGGGACGGCGTGTATGGTTGCGAGGTCGGCTGCGTAGCCTATCTCAAACGCATCGGCTTCCGCAGTAGCATTGCGCGCCGTGTAGCCAAGCGTCTGCAACGCATCGGCCAGGTTGGTCGCGAACCAACTCATCTGACCGGCCTCAGAGGCTACGTCGCTGCCGCCCCCGGTCGGATTTATAAGGCCCAGGTTATGGGTCGGCGCGATAGTTGAGAGCGCGGTGAATGCAGTCTGTACGTCGGAGGCATTACCCGCCTGAAGGGCGCTTCCCAGCGCGGTCAGGTCTTTCTGAAACCTGGGGAAACCTGGGGAAACCGGGGAAACCTGGGGACAGACGGGACGTTCCCAGCGGATTTCCAGCGCCTCAGAATACCGTGCGTCCTCAACCAGCTTTGCCGTGTGTTCCATCGGGGTACCCTCTGGGAAAACCTGGGGAAACCTGGGGACAGACGGGTGGAGTGAACCCCTGAAGTGAGACACGATAATTAGGGGAAAGGTCGTTCTTGATTGGAGACAGCCTTCGCCATTGCTAGTTAGACGGACCTCTTTGAGCACGTCGGAATTCGAAGGCCGGGCCGTTGCCCCAGGCTTGCATAGACGGTTCGGAGATCCGGATCGGCCTCGACGACCTCGGCGCTACTCGGTTCGGAGCGCTTTCACTGGATCCAACCGGGAGGCGCGCCAAGCGGGGGCGAGGCAGGCGAGAATGGCGACCACTAAGAGCGTTGCGATCACACTGGAGAGAACCACTGGATCGATAGGCTTGGTTCCGAAAAACATCGACTGGAAGATGCGTGTCGCTGCAAGGCTCATTACGAGACCAAGTCCGAGCCCGAAGAGTGCCGGTCGCAGGCCATCGAACAGCATCAACTGCAAAAGCTGATCTCGTTGCGCGCCGAGCGCCATGCGGATTCCCAGTTCCGAAGTCCGCTGCGTGGTGAGGTACGACAGCACTCCGTACAATCCTACAGAGGCAAGCAGGAGCGACAAAATGGCAAAGGCGAGCACGAGGGTGGTGCTGAGGCTTGCGTTGACCAGTGATTTGCCGATTACCTGGTTCATGGTGAGCACATCCGAAACCGGAAGCTGAGGATCGAGAGCAGCAATCTGTTTTTGCACGGGGACGGAGAGCTGCAATGGCTCAGACTCCGTGCGAACGGCGAGCGTCTGGCTTTCGCCGCCTCCTTCAAGAATCGGGAAATACATGGTCGCCTTCGGCTCCTGGCCAACCTGGTACAAGGTGTCCCCGACGACACCCACGATTTCGTAATCGACATTGTTTGGCGTTCCGGGGTGGAAGTGTGCCGGAACATGGAGGTGTTTGCCTATGGGGATATCGCCGGAAAAGTATTGCCGCGCTAGTTGATGGCTGATCATCACTTTGTAGGATCGCGCGCCGCGTTCGTCGTTGGTAAAGAAGCGGCCGCTGACGAGTGGAATTCCGAGGGCGCTGAAATAGCCTGGATCGGCCCAACGCACAACCGCTTCGGGCCGGCCTTCGTCCGCCTTCAGCGGAGGATGCTCTTTCACCGTAAATACAAAGTCTCCCCAGTATCCCGCGCCCGGCAATGTGCTTCCCAATGCGGCGGCGCGAATCCCGGGGAGGTCTCTCACTCGTTCCAGCAATGCTTCATTGAATGCATTTACCTTCTCTGGCGTGTCGTACTTTTTATCCGGCAGGCTGTACTGCATCGTCAGCAGATTTTTGGTATCGCAGCCAACATCAGCGGAACGCAGCTGGAGAAAGCCCTTGAGCAGGAGGCCTGCAGCAAGCAGCAAGACCACAGTGATTGCAATCTCCACCGTAAGGAGTGACTTTCGCAGGGCAGTGCGCGAAGTACTACTCGCTCCAGTGCGTGCGGAAGTTTGCAGGGCTTTGGTCATCGTCTTGCCGGTTGTCGAAAGCGCAGGCAACAAGCCGACAAGCAGCGTGGCCAGGAACATGAGCGCGCACGCAAACACAATCACGGCACCATCGATGTGGATGCTTTGTGCAGTGGGCAGGTCTCTCCACGCATGTGCGAGCAACTGCGTACCAAGCATCGATAGCAGGATTCCGCCCAAGCCACCGCCCGCGCAGATCAGCACGCTCTCAGTCAACTGCTCGCGAATCAAAGTGGCGCGCTGTGCACCAAGGGCACTGCGAATCGCTACTTCCCGTTGGCGTGCCGCGCCCCGCGCGACCAGCAGGTTCGAGACATTGAGACAGCCGATAAGGAGCATGCAGCCGACGGCGTAAAGCATCAGGTTCAGCGGCTTCTTTACGTTCCCCGCGAGATCCTCGTTCAGCGAACGTGGAGCGACATCTTCATTCACGGGGTCGTGTGGGTATTGCAGATGGAGCTGGTACTGAATCGCACCCAACCGCGCAACTGCGTTTGCAAGGCTCACGTCAGGACGCAACCGCGCTACGGCCTGGCTTTGGTGCCAGTCGTGATGCTGCAACATCCCCGGCAAGGCATCGGCTCGATACGGGGTCCACAACTGGATGGTGGCATCGGGATAAGCGAACCACGAAGGCAGTACGCCGACTACGGTGTAGGGCCTGCCATCGAGGTGAACCTGTCGACCCACGATCTTTGCATCACCTGCAAACCGCCTCTCGAACGCGCTCCAGGTGAGCATGACTACGGAGCTGCCGGGCCGGTCTTCCGACTCAGTAAATGCCCTGCCCAATGCCGGCTGCACTCCCAGAAGCTGAAACAGATTCCATGAGCCCGCGACCACGTGGACGCTCTCCGGCATTTCGCCCCGTTCTCCGGTCAGGTTGTACCCGGTGTAACGCATGATTGCCATGTCTTCAAAGCCCTGAGGCTTTGAGCGCCAATCGTAAAAGTCCGCCGCCGCTACGGGGTTATAGACGAAATCTCCCGTGCTGCTCTGGGCTCCTCTATGGTGCTCATACAGCATTACCAAGTGGTCGGGATCTTGGAAGGGGAGCGGCCTGAGCAAAACCGAGCGCACGATTGTGAACAGCGATGTGGCTGCACCGATGCATAGAGCCATGACGGCAATCGCAATGTTCGAGAAGCCTGGCGTGCGGCTCAGCGTGCGGAGAGCGTATTTTAGGTCGCGGCCTGCATGGGTCAGAAGCAGGGGAGAGTTCTGCAGCCACAGCGATTCGCGCACCTTTTGCGGATTGCCTAACTTTATCCGCGCTTGCCGCAGGGCCTCGTCGGGCGACATTCCACGCGCCTGGTTGTCAGCGGTTTCTTCGGTCAGAAATGTCTCGAACTCGTTTTGCAGTTCGGCGTCAGATTGCTTGCGATGAAAAAACCTGAACAACCTCATCGCGCACCTCCCTCTTCGCCGATCACCAGGCCGATGGCTCGCGTCATCTGACGCCAGCGGCTGGTTTCGCGCACCAGTTGTTTACGGCCTTCCGCAGTGAGCCGGTAGAACTTTGCCTTGCGGTTGTTTTCGCTCGTGCCCCAGTGGGAAGAAACCCACTTTCGATCTTCAAGCCGGTGGAGCGCTGGGTAGAGCGAGCCTTGTTCCACTTCGAGTACGTCTTCGGAGGTGCGCTCAATGACTTTTGCGATGGTGTGCCCATGGGCGTCTCCGCCGACCAGTGTTCGCAGGATCATCATGTCCATGGTGCCCTTGAGCATCTCGCTGTCGGGTTGGTTCTTTTTGGGCATTCGACTCTCCACTAGAAGTCCTATGGGAGGAAATCATACACCACTAGAACTTCTATGGGAAGAATTAAATGAATGCTCTCGAACTCGATTCCAAGGCCGAATCCTATCGTTGTTGAGATGGGTCTCTGGTTAGAGGATGGGGTGCAGAAACATTCGGCCATACGCGACGAATGCCATGAGAACGCCCAGCACGGAGCTGAGGATTGTGGGTGCGACCTCGCGGTACTTGATGTGCACCCAGACGAATACGAGGCTCTCAATGGCGAGGATGGTGGCGGCCAGGATTGTTAACGACGGCTGCCAATGGAAGGCGTCGGGGACGATGAGTGCGACGGTGCAGACGAGCTCCACGATGCCGAGGATCGTCCAGGCATTGCGCGGCAGGGCGCCGAAGGATGGGACATCGTGGCTTACCTTGTCGAATAGGAAGACTTTCATGACGCCCGACGATCCGTACAGCAGCGCGGCGAGGACTTGAAGAATCCATAACAGAATGTTCATCGTTTGCGTCTTTCCTGTTTCCAAGCCGGAGTGCGCCTAGCAGTTTCCCCCGGCGCGATCCACCTACTGAGCCCAGACCTGCCAACCAAGGATAGCCTCATCATAATTCCCTTTTATGTCGCACGGAGGAATCTTTTCCAGACCTGAGCGAGGAACACGGCCTCGTCTTCGAGCGGCCAGGGCTGCAAACAAATGGAAGCTTTCGTCCTGCCCGAACATGGCGAGCATCCTCCAAATGCTATTCAGTAGCGCACAAATAAGCCGCCGCACTGGCACTGATGATGGAAGGCGCCTGGTCAACTGTAAGCGTGAAGCTCTGCGTGGCGTTGGGGCTGACACCGTTGCCCGCGGTGAAGGTGATGACGTAGATGCCGCCCGTACCGGAAGCAGGGGTGCCGGAAAGTGATCCCGCGCTGCTGAGCGTGATGCCGCTTGGCAGTGTCCCGGTTTCGCTGAATGTTGAGGCGGGATAGCCCGATGCGGTGACGCTGAAGGAGCCGGATTGACCTACGGTACCCGCCCTTCATTTCAAAGATGATGAGCACCGAGGTCATTGGCGCTCGAACAATGCCGGCGAAGACGGCTCCCATACCAACCACGGCGAATGCGCCTATGAGTCGGCCGAGTGGTGGAACACGATCACGTCCAGGTGGCCCACCGCACCGCCAAGCATGGCGCCCATGAATAGCGCCGGTGCAAAGATGCCGCCCGAGCCGCCGCTTGAGTAAGAACTGACAGTAGAAGCAAGCTTGAGGGCGCAGAATGCGGCCATGGCGGTGGCGGTCATTTTGCCTGTGAGCGCCAGAGTGAGAGTTTTATATGGGTCGCCAGCAATCCCGTTCAGGTGGAAGGGCGCCAGCGCAGCAACTGCCATGCCCCCTGCCCGCTGCCAAGCCCACGGAAGCCGGGCGTCGGGAGTTCTTCGGGCCGAGCCGCGCCAAGCGGGCCAGCATACTGCTGACACCCGCGCAGATCTGCACGGTTGGCCCTTCAAGGCCAAGCGACGCTCCGGAGCCGATTTGAAGTGCGAACAGGACAAACTTACCGATTGTTTCATGCGCGGTGACCATGCCGGACCGCAGGGTGTAAGCCACCTTCACCTGGGGAATGCCGCTACCCGCCGCGGCAAGGGCAAAGTAGTAAGACCGACGCCGCAGACCAGGCCGCCGATGGTGGGGGAAACGATGGTCCACCATATCCAGCTGTGCCCCAAGGCGGCGTTAGCACGGTCTATGAGAAGAGCCTCAAGTCCCATGATGCTAGGGTGGAAAGCCACGGCAGCGAGTCCGAAGAGCCCGCCGGCCAGAATGGTTACGGCAAGGAGGCGCTGACGCTCGCTGGGCATGCGACGCAACAGCCAGGCGTAGAAACGTGTATACAGCACATGGAGACCGGCCCAATAACTGGGCATCGGCAGTTCCTGGCTGGTCGAGGGAGTCACAACACCAGTATAGAAGCAGAGTGGGAGGGAGTCAGGTCAACACAAGCGAACTCGCGGGAAGAGGGTCGTGGGGCACAACGGATGAATTTTCGCAATCTCTTACTTCTCCTTACGACTTCCCAAATAAAGTTCGGACTGAAGCTGGTTCCCAAAATCTTGCCTGCTTTTCTGATCCAGAGTGGGAATTCAAGACACTTTGCCAGTGCGAGAACCGAACCTAAATCTCATTCCGGTTGTGACATAAATAGACCCGTTGATCAGCCTCTGCGATGAACTCAACCAAGCAGGTGGGGACGAGTTCGGAATAACGTTGAGTCCAGCCTCCGGCTTTGAGATTCAAGTACCTGAGATGCCAAGAATTGTCGTCTATAAAGAGACCTTGCAGACGTCCAATCTCACCATCTCTGGCCCACAACCCGTAATCGGATAACTCTCGCGCATTGCGGAGATGTGGGACCTTCATCGGTCTCATCACATGGTCCTTTCCGTAGGACTTAACTTTCTCCTCGTCAACCTCGCGAATGAACCAACGGTCCAATGCGCTATTGCCTTGAACCCTGGCATCCGGAGGTTGGAATGTAACCCAGCTTCTGAAGTTCACCTCTGGAGTATTGAGCACTTGGTCTCTTGAGCTTGGGATCTGGAAAGAACGATTTACCCAGCATGGTTGCTAGACAGCTGCGAGCGCAAAGGCTACATCTCGCCGTTTGATCCAACTTCCAACTGCGATTAGCAAATAGCGGACCGTCCATGAATGGTCGTCAAAAAGCAAATCGCGGACCATTCCGGCTTCGCCGTCAATTGCGAAGACGGAAGATCCAATCAAGCTATTCACATCGCGCACGATATTTGCTTTTGAGGTCGAATAAATTTGTCCATTGTCAGACACGGTTGAGTTCCCTCGATCATCCGAACAGCGAAGCAATTGCGCGGGAGAATGACTCACTACTGCGCAAAGGGCAAAATCCACATTGCCGATCTGGGATCACAAATCATGCCTTGCCGAAAACGCATTGCCAAGCCCACGCATTTTGCATCACAGCGATTTGATAAACAATGCCGTCGCGGTTCCATTCACATCGGTGGAAATCACTCTCACCTGATCACCCTTCCCTGCTTCGAACTTGAATCCCTCCACTGCTCCCATTCCCGTGTCAGCAACTGTGCTCTGAGTGATTTTGAAAGACGCGATGGCCCCCGATTGATCCTTGATTGAGATTGAATGATCCCTGCCTTCGAACTTGACGACTTCTCCGCTGACCTTCTTGAACGGCCCAGGTCCGAGGTCGCGCAAAGCAACCGCTGTCCGCACATCGCTGTAGCCAAAATAGTAGACAATCACCCGTGTTTCCTTTTTCTTGAATGCATCCGCAGCGATTGCATCAGCGCGGAGCGTCTTGTCGAATTCGACGGGTGTCTTCGAGTCCGTCATCGCTTTGAATGTGCCCCCGGATCCATCGTCGGTAAGGACGGTAATTGTTTTTGCGGCCAAATTGACATTGTTCACCGTTCCCGACAGCGCATGAACAACCTCCTGAGCTACCGCTAAACCACAGGCAAACGAAAAGCATCCCACGAGAACGAATGTGTTCCGTATTCCTCTCCCCATAAGCTTCCTCCGATCTTCAATTTGTTGAACCGAATGGTGGTTGATGTAGTTCCTTCCAAAGCAAAGAGCATTTGCGCCAAAGTAAGTTGCACCTCCATGGGATCTGCACGGCAACCGTTAAGAGTCCTTGTGAAGACTGCACCCGACCAGCACATCCTTCACCTATGAAAAGGAAACCCGCTGCAACCCGGCAAGGAAATGCCGGGGTGCAGTGAATCGTGTCAAAATCGCACCCCGAGAAAATGTGGGCCTGAGACGTCATATTAGCGGTCCATCGAAAAGCCGGCGCGGCGATTCTGCTGCCAGCAAGACTCCGTTGACTCGGAGCAGAAGGGCTTCTCCTTGCCGTAGCTGATCACGCGGATGCGGCTGGCAGCCACTCCGGCGTTGACAAGCCCCTTCTTGGCGGATTCGGCCCGGTTTTGACCAAGCGCCAGGTTGTATTCATTGGAGCCACGCTCGTCGCAATAACCGCCAATGAGAACCTTAACGTCTGGATGACTGGTCAGATATGCTGCGTCATGCGCGAGCGTGCCCTGCGCATCGGTGCGGACATCGTATTTGTCATAATCGAAGAAGATGTCTTGAACGTTGGCCTTGAATTCTTCTTCGGCACTCATGTTGCTGACGGGCGCCACCACTGCCGGTGCTGCATTTACGGTAACGCGAACAGAAGCGTCTGCCGTCCCTCCCGGGCCTTTGGCCAGCAAGTGATAGCTGGTCGAAACAGTTGGAATCACAGTTTTCACGCAGGAGGTTCCGACATCGCCCAGACCGTCGATGGAAACCGAGGTGGCATTGGTTGTACTCCAACTCAGCACAACCTGATCGCCGGCAGAAATCACAGTGGGCGTAGCTGTAAACTTTGCAGTTGGGGCCGGCACAAGTACAGGGGGTGCGGTTGGGGCAGGCTGCGGGGTTACCTTTTTCTTGCAACCCGAAATCGCAACCAGGGCAACAAGCAGTGCAACAGGAACCAGAATTCGATTAAGTCGATCCAATGGGTTACTCCTTCAGCAAAAGCACTGGTACTTTCCTGACGCCTTGACCTTCTCTCCAGCATCCGGCCGCTCCTGCTGCCCATGTTGCTGGCCCACTCTTGCAGACCATGATGGCTCGGGCCGTGATCGATCAAGAAAGTACCGAGGTTGAGGTCGACCCCATTCTGTGCGACGAAAAGAAGTTGTCGACGATTCCATATGCCGCAATCTCCCATGCGCGCCGCAAAACGAGTCTCGGCATTGTGAAGAACATTTTGAATCAAGAAGTTCGGCTGTGCGTGTTCCTTTTGGGACAGGCGAGCCGTTGTTCGGCGCTCGGGCATGATCGCTGCACAACATGCGCGTTACCCTTAATGGACAAACTCGCATGTATTCAAGACCTTTCAGGCTAAAACTCTGCGAGAATGGTTCTCACCCATGCCGATAGAGCGCAAAACTGAATTTGACGTGGACGCATTTCTGGCGAATGCTGGCCCTGGGCGAAGGATCGTCCATTTAAGTGCGGAGCAAGTCTTTTTCTTACAGGGAGATACTGCCGATTGCGTTTTCTACTTACACAGGGGTCGCGTGAAGATTTCTGTCGCCTCAGCGGCCGGAAAAGAAGCGACAATTCGGCTTGTTTCTGCCGGTGACTTCTTCGGAGAAAAGGCAATGGCAGCGGAACCGGGGCAGCGCTTGACGACAGCCACTGCCATGTCGCCTTGTACCGCGCTCAGGATCGCGAGACCGGAGTTTCTCCGGGTGATGCGAGAGGAACATTCCTTTTCCGCTCTGTTCTCATCGTTCCTGCTGACCTGCAACTTGAAGGTTCAGGCGGATCTGGTTGATCAACTCTTCAATCGAGCCGAAAAGCGATTGGCGCGTCTCCTCTTGCTGCTGGCTGAGTTTGGACCGCCCGACGAAGAAGAAACGCTGCTTCCACCGATCTCGCAGGAAGCTTTGGCGAACATGATCGGTAGTACCCGGCCCCGGGTTAACGCCTTCATGAACCGCTTTCGCAAGCTCGGATTCATCGAGTATGACACCCGAATACGCGTTCATAAGTCATTGCTGAATGTGTTTCTGCGCGATTGAAGAGCGTTGCATACCTCGCAGATCAAGCTTCAAGGACAATGCCTCAGCGGCTGCGAGTGTTCTCCTGAATCCTGTTTCGCACCATCTAAGTTTTCGATCGCTGCGCCACGAAACAGCTCCGAACGGCGTCGAGCTCGAATCGAATCCAACGAAACTCCAGCCAATCGCGGACGGTTCAGAGCAACTCTCTCGGTCCTTCAGTCCTCTTGGCGATCCTCGCGGAACGCAGCGTTTCCGTTTGCCCTGGTGGCCCGCGCCGAAAGAGCTATGTCGGTTTCGACAAGAACCTCTTGAAGAACGCTCTCAATCGTATCGACAGCATCCTTAACTGGATCCGTCACTCCACGGTTAGTGGCGTACACAACGCATTCAATGGCTTGCAGTGAATTGCGGATTCTGTCGTTCATCCACTTGATTTCCTCGAAGCGGCGCAAATTCTCGATCTTCTTATCTCGCTGTCCGAGCTGCCACCGATAGACGAACCCGATGGTCAGAGCGGATGCCAGAGAGCTTCCGGCCAGACGGAGTGGACCATTCTTGTGCATCCAGTCGTCATAAATGAACCATTGAAGGACGATGGCAAACAAGAATATGGCAAGCCCCGCGACAATTGAAGAAAAGCAAATCATCGCGACAGAAGGGATTTGAGATGCAAGGGAAGACGCAGCTTTTGACTTCATCGAAGTACCTCGGAAGCCCAATCGATGATCGATGCTTAGTGCTAAGCGCAAAACCAGTGCAAAAGAGCCGTCATCCGCAGCAACCTACTGTATACCGGCAACCGGGTGCCGCAGCCAAACCATCAACAGCCTGAAGTGTCCTGCCGAAGAGCTTTGTATTTGTGTTTGGGGCATACGGAGCGCAAAATACTGAGTGCGAAATGATTGCTCCAAGCAGAATGGTAGCCTTAGATTCGGGTGAATGGACGGGACACCAAGAGGTATCCTTTGCCCTTTGAAGAAACATCAATTATGGTTTTCGCCGGAATGCTTGGGGGATCAGGCCTTTTCGCATTATCGCCGCAACTCTCGTCATCTGCGGTTGTGCTCTAACGTGGGCGCCTTCTCTCGCGTCGGCCGATTACGTAAACGAGGTATAACAGACCCACCAAGGGCATCGCAATCAGGACCCAAATGCAATCCATGTTTCTCCTTCCTCAGACCAGCAAAACTCAATGCGAGGAAATTCTCATTTGTTTCACTCCTTTTAACAGTTGTCTGAGCAGTTGCAGACGAGCAGAACTTTAGACCGTCGATGTGGCAGTCGATCAGTCCACAGATCGAACCGGCGCTCTGTCAGACTTTTGCCATCCCCAATTTCTTCGCGGCAGAAAGATGCTTCTCAAGGACTGGTAACGCATGCTCCGCATAGGACTTTAGAACCGGATTCTTTGCCTCTTCCGCCTCTTTCTTGTACATGGCGATGGCTTTTGAGTGTCCGACTATCATGTCCTCAATATAGCGACTTTCAAACTTGTCGCCCTTCAGTTTCTCGAAGGGCCCAATCATTGCTTTATTGTGCTCGGCGTCAATTGCGCTCGGCACATTTAGACCGGCCTGGTGAGCAATGCCAGACAGTTGGTTGAAGTCGCTTGTGTGGTCGCTAATCAGCATTTGAGCGTAATCCTTTACCTGCTGCGAGCCAGTCGCGGTTTGCGCCAACTGCCCAAGATTGGCCTCCACCATGTCGGTTTGGGCTGCGAAATTGATAAAGCTCTGGTCGTTCTTTACGGGTTCCTTCGCGGGCTTCTTCTCACCCAGCGCAGTAATTGAGCAGAGACAGAGACAGCAAACGACCGTAAGAGTGTTTTTCATCTGAAATCCTCCCAACCGGATTTTTCCATGTCGAAATCGATGGGTACTCTCGACGCGCAATAAGCGAATCGATAGAAAGCAATGTCCTTTGAGAAACGGGCAGGCGCTGGACACATCCGCAAGAGGGCCGAGGCGGATAAGGCGATCAAGGCTAATCCACAAGGCTTGACACGCATCGCGACCGATCTCCTTTACGGAATGGGCACGCACCGACTCGGACGATCAAGCGGAATCACCAAAGCAGCAGAATCGAGAGTACGAGGTGACTGGGTCCCGCTTCGCTTTTGTCACGCCGCGCGTATCTTATCGGGATTCGCCCGGCAAGAATGCGAGCCATTCCGCACTCAAGTGTGCAACGAATAGAAACTGCATCGCAGTTCCTTTTGGGACAGGTGCGCCGATTTCAAGTTTGTGGGCAAGGGCAATCCGCGGAATATGCGTGTCATCCTACTCCGCTGGGCCGTGCCATCGTGGTTATCATCGGCGCCGTTGCCGAACTCGAACGCAACCTGATCATCGAGCGGGTGCGCGCCGGCATGCGGCGCGCACGCCTCGAAGGCCGCCACATCGGCCGCAATCGGCTCGAACTGGACCATGGCCCAATCCAACGCGACCGCTGCCAGGGCCAGAGCCTGCGGCAGATCGCCAAGGGACACCGCGTTTCTACGGCCACCATCCAACGCGTACTACGCCTGCAGAACTCAACTGCTCAGGAGAATGTTGCATGACCGAACAGCTTTTTTTCATGATCGTCTTCCTCACAACCATGGTAGGAATCGTCGCTGTTGTCTATCTCGACCGCCGCAGACCGAACTCCGATCTACGCGAGATACACCAAGCCTTGCAACAGATCCTCGCCAATACCGAGAAGATCGACAGCTCGCTCCACGACCAGCGCCGCGCACTCAACGACGCCTACAAGCAAATATCCGCCGTACCAAAAAGGGTTCAAAACCCGCCCGATAAACCCACTGAAATCAACGGCCGGATCTCCCGATCCGGCCGTGTCAAAAGGTGTGGGTTGTGGTACACATGGGTGGCCGTTAAGGAGTCAATTACAAAACGCAGCTACTCCGCTTTGTACGTGTAGTCGTTGTAAACCAGGACGCCGTTGTACGTGGTGTAAACGCGGGCGTAGATCGTTTCGCCGTTGGTTGGCAGACCGCTGAATGTGGCGGACGTGGCAGTCTGTTGACCTGAGTCATAAAGGTTCTTCGATCCAACTCCCGTCGTCCCCAAAAACAGCCAGTATCCCTGATCGCCGGTTTCTGCCGTCCAGCTGAATTTCACACTTGCGCCCGCAAGGGTGCTGCCCGGCGCGGGACTCGTCATTACCGGCGGCTTCCTCCACGAGGTGTAGGTGTAGTCGTTATACACAAGAACGCCGTTATACCTGGTGTAGACGCGGGCATATATTTTCACTCCGTCAGTTGGCAGGTTGCTGAAGGTGGCTGAAGTTGCTGCCTGCTGGCCTGAGTCGTACAGGTCCTTCGATCCAACGCCAGTCGTCCCAAGAAATAGCCAGTACCCTTGAAGGTCTGTGCCGGAGCCGGCCGTCCACGTGAATGTTACGCTGGCGCTCGTTAATGTACTTCCCGGCACAGGAGAGATGATGGAAGATGGACCCTGACCTATTCCGGTCAAGGATATGCTCTGTGTCGTGCTTCCAGCGTTGAGCGAGTTGTCGGTGAGCACCATCGTCTCACTGAGGGGATTGCCGACCGAGAGCGGTTCAAATTCAATGCCCAGGTCGCAGCTTTCGCCCTCGGCAAGCGAGAAGTTCTCTGTGCAATTCGGCACCTCACCGCTGGTGGCAACTAACTTGAAATCTGCCGGAATGATCACCCCTGGTTGAACTGAACTCAGCCAATTATTGCCTCCGTTTTGGAGCGTGACGGTCTGTGGACTATCGCTGCTGATTGAGCCAACGGCTGCCGGTACAAATTCCAGACTGGGTGGGTCTGCGAAGTCCAACTCAGCTATTCTTCCATTGTTTGAATCGGCGACAAAGACGTTTCCATGTGCGTCTAGGGCCACACCAATTGGTCCGTTAAAGCTAGATCCCAGGATGTTGATAACGGGTGAAGAGGGGATGCTGCCGTTCACTGCAACCATCTCTTTCACCTCGTTGTTGCCGGCGTCGGCGACGATCACATTTCCGTTTGCATCCACGGCAACGCTTGCGGGCGAGGAAAACCCGCTGCCCAATGAATTGATGTTTGGATTCGCGGGAATGCTGCCATTAACCGCTACAATCTCATACACTGAATTCACAGGAGAATCGGCGACGAAGACGTTGCCGCCCCCATCGACTGCCACACCTAGTGGCTCGCTAAAGTCACTGCTCAGTGTAATTGTCGCAGCGTAGCCGCTCGCAATCAGGATCTCTTTTACGGCGTGATTGCCGGCATCGGCGACGAAGACATTCCCGCTCCCGTCCACTGCCACCGCGTAGGGTCCGGAGAAGCCGCTGCCCACTGTCTTTACGGTGCCATCTGCCCTCACAATCTCCTCTACGGCGTTGTTGTAATAATCGGCCACGAAGATATTCCCGCTCCCATCGATTGCCACTCCAGAGGGCCCATTGAATCCGCTCCCTAGCGGGAAGGAAGATGGATTGCCCTCAATATCAGTGAGCTCCACTACTTCGTTTTTGCCCCAGTCGGCGACGATGACGAATCCGCTTCCGCCTACGGCTACACCTGCAGTCAAGCCAAGGCTCCCGACAACGGTGCTCTCTTTCCCAGGCATGAAGTTGGCGCGTGGACCCACTCCCGTTCCTTGCACGTAGCCAGTGGCGAGCAGATTCCCATTCTTGTCGAGCAGTGCAACGGCTCCTTTGCGCAGTCCTGGAGCGGTCGGCTTGAACGTCACATTCACAGTACAGTTGTCGCCGGCGTTGTAAACCGTGTTTGTATCGCAACTTCCCGGCACTGCATCTGTGAAGTCGAGCATCGTCGTTCCCTGCGTAAACACCTCCCAATTTCCCGGCGAGCCTGCCGTATCAAACGTAAAGAAAATCGGAATAGTGAGTGAACTCGTGCTCCCCACATTGACCTGCCCAAAGTCCGCTCCCGCCACGATTTCTCTCACATCGCTATTTCCGGTATCGGCGACGTAGACGTTTCCTCTCGCATCCACGGCTACGCCTTCGGGTTGGAGAAACTGGGTGCCGAGGGAATACTTTGTCTGATGCGTTCCTGGAATGCTGCCATTGACCGCAAGGACCTCAACAATCTCATTCCCAGGGTAATCGGCGACGAGTAGGTTCCCGCTTCTGTCCACAGCAAGACTGGCTGGACCGGGATTTTCGATGTCCACATTTGTGACCGTTGCGTAATTGCTTGCGGCCGAGATCTCCTTCACCGTGTAGTGCCCGGAATCGGCCACGAAGAGATTGCCGTTCCCATCCACCGCCAAGCCTCTGGGACTTTTGAATCCGCTGCCCACGGCGGAGAGCACGCGTCCAAAACGCCCGAAACTTAAAACCCTCCCCACCTCGTTGTCGCCAGTATCCGCGACAAAGATTGCTCCGTTCGCAGCCACCACGACCCCCTCCGGGCCATTGAGTCCGCTTATTACGGTCTCGATTGTGGGATCGACCGGAATGCTACCCGCGACTGCGATTATCTCCTTCACCGCGTTGTTACCGGTATCGGCGACAAACACATCACCGCTCCCATCCAATGCTATGGCGGTGGGATTGGAGAATCCACTGCCCAGAGTGCGGATGGTGGGACTATCTTGGACCACGCCGTTTGCGGCCAGGATCTCTTTCACCACATTGTTTCCGGAGTCGGCAACATAGACATTTCCACTCCCGTCAACCACCACGCCGGACGGCGTATTAAAGCGGCTTCCAAGGAACCTGATCGCGCCGCTGGAATGCGCTGTTTGCGCAGACAGAGTGCTCGGCAGCACGCATGCCATGAAAAGGCCAATCAGTATGAAGAGGTGACCAGGGGCAGCCCAGGTTTCCGACCGTACCCTGGAGTGCTGGTTCTTGAGCAAATGTATGCCCGGTTTGGTTTCATCTTGCCGCAAGGAATTGTTGCTCTTGTATCCCGACACGTTTTTGTTCCAGTTCATTTTGGTATCCTCCATCGCTCAGCGACAATTCGAATTCTGGGCCAGAACCGCTGCAAATGAAATGATGCGGAGATGAGTTGCGCCTGAGTTCTTGTCGGTCTTCCAACTCATACAGAACTCATGCAAGCAGCAAATTATCTGCGAGGCGTGCCTGGTTCTGGCGCGAACATGGGCGGTGCGCAGCAAGGTCAGAGGAGAAGTAAAGACTTTGCGGCGAGTACCTTGTTAACCGCGTCCGAGCCCTTCTGGTAGCATTTGCTGAGCGGATCAGACGGTGTTGCCCTTATGCCCTGGATTCGATTCCACGAGTTTGAACTGAACGAACAGACTTACGAGTTGCGAAGAAACGGCGTGCCGATCAAGTTACAACAGCAGCCGGCGCGCATCCTTGCGCTCCTTGTCAATTCGGATGGAGCGCTCGTCAGCCGCGCGCAAATCCGGAACGCAATCTGGGGTGAAGAGACATTTGTCGATTTTGAACAGGGGCTCAATTTTTGCATACGTCAGATTCGTCTGGTCTTGAACGACAACGCAGATCATCCGCAGTTTCTGGAAACCCTACCGCGCCTTGGATACCGGTTTATCGCTCCAATCGAGATAGGGAAAGTAGTCAAAGCCCAGCCGGACCGGTCGAGGCTTCGCATTGCGATTCTGCCGATCAAATATCTGGAAGGGGGCGTGGAGGATTACTTCACCGTCGGCCTGACTGAAGATATGATTTCAGCGCTCTCGCGATTGGACTCGGAGAGATTGCGCGTAGTCACGGGTCCTCGTCTCAACACAAATGAACTCGACGACGCAAGTCTAGATCGACTTCAGCGTGAGCTGCTTCTGGACTATCTGTTACGTGTTTCGGTGCGGCGTTCCCAGGACACGATCCGCATCTCTGCCCGTTTGCATGATCTGAAAGACAAGTGCGTGTTGTGGTCGGAGACGTATGACCGGAACTCATCGGACTTGCTCGCGGTCCAGGATGAGGTAACGAAGCGGGTGAGCCGGTCTCTCGCTCTTGAGTTGCTGCCCCAGAATGCTGGAGGGTTGACGAAATACGCGCCTTCCCCGGCCGCTTACGATGCTTACTTGAAGGGCAGATATTTCTGGCACAAGATGACCAACGATGCCATGCGCAGCAGCATAGCCCATTTCTCTGAGTCCATCGCCATCGATCCCGAATTCGCTCCGGCCTACGCCGGTCTCGCCGACTGCTACGCGCAAATGGGTTCGACTCGGGTAGCCATGATGAAGCCTCTCGATGCGCTCGCCAAAGCCGGTCCTCTGCTTGAGCGCGCCATGGAGCTCGACAATACCCTGGTCGAGGCGCACTGCACGCTCGGAATTCTCAAATCCTGGTATGAGCTCGATTGGGATGGAGCCGATCACGCATTTCAGACGGCCCTGAGCCTCGACCCCAGCAATGTCACCGCCCTGATTTGGCGATCGCTCTATCTCACTTCCTTTGGCAGGCATCAGGAGTCAATCGCCAGTGTTCAGCGGGCATTGGAGTGCGAGCCGTTGTCCCCAGTCGTCAACGCATATCTCGGAATTGCTCGCTCGAATGCAGGCCAATACGATCTCGGAATCAGGCAACTGAATCAGGCTATAGAGCTCGACCCACATTACTACCGCGCCTATATGTTTCTGGGACACGCGCTAAGCGCAGTTGACCGCAATGCAGAGGCCATCGCAGCTTTTGAAAAGGCGCTAGCCATCAATCCGCACAACCTCGAAGCGCTCGCATTCATGGGCGCATCCATGGCTATTGCGGGAGATAGAGTCAAGGCTCTCGAAGTACTCGATAAAGTCAAAGCCACCGAGGACCGGATTGAGCCGGCCTTACACATCGCCTGCATCTACGCCGGCCTTGGCGATGTTGATGAAATGCTGCGCTACCTGCAACTTGCCTACGAGCGCAAATCATCGCCCATCTATCTCGTCACCTTCAGCGCCTACTTCAAGCGCCACCACTCCGACCCACGGCTTCGCGCATTCGTAGCCTCGCTGGGCTTGCCCCTCCCGGATCGGCTTTAGGCCACCCCCACAATATTCTGGTTGAACCGAAAGACATTTTCCGGATCGTATTTGAACTTGAGACGCGCAAGCCTGTCGTAGTTTGATCCGTAAGAAGCTTTCACAGCCGCCGCTCCCTCGTCTCCAAGATAATTGACATATGCGTCGGAAGCGCCAAGCGCCTCCATCGCGGAAGCAAAGTCCCGCGCCCATGTTATGCAAGTTTCTGCAAGAGACGGGTCGGTCCACGCCGGCATGATGTTAATGCTGTAGTGAACGCGCCGCAAACCAAACGCGGTCTCGGCTACCGGCACGCGACTTGCAGCGCCATGCATGTGTTCAATCACAACCTGCGTCTGTTCGGTTGGAGCCGATGCCGCATGATCGACGATCGCGTCGATGGCTTCATCGGTGAGTTCGCGCAGAAATGGGCATTTGAAGTAGTAGTGCAAGCCGGCGGGCGCGGAGAAATCCAGCATCGACTGGATTTCTGTATATTTCTTTTCGCCCGTCATATCCGCAATCGGCGAATCGGCAAGGAAGAACTGTTTGATATCTCGTTCTGCAGAAGTAACTTCACCGCTGTGGCACATAGCGATTGCCGCAATAGGGGCGCCATGCCCAGTCATCAACGCGGCATAAGCGGTAAGTTCGTCCGGCGCAGTCAGAGCTATATCGCGATATTGCCGGAAAAGGTCGATCGCCCGATCGCGGGGATAGAGAACCACCCCGCCGTGCACGGATTTTAGGGAATGCAGTCGATATTCGAAGGCTGTGACGATGCCGAAGTTACCGCCACCTCCGCGAATTGCCCAGAACAGATCCTGATTCTCCGAGGCGCTCGCAATCATATGCCGGCCATCCGCGTTGACCAGATCAGCAGAGATCAAGTTGTCGCAACTCAGGCCGTGTTTTCCCATCAGCCAGCCGATGCCGCCTCCAAGGGTCAGCCCGGCAATTCCAGTGGATGAGATGACTCCTCCCGTAGTAGCAAGGCTGTATTTCTCCGCCTCCGCATCGAATTCCCCCCATTTGACGCCCGATTGAGCGATCACAGTCTGATGGCGCGGATCAACCTGCACGATCTTCATCAGCGACAAGTCCACCATCAGGGCTCCATCCGCCACGGACTTGCCCGACACACTGTGCCCGCCGCCCCGCACACAGATGGGAAGTCCGGATTCGCGAGCAAAACGCACGGCCTGCATCACGTCTTCAATGCTGCCGGGACGCACAATCCATCGCGGCTTGCGATCGATCATCCCATTCCAAACGCGGCGAGCGGCCTCGTACCCTTCATCGCCTTCGCACAGCATCGGACATCCAATTTTCGAGCTCATTGGCTGGCTTTCCTTTTCCGGTGATTTCAGAGTTCACAATCCCACTCCCGGAGATTAGCACAGCAAATTTCCGAATCGTATGAGTTCTATATGAGTTGAGGCGCGAATCACAACTCACCCTCAACTCATCTCCGCCTCATTGGCTTTGCAAGCGATTTGTCAGAGAATCCTGCTAGCTCAACGGGAGCGGGAGGGGATCCAAATGACAGCAAACGGTGAAATGGCAGCAGGTGGAAGCTTCAATCTTTCTGGACTGGAAGGATTCAAGGCAATAGCGATTGCATTAGAGAACCTGCACTGCGAGGTTGGGCAATGCCTCGCAACTGCTTCCAAATCGAAAGCCGAAATCCCAATCGCTCGTCGTTGGAGTTGCTTTCAAACCCTGTTTGTTGCTCTCGTTCTCTGCGTGATGTGCGGTCTGCCAGGCAAAGTCCTCGCGCAAAGCGCGTTGTTCACGGGTGCGCAGGCCACCGTGGCGACCGGCCTGAACGAACCTCTTGGTGTCGCCGTGGACGGAGCCGGAAATCTATTCGTTGCAAATTCCCGCATCCCCTACCTGGTCAAGGTGCCTGCCGGAGGGGGGTCTCCAATCCCAATCGCTCTCCCGAGTGGCGATTTCGTCTCGGCAATTGCAATGGACAGCAACGACAATCTTTACATTGGTCTATCCACCGGGGCGGTTGGATCCGTGATCAAAATGTCAGCACAGGGCCGACCGGCAACCTCGCTCGGAAGCGGGTGGAAGTACCCGTCGGGAATTGTCGTGGATAGCTCCGGCGATGTTTTCGTTGCGGATAACGGTTTGAATAAAGTCGTGGAGTTGCTCAGTGGGGGCGGCCAGCTCACGTTGAATTTCAGCATTGCTCAAAACGTGTGGTCAGTCGCAGTGGACAATGACGGCAACGTGTTCGTTTCCGATTATGATGGCAACGATCGAGTGGTGGCGTTGCCCGCCGGAAGCAGCACGCCGGTAAGCAAAAGCGTTGGCGGGCTTGCCTCGGCAATTGCAACGGATGCCGCCGGCAATCTTTTTGTAGTGGTGTCACAAGGGGTGGTCGAGTTGCCCGCAGGG
>Ga0302319_10008435_pt1 | contig 20029 bp, 17 predicted proteins | sample Bog_T0_2_FD_203319 | JGI IMG/M metagenome (GOLD analysis project Ga0302319, IMG submission 203319) | Peat permafrost microbial communities from Stordalen Mire near Abisko, Sweden - Bog_T0_2 | ecosystem: Environmental > Terrestrial > Soil > Wetlands > Peat | place: Sweden: Abisko, Stordalen Mire... | reverse complement strand
CTGAATTTTAATGTTCGTTTTCATAGGTTCATTCCAAAAGAACGAAACCATCCTACAAAACCCGATCAAAAATGCAATATAAAAACAGTTACAACTTGGTGACATTTTATTCACTGGCTAATTTGGCGGGGAGCGCGGATTGTCCGCAATTCGCAGTGGCTGAACGGCGCGGATATGCTGCGAGTTGGGACAACTCGCGCTCCGCTTGCAAGTTTGAAAATCAATTCAGGACAGGGCTGCAATTCATTCAACGCCCCGCTGGCTAATTTTTTCCGCCGGCATTGCGGCGGAGATTTCCGCCTTCGCGGCGGCCAAATCTTTCTGGAAGTCGTCGTTCTTCTCCATCTGTTTGACGATGGCCTGGGCGAGCACACGACCGGCGTAAATGTCGGTTGGATAATGCCGTGCGATTTGGACGCGATGCCAGCCGATGCCGCGCGCCACGGCGACGATGGCGTCGTGCTGGTCGGGAAACAAATCGGCCAGCACCAGCGCGAGCACCATGGTTTCGGTGGAATGGCCGCTGGGATAGCTGAAGCTTTTTTCCAGTTTGCCGTTGGCGAGGCTGGGGTCGGTGACGTAGGGACGCGGGCGTTTGTAAAAATCCTTGGCGTTGTCGGTGACGGCCGCGGCGTCGGTCTGAACGCGACTGAAGAAGAGCGCGGTTTTGGGCAGGTTGTTGGATTGAAAGAACGCGCCGATGGCCGGGGTGAAATTGAAGGCGGAAAAATTCTTTTCCGAATAGGCGGCGGCCATATCGTTGCTGGTGGCGGCGTGAAAGACGGCGCGAACCTCCTCCATGTCGGCGGCCTGTTCCGGTGAATCGGGCAGCGGTGGCGGCGCGAGCAGGGCGATGGCGTCGGGTTTTTTGCCGTTGAGATAATGAAGCTGGCTGGCATCAACCGCCGTGGTGGGTTGTGCCATCGTGTCGTCCGCGCGCAGCGGCGCGACAGCAACGGCGGCGAGGCAGAACCAGCCGGTGAGGGCGGCGGCGTGCAACCACAGGCGTGGGCTTGCGAGTAATTTCATCAATTTCATTTTTGGAAGATAAAACGGTTGCGGTTGAAATCAAGGAACGGTGATGCCGCTGCAATCCCAGTTGATGTCCGGGTTGCCGGGGTCATGGCCGGAAGAGTTGACGACGTAAGTGTATTTGTATAGGGCGACGTGACCGTCTGAAAAGGTGATGTTGCCGCTCTGATTGTGCCGGGCGGAAAAGCGCGTGGTGTAACAATGCGGGGTGGCAAGGTCGGTTTGATTGGCCGAGCCAACCACGAAGAACGGCATGTCGTCGGAGCGGGTGCGGACATCGGAAAAGAGGACGAACGCCGATGGCTGGACAATCATCTGGGACTTGAGGCGGGCGTTGCTGGCTTCGTTGGCCAGAGACTTTGAATTCATCGAATAGTTGAACAGCGGGCGGGCGCTCGCATCCATGAACCCATGACTGGCGGAAATATCCGCGGAGTTGATGCCCAAGGCGAGGGCGGTGGGGCAGGTGAATATGGAATTGAGACTGGCAAAGCCGTTCGGATTGTTCGCCCACGAATACAGGGGCTTGCCGCCGACATAGGAGGGCAGTCCGTTGAACCAAACGTCGTTTCCCTGGTTCAAGTCGTAAAACGAGACGACTTGAGTCCAAAGCGGGTTGTCTTGGATGGCGGTTTGGCTTACCTGATACCTCGGCCAGGGAAAGGATTCGTTGTAGTCACCCACATACAGGCTGTTCGCGAGGCCCCATTCCCTCAAGTTGCTGAGACAGTTGGCCTGTTGCGCTCTGCTCTTCGCCTTGGCGAGGGCCGGCAGAAGCATCGCGGCCAGGATGGCGATGATGGCAATCACCACCAACAGCTCGATCAGAGTGAATCCATGGTTGTGCTTTGATTTCAACATATTGTCCTTCTTTCGTTTCGCGAAACACCGAAGGCGCACCTTCATTTCTTGCCCTTCGGAAATTCCAGCTTGACCGCCGTCATGTTCGCTCCGTCAGGTTACGAATGCGTGGACGGAAAGTGACAATCAGGTGACAAAATAAATCGCATAAGTGAAGTTGCTTAATTGTTGCATAACCGTCATCAGGTTGTCACACGGCAATTGGAGAATGCATCCCAGTTTTAGGAGGGTTGGAAAATATTCCCGTTGCTGAAAATTCGCGAATCAAAATGAATATGAAAAAACACATCATCGTAACCGTGGCGTTGCTGCTCGCTTCGCTGTCGTTGTCCAGGGCGCAGACCACCGTCGTCCAATGGAATTTCGAGAATCTGGCGATTACCAATTACAGTCCCAACCCGGCTCCGAGCCTGAACAATTGCGCCGGCGCGGTATCGGCGGCGGCTTTGGGCATGACCAACTGGCCAACCACGGGTTATGGGACCAACGACCCCGACATCGTTCAAGGAGCCAGTGGAGACACTTCTTCTGCCGCGAACGGGGGGAATGGAATCACCAATCTTAGTAAAGAATGGCGCATCCGGGCAACCGGAGCTGGAAATGGTTGGTCGAGTCAGGCACCGGTTGGCACACAAGGAGTGCAGTTCAAAGTGGACACCACTGGATTCACGAATATAATAGTTGGCTTTGATTGGTATTTGACCAAACAAGGCGAGGCGAACCTCCAACTCGAATACACCATGGATGGCGTCACTTGGAGCAATCTTCCCATCACCATTCCCGCAGCCCAGTCTGGCAGCAGTTTGAATTTCGTGGACAACACCGCTGATACGGATCCTAATTCGGTTCAGGGATATTATGTCAATTGCATCGCGACGACGGGCGGCCAGCAATGGTTCTCCAACTTGACCGCGACCATTACCAATCCGGCGGCGGCCAATAATCCGAATTTTGCCATCAGAATTGTGAACGCGTCCACGGGAACCTCCTGCGTCAATGGAGTGGGAACCGCTTTGAACAACAGCTCGGGCAACTGGCGTTTTGACAACATCTTCATTAGCGGACAGTCCAGTGGCGCGGTATTGACCGCGCCCATGATCACTCCTTCGCCGATTGCCACGGTGGATGCTCCTTTTACGAATACTTTCACCGATAATGCCAATTGGCGCAATGCGATCTCCGGCATCAGCGTGAACGGCACGATTTTGACGAATGCCGCTTATGCGATTTCCGCCGGCCAGATTGTATTCACGCCCTCAATCTCATCGCTGTTGCAAACCGCCGGCTCAATCACCATTTCGATTGGCGCGACCAATTACAGCCCTGACTCGGTGGTCCAGAACATCGCGCCGGGTGCGGCGAAGCGATTGGTCGTCACCGCGCAACCAGCCGCGCCCACGGGCAATGGCGGCACGCTCGTCGCGCAACCCGCGTTGGCGCTTTTTGACCAATACAACAATGTGGCAACCAACGGCACGGCCACTTTTACGGCCACCCCCGGCGCCGGCTGGAGTTTTGGACCCGGCAGCGGCGTCGCGCAGACCCTGACCAACGGCACGGTAATCTTCACCAATTTGTCGGCCGCCAGCGCGTCCGCTGTTTCCGGCGCGGCTATCACCTATACCGCCAGCGGTGCCGTCGGTCTGGGCGGTTTGCCCTACACCACGACGAATTCATCCGCCTTTAATATTCCCGCGCCCGCCACGACCGGGTTCACCCCCGGCAATCTGGCCGTCGAGCAGGAAGATGTGACGTCGAAAAATTCAACCTTCAGCATTCTTGAATTCAGCCCTCGGAACTCCAATCAGTCGTCGCCGGTCAACATTTTTCCCGTTCCTGCAACTGGGACGAATGCCTTGCGCCAGAGCAGCTCCAGCTCGACCGGACGGCTGGCGGATAGCGACGATGGCACATTGTTGTGTTTCAGTGCCGGCGGGTGCGGTGATTCGACAGTTGCCGACGTAACGACGGTTGACCCACGGGGTGCCGGAACATTTAATTCCCAAGGTGATTTCGTTCTTCAAACCACATACGTTGGGCTGGGAGACGCCACGGCAAATCAGGCTCGAAGTGCCGTCAGCGTGGACGACATGACTTGGTTCATGGGGGACAAAGGCGGTGTTTATACAAATAACAACACCCCGGATGATGCTTATATTCCCTATTCCGTGGCTAATCCGGCCAATGTTCGTTCGCTGAAAAGTTTTGGCGGCACCGTTTATGTTTTGCAACAGGAAGGCGGAACGGATCCTTATTCCACTGTCTTGTCAATACTTCCTGCGCCGGCCGGGTCGCCAACTCCCATACCCGGAGCGCCCGCCAACGGCAGTCAGTCGTTGTTTCCCCTTGAAGGTTTTCCCACGGATGGCTTTGTGTTGGATTTCTATTTGCTCCGATCGGGAAACAACGGCACCATTTATGACACGGCATATTATATTGATGGCACCAACAGTTCGACGGGCGCCATCTTCAAGTATTATTACACGGGAACGATTGATCCGGCAACCCAGCAGCAAGTCTGGGTGTCCGCCGGCAACAGTTGGCCGACCCCAAATGGCGGTGACGGCCTGTGCGCTGCCACCAATGCCAGCGGCGGGGTTGACCTTTATTACACAACCGGAAGCGGCGGCACCCAGGGAAATAGTGTGGTCATGGTGCATGACTCCGAGGCCTGGAACCAACCTATCAATTTGACTTTGACCAACACGCTCTACGCCCTGCCTCTGAATTCGTCGGCCAACTTGAAGGGCGTTGCCTTTGCGCCCGTGCCTCCTCCCGGCGCTCCCGCGGCGGCGACCCTGACGGCCTCGAACATCACGGCCAGCAGCGCAACCATGGACGCCTCGGTAAATCCGAACGGCAATGCCACCGCCTACTGGTTCGAATATGGCCCGACCGCCAGTTATGGCAGCGTCACTGCCACGAACACGCTGGCGGCGGGTTCCAGCCCGGTGATTGTGGCGGGCTTGCTCGCCGGCTTGCCCCAGGGAACTATTTATCACTACCAGGTCGTCGCCACCAATGCCGTGACCACAAGTTTTGGATCGGATCACAGCTTCACCACGCTGGCGGTCACACCGCCCAAATTGGTTGGAACCGCCTTCAAAAGTGGTGCCTTCCGGTTCACGTTCACCAACGCAACCGGTGCCAGCTTCAGCGTATTGGCCACGAACAACCTGACGTCCCCGCTTACCAACTGGCCTGTCGTGGGGCAGGCGGTTGAGAGTCCGGCCGGTTCCGGTAATTATCAATTCACCAACTCACCAGGGACGAACCGGCAATTTTATCTCCTGCGCCAGCCGTAAGCATTTTGAGCCATAAGTTGATTGCAAAACAGGGCGGACGAAAGTCCGCCCGGTTTTTTGTCCATTTACAGGCCAATTTCCGAAATTCAGCCTTCAGCCAGGTGACAAACCGGTGACAATTGATAAGCCAGCCTTGTGAATAAGATGGCTTTGTTTCACCGCCGCCTCGTCCGCCGGAACACGGCAAAGATTTCATCGCCAACGCGCTTGAATGATTTGATTTGAAGCGATTTCGCTTCCACCAGCCGGCAAAAGCCTCCGCCATCGGCAATGGTCGGAGCCTTGCTGCCGCCGAAAATCTTCGGACAGATCGTTAAATGCAACTCATCCACCAAATCCGCGCGGAACAGGGCGTCGTTCAATTCGCCGCCGCCTTCGCAAAGCAACCATGTTACGCCCCATTTCACCCGCAGCCAGCGCAAAGCCGCTGTAAAATTGATTTCACGTTTGCCACAAATCTTCACTCCGTCTGCAATCGCCCGCAGCCGCCGGAGATTTGTTTTTGAAGCGCGGTCGGTGGTCAAAATGATGACGGGCGAAAAATGCTTTTTGAAGATGGCCGCGCGCGGATTGATGGAGCCGCTGCCGCTGACGATGACGCGCAAATTATATTCCGCCAGCCCGCGTCTCTGCCGCAGCCTCCGAAATTTTTCACCGCCCGTTCCCAAAATGGTTCCCGAGATTTCAACTGTCCGCGCGCCGCACATCACCGTGTCCGCCGTGGCGCGGAGTTCGTAGAGATGTTCGAGGTCGCGCTCGCTGCTGAACGAGTGAACCGCGCGATTCGCCGTCGCGATTTTTCCGTCCGCTGTCATCGCCATGTTGACGAACACAAACGGCGACTTTGGACTTTGGGCTTTGGACTTTGGACTCATAAAATCAGCATCGCGTCGCCGTAACTGAAGAAACGGTAACGCTCACGAATCGCTTCCGCGTAAGCCCGCAAAATCATTTCCCGTCCGCGCGTTTCTCCCGGCGCGGCAAACGCGCTCACCAGCATCAGCAGCGTCGAGCGCGGCAAATGAAAGTTCGTCAGCAGCGCGTCCACGACTTGAAACGAAAATGGCGGATGTATGAAAACGCCCGTCTTTCCAGCGGATTTTGCAATTTTTCCGTTGTTTTGCGCGGCCACGGTTTCGAGCACGCGCACCGTGGTTGTGCCGGTGGCGATGACACGGTGGCCGGAATTCTTCGCGGCATTGATTGAATTTGCAGTTTCTTCGCTCAACTCAAACCGCTCCTCGTGCATTTTGTGGGCGGCCAGTGATTCGGTTTTTACCGGCAGAAACGTGCCGGGACCGACGTGCAGTGTGATGAAGCAAATTTGCGCGCCGCGTGCGCGAATTTGTTCCAGCAATTCCGGCGTGAAATGCAAACCCGCCGTCGGCGCGGCCACCGAACCGTTGATCCTGGCGAATACGGTTTGATAGCGGTCCTTGTCGTCTGGCAGTCGGCTGTCGCGTTGGATATAAGGCGGCAGCGGAACCTCGCCCAGCCGGTCCAGTTCGCGGCGGATGTCCGGTGTGCCGGAGAATTGCAGCCGCCGGTGACCGTCATCATTGGTTTCAACGACTGCGGCACAAACGCCGCCTGGCTTGCCATCGGCTTCGCAAAAAATAATTTGCGTGCCGATGCGGGCATTTTTGCCGGGACGCAGCATCACCCACCAATTGTTCGGCGCAATTTCTTCCAGCAGCAAGACCTCAAATTGCCCGCCGGTTTTGGCGTTGACACCGCGCAATCTCGCCGGAATCACGCGCGAATTGTTCAGCGCCAGCACGTCGCCCGGTCGCAAAAAATCCAGCAGGGCGGGGAACCGCCGGTGTTCGATGCGGTTTTCGTTTCGATGCAAAACTACGAGGCGCGATTCGTCCCGTTTTAACGCGGGATGTTGCGCGATTAATTCCGGCGGCAGTTCAAAATCAAAATCAGCGGTTCGCATCGGCGCGAGTTTCAAGTTTCAAGCTCCAATTTTCAAGCAGTTGTGCGATTCAAGGCGGTGTGCTACAATTTCCGGGTTGTGAATAACTGTTGAATAAGTTTCAAAAATCCGCGTGTTTTTTTTTGTTGACTTGTGGGTGAAAGTGGATAAGAATGGGGCGTTGTGGGTGATTATTGTGGTTTCGGGATAGTGATGTGAACAAATGAGCGACGCGCCGAACAAAAAAATTTATTTCAATTCCAGATATTTGCATGGAGTTGACGAGAAGCGCCGTTTGCAGGTTCCGGCGAAATGGCGTGCCGAAACGGATGGCGTTGAGTTCGCGGTGGTGGTCTGGCCGAAGCATCGGGCGGGAACGTGCCTGCGCGTGCTGCCGCCCGAAAAACTGGAGAAGCTGGTGGCGGAAATCGAAACGATGCCCAACAGCGATCCGCACAAAGATGTGCTGCGGCGGCTTGTCGGCGGCAACTCGGAGCAGGTGACCGTGGACAAGGCTGGACGGATTTGCCTGCCTGAAGCCATGGCGCACGCGGCGGGCATCAAGCACGAGGCGCTGATGATTGGCATGTTGGAGCAGTTCGAAATCTGGGAGCCGGCCCGTTACAAACACGTCGAGGCGGCGGATGCGGTGCATCAGGCCAAGGCGTTTGAAATGATGTGATGTTATGAACCTTGGAAAATTATTGTTTGCCGGGAAAAGCGTGGTGAGCGGAAGCGAAACGATTTCGTATCACGAAAACAAACAGGTGTTTCTGCCGAAATTCATTTCGCCGAAAAATCCTTTTGCGCCGGCCAAAGCACCGGCGGAAACCGCGCCCGCCCCGGCCAAAAAAGAAACCGCGCCGGCATCGGCGGCCACGCGGAAGGCGCCGCCGGTTTCCGGCCCGCCAAAATCGCTGGCGGCGTGGACGACCCGGCTGAATCCCGCTTCGCATTGGACCGGCGCGTCGCCGGTGGAGCCAAAGGCGTTGCCCGCGGTGCAGGCCGAACTTTCATTGGACACCGTAAAAGTGGTCCACAACGACTTGAGCGACGCGGACGTGGAAGTGGTGCCGATCAAATCGCGTCCGGCGGCAGCCGAAATTCCCGCTTTGTCACCGGCGAAAAGATCCTGGGAAATTTTGGGCGAGCGGCTCTTGCGGGCGACCGCGCTTTATTAAAGGAAAAATGCGCAGTGCCAGAATTCATTCACAAACCAGTGATGGCGGCGGAGGTGCTGGCGGCGCTGAAGCCGATTCCGGGCGGCCGCTACGCCGACGGCACGGTCGGTGGGGCTGGGCACGCGGCCAGCATCTTGGCCGCGAGTTCGCCGACTGGATGGCTGTCTGGGTGCGATCGCGATGGCGTCGCGGTTGAAGCGGCGAAAACACGGCTGGCGGAAAAATTCGCCGGACGATTTGAAATCCGCCGTAGCAATTTCGCGGAAATGGACGGATGGATTCCGGCGGCGAGCTGCGACGCAGTGCTGCTGGATTTGGGCGTGAGTTCGCCGCAACTGGATTCGCCGGAGCGCGGGTTCAGTTTCCAGCAGGACGGCCCGCTGGACATGCGGATGGACGACCGGCAGCCGCGGACTGCGGCGGATTTGGTGAACGGCGCGGGCGCCGAAGAACTGGCGAAGATATTTTGGGAATTTGGCGGTGAACGCGACTCGCGGCGGTTTGCGCGGGCAATCGTTCACGACCGCGAGCGGAAAAAATTTGGGACGACGCGGCAATTGGCGGAATTGATCGAGAGAATTTCGCCGCGCGCCGGAAGAAAGGCGCATCCGGCGACGAAGGTTTTTCAGGCGCTGCGAATTGCGGTGAACGATGAGATTGGCTCCTTGAAACGCGGGCTGGAAGCGGCGGTGAAAATTTTGAAGCCCGGTGGGCGGCTGGCGGTCATCACGTTTCATTCGCTTGAGGACCGCGTGGTGAAGGAATTTGGCCGCGAGCGGACGCGCGATTACACCTTCAGCGGCGAGGTGGACGTGCCGGAATTGCGGCAGCCGCGCGCGCCGGAATTGAAATGGCAGACGCGCAAGGCGATCGCGCCCGGCGAAATTGAGTTGAAAGAAAATCCGCGCAGCCGCAGCGCGCAGTTGCGGGTGCTGGAGAAAATTTAGATGGCGAGCAATCGAAATAATCAATCGGCGACGACCTGGTTTGGGCCGGCGTTCGGCGCGTTGTTTTTATGCATGCTGATTGCCGGTTCGGCGATCGGCTACGTCTGGCAGAAAAATGAGATTTACCGCTTGAGCCAGCAGATTCGCCAGCGTGAATTGCATTTGAAGCAATTGACGGACGGCAGCGAAAAGTTGCGGGTGAGGCTCGCGGATTTGCGTTCGCCGGTGATGCTGGATCAGCGGGTGCGCGAGTTGAATCTCGGCCTGGCTCCGGCGCAACCCGCGCAGGTTTGGCGGCTGCCGGAACCCGCCGCCGCGCCGCCGGAGAAAACGCCTGTGCCGCGCCAGTTGGCCGCGCGGCAGGCCGGCGCGCCGCGGACGCAATGAAATTATTTTAGCCGCCGCTCGTGACGCCGTCGGGAGTGAGGAACCGATCGCCACGGGCGGCCGGCTTATTTTGAAATGACAAAAAAACTGCAATATCGCCGGGTGCTGGCGCTGACGCTGCTGGTCTGCGCGGTCTTCGCCGGCCTCGCCGGCCGGCTGGTGTATTTGCAGGTGTTCCGCCATGACGAACTGGCGAAACTGGCGCAGGACAACACGCAGCGCGAATTCCGGGAGGCGCCGCGGCGCGGCGACATCCTCGACGCGCACGGCAATCTGCTCGCCACGAGCATTCCGGTGAAAACGGTTTGCGCCGACCCGTCGCTCATCGGCACCCAGCAGGTGGCCGTGGCGCACGCGCTCGCGCCGCTGCTGCAAATGAGCGAAGGCGAGCTTTATCCGAAACTTTTCGTGCGCGTTTCCAAAAATGAAAGGGGCGAAACGGTCACGAACAATCTGCATTACGTCCGGCTCCAAAAAAACGTCACCGAGGAAAACTGGCAAAAAATTCAACTGGCGATGGGCCAATTTTCTCCGGGCGCGGATGGGAAAAAATTGTCGCGGAACGATCGCGAGTCGCTTCGCCAATTGCGGCAATCTGCCATTTTCCCCGAGCCGGACCAGATGCGCGTGTATCCGAACGGCCCGCTGGCGGCGCAGGTGCTGGGATTTTCGGGCGTGGAGGAATTCAAACTGGACGGCCGCCCGGTGTCGCAGATTTCCGGGCGCGATGGCATTGAGCTGGCGCTGAATTCCGTCTTGAGCGGCGTCGCCGGCTGGCGCGTGACGGCAACCGACAGCAAAAAGCAGGAGCTCGTCGCGTTGCGCGACGAGGATGTGCAGCCGCGCGACGGCTTGAACGTGGTGCTGACCATTGACGCGGCGATCCAGCACATTCTTGAAACTTCGCTGGCCGACGCGATGCAAAAGCACACGCCGCGCAGCATCACGGGCATTGTTCTGCGCCCGCGCACCGGCGAAATCCTGGCGATGGCGACGCTGCCCAATTATGATCCGAACACGCCGGCCACCGTGACACCGGAAACGCGCGACCGCGTCATCACGGATGTCGTCGAGCCGGGTTCGACCTTCAAAATCGTCGTCGTGTCCGGCGCATTGAACGAGGGTGCCGTCAAACTGACCGATGAATTTGATTGTGAGCAGGGACATTTCGCCTTTGCCGGAAAAACTTTGCACGACCACGAGCCGTTCGGCCTGCTCACAACCGAAGGCATCATTACCAAATCGTCGAACATCGGCGCGGCGAAAATCGGCATCAAGCTCGGCGAACAAAACCTTTACCATTACGCGTGGGATTTCGGTTTTGGCCAGCGCACGGGCGTTCCGCTGCCCGGCGAAGTCAGCGGCATTCTGCATCCGGTCAAGGATTGGAGCAAAGTTTCCGTCGCGCAAATTCCGATGGGGCAGGGCGTGGCCGTGACGCGGCTGCAAATGCTCATGGCGATGGCCGCGCTCGCGAACGACGGCTGGCTGATGCGCCCCATGCTCGTGAGCCGGCTCGAAGATCGCAACGGCAACGCGGTGCAAAAATATGAACCGCAGCGCGTCCGGCAGGTGGTCAGCGAAGCCACCGACAAGCAGATGGTGGGGGTTCTCAAAACCGTGGTGTCGCCGGAAGGCACCGCGCCGGGCGCCGCGATGCAAAATTACATCGTCGCCGGCAAGACCGGCACGGCGCAAAAAGCGAATCCGGCCGGCGGATATTTTGACGACAAATTCATTTCGTCTTTCATCGGATTTTTTCCGGCGGACAACCCGCAGGTCTGCATTTCCATCGTGATGGACGAGCCGAAGGAGGGTTATTACGGCGGGAAAGTTTGCGGGCCGGTGTTCAAGGAAATCGCCGAACGCTGCGCCAGTTATTTGAATGTGCCGCCGGATCAAAATTTGCAGACGCAGAATCCGCCGCGCCCGGTGGTCGCGTCACTTCACCCCAAAAATTATTCGCAGACGCCATGAACAATTCACGCCCCCAGCTTTTTGGAATGCTCGCCGGACTTTTTCTGGCCGTTGGACTCGTCCTGTCTTCCATGCTCGCGACGACGACGTGGTTGAAGGTAAAAAATTCGCAGTTCATCACGGCGAAAGGCTCGACCCGTAAAAACGTCAAATCCGATCTGGTCGTCTGGAAAGGCTCGTTCGCGACCGAAGCGCCGACGCTGCTGGAAACGCAGCAAAAGCTCAAGGCCGACGCCGTGAAAGTCGGACAATTTTTGACCCTCAACGGCGTAACCAACTATGTTTTCAAACCCATTGAGATTGAGGAACTCAAATCCTCAATCAAGGATGCGGACGGCTGGAGGCAGGAACGCACGACCGGTTATCGCCTGACCCAGGCTGTTCGCGTTGAATCTCCGGACGTGGACCGGCTGGCGCAGCTCGACACGACGCCGCTGGTCCAGCAGGGAGTTTTGTTCACCACCGATCCGCCGCAATTTCTTTACACCAAGGTGGCCGAGGAAAAAATTGAGATGCTGGCCGACGCCACGAAGGATGCCCGCGCCCGCGCCGAACAAATCGCCGCGCAAGGCAGCCGGAGCATCGCCAATTTGCATGACGCGGAAATGGGCGTGTTCCAAATCACGCCGTCGCACGAAACCGACACCAGCAGCGGCGGCGAAAACGACACCAGCTCGCTGGACAAAACCATCACCGCCGTCGTCACGGCCACGTTTTTGCTGAAATGAGTAATTTGTGGAAGCTCGCTCTTTGAAATTTGTCGCCGAAGCCTGCGGCGCCGAACTCCGGCGCGGCGCGTCGGAATCTTTGGTCAAAAATGTCTGCACCGATTCGCGGAAGGCGCAGCCGGGCGATTTGTTCTTTGCCATCAAGGGGGAACACTTCGACGGCCACGATTTTTTGAGCGAAGTCGCGGCCAAAAGAGCCGCGGCTGCCGTGGTTGAAAAGTCCAAAGTCCAAAGTCCAAAACCCAAGCTCGCGCCCGGCCTGGCGCTGCTGGCGGTGGATGACGTGAGGTTGGCGCTCGGAAAACTGGCGGCCATTTACCGGAAAGATTTTGCGTTGCCGGTGGTTTGCGTCGGCGGCTCGAACGGGAAAACGACGGTGAAGGAACTGATTGCATCAGTGCTCCGGCAAAAGCTGGCGACGCTCTGGAGCGAGGCGAGTTTCAACAACGACCTCGGCGTGCCGTTGACGCTGTTGCGGCTGGAAAAATCGCACCAGGCCGCCGTGCTGGAAGCCGGCACGAATCATCCGGGCGAACTCGCGCCGCTGGTGAAAATGATCCAGCCGAAGTTCGGCGTGATTACGAACATCGGGCGCGAACATTTGGAATTTTTTGGCGATGTTGCCGGCGTCGCGCGGGAAGAAGGCCGGCTCGCGGAATTGTTGCCGGCGGACGGAAAACTGTTTTTGAACGGCGATAATGAATGGACCGAAAAAATCGCTGCCCGGACAAAGGCGCAAGTTGTCCGTGTTGGCCTTGGCGAAAAAAATGACTGGCGCGCGGAGAAAGTTCGTTTGGACAAGAGCAGCGTGACATTCCGGGTGCGGGCGCCGAAGGAAGAATTTTGCGGCGAGTATCGGATTAATTTGCTGGGGCGGCATCAGGTGACGAATGCATTGTTTGCGATTGCGGTCAGTGAGGAACTCGGTTTGGGCCGCGCTGAAATCCAGCGCGGCCTGGCCGAATGTGAGCCGCCGAAAATGCGGCTGCAATTTTGGGAAGTGAACGGCGTGCGTGTTTTGGACGACACCTACAACGCCAACGCGGATTCGACGATTACCGCGCTGGAAACATTGTGCAATTTGCCGCTGCAAGGCCGGCGCGTGGCGGTGTTGGGCGACATGAACGAACTCGGCGCGCACAGCGAGGCGGCGCACGCGGAAGCCGGAAAACGCGCGGCTGAACTGGGAGTCGGACAATTGTTCGCCGTTGGCAAAATGGCGCCGGTCATGGCGAAGGCCGCGCGCGATGCGGGATTGAACCGGGTGATTGAATTCGCGGACGTGGAAGCGGCGATGAAAGCAGTGAAACAATTTTTGAAAACCGGCGACGTGGTTTTGTTGAAGGCGTCACGGTTGTCGCGCCTGGAGCGCATCGCCGAAACGTTGAAGTCGGGTAAAGTGTAAATCATGCTTTATTATTTAAGCCAGAAACTGCTAGAGTGGACGAAAGGAACGCCGTGGGCGGACCACCTTTCGGCGCTGCGGCTTTTTCGTTACATCACGGTGCGCAGCGCGGGCGCGGCGGTGACGGCGCTGCTGTTGAGCTGGTGGCTGGGACCAAAAATCATCCGCTGGCTGAAGCAGTTGAAATTCGGACAGGAATACGCGGACAAGGCCGAGCTGGCGGGTGGTCTGGCCTCGCGCGTCTTGAGCAAAAAGGGAACGCCGACGATGGGCGGCGTGTTGATTGTCACGGTGCTGGTTTTTTCGACGGTCTTATGGGCGCAGTTGGACAACAAGTTGGTCTTGCTGACGTTGCTGTCGGTGCTCGTGCTGGCGGGACTGGGCTTTTACGACGACTACGCTAAAATCATCCAGCAAAGCGGCGGCGGCACGCCACCCCGCGTGAAGCTGCTGGCGCAGGTGGCGGTCAGCGCGTTCATCGGCTTTTATTTGTGGCTCACGCCTTCGACGAGCAAGCTGGTCTCGGAAATCATGGTGCCGTTCTACAAATATCCGGTGGCGACGGACGCCGCCTGGCTCGGCATTTTGATCGTCGTGCTGGCCATCGTTGGCACGTCCAACGCGGTGAATCTCACCGACGGTCTGGACGGCCTGGCGACCGGCTGTTCGCTGATCGTTGCGTTTGTGTTTCTGGTGTTCACCTATGTGGCGGGCAACGTCAAGGCGGCGGACTATCTGCAAATTCCTTATGTGCCGGGCGCGGGGGAATTGACTGTGTTTTGCGCGGCGCTCATCGGCGCGTGCCTCGGATTTTTGTGGTTCAACTGCCATCCGGCGCAGGTGTTCATGGGCGACACGGGATCGCTCGCGCTCGGCGGCGCGTTTGGCATCATTGCGGCGCTGATTCACCAGCCGTTTGTGCTGGTGATTGCGGGCGGCGTGTTTGTGATGGAAGCCGTCTCGGTGATGCTGCAAACGGGCTGGTTCAAGTTCACGCGGTTGAGCACGGGCACGGGCCGGCGGGTTTTTCTGATGGCGCCGCTCCATCACCATTTCGAAAAAAAGGGCTGGTATGAATCGCAGGTGGTGATGCGGTTTTACATTTTGTGCGTCCTGTTCGCGGTCGTCGCGCTGGCCACCTTGAAATTACGATGATGAAAAAGATCAAAATGAAAGCGGCACGGGCGTTGAATAAATCGCGTTTTGTTTCTTGCGCCAACGGCGCGGGGCTGTTAATAACTGCAGGCGCAGCGGCCAGACTCGCGCGCCCCGGCGGAACGGTTTTAATTTCACCCGCCGGCGGAAAATTCAGCGACGATTTCAACCCCGCGCCAATGAACCGATACAATTTAACAAGCCGTGGAATTTGCCGAGGGAAAATTTCGCAGCGAAACAATCAAAACCACCTCGAAGAAAGGACGCCATCCGCGCCAAAGCTATGAACAACCTAAATCCATTCGTCCCGCAAGGCTCCGTGCTGGAGCAAAACAAACGCCGTTCACGCATGAAAGTCGCCGTCTTTTGCGTGCTCGCGGTGAGTGTCGCCGGCCTGTCGGTCATACTCGTCAATGGCTGCAAAAAAGAGCAGACCGAAATGCCGCCGCCCGGACCGGTGGAACCGACCAATCCGGCGCCGTTTGAACCGACCAATCCGGCGCCGTTTGAACCGACTAATCCGGCGCCGCCCCCGCCACCCCCGCCGCCCCCACCCGTCCCGCAGGCAGCTACTGGGTCTGAATACACCGTTGTTCAGGGTGACACGCTCGCCAAGATTGCGAAGGCCCACGGCGTCACGCTCAAGGCGCTTCAAGACGCGAATCAGGGCGTTGTGCCAACCAAGCTGAAAATCAAGCAGAAGCTCACCATTCCGGCCGGCGGCGCAGCCGCTCCGTCAGCAGCCGGGACGGCGGCAGGAACCGACGTGACCGGCACTTCAACCGGAGGCAGTGAAACTTACGCGGTTAAATCCGGCGACACGTTGAGCAAGATTGCGAAAGCTCACGGCGTGACGCTCAAGACACTTGAAGCTGCGAATCCGAAAGTGGATCCGAGTCATATCAAAGTCGGAGACAAGCTAAAGTTGCCGGCGAAGGCCGAAGCCGCGGCTCCGGCGCCCGCGCCGGCTCCGGTTGCGCCACCCGCGCCTGCCGCCGCACCGGTCACAACGCCCCCGCCGGCCGGCACGTCGAACTGACAGCCGCCGCCAACCAAACAGCGGCTGGCATTTGAGAAAATGAAATGAAAGTCGCCGTCACAACTCTGGCGTTTTGTGTCGCCGCCCTGCTGGCGCTGGGGCTGGTGATGATATACAGCGCGAGTCTGGCGCTCGTCAACGTCCGCACGCACACCGAAGTCGGCGCGCATCTGCTCCAGATGCAGCTCGTCTGGAGCGCGCTCGGTTTCATCGCGTGCGCGGTGATGGCGATACTCGATTACGCGCTGCTCAAAAAACTCGCCTGGCCGGTTTTCATCGGCGCGCTGGTTCTGGCTGCCTGTGTTTTCATCCCGCATGTCGGAATAACACTCAACGGCGCGCACCGCTGGATCAAATTGCCCGGCGCGACTTTCCAGCCGTCCGAACTCGTCAAAATCGCGCTCATCATCATGCTCGCGTGGTATTGCGACCATTCGCAACGGAAAATGGACACGTTCAAGCGCGGCGTTGTTTTTCCCGGAATGATTATCGCGGCGGCGCTCGGTTTGATTTTCATCGAACCGGACCGCGGCACGACGATTCTGCTCGCCGCCGTCAGCGGCATGATGCTTCTGGTCGCCGGCGTCCGCCCGAAACATTTGCTGCTCCCCGCGCTCGGCGGCGCGGCGGCCCTGGTGTTTTCCATCTTGCACGATCCAATGCGCATGAACCGCATCCTCGCGTGGCTGCACCCCAAAGATCATCTTCAAGACGCGGCGCTGCAAGGACATCAGGCTTTGATTGCCCTCGGTTCGGGCGGTGTGACCGGCCTCGGCCTCGGCAACGGATTGCAGAAAATGGGTTTCGTTTCTGAACTCCCGAGCGATTTTATTTTTGCCATCATCGGCGAGGAATTGGGATTGATCGCCACGCTGCTGGTCGTCCTTGCATTTTTGCTCATCGCCATCTGCGGCATCTTCATCGCGCTCAACTCGCGCGACAACTTCGGCTGCCTGCTCGCGTCGGGCGTCACCTTTTTGATTTCGTTGCAGGCCGCCATCAACATCGGCGTCGTCACCAGCGTCCTGCCGACCAAGGGCCTCGCGCTGCCGTTCATCAGTTCCGGCGGCTCCAGCCTGCTCGTGATGCTGGTCGGCGTCGGAATTTTGTTGAGCGTCGCGCGCCGCGCGCCCGCGCGGGAAAAGCCCGTGGGCGAAAAAAATTCCGAGCCGGTCATCGAAGCCGGCGACAACCCGTTTGCCGCGAGGGCAACATGACCGGCACGGAAACCAAAACGCCCTACGTCGCCATCGCCTGCGGCGGAACGGGCGGCCATCTCTTTCCAGGACTCGCTGTTGCGGAGCAACTGAAGCAACATGGCTGCGCCGCGGCGTTGCTCATTTCGCCCAAACTGGTGGACCAGCAGGCTGTGAAATCCGCCCAAGGCGTGGACATTTTCACACTGCCCGCCGTCGGACTGCAAAACGGAAATTATTTCTCCTTCGCCGGCAACTTTGTGAAATCCCTTTTTGCCGCGCGGAAAATCTTCAACCAACGCCGGCCTGACGCCGTTCTCGCCATGGGCGGATTCACCAGCGCGCCGCCGGTTTTTGTCGCGAAGGACACGGGCATAAAAACATTTCTGCACGAATCCAACTCCATTCCCGGCCGCGCCAACCGCATCCTCTCGCGCTTCGTGAACGAGTCGTTTGTTGGATTTCCCGAAGCCGCCGCGCGATTGAAGACGCGCAAGGTCACGATGACCGGCACACCGGTGCGCCCGCAATTCCGGCCGCGCGACGCTGCCGATTGCCGGACAGCGCTCGGACTCGAACCCAGCCGCCCCACAATTCTGGTCGTCGGCGGCAGCCAGGGCGCGAGCGGACTCAACGAAATGATTTTGTCAGCTTTGCCGCTGCTAGCCGGGCGCGACTGGCAATGGTTGCACCTCACCGGCGCGAACACTTTTGAAAAAGTGAAGGCCGCCTACGCTGCGCGCGGAATCAAGGCCGTTGTCAAACCGTTCCTCGCGGAAATGGAATTGGCGCTCGGCGCGGCGACCGTTGCCGTGAGCCGCGCGGGCGCGTCGTCGCTGGCGGAAATCGCCGCCATGCGGCTGCCGGCGTTGCTCGTGCCGTATCCGGCGGCGGCGGACAACCACCAGCTTTCAAACGCCCGCGCCTTTGAAAGGACCGGCGCGGCGATGCTGCTCGAACAAATAAATTCCACGCCGGAAAAAGTGGCGGCCATATTGGTGGAACTGGTCGAAGACAAAACCGCCAGTTCAAAAATCCAATCCGCGCTGGCGCAGTGGCACGCGCCGCGCGCGGCGGAGCAAATTGCGGAAATCATGCTGGCTTCAATCGCGCGGCAACCGGAAATGACGGCGGCAAAAAAATCCGGCTGCGGCTGCGGTTGCGCGCATGGCGGCGCAAAGCACGCGACGAGTTGAGCCATGACGCCGCCTACCGACATTTTGGAAAGACCGATGCGAGCCAAAGGAGACATCGCCGGTGAATTGGCCGAACGCGTTTCGCCCGCGACGGTCATCCGCCGCGACGAGCCGCTGGCCGGCCACACGACTTTGCGCGTCGGCGGCCCGGCGGACGTTTATGTTGAGCCGGCGTCGGAGGCGGATCTGGCCGCCGTCGTGAATTTTTGCAACGCTCGCGGCGTGCCGTTTTTTGTAATCGGCCGCGGCTCGAATTTGCTCGTGCGCGACGGCGGTTTTCGCGGAGCAATCATTTGCCTGTCGCACGCGAACTTCAGCCGGATTGAAATTTTAGTGGGACAGGCATCTTGCCTGTCTGGCAGGCTGGAAGCCTGCCCCACTCTTTGCTGTGGCGCTGGCGCGAAATTGAAAGCCGTCGCGGTCAAGGCGCGGCGTCACGGCTTGAGCGGCATGGAATTTCTCGAAGGCATCCCCGGCAGCGTCGGCGGCGCGTTGCGCATGAACGCCGGCGCGATGGGCGGCGCGACGTTCGACGTGATCGAGTCGGTCCGGTTGATGGATTTTGATGGCAACATCCGCGAACTCCCGTCGGGGGAAATGTCGGTGAAATATCGCGGCTGCGCGACATTGAAAGATCACATCGCGCTGGGCGCGGTGTTCAAGGGCCGGCCGGATTCGCCGGAGTCCATCGCGCAACGGATGAGCGCGTTCAGCCAGAAGCGCTGGGCGTCGCAGCCCGCCGCGCCGAGCGCCGGCTGCGCGTTCAAAAATCCGCCGTCCATTCCGGCGGGTAAATTGATTGACGAACTTGGATTGAAAGGCGCTCGCGTCGGCGGCGCGGTGGTGTCGCGGGAACACGGTAATTTTATTGTCAACGACGGCACCGCGACGGCGCGCGACGTTCTGGAATTGATCTCAATTTTGAAGGCCAAGGCCAAAGCCGAACGCGGAATTGAATTGAGGACGGAAGTCGAAATCGTCGGCGAAGACCGTTGACATTCAAAATGGTTGCGTTATGGTTGCGCCATGATAACGATCACGATCAAAGGCATACCGAGGGAGACACACCGCGAATTAAAAAAACGCGCGGCAGAAAATCGGCGGAGTTTGAACAACGAAGTAATTTGGGTTTTGGAATCGAGCTTGTGCGGCGTTCCGCATGCAACCCGCCATATTCGACAATTGGGAAAAACGGGCAGAAAGCTTGCACGACGGAAGTGAGCGAAAAGGCGTTTCCGAAAACCGCCGTCTCGCTGGAAAAATTTGTGAAGTGACATGGATCAGAAATTGAAAATCGTGGTCATGCTCGGCGGCCCCAGTGCCGAGCGCGAAGTGTCGCTGCGTTCCGGCGCGGCGGTGGCGCAGGCGCTGCGCTCGCTTGGTCACGCGGTTTCGGAAATTGACCCCAAGCATGGCAATTTCATTTTCCCACAGGAAACGGACGTGGTTTTTCTGGCGTTGCACGGAACCTACGGCGAAGACGGCACGGTGCAGCGGCAGCTTGAAAGACTCGGCGTGAGTTACACCGGCTGCGATGCCGAGGCCAGCCGCATTGCGTTCGACAAGGTGCTGACGAAAAAACTATGCATCAAAGCCGGCGTGCCGACGGCGAAATTTCTGGTCGTGGAATCGGAAAAAGCCGTGCTTCCGACAGATTTACAATTGCCGCTGGTTGTCAAACCGGTGCGGCAGGGTTCGA
>Ga0302319_10008434_pt1 | contig 20030 bp, 16 predicted proteins | sample Bog_T0_2_FD_203319 | JGI IMG/M metagenome (GOLD analysis project Ga0302319, IMG submission 203319) | Peat permafrost microbial communities from Stordalen Mire near Abisko, Sweden - Bog_T0_2 | ecosystem: Environmental > Terrestrial > Soil > Wetlands > Peat | place: Sweden: Abisko, Stordalen Mire... | reverse complement strand
TAGGGCGTGCAACCACTGATTTTATTGGGTTCCGGAGCAGCCCGCTCAAGCCCTTGTTTTTCGGGCGTTTTCCCGCTATTCTCTTTCTGTCTGTAACCATTTGGGTGACCCTCCCCGGGGTCCATCGCCGATGTTGCAACCTTCGCCGATATTCTGTTTTACCCCAATGTTTCGGGGGTCACCAAAATGGTTCTCTGCGCTTCAGGCCTCACCCGGCTCCTGCCGAAGTGCATAGATCACGGACCAGCACACAGTTCCTGATCGCCACGCACGCCGAGGAGTTTGTGCGTGGGGTTGATGTCAGCCAGCTTGTGTCCTTCCTGAACCAGGTGCCTCGGCGGGTTCAGTCGGCACCCGAGGTGCTCCGCGCAATGGCGGAAGTCTCCAATGAGGAGATCGTCCGCCTCATGGCGTCGCCTTACATTTTATATGTGGAAGGGGAAAGCGATGAGCGCATCCTTCGGGCCTGGGCAAACCCGTGCGGCGCACAAGCCGCCATGGGCAAGGTTTGTTTTAAGGCAATGGGTGGAGGTGACAAGCAAATCATGAAAACCAGGGCGGACGATCACTTCGCCGCCCTGAAACAGATCATACCTGAGGTGAGGCGGCTAATGCTCTTTGACTATGATGACCGGGCTACCTTTCACCCGGATCCGGATAATCCAGCGCTCGCAGAGTGGAAGCGCAGAAATATCGAAAACTACCTGCTTGTCCCCGATGCCTGGAAGCGGGCTGCGCGGTTCCACGCGGGTAAGTTGTTCGCTGGGGAACTCTTCGAACAACCCGTCATGCAGGCGATAGACGAGTTTTTCGTCGGCCAGAATCTGACATTGCCCCCTGGAAGAACCTGGAGGAATGTCAACGCGAATGTATTCAGTGCCGTGGACGGCAAAGGAATCCTCTTCGAGGACGACAACTCTCTCTTTCAGCAACTGCGAAATCGTCAGCATTCGGTCCAGCTCAATCCAGAGCAGATAGCCGCTACAATGCTTGCCTCGTTCACCAGGATGTACACGATTTCATGAGCAAAGTAATGCTATTGACGACTCAGTCAACCATCTGGCGTGATCTTTAAATTAAAAGGCCGCACGGCCTCGCGCGCCGCGCGCTCGCGAATGCCCTGATTCAGCATTTGGGCGGGGGCGAGGTCAACGCCGGCGCCGAGCAAATCGGCCAGCCGATTCTCAAGGCGCACCCTATCGAGCAGAGAGAACTGCCGGCTGGAATCGAATCAGCCATAAGATCGACATCGGATTCAGGTGTGGCCTCGTCGCGGGCGACCGAGCCAAAAAGGGAAAGGCGCACAACACCGGCGCTCTTGAGCTCTGCTTCATGCTCGCGGAGGATGGCGAGGGCGTTCTCCCTGTTCTTAGCTGCATCGTGTCACGGCAGGCGGGACGGCGCAACCTGTCCACTACCCACACTGGCAGGCCGTAAGGATCGCCGTGTTGTAAATATGTTCGGCGGTTGAGCCTCGGGATAAATCATTGGCCGGTTTGGCCAGGCCCTGCAACAAGGGGCCGATGGCTGTGGCTCCTCCGAGGCGTTCGGCGATTTTGTAGCCTATGTTCCCTGCTGACAGGTTGGGGAAGATCAGGGTGTTAGCCTTTCCTGCAACGGTTGAGCCGGGGGCTTTGGAGGCGCCGATTTCCGGGATCAGGGCTGCGTCGAACTGCAGCTCTCCGTCTACATTCAGATCCGGGGCTTTTTCGCGAATAATTTGCAGAGCTGCGGTGATCTTGTCGATCTCGGGGTGCTTTGCGCTGCCTTTCGTCGAGAAGGAAAGAAGCGCGACGAGCGGTTCGGTTTCGAGGAATTGTTGTGTCGTTCGAGCGGCGGCGATTGCGATATCGGCGAGTTCCGCGGGTGTGGGGTTGACCACTACCGCGCAATCGGCGAAGGTCAGCAGTTTATCGGGCAGGGCCATGATGAACGCCCCGGAGATGGTGCGGATGCCGGGGGCGGGGCCCACGGCGTGGAGGGCGGCTCGCACGGTTTCAGCAGTCGTGTTCACCGCTCCGCCCACAGAGGCATCGGCATGGCCCAGAGCGACCATCAGAGAGCCGAAATAAAGGGGCTTGCAGGCGGTTGCCTGGGCTTCCTCTTCGGTGACTCCTTTAGCAGCTCGCCGCTTGAAATAATGCCCGGCGCAATCGCTGAGCAGGGGCGAACAGGCGGCGGTGTCCTTCGTAATGAGAATGGGCTCGGCGAGTCCTTCCTCTTTGAGGCGTTGGGCGGCGGCGATAACGCGCGGGTCGTCTCCTTCGGGAAACGCTATGCGACGCGGATTCTTTCGGGCGCGCTCTTTCAGATGTTCGATGAATGGGTGCGACATCTCAGTCGCCCAGAATGCGGCCGTAGTTTTTGAGTCGGGCCACATTGTCGCAGACGGCTTTGAGGCCGGCGGTGATCGGGATGGCGAGCACAAGTCCCGCCGCGTCCCAGAGGAAGCCCCAAAACATCAGAGAAAGGGTGACGATCAGCGGGTTGAGGTGGACACGCGCGCCCACCATCGTGGGGTAGAGAACGTTCATCGCCACCAGATGGAGCGCGACCGCGATGAGGACTCCAAAGATCAGGATAGTGCTGGGCGCGCCGGTAGCCAGCGCGGCCATCAACGGCGGCAATGCTGCGAGCACGATTCCGGCATAGGGCACGAGACTAAGGAAGCCGCTGAGCGCACCGATGAGGAACGGGTATTCGAGGTGTATGACGGCGAACATGGCCGTGCTGACGGACGCCAGCATGACTCCGATGACGAAGTTTCCGGCGACGAAGGCGCGTGCCATTACGGCGATGCCCTGGAGGCTGAGGGCGGCGGTGGTGCGATCCTCGCCGTGAAAGAAGAGCAGGAAGCTTTTGTAGAGATGATCGCGCCAGCTCAGCATGAAGTAGACAAGTAGAGGCACGAAGGAGGCCATCAGCGCCACCTGATACAACGTCCCGAGCTGGGCGTAGATGTAGTCGGTTATGGGGTCGCTGTGGATGCGGACTTCGGGAATGACGCCGGGCGGCAGCGGGCCGCTATCGGGAACGGACGCGGGTGCGGCTTTGCGGGACTTCCTGTTCTGCACGGGCGGCGTCACCGGCTGCTGAGGGGGCCGCCGCGCGAAGAGCCGCGTGCCGGACTCTTCGATGCGCTGGACGCGGTTGGAAACATTTTCGACAAAATTGGCCAGGTTTCCTTTGAACGCCGGGACATCGCTGGCGATGGAAGAGAGCTGGCGATAACCGGCCAATCCCGCGAAATAGAGGGCCAGGAGCGCGAGGGCGCAAACAGCGAAGCTGGCGAGCGATCGCGGGAGGCGGAATTTGACGAGCAGGCTGACGAAGGGCTCGAGGATGAGCGCCGTGATGACGGCGAGCGTTACGGTGATGAAAACAATGCGCGCCCAGTAGAGGATGGCGACGATCACGCCGGCGGCGATGATGTTGAGGGCGTAGCCGCGCATGGTTTCGCGGGCCAGTTCCGGCACGGAATCGATGCGGGATTGCATTCTTTATTGTAGAGGTGCGGTGCTTTTCATTCAAACGTTTCGCGGGGCGGCCGATAAGTTCAACAGGTGGTTCAGCAGGTGGATACGTTCCTCGAAAACGCCCAGCGAATTTTCAACGTTGCCCGGACGGACAGCAGTGCGGAAAGTTCCGATTTCGTGCTGTTGGTTCGGCCGGATGGTTCGCTGCACGTGATTATGGAATCGACCGTGAATCCGGATTCGGCCGCGATCGCGCATGGGGCGCGGACAGCGTATCAGGTGACTCGGTCGCGCGGCGGAGTGAAAGTTTCCGGCCGCAGCGGCGATAACCGGTGTGAGCTGTCCAGCGGACTGGCAGCTCGTGTACCGCAGCGAGCATTACTGCGCGATCAGCCACTTTACACGCTGGCGGTTCCGGAGCTTCCGGCGGCTTTTCCGGCAATTCGTCGCGAGTACAGCGGCGACTTTGCGAGCGCGATTCCCCAGGCGATATAACCGATCTGGATTTGCGGTTCAGGGGCGTAAAGCGGGATCAGCGGATTGGCGGACCGGAAGATCAATTTGAATAGCAGGTAGTAGAACAGCAGGCCCGTAGCGGCTCCGAACACGAGCAGAAAGGGTCTGTCCTCGTCCCGCCAGATCAGTCCCCACAGCAAGCCTCCGATCCCGCAGATGGCGATCATGAGCGCGACTCCGCTCCACGAACCTCTCGTAAACCCGCTCACATATACTCGCGAGCCATAAAAAGTGGAGGCGTAAAGGTTCGGAATCATCCAGATCGAACGGCGGCTCCAGAGCGAGGCGGCGGCCGACCAGAGGATCATGTAAATTGCGCCGACGATGCCGGCCTGCAGTCCGGCAACGGCATGCCGCGGTGAAAAGTGAGTCCTGCGCGAATGCGCGGCATCCATTGACTCCAGCCTATACTGGCGGGAGAGGAAAAGGCAAAAGCGACTTTGACGAGGCGGCGCGTTGTCATTACAGGGATCGGGGCGGTAAGTCCGAACGGCGTGGGTCGCGAGAGGTTCTGGGATGCGACACGGCGCGGGGTCAGCGGCGTGGGGCGGATCACCCGGTTCGATCCGGCGGGGCATCAGGTGCAGATTGCGGGCGAGGCGAGGGACTTCGACGAATCGGCCTGGGTGGATGCAAAGGACCGCCAGCATGTTTCGCGGTGCGTTCCTTTGGCTCACGCGGCTGCGCAGGAAGCGCTCGAAGACGCGGGTGTGGAATACACGGGGATGTCGCGGACTGAGCAGCGTTCGATCGGAGTGATGGTGGGGTCTGGCGGTGGGTCGCAGGAGTTTACCGAGCAGCAGTACCGTCTGTTTTACGGCGGCAATGAGAAGCAGTGCAGTGTCTATACAGTGCCCACTTCGACGATCGGCACGCTGGCGAGCGAGGTCTCAATGCGGTTCGGGTTCCGCGGGCTGAGCCATATCGTCTCGACGGGGTGCACGTCTTCGACCGATGCTCTGGGTTATGCGTACCGTCACATCCAGTGGGGCACGCTGCCGTGGATGCTGGTGGGCGGGGTGGATGCGCCGCTCGCGCCTCTGATTCTTCGCGGTTTCATGGTTATGCGGATTCTGACGACGCGGTGGAACGGTTCGCCGGAGCGGGGGTCGCGGCCATTTTCACGGGATCGCGACGGATTTGTGCTGGGTGAAGGCGCGTGGTTCTTCGTGGCGGAGGATCTGGAGCATGCGCGGGCTCGCGGGGCTCGGATTTATGGCGAGATTGCCGGATATGCTTCGACGTGCGAGGCCTTCCATCGCGTGCGGCTGGAGGAGTGCGGGGAAGAGCCGGCGCATACGATGCTGGGCGCGATGGAAGACGCGGGCGTGGGGCCGGAGGAGATCGGGTATATCAATTACCACGGGACTTCTACGGAGCTGAACGATCGGATCGAGACCCGAGCGGCCCGACTGGCGTTCAAGGGGCATGCTTATAAGCTGGCGGGGTCTTCGCTGAAGAGTCTGATTGGGCATCCGCAGGGGGCGTGCGGGGCGGCGGGCGTCGCGGCGACCTTGCTCGCCATGCGGGACGGCGTGGCGCCTCCCACGATAAACCTGGAGGATCCGGACCCGGAGTGCGATCTGGATTATATTCCGCATGAGGCGCGGCGGCTGGATTGCGAGTGGGCTTTGGCAAATTGTATTGCTTTTGGGAGCAAGAATTCGGCTTTGGTTTTGAGAAGGGTTTAAAAGGGTTCGGCGCAAACCCCCAGTACTACTTAATTCGCCAGCCTTATGTTTTTGTTACGAACTATTTGGGTGGCGAATATAATCGTTGCACTATGTTACTTAACAGCGCCAGAATCTGGCGAGGACATCTTGCCATTGCCCTGAGTTTGGCAATCCCCTTCGCGAGTTTAGCTGCAGACAACAGCTACAAGGTTATGTACGACGGCGGTTCTATTGAAGGAACAAAGGCCGGAACCTCAATGAAACTCTATCTGGATTCTTTGAAGGTTAGAGTTGTGAAGGATAAGAGCGATGTGGTTTCGATACCCGCATCGGCAATTACTGAGATCAGCTACGGCCAGGACGTTCATCGCAGAGTGGGAGCGGCAATAGGGCTGGCCGTCGTTTCGCTCGGTGTCGGAGCGTTGATGGCTCTGAGTAAATCGAAGAAGCACTATGTTGGCATCACCTGGGATGATAACGGTAAGAAAGGCGGGATTGCATTCCAGGCAGATAAAAACGACTATCGCGGATTACTGGCCGGCCTCGAAGGAATCTCGGGAAAGAAGGCCGTAAACTCCGAAACCATGGGCGTCAAGAACTGAAACCAGCCCTTACAGTTTTGTTTTCTCGATCCGTCTGACCGTGGCGATTCCGATCGGCAATTGAGTTCTGAACAAGGGCTTCGAGGTGGTCGAGACGGCTGCAAATACTTTCTCTAATCCCTTCGCCAATTTCGCGGACCAGCCGGGTCTCTCTGCGACGCTGTCGAAAAAACAGGAAAGAGAAGACCAGCGTCATCATGATGTAGACGAAGGCCGGCCAGTTGTCAGCCACCTCTGCCCTGATGTCCTCGAAACTACCCATTCAAGTATATGAGTGGGAAATCCGGTAAATCTTCTCTCCGTTTTTTAGATGGATCTTCCGTTGGCGGTATCCCTTTGGCTCCTGGCTTCAGTGGCGCTCACGGCAGGATGGAAAACGCGGCTTGCCGCTCAATCGATTTCGCTCCGTCTTCGATAGCGACCTTGAGCAGGTAATCTCCCGGGGCGAAGTCTTTCAGTGGCAGTAGCTTCTGTACCGTGGAGAGCCGAACCGGCTCGGTAAACTCTACCGTGTTTTGGCTGTTAGATTTGTCCTCGATCTGGTAATGGATCCGGCCTTCGGGTGTCGAATTGTAAATCTGAAAGAAGATCCCCATCTTCTCGTTCTTCGTGAACTGGCCGGTCACTCGCGGGCGGACCTTCATGTCTCCTATCGCGAACAGCGCGCCTCCGGTGTCTCTGACAGGCAGCTTCGTGATGGTGTCCGCGGGGATCAAACTGCTGACGGCAAACTCTCCTTCGTCGTAGCGGGGGACTTCGAGGACCGTTTCGTAGCGGTCCATGTTGCCGGAGACGACGTCTTTGGCGGCGATTTCGAGTTTGTATCTTCCGGGCGCCAGCGGCAGCGCGGTTTGCCAGATGGAGAGTTCCTTCGCCGACTGTTCGAGCATTCCCGCGGGGGGTATGACTTCGAGGGATTTCTCGAATGTCGCGACGTGGCGATGGGTCAGGGTGAAGACGTGGCCGAGCAGATTGACTCCGGCCTTCTGCACTCCGTTCTTCGACTGGAACTCCAGGTCTCGATTCTCGAATTGAATGGTGACGTTGGCGGTGACCGAAGAGTCGGTGAGGCGAAGGTAGTCGGCGCGGACCTGCATCGGCAGGGCGTTGAAGGTCAGGCGGGTGGTGACGATCGCGGCTTCGAGATCGCGGAACCGGACGGCCGGCGGACGTTCCAGATTCGAGAGCGTCATCAGGCGTGTGAACTCGTTGTAGCTCTCGGGCCTCGCGCCGCCGAGCGGGGCACCACAGTGGGTGCCGTCGGTGTTCTGGAAGCGGGCGAGCTTCGTGCTTTGGCCCAGTTGCTCGGCCAGGGTTGGTCCCGCGTTGGGCACGTAGGTGAGGGCGTCTTTTTCGCAGGGGTCGATGGTGAGGTGATATTCGCCGGACATGGTGGGGTCGACGAATTCGACATTGACGTCTTCGCCGACGTTATCGAGATGGCGATAGCGCCAGATCTCGAACGGGTAGGTTGAGGTTTCGCCTCCTCCTTCCGCAGCGGGCCTTTCATAAGAGCCGCCGGACGGATGAGAGTCGATCTCGTCGGGCGGGCCGAAGCGGATGTAGATGCGGCCGCGGTCGGTGCGCCAGCCGGGGATGCCGGAGGCGAAGCGATCGTTGGCGTAGGCGATGCGGCGGTAGTGTTCTTCTTTGAATTCGTTCTCTTCGGTATCGGGAGTGGGGTCGCGGCGGAGCCAGAATTGTTCGACGAACTGCTCGCGTTCATCGTCGGTCGAGAGCTGGTTGAAGGCGCGGGTTTCTTCGTCGGTGAAGATATAGGAAACGTCTTCTTTGATCCAGCGCGAGTAAGGCGATTCGAGTTCTTTTTTGAGCGCGGCTTCTTTTTTGGTGTCGCGCTTTTGAGCGGAAACCGCCGCGACGGCGACCATCAGGACGAACTGGATTTTCACACGCATGTCGTTTTGCCCCTTTGGGTGGATGAGGCAATTTGAGGCGCAGTGGTTCAGTGACGGAAAGACAGTGGTTTAGGATGCGGGGTGATGTGAAAGGGCGAGCACAGGCGTGAAGAAATATAATGACGGCAACATGATTACTCGGCGCGAGGTGCTGGCGGGTGCGATGGCGATTCCGGCGATGGCGGCGTCAAGGCCCCAGGGACCTATCGTCGAGACTCATGTGCATCTGTTTTCGAACGATGTGAAGCGATTCCCTCTGGCGCCCGATTCGCCTTATAAGCCGGCGCCGTTGCCGGTGGAAGACTATGTGCGGTTCGCTACGGCGGTGGGGATCGACCATGCTGTGATCGTGAGTCCGGAGCCTTATCAGGACGATTACCGTTATCTGGAGTATTGCTTCACAAAGGAACCTTCTCCGGGGTTCTTCAAGGGGGTTTGCCTGTTCGATCCCGTTGCGCGCGATACGCCGGATAAGCTTGCGGCCCTGGTGGGGCAGAACCCAGGCCGCATTGCGGCGCTGCGCATTCATGAGATGCACAATCCCGGCACGCCCTCGCTGAATTCGGGGCCGATTAAGGATCGCGATATGCATTCGTCCGCGATGAAGGCGACCTGGCGGCGTGTGCAGCAGCTGCACCTTGCGATCCAGATGCATTCCCTGCCTTACTACGCGACGCAGATCGGGGAGTTAGCGGCCGAGTTTACGGAAGTGCCGGTGATTCTCGATCACCTGGGCCGGGTGGGCCAGGGTTCGGCGGCGGATTTCGCGGCGGTGCTGAAGCTGGCGAAGTTGCCGCAGGTTTACGTGAAGTACTCGGGGGCGAACTATTCGTCGAAGGAGAAATGGCCGTTTGCGGATGTGCGGCCTTTGGTGCGGCGAATCTACGATGCGTTCGGGGCGGATCGGATGATGTGGGGTTACTTCGGGCACGACCGGGCGGGGTTCGATAAAGAGGTCGAGTTGTTCGAGATCATGTTCGATAAAGTCTCCGAGGCGGACAAGGAAAAAATTCGGGGCGGCACGGCGCTGAAGCTGTTCCGGTGGCAGGCATAGAATCTCATTGGGAGAGTGCGATGGTTACGAGAAGACATTTCTTTTACGGCTCGCTGCTGGCGGGCGCGATTCCTTCGGCGGGGTTCGGGAGCCAGCCTTCGCTGAAGGCGCTGGGTTATAAATCGCCTAACGAGAAACTCAACATCGCCTCGATCGGCGCAGGGGGCAAGGCGGCGAGCGATATCGACGGATGCAATTCCGAGAATATTGTGGCGCTTTGCGATGTGGACGATCAGTCCGCTGCGAAGAAGTTCAAAGAGTATGAGAAGGCGCCAAAGTATCGCGACTTTCGGAAGATGATCGACGAGCAGGGTTCGAACGTCGATGCTGTTATCGTAACCATCCCCGACTTTATGCATGCGACGGCTGCGGTCTATTGCATGGAGCGCGGCAAGCATGTTTATACACAGAAGCCGCTGACACGCACGGTGTGGGAAGCGCGGCTGATGCAGGATACGGCCAATAAATACAAGGTCGCGACGCAGATGGGGAATCAGGGTTATTCGAACGAGGGCACAAGGCAGGCGGCGGAGCTGATATGGTCGGGCGAGATCGGGAATGTGACGGAAGTGCATGCGTGGACGGACCGGCCGTGGTGGCCTCAGGGGCTTACCAAAATTCCCGCGCCCACCGCGGTTCCGAATACACTCGATTGGGATTTGTGGCTGGGGTCTGCGGAGAAGCGGCCGTATACGGCGGGAGGCGAGGGGTATCCGAATCAGTACGGTAATTTTTATCAGCCGTTCAACTGGCGCGGCTTTTACGACTTCGGATGCGGAGCTTTGGGCGACATGGCCTGCCACATTCTGGGCGCTCCGAATATGGCGCTGAAGCTGGGCGCGCCTTCGAGCGTGGAATGCGTGATGAAGGAAGGGGCAAGCGATTTCATGTTCCCGAAGAAGTCGGTGATTCGTTATGATTTCCCGGCGCGCGGGAACATGCCTCCGGTGAAGATCTTCTGGCATGACGGGTTGAAGGAGACTCCGACGATTGAGGGCGTTCCGGCGGGTGAACTGCTGGGGGATCTGCCTTCGCGTCCGCGGCCGCAGGGTCAGTCGGCTGCAGCGTCCGGACCCTCGAGGCCTAAGGCGTTTACCGGGTTCGTGGGGCAGACGTTTAACCAGGAACGGTATGACGAAGCTAAGGCTCCGGATGCTCGTTTGACTCAGCCGAACGGGAGCGTGTTTATCGGCGATAAGGGCTTTATGACTACGGGGACCTACGGCGAGATGACTCGCTTAGTTCCTGCGGAAAAGATGCGGGATTATCAGTTTCCTCAGCCGACGCTGACTCGGTCGCCGGGGCATTATCGCGACTGGATTCGGGCTTGTAAAGGTGGCGATCCGGCCTGTTCGAATTTCAACGTTGCCGTCCCATTTGTGGAGTGGATGTTGTTAGGCGTGATTGCACTTCGGGTCGACGGGAAGCTGGAGTGGGATGCGGCGAAGGGACGCTTCAGCAACAATGCCGACGCGAATAAGTATTTGAGGCCCGCGTTTCGTAAGGGCGTGACGCTGAGTTAGCTACTTTTTGTGGCCGTCCGAGTCGTATTCTTCCACGGGGCCGAATTTGGCGAGCACGGTTCGAAGCTTCGAGGCGTCGCCTACCGCGACGATCTGAGCGTTATCGACCGGGATGTATTTCTTAGCGATGCGCTGGACATCCTCGGCGGTGACTTTCGAGATTTTTTCCGGATAGGTATCCCAATAGTCGGCGGGGAAGCCGTAATCTTTGATCGTCAAAGCGTTGCTGAGCCCGGCAGCGGCGTTCTCCGTGCTGAGCGCAAAACTTGCTACGAGCGCGCGCCTGGCTCCTTCGAGCTCGTCGGCGGGGACGACCTGTTCGCGAATGTTCACCAGTTCCTTGAAGATCTCTTCGAGGGCCGGTCCGGTAACCTCGGTGCGGACGGAAGTGGAGACCACGAAGATGTTGGTGTAGTGGCTTGCCGAGAAGAAGCTGCCGATTCCATAGGTGTAGCCTTTGTCTTCGCGGATGTTGCGGAAGAGGCGCGACGCGGGGCCGCTGCCCAGGATCTGGTTCGCGACCTCGGCGGGAATGTAGTCGGGGCTCGAGCGGTCGAAGGCAAGGTTGGAGATGTAGAGAGTCGTCTGCACCGAGTTCGGGCGGTCGATCAGAAAGATCTTCTTTTCGGCGATGGGACCTGGAATGGGGAGCTCCGGCGGTTTCGGGGCTGAGCCTTTCCACTCGCCGAGCACTTTATCGAGCTTTGCGGCTATCTCTTTCGGCGAAACGTCGCCCGACACAGCGACGATCCCGCCGGCGGGCCTGAAGTTCCTGTTGTAGTAGTCGACGACCAGGTCTCTTGTGATCTTGCCGATCGACTCCGGCGTCGGAGCGATCCGCGAGCGAACGTCGCCGGGATAGAGGACTGCGAAGAGACGTTCCTGGCCGAGGAAGCCGGGCTGCGCGCGGCTCTGCTGCAGCTGGCTGATCTGGCGATTCTTCCACTTGTCGAGTTCGTCCTGCGGAAAAGACGGATTGAACATGACGTCTTCAACGAGGGCGAGCAGGGGGTCGAGATTTTCGGACAAGGCCGAGAAGCTGATGGCGGCATAGCGCTCGCCGATGCTGGCGTTGAGTGATGCACCGAGTTCCTGCAGGGTATCGGCAATCTGCAGCGAGGTCCGTGTCTTGGTGCCTAAACGAAGCAGAGCGGACGTTGCCGAGCCGATGCCTTCGAGCTCAGCAGGATCGTTGAGCGAAGAGGCGGGCATGCGGATGGAAACCTGAAAGGTCGGGGAACGGTGATCTTCGAGGACCAGCAGAGTCATGCCGTTCTTCAGCTTGCTCTCGACGGGTTTGGGGAACTTCACGCGCAGGACCTCGTTCGAAACAGGCACGAGATTCTTGCGGACGACGCCCTTGAAATCGGTGGCCTGCTGGGCCTGCGGCGGCTGGGCAAGAAGCGCGCCGAGTGAAACGGAACTCACGAGTAAGAATGTTCGCAGCATGGGGATCTCCTCCGGGGCGTTTACGGAACCTGGGGCTTCGGGCTGGCGGCGGGTTTGGCCGCGGGGGTGGTTTCGAGCAGGACCCTGTTTTCACTTCGCAGATAAGTGCGGGCGACACGCTGCACGTCGGCGGCGGAAACCGCCATGAGTTTTTCGGGCTCGGTGTTCAGGCGGTTCGGGTCGTTGTAGACGGAAGCGTCGTTGGCCAGCGAAATGGCGCGGCTCAGGGAACTGGTTCTCACGGCGACTGCGGAACGCCGCGCGGAGGCTTTCACGCGCGCCAGTTCCTGGTCCGTTACGGGCGCGGCGATGATGCGGGAGATCTCTTCCGAGATCAGGCCCTCGGCTTCCTGGAGAGTCTTACCCTGACGCACGGTACAGGTGATGCGGATCGCGCCCGGACCCAGACGCTCAGAGCTGAACGCATTGATGCCGGAGCAGACTTCTTTCTCCTTCACCAGCTTCTGGTAAAGGCGGGAAGTTTCGCCTCCGCCCAGGATGGAACTGAGGGCCGAAAGGGCGGGACCGTCCGCGCTGGCGGCGGACGGGATCCTGTAATTGATGCTTACCTGCGCCAGACGTGCGAGCTTGTCTTCCATGGCTTCGCGGCGTTCGCCAGTCATGGGAGGTTCGGTCAGATCCACAGGCTTAGGCGCTTCCTGGCGGGGAATGCTTCCGAAGTACTTCTGCACCTTTGCAAGCGTTTCTTTCGAGTCGATATCGCCGACGATCGCGAGGGCCGCATTGTTAGGAGCGTAGTAGGTGCGGAAGAAGGCCTGGACGTCTTCTACCGAGGCAGCGTCGAGATCCTGCATGGAGCCGATTACCGAGTGATGATACGCGAAGTTGTCATAGGTAAGTTCGTTCAGCCGGTCGTTGGAATAGCCATAGGGCTGGTTATCGAGACCGAGGCGGCGCTCTTCTTTCACGGCCTGCCTTTGATTTTCGAGGTTCTCTTTGGTGATGGCGAGGGAGCGCATGCGGTCGGATTCCAGGAACAGCCCCATGTCGAGCTGGTTCTTAGGGAGCTCCTCGTAGTAGACGGTTCGATCGGTATTGGTAGTCCCGTTCATGTTGCCGCCATAGTTAAAGATGAGGAAGAAATGCTCGCCTGCGCCGACGTTTTCAGAGCCCTTGAACATCATGTGTTCGAAGAGGTGGGCGAAACCGGTGCGGCCCGGGCGTTCGTCCTTGGATCCCACCGCATAGCTGACAGCTATGGAGTAGACGGGCGCGTAATGATCCTCAACCAGGATCACCCTAAGACCGTTGTCTAAGCGGGTGTCGCTGAACTTAATCGGGGCTATCGGTTTTGCCTTTGCAGGCGCGTTGGAGGACTGCGCGAACGCGAGTGTTGCGAGTCCCGCAAGCAGAGTCAGACTAAGGCGGCTATTGAACAGAATCATCGGACCTCCCGACCTAACGAACTATAGCATCTAAAATCGGCGTTGAGCGGCGGGAGGCAGGCCAACCCAGGCGATGGAAGCGAGCAGCGCCTGGACGCAGACGATAAGAGTTACGCAGCCGGGCCAGCCGTAAGCGTGCCATAGCCAGGCGGGACCGGTGGAGCCGGCGCTTGCTCCGGCGTAGTAGAAAGTCACGTAGAGGCCGACGGCGAGGGCTCGGCCTTTTACCGCGACGGTGCCGATGAAGCTGGTGGATGCGGAGTTGGCGATGAAGACTCCGCAGGAGCAGAGGGTGAGTCCGATGAGGACGATGGACACTCGGGGAACGAGCGCGATGAGCACGCCCGCGGCTCCGAGTGAGGCGGCGAAGAGGACGGCGAGGCGGTGTCCGTAGCGGTCGATGGCTCTGCCGGCGAAGGGTGTGACGGCTGCTCCCACGAGATAGACGCAGAAGATAGCGCCGAGCGCTCCGGGGCTGAGGAAGAAAGGCGCTCCCGCGAGATAAAAGGTGACGTAGGTGAAGACGGCGACCTGGGTCCCGAGGACGCAGAAGCCGCTGCAGTAGGCGGCGAGCAGGCGTGGATTTCGGAGGTGTCCGATGGCGGTTGCGAAGAGTTCGGATTCTGCGCCGGCTTTTTGAAAACGTCTCTCGGGTGGCAGGCCCCAGGCGAGCACCAGTGTGATGGCGGCCACCACTATGCCCAGGATGACGAAGATCCAGCGCCAGCCGAAGTATTCGGCGATGAAGCCGCTGGCGATACGCCCGCTGAAGCCTCCCATAATAGTGCCGCTGACGTAAGCGCCCACAGCGGAGGCGGCGCGCGCGGTGGGCCATTCGTCGTTAATGTATGCGATGGTGACGGCGAAGACCCCGGGGGTGACCAGTCCCTGGAGGAATCGCCACGCGATGAGCCAGTTGAGCGAAGTTGCGGTGGCGGCGGCGATGGAGGTGAGGGCAAGGAGCGCGGCGGACCAGACGATGATGCGCTTGCGTCCGAAGAGATCGGCGATGCGTCCGGCGAACGGCGCGGCGAGGGCCACTCCGATGGTTGCTGCGGTAATGGTGAGGCTGACCTGGACGTGTGTGGCGTGGAAGAGGTTTTCGAGCAGCGGGAGGATGGGCTGGGTCGAATAGAGGTTGAGGAAGGCGCAGGTTCCGGCAAGAACTACGGGCGCGGTGCGCGGGGATGGTTCCAGAGTTGAATTATAGGGCAGGCGCGCGGACGCCTGCCCTTGGACACTACGGCTTTTCGTGGGGTTGCGGATGGGGGTGCTCAGCCGGCGGCTTGTTATGAGGCGCGGGCTGGGGATGTTCCTGATGAGCAGCTTCGCGCGGCGGTGCGTTGTGAGGAGCAGCGTTTTGCTGACCAACGTTGTGCGGTGCCGCGTTATGCGGGGCACTGACTGCGTTGGGGAATTCCGCCGCGCGGCCGGGGTGCGCGGCGGGGGAACTCGGGTGCATGGCTGCGGCGGCGTTCGGGTGCGGCGCGCCGCCGGTTCCGAACTGTCGGCCGCCGGGTTTTTCCATTGCAGCGGTGGCGGGCCGGCCATTGTTAACCGACGCCAGCTGGCGGCGATCCTGAGCCGCGGTCTGTTCATGCGAGACCTGATTCGGGGTGGGCTGGACGTGCGGCTCGCGCAATGCAGCCTGTTGTTCAGGGGTGGGCCGGGCGGTGACGCCGCCAGGGCCGTTGAAGCTGGAGCGATTCACGACCGTGGTGTTGTTGATGACGGTGCGGTCGACATAAACATTACGGACCACGGTTGTGTTTACGTTGACGACAGCGGTGTTATAGCGGAATACATTGCCCGCCCATGCGCCGCCGATGAAGCCGACGCCGGTGTAGCCGAAGCCGTAATTGACTCCGCCGTAGAAGCCGATGTGGGGGCCCCAGTAACCCGCGTGCCAGCCGTAAAGGCCACCGGCGAAGCCCCAGTAGCCGGGAGTCCACAAGAGGCCGGGACGAGGCGGCGCGATCCAGACGCCCGGGACCCAGTAATAGCCTTCGGGACCGTAGGCCCAGTAGCCCGGACTCCAAAGATAACCTTCAATCGGGCATTGCGGCTGAACGTAAACCGGCAGCGGCGGGGGGCCGATGCGGATGGAAATACCGATGCCGATCTGCGCCTGAGATACGGGCGGCGCCGCTATAAATAAAAGGCCGAGTGCCAAGCCCTGAGCCGCTGAGACGATTCGCATTTAATGCTCCCGTGTGGTTAAGCCCCTGGTGGCCCAACGAGTTGCGGAAGGCGGACCAGTCACATCATTAAAACACGTTCAGGACCGGACCTTCGCATCAGGCTGCGCCGTGTGCCGCCTGCCGGCCGGAGGCGAGGTCGATCCCGAGCGCGAGACTGGCGGCGGCGCGGCGCATGGCGGGCCACAAGTCTTCGGCAGGGTCCTCGGCCAGAGTGAGCAGTGCGCCGAGCCGGGAGCGGGAACATTCGGGGCGGTGGTGGAACTCGACGGCTTCGACGATTTCGTCAGGAAGACCCCACGCCGTAAGGCATTCCGCTCCGAGGGCGGCGTGGTCGCGGCCGTAGGCCAGGGATTCGGCGTAGACGACGGGGAAGCCGGCATCGAGCCAGGTCCGTTCGATGATCCCGATGGCGGCGGGAAGGCGGGCGAAGGCGAGTCTGCCAATGTCGTGCAGAAGGCCGGCCGCGAAGGCTGTATCGGGATCGAAAGCGGCGAGCGGCGCCAGATCGTACGCGGCCTGGGCGACGGCCTGCGAATGATTCCAGATGTCCTGGAGGGGCTTCGACGCAAAGAGCCCGCCCAGGCAGGATGCAAGGAGGGTGCGGCGGGCTTCGGGGATTCCCAGACGAAGGACGGCGTGGAGCAGGCTGACGATGGGAAGGTGCGAGCCGTGGAGGGCGGAGTTGGCGGCGCCGAGCAGCTTTCCGGCGAGGACGGGGTCGGCTGCGGCGATCTTTTCGAGTTCGGCGGGGGAAGTGGTGTCGGCTGAGGTTCTCAGCAGACGGGTGGCAAGTTTGGGCATCACTGGGAGTGACTGGGCGAGCGGCAGTTCAGACCAGCCCGCGACGGGAGTCCAGGGGTTTCCGTCCTGAATGAAAGCGGCGATGGCCTGTGCGGCGGTCTGGCCTTCCAGGGCGGCGAATTCGACGGATTCGTCGAGAATAGTGCAGATTTCGGTGGCGTGATCGGTCCGGAGGCGGAGCCGGGTTGCGAGGTGTTGGGCCAGTCGGGCGATCCGATGGCGGCGGGCGCCGGGGTCTGAATCGACGGAGGAAATGGGTTTTAGAGTTCGCACGGGTAAATGATCGGCAAATATTTCCTCAAACTTTAGGGCGAGCAGCCGAAAAGATGGATAAGGGGAGATTTGCGGGAGGATTTTTGGGCGGCAGCGGCCTGAAGCGCATGCCCAGGACCGAGGCAACGGCCGGTCAGTTTCATGGCAAGACGAGTTTTTGGCGTTTTGAGCGGTACATCGCGGTATCGGCCAGGCGCATGAGGTCGTGAGCGCTGTTTCCATCTGAGGGAAACAGGGCGATGCCATAGCTGAGCCGAACCGCGGCTTCCCGTTCGACAGCGTTCCTCAGGAGTCCGGCGATTTTGTCGATCGGTTCGTGGCCCCCGGGTTCTTCTACCAGGACGACGAATTCGTCGCCTCCGACGCGCGCGAGAAAGAGACCGGGGCGCAGGGTCTGAGCCAGAACTGTAGACATGGATTTACCGACGGTCCGGAGTAAGTCGTCGCCCGCGGCGTGGCCGAGAGTATCGTTGACAATCTTGAAGTCGTCGAGATCGAGGTAAATGAGTCCAAAGGTCTTACCGGAGGCCAGGCCTTCGAATTCGGCGCTCAGAAGGCGGTCCAGAAGCAGTCGCCGATTGGGGAGGTCAGTCAGATGGTCGAAGTGCGCCATCCTCTCCGCTTCGATTCGCAGCTGAGCGTTCGAAGCCAGCAGCATCCCGAACGAGCAGAGGATATAAGAAATGTTGGCGCAAATGGTGGAGGCCAGTTCCAGCGGAACGGGCGACAGCATTCCAGGACCGTAGCGGCCGGAAAAGGCTCCGGCGGCGCGGACAGTCAGGTAAGCGGCGGCGAACCCGAACGCCGCGGCGGTGGGCCAGTAGATGAGGCGGTCGCGAGCCGGGACTCGGCGGGCCATCGAGTGCGCGGCGTCGAGCGAAAGCAAGGCGTAGGAGGCGGAAATCACGGCCACCCGCATGCCAAAACTATCCCGCCCAAACATCCAGTAGAAATAAGCCGTGGCGACTGGGGCGACCATGAACATTATTGCTGCGGGCCGAAGCAGAGGGAAGCCGCGAAAGGCGCGAATTCCCTGCGCCATAAGAAACATGCCCGCGACCATGAGCAAATTGCAGGCGGCCACGATGAGGTTCCCTGCGACGAGCAGGCGCGCCAGTCCCAGGATGGCACCGACGGAGAGCGACAGCAGGCCAAGCGCGAAAAGGCGGAGACCCGGAGTGCGGCGGTTAATCTTCCATGCCAGCAGAGTCAGGGCGCTTACGACGATGACCGAGATCAGCGTCATCACCTTGACGGTAAAAAGATCGAGGGCGGGCGCGGGTGACACTTTATCTATCGGAAAGGACCCTCGAAACCTTTAGGCCTCTTAAAATACACTTGCAGATATGCAATCCGCTACCATTCGCCCGAGCACCAAGACGGTGTGGGGCGCTTACCTGCTGGCATTGGCGGTTTTTGCGGCCGGCGAGTGGGCCCTTTACACCTACGCTTCCGATAAGCCCGCCTGGTTGTTTGCGCTTCCTTTAATTGCGTTTGTGCCGCCGGTAACGATGCACTTGCGGCGGCGCTTCGTCACGATGAGCTTTTTCGACGACCATGTGACCATCGAATCCGGCTTCATTTCGCGGACGCGGCGGACTTTCGATACGGCCAAGATTCAGGACGTGACAGTAAAACAAACGCTGGGCCAGCGGATTCTGGGGACGGGGGATCTGATTCTCGAAAGTGCCGGGGAGCATGGGTCGATCTATATTCCGAATCTGGACCGTCCGCGCGCGATCGCGGATGCGATTCTGAATTCGTCCAAACGCAATCGCACTCTCTACTGAAAGAGACCTCCGCATGAAACCAATACGCCGTGTCGCCGTACTCGGAGCCGGGACCATGGGTTCCCGGATTGCCGCTCACCTTGCGAATGCCCGGGTGCCGTCGCTACTGCTCGATCTGAACGCAGCCACGGCTCGCGCGGGGCTGGACGCGACTTTAAAAGGGCGGCCGGGGGCGTTCTTCGTGCCGGAATCGGCGGGTCTGATCGCTACGGGCGGGTTCGATACCGATCTGCCGAAGATTAAGGACTGCGACTGGATTATCGAAGCGGTTTCGGAAAATCTCGCGATCAAGCGGGCGCTTTATGACCGGGTGGTTCCGCATCTTGCGGCGCATGCGATTGTTTCGACCAACACCAGCGGCATTCCATTGGCACAGATTGCTGAGGGTTATCCGGCGGCTTTTCGCGAGCGATTTCTGGGGACGCATTTTTTCAACCCGCCTCGCTATCTGCATCTTGCGGAACTGATTCCGGGGCCTGAGACGAAGCCGGAGATCCTCAAATTTATTGGGGCGTTCTGCGATCTGCACCTGGGCAAGGGCGTGGTGCCGTGCAAGGACACGCCGAATTTTATCGGCAATCGCATTGGAGCGTTCTTCGGCGGTACGGTTCACAAGCTGACGGTGGAACTCGACCTGTCGATTGAGGACGTGGATTTTCTGACCGGCCCTCTGATCGGGCTGCCGAAGAGCGCGAGCTTCCGGCTGCTGGATATTGTGGGGCTGGATGTCTGGGCTCACGTGACGCAGAACCTCTATGAGGGCGTGCCCGGCGATCCCTTCCGCGAGCGGTTTGTGCTGGCGCCGTTTTTAAGCGAGATGATCGGGCGCGGGTGGCTGGGGGATAAGCGGGGGCAGGGTTGCTATAAGCGGGTCGGTAAAGACCGCGAGATTCATGCGATCGACTGGAAGACTCTGGAGTATCATCCGGCCGCGAAGCCGCGGTTCGCGTCTTTGGACACGATTCGGAAGATCGAGCCTCTGAGCGACCGTCTGAAGGCTTTGGTGTCGCTTGACGATAAGGTCGGGCAGTTTTTGTGGAAAGCCTTGAGCGATCACGTGCTGTATGCGGCTTATATGGTGCCGCAGATTTCGGACCGGATTGTCGAGATCGACCGGGCAATGCGCTGGGGTTATGCGAACCCGATGGGGCCGTTCGAAATGTGGGATGCGCTGGGGTTTGAAGAGACGGCGAGGCGGATTGAGGGTGAAGGGCGCGCGCTGCCGGCGAGCGTGACGCGGATGCTTTCCGACGGCGTGAAGGGTTTCTATCGCGCGGCGGATTCGGACCGGGAGCCTCGTAACGATTATTTCGATCTGGCCCGGGGCGCGGGCTATCTCGCGATTGAGCC
>Ga0302319_10008433_pt1 | contig 20034 bp, 11 predicted proteins | sample Bog_T0_2_FD_203319 | JGI IMG/M metagenome (GOLD analysis project Ga0302319, IMG submission 203319) | Peat permafrost microbial communities from Stordalen Mire near Abisko, Sweden - Bog_T0_2 | ecosystem: Environmental > Terrestrial > Soil > Wetlands > Peat | place: Sweden: Abisko, Stordalen Mire... | reverse complement strand
CTGCACGAATGGGATCGAAAACCTCTCGCCTCAGCGGATCGCGAATAGATTCTGTCTTGGCTAACATGCCGATGTGCGGGACAATCGGTCTTCCGGACATGGCAGTGTAGATGCTGGAAGGAAGGTCAAGATTGGACCAGGTGTTGGTTGAGCCGCCGAGGAGCACGCTGATGAATGCCCGCGGCGAACCGAACTCTGGAAGATGCCGATCGGGGCTGGTGGCATCGAATGCAAAGTTCGTTGCAGCGGGACTGATAGAGCTCAGCTGGCCCCATCGCTCTTCAACACCTTCTGTCGAGAGAAGATTGTCGGCTTCGTTTCCAGACCAGAACGAGATGTCGTAGGAACGGCGAACGCGATCGGTTTCGACTATGTTGACGGGGAAGTGCGCCTGCATGGCCTGCGCGAGCTGACTGTATGCCAAGCCTTGCAGCATGGCGGGAGTCTTGTGACTGAAGCCATAGGCGCTGAGATCGGGAGCGCGATACCAGGGCTCCGTGGCAAATGTCTCCAACCTGGACGAGGTGCAGAATTCAGAGCCGTCTCTGTTCTGTTCCACCGCGACGACATTTGGCCCAGGTGCAGGACGCGCAAGACCAAGAAAATTGAGGCGGATCTGGTAATTATTGTTGGAGTCGGCAAGGTAATGAGTGAAATCGATCCAACGGTCGCCGGTTCCAGTTCCATTCCAGGACGCGCCGGGAATGTCAATACCAAAGAGTGTGTGATCCTGCTTGGTACCGCGCACGCGCAAATCCACAAGGCGAGGATTCACATCAAGCGATGCGGCGGCCCAGATGGGTTTGGTCGAGGACCCTGCAACGAGAAGATCAAAGTTCCTGTCTCCCAAATAGCGGTTCCTGATTGCGGCGGGTGCTTGAGTGGCGAGCCATTGGACCGGCGGATGCACATCGATTTTGCTTTTCCCGTCGGCGCTCATCACCGTTTCCCATTGATCCGTGGAGGAGCTGCGCGGCCATCCAGCCAGCGCAAGAACCTCACCATCGAGATTCATGATGGAGATGGCGACCCGCGGCGGAAGAAACAGCCGCCTTGCTTCCATGCGCTGCATTTGAAGTTTCTGCGGGATTCTTTTGCCATCAGCTGGAGGAGTAGTACCGCAGTCGACCCTTGAACATAGAGTGATTGCCGCGGTGAGCAATCGTTTTTGGAGTTCACGACCGTGCTCGTCAACCGACTGCTGCGCCGCAGCCTGCAATTTAGGATCGAGCGTGACGCGGTCAAAGCTGAGTTGCTTCTCGCGCTCGGACTGAGAGAATCGGGCGAGTTGCTGTAGCCAGATCAGGTGGGCGTTTGTGTCGTATGCGGCGTCCCACTCGCCGTCGACCCAGGCAGCTCCGACCAATGCTCCGGCGCTGGAATGCGTCAGCGTGAATGTTGGCGCCTGGGGCAGTTTGCAGACGGTTTCGCGAGGCCGGAAGCGCGCGCCATTGTTCAATGTGACTTTTCCGCTGACGTCTTTGAAATCGGCACTACCGGCCGGCTGATACGCAAGCTTCAGACTCTCCGAGCTCAGCGTGATGCCGCTGCCCGTGGCGTCAATGTCGACCAGCACAGTTTGCGTGGGACCCTTATCTTTATGCAAAAAGGGGATCTTCCATCCACCGTCGCTGGCGCAATTGAGAACAATCTGCGACTTGCCGCTGGTTTGTTGAGCCGATGCAGTAAACCAATCGACCTGGTTTTTCACGCCTTTCATGGGCGACAAGATGACCCTCGATCGCTGATTTTTCGCGCCGGGGACGGTGGTGATCGTTACCTGGACGCCGGGCCCCTCGAGGAGCCAACTATCGCCCGAACCGTTGCGCCAGGCGATGGTCTTCAAGCCGTCGGGCGTCAGGCGGGTGTCGAGGTCGATGACCGCATCGTAGGCAGGGTTTGCCTGAATCGCAAAGATTGGTGTTCCAGATTCGGAGAATTCGCCGGCGTCCGCCACCGGGAATCGCTCCTCAACGCGAAACAGCGGAGGCATTGTCGCGGATTGCGCGGGGCTTGCATCTTTCTTCCATTTATCCATCAGCCTCATGTATGCGTCGACAGTGGTGAGCGAGGAAATATCGGAGACGAATTGTTTTGCGTCACTGGGACTCCGGAGGCTATTGCCTCCGGGAGTCACGATCTTCAGGGCATCCGGCAGCGTGTTGAATCGCTCAATTTCCTGCTGAAGCTGTGTATCTCTGTTCCTGTTCTCTTCCTCGGAGGAGGCAAATACGATACGGTCCGTGGCGGGCTCGAACTTGAGTTGACTACGAATCTGCTCAAGCTGGCTGCGCACTTCAGCGTCACGGTCGTAAGTGGGCGGCACCGCGCCAAGGGCAATCGCGCCACCTGGTTTCGGGCTCTGGAGCGTCTTGTCGGCCGATTGACCTTGGATGAGAATCAGAATTGGCGAAATGCAGACGATGACGACTGCGCCCGGCACGGCCTTGGCCGTCCAATGCCAACTCCTGCCCACCGCTTCATCCTGAGGGTCGCGGTCTGCAACCATAATGAGAACCGCGCAAGAGAAGAGAACCGACCATCGCAGGACATCTGACAGCGAGGAAACGGAGAGCAACGGCAGATTGCGGCCCGTGAACGGAATGATCTGCATGCTGTTCATCAAAACCTGGGCCATGGTTTCAAGAAAGAACGCGCCGGTGATGATGTAGAGCAGCTCAGTGAGCCAAGAGGCGCCGGATGCGCGCCGGTGGCGCCCTCCAACAAGGGTCAGCGGAAGAGCCGCGAGCAGCAGAATGAAGACCCCGCCCCACGCGCCGTGCTCGCTTGCGACGTAAAAAGCATAGGTGCTGTCGGCTTGAACGGTATTAAGCGCGATTCCCGCCTTTTGCGGGCTGGAATTGCCGTAACCGACACCTGTATACGCGCCAATACGGATCATGCGCAGATTGGCCCAGCGGTGCTCATCGCCGAACGCAAACTGCTGCGCAAGCGAATCGCCATTTCTTCCGTAGGCTTGCTGGGCGAGCCATTGGTCCTGCGCCCATTTTGAAGTATGTTCAGCGAGCGTGATGCGCGTATAGACGCGAGGCCAGTGTTTTGCCCAACCGGGAAAGAACGCGAGGAGAACACCGGCAATGAAAAGTACGATGAAGGCTCCCGCCCACCACTTCGCAAGCGGGCGATGATCTCCTAAAAGGACGACAAAGAGAAAGGGAAGAAAAAGCGCCAGGCCGCCGACCATGCCTCCAGGATCGTCAAAGCCTAATGCAGGCAGTATGCAGCAAGGCAAGAGAATGAGGAAGATTCCGATCAGTGACTTTTTCCTGAGACGTACTCTACCGACGTTATGCAACTGCGCCTTGCCGGGGACCAGGAGAACGGCGAAGCCAAACAACTGGCACAACGGCGCGAATGCCTCCTTGCCGGGACCGTTGAGCGATGGGAAGAGACGCGTGGCCAGGGCGGCGAGAAAGACCAGGAGAATGACAAAACCCACCAGCGCAATTTCACGCCGCTGCCATTGCCTGGCCCACAGCTCGGTCAATGCTTCCTCAAGGTTGACAAAGCGATCCTCGAGCGACTGCCTTGTGTTTCTTCTTGCCTTTCGCCAAAGCCAAATGCAACTGCCCAACCAGAGAAGCAGAAATAGGCCGTATGGTCTCTCGGCGCCGATCGCGGTTTTGAATGAAGAAAAGAAACCGTCAACATGGCCGGGGGTTTGTGACCAGTGGAGAAGAGGCCACATGTGCCAAACCAGCGCAGGAATGGCAAGGAATACGAATAGATTCGCAGCCGGCAGCAAGCGGACCCATCCCTGGTCTTCGGCCTCCTGCTTCCTGACGGCGCTGAGGAACGCCAGTACAAGGATGAACGCGGGAAGAAACGCCAGGGCTTCCAGCGAGAGGGTGAGACCGCTGATGGCGAGGGCATCGACAGTGCCGGGATTCGCGGCATAACGAAATGCCAGTGCCACGCGCGTGCAGAGAACCGCCCAGCCCACGAGCGAAATACCGAGCAGCGTGATCAGCGTGCGCGGCTCGACCGTGTCGTCATAGAGAAGAGCCATGGGCGCCAGGCAGCAAAGATAGCCGAGCCAGATGACGAGCAACGGAAGAAATATCGGCAAGCCGGCTCCCGCTGTTCCGGAATGCCAACTGGCGGGAACATCTTGAAATGTGTCCAGGTAGAAGTGATAGGGTTCGATGACTGCGTCGAAGGATGAAGTCGCTCCGGGAATTTCTGCAACATCGACAACAGGCTGGCCCGACTGGTTCTGAAATTGACCGTTGACCAGAAGTGCTTCAATCTGCGGTGCGGGGAGAGCGTCGATGGGCAGCAAGAACGCTTTGTTGCCGGGAGCAGGCACCGCTTCAATCTCGAGCTTGGTCGGGACGGGCGCCGGCGCATCCTCTGGCGGCAGCGGACTGGATTGGCGGAACGGCGGCAAGAATACAACGCCGGGAGTTCCATCGACCGACTCAAGCCGGGCATTGAGCTTCACCCGGGTCCACCGGATTGTGATGATCGATCCCGCGGGAAGCTGCGAAGATTGCGGCTGGATTGCGGAGCCGGGCTGGCTCGCGATCACGTAGTACGCGTGATTGCTGTCCGTCAAAAGCAACTGAATCTGTTCGGCCCACCTGCTGAGCGGCCCCGCTTCAGAGTCCGATTGCGCGCGCATGCGCCGGATGGTCCGGTCCAATTCTGCCGCAAGGCTCACAACCGAGGTTTCGGAGGCAAGCACTTCGCCCTCGCCATTTTCGAGCAGGTTCTTCCCATTGCGATAGACGTTGATCTGCCATTTTCTTACGATCCAGCCGTGTTTTCTGACCGACAAGGTATAGGAGTCTCCATCATGATCCGTGACCTTCCCATCCTGATCGAGGCTGGTGCCGTAGAGGACGTTGTCCTTGCTGTCGAGAACGAATCCTCCTCCGCCGTAGCCTTGCAATGTCAGTTGACCGCCGGGGCCGGAGATGAATTTGATGGTGGGAGAGCTGTGATTGCCGGGCCAACCCGGTACGGCGCCAGCGGAGGGCGAGCCCAGCGTAAGAGAATTGCCGCCGACAGGAGCAACCCCTACCCAGGCAATTTGCGTGTGATCTTTCCATCGGCCCGGATCGTCGACCATGCGCAGCAGGAGCAGCGCAGACACCGCCGAAAGCGCGGCAACGAGCATGCAAACGAATGCCATCCGGATGCGGTCGGAGTTCCGGAAGAGGAGCAAGGCCAATGCGACAAAGGCGACCGCGGGAAGCGTGAGAAAGAGAAGGTTCATCCTCTTAACCAGCCTCTCTTTTGAATCAGCCCCGTGCGATCAAGAACCAATGCGATGGAGGGCCGCACGCGCCGCAATTGACTGGAAATGGCCGGATCGAGTTGAGCAAGTTGTTCTCCGCCGGACCCTATATAGAGCAGCAGGAGCCAATCGAAGCTGCCGCCGACGCTGAAATTTCGCGCGCCTGACTTGGAAATCTTCGTGATCAATTCTTCGCAACGGCGCTTTGTATATGGATCACCGCCGGCGAGGAGGTCGGCGACTACTTTGTTGACGCGCACCCAGGCCTTTTTGGAAAGAATCACAGCGTAGGTGGGAGGAAACAGTCCGCGCATCAACTGCATGAGACCAAAAATTGCGATGGCTGCACCAGCCGGCTCCAGTGGCAGGCGATGCTGCTCCGCACCAGGAGCGTCGAGGAAGGGAATCGGAGGGTGATGAAACCGCAGGCACCATGCGGCCGCGCCGAGAATCAACCCTCCGACTCCCGTCAGCATGGCGGTTAGGTTGATTGGCAGCGACTTGAATGGCTCAGAGGAGGCGGACTTCGTCGGCTTGCCGCGGGCCCCGTCGATTAAGAGCAGATCGGCCAGGTCGTCGTATTGATCGGGGTCGATTTCTTGGGCAGCGTCTGGCGCAATCATGCGATCGGAATCGGCGATCGTCTTCACGGTTTGCTCGATCGCGCGGCGTAGTTTGCTTACCTCCCGGAATAGTTCAGATGAGGCAATCGCGTCCTGATCGGGTTTGGACGAACGGACGGCACTTTTCTTTTGGGCCGGTTGAAGAGCTTCATAGTACGGCTGGAACTGAGGGTCGGAGGCCAAATCGCCGAGTGTCGCCGCGAATCGTTTCTGCAGGTCGAACAGTTTGGCGATCTGAACAAACTCTGGAACGGAGATGCGTAGTTGCTTGCTCTTGCTGTAGAGCCGCAGCAAATCCATGCATTCCAGCGCCAGGATAGCGCGCTCTTCCCTGGGGACGTCTTTGCCGGCAAAGGATTTGCCATCGCGCAGTGCTTGCGAGAGAGACCAAAAATTCGCCCAGCCCTGGGGGTTTTCATACGCGATCGCGAGCTTAGTCTCCACGGCAAGATCGTTGCGGAGACTGGATGAAGCAAGCTGCTTGAGCCACGCGCGCGCAGCCGCTCCCATTTGGCGCGGCTCTTCCTTGAGCTGAAGGGCTAGATCTTTCAGGGACGCGTCGAGAACGCTTTTGAATTTCTCCAGCGCGACATTTATTTCCTCGACTGGAAGGAAGGTGAGGCTGTCGTAGAGCCAGGTGCGTATGAGGCTACTGGGGCCCTGGCGAAGGCGCGCGGCAGATTCTTGTTTGAGAATCTGATTCAGCCTGGGATCTTCACTGCTCTTCCACGGAGCGAGCCAGGGTTGCCGCTGCGCAAAGTCCTTGAGGAATTCGTATTCTGCGTCTCCTGCCTCCGCATTGCGCAGGAACCGCCGCCATTTCTCCAAATCTGCACGCGTCACGTCGCCCTTTTTGGCGATCATCTGACGTTTGCAACGCGCAAGGCAGAGTTCGGCAGGAAGTTCGAGGTACTCCGGAACGAGCGGGGGAACCGACTCAGTGTCGAGTTGCCTGTTGAGCGCATCGCTATCGAGATAAGGAACCATGGTCCGCGGAATACGCGTTGGGCCGATGTGACGTCGCGACGCGAGGATGGCGCGTGTTTGATTGGGACCGATCCTCGTGTGGTGGTTCGCTTTGTCCATTGCATTCTGAAATGCGGCGGCGAAGATCTCCGCGGCGAACATTCCATCTTTCGGCAGCTCTTCGGGAAATGCCGAGTCATTTTCGCCGGTTGCCTTGCGCCACAATCCGGCGCGGTCGAAGAATTGTTTCGCGTCGGGCCAGTAGAGTGCCGGCTGATTGACCATTGCGCGGGCTCTCTCTGAAGTCGACGAGGACTCGCTCAACTGTTGCAAAAGCGCTTGCAGTTGATCGCCATCGCGGATGACGGGTGAGGGGTCGATCTTCTCGCCGAATGGTTCGTCGTCGAGTAAAGCGCCTGCGCCGAATCCGGCTGCCTGCGTATACGAGCCGCCCACCATCCATCCGCGGCCGGTTTTGAGCCAGGTCGGCAGACGGAAGCTCAGGCTTGCCAACTCGGCCATTGTGGGGCGCTGCTCGATGCCCAATGCCCGAGGCGGAGCCACAACGGGGACTGGTGATTGCAACGACCCGGCCAGGAAGCTCGCCCACTTCTTTTCAAACGTCGCCAGCCTTGTAGTCTCCCGGGCAAAGCCATCGAGTTCGCGTTTTGCGAGGATCTCTTCAACTACAGAGCGCAGCAATGCCGTGCTGAGTTGCTCCGCAGTCATGAAGGTCGCGCGCCGTGAGCTTTGCGCGCCAAACATGCACTCCAGAAGACCGGCAGCATTCCAACTCGCTCGACTCCAAAGCGTATCGCTTCCCTCCCAGGGTCCGAGATCGAGCAGGACAGTGTACGGATAGCCGCCGCGGTATTGAGGATTGATGCGCTCGCGATAGAGAAGGGCCGGACTGCCACCGGGAAATATCAGGCCAAAGCTCGGGCTTCCCGAGGGAATTCCGTACAGATCGCCAAGATACTCGCTGGAAATGCCGGGCCATTCTCCAATTAGGGTGCGCATCGAATACTCATTCCCGCCATATGCCAGGATCTTCATTCGATCTCCCTCAGTGTGAGAGGCGCAACCGCACCTTTACTCGAGCTCTAACGTGAATTTCACAAGTTCCAACACGCCACAACTGATCGCCGGCTGGTTGTCCACGACCGGAGGAACTGCGACGACAGCGAGTGCCGAACCCGGGGTGGCTCTTGAAGCACCCAGGCTAGAGTCTGGGGGAGCGGCCGTGTCTGGTTTTGGGTCCGTTTGTACCGCCGGCGGCAGGTCGTCCCACTGGGCCGGAGCAAGTCCGGTCGTCCAAACAAAGAAAGCGCCTTTGATGGTTTCTCCATCCAACCGTTCGCGAATCATTCTCTGACTGGGGTCAGATGGGTCGTAGAAGCTCTTCAGTTTTTCAAGGTTTGCAAGTGCAAGCTCTCGTATCGCCTCGCTGCTTCGCGCCGAGGGCAGTTCCACTTGAGCCTTGATCGCGGCGAGGCCGTTCAGCGCGAGCTCTTTATCGATGCCGGGTTGGCCAAGCCAACTATTCCCACGGTGCCCATTTCTGGAGTTGGCGGCATCGACCGTGATCGATTGGGGCTCTTCAGTGTCTGGTTGCGCCAATTCCACACTCTCCTGATTCGTGGCGGAATCCTGATGGCTGAGTTGCGAAAGATCAACGAGGTCAACCTTTGTGACCACGATGATCTTTGGTGTCTCGTCGCCTTCGATCTGCCGCAGACTCGCGCTCAGCCTGGCATTGAATTGCGACTTCTTTGCACGATCTTTCCTGTTTTGCGGCGGAATGAACTCTTCGAATATGGGAATGCTCGTAATATCGAGCAGGACAAAGATGCAGTCAGAGTTCGCGGCTTGCTCCGCAACCATCTCACCTGCCCCTTCCTGAAAATGTTCTCCAGCAAGGTCGTACAACACAAGCGCACGCCGCTCCCGATCGACGATCTTGCTGTAGAAGCCGGCGCGCATCAGCGCTTCGGCGGGACCGGTATTGTGCATATCCAAAGGCTGCCAGTCTCTCAGACTTTGGATGGCTTGAAGGGCGTTGGCAAAAAACCTGAAAGGCTGGCGCTGCTCCTCCGGCACATTCATGTCGGTGGCAACGAACGGGGAGGCGTAAACGAAGTTCTCAACCTGAAGGTTGCTGGGAAGGCTATCGGGATTGACCACAATAGACGACAGAACACTCTTGCCGACGTCAGCGGGCCCTCTGAGCTGCACGCGTTTGCCCTTCCCGCTTGAAAGCAGCCGCAGAAGTTCGGACGGAAACCACATGGCCTTGACGCCAACTACCTTCTCGGCGGCGCCATGGATGATGGGCAGGGTCCAATGCTTGACATCCCGGGGTGCGCTTCTTCCGCCGGGTGCGCTGGGATCGACCCAACGCAAAGTGAAGGTTTCGCCGAGAGACTGGACGCGATTCTTGGCGCCATCGTTGAGGTTCAGGATGAGAGGATTCAATCGCCTGCAGTTTTCGTGCGCCAGAAAGGGCCGCTGCGCGAGAGTGCGGTTGGCTTTGCAACCAATCTTCTTGCAGCGCGCGAACAGCTCGCGGGTCGAGGTGCCCTTGACGATATCCCAGTTCTTGCAGGCCGGGCAAAACCGGATAAACCTGGTCTCCGCAGTGATCGATTCAAAGCAGAGCGGACAGATTCTCGGGTCGGCCTGTTGCGGCGACTTGGCGACAACCCACGCGACTGAATTCTTTAGAAACTCGAGCAGCTTGCTTAGGAATTCCATGTCACTGCCCCTCTTGGCAGGGGTTGCAAGGGGAATTTCAGTATAGAGATACCGAAAAGTGGGGACAAGTTGATTCTGGCGCAGAAAAAAAACGGGCCCGGGCGCGTGGAATTGGCAATTTCCGTGTCTGTCTTGGTAGGGGACAATTTGTCATGCATCGTCTATCGGACGAGCGGATGCGGTAAAAAGTCGGCCGGGTCCTGGGATTCCGAGATGCAAAGCCCACGAACCGGCTGCCGGGAACCGTAGTAGGATGTTGGCTTTTTTGACCATGGCTACGCGCAAACTTACTTGCCCCAATGACAATGCTCAATTCACAGAGCAAGAGGCGGCGCGTCTGTGCGTTGCTTGCAAGGAGCCTTATCGTCCGCAGGCAGGCCAAATCAAGCGATGTTCAAGCTGCGGCGCATATGACAAGAATGGAAGACTTCCATGCGAATGTCTTGAAGGCCGTCTCGAAGACTTCGGTTACCGTTGTCCAAGTTGCGGACACGAAGGCGGAGCAGAGTTGCTCGATGGACCGCTCGCGTGTCCGTACTGCCTGGATGCAGTGGAGAGACCTGATGCCCCACGTCCGAAATCAGCACATCAATTTCGGCGGGTGGGCCAAATTGCAGCTCTTGGTTTGTGCGCTGTTGGTACTTTAGCGGCGGCATACGAACTGGCGCCACAAGTTGTTGAGCGTTGGCATGACCTTTCGAGGATACTTCTGACAAGGCGCACCGCGCCGAAGAGTGTTCAGCCGGGCGTGGGGAATCCGCCACCCACTAAAGTCTCGCTGCCTCGCGAACCTTCGCAACCGAAGCCTGATCCCCGAATCTCGGGCATTCAAGGTGGGCCGGTTGGGACGGCGCAATTGCAGCCGAACGAGCAGCAAACCCCGGCAACGCCGCCAGAGCAAATTACCTCACCGGCAAATCCAGCGGGAGGAGCCGGCAATGAGCCGCCTCCAGCGGTGAAGCCCGCTGTCAAAGTTGTGCCTCCGGTGATTGTCTCGTTTACCAGCTCAGCGTCAACCATCGAACGAGGCTCGATAGCGACTCTCCGCTGGGAAGTGACGGGAAACAATCCAACTGTCACCATCCTTCCCGGAGTTGGAACGGTTCCATCCACTGGTTTCTGGCAGGTGAAACCGGAAACCACGCAACAATTCACGCTATCCGCTACCAACAATGGTGAATCGATTCTTCTGACCCGGATTATTACGATTGTCGTCAATCCACCAAAGCGCCCTACGATTGTCAGCTTTACAGCCGACTCGAGCCAGTTGCGGCTTGGCCAAACGACCGCACTGCGCTGGACGATTCTTGGAGCTTCAGAAGTTCGCATTGACCCCGGCATTGGAGTGGTTGGCACAACCGGAACTGCAGTGGTACGTCCGCTGCGCAGCACGGGGTACACATTGACGGCAACTGGCCCCGGCGGCACATCGACGGGCACATTGCCCATCAGCGTCGACGTTCCCCCTTCGGCGCCGGCTCGTTCACCGAGTTATTCCCCGCCGGCGAATCCCACCGGCACGAATCGAATGCCCTCTTCCGGCAACAGAAGAGATGCGCAGGCGCTCGAGCTTCTTGCCGCCGTGCAGACTGCCGTGGGCGGCAAGAGTAATCTTGAGTCGATCCACGATTGGCAGCGCACAGACAAGGTGTATTGGGAAGCGAATAGTGGGTGGACTATTGAAACGACAACTTTCGCTGCCCCATCCAGTATTCGTGTCGAGTCGCAATGGGGAAACACGACGGTGAACTTCAGCAACGGCGAAACCGGTTGGACGTGGTCGTCTACGCGGCCGGTGCGGAGCGATCTGCCGTCGTCAACAGCAGCAGGCATGCCGTTCCGCTCTCTCCCATCTCTTCTCCTCAGCGATGATGATCCTCAGCGGACCGTAACCGTTGCCGGCCCATCAACGCTCCTGATTGCCGACAAGCATGGCGATCGGGTGCTCCTCAAAGTCGATCCCGGGACGCATCTGCCGCAAGCCGTTGCTTGGACTAATTTCGATGGGGCGGAACTCGAGGAAACCTACTCGAATTGGCGCCAGAGCGCAGGGGTCTTGTGGTGGTGCCACATGACTCGCTCAAGAAATCATCAAGAGTTCTTACGCGCCGATATCACCAACTTTCGCGTCAACCAGGGTTGGACTCCACAGCGGATCGCGTTTGTTGGACCGTAACGAGCCTGGCGGTTGCACTCCCGGCTTTCATAGCTGCGGGCTGCGCCGTTAATTATTGCCGAATACCGGAATCGACGCGCCGTGAATCACGTGCGCGTCGTCGCTGGCCAGGAAGAGAACGACCTTCGCAATGTCTTCTGCCTTCGGCCACTTCGTAAAATCGGCGCCCGGCATGGCGGCGCGGTTGGCCGCAGTATCGATGATGCTGGGCAGGATGGAATTGGCGCGCACTCCGCTGCCCATCAAGTCTGCGGCAAGTGAATCCATCAACGCTATGGCGGAGGCCTTTGTGGCGGCATAGGCGGAGGCGCCTGCGGCGTGATCCCATGCGGCCTTGGCGGCCACATTCACAATGGCGCCGGACTTTCGCGCAATCATCTGCGGAACGGTTGCCTTGGTCAACGCATAGCCGGAGAGTAGATTCAGGCTCAACAAACGCTCGAGCATCTCTGGCTCGAGATCCCAGAGGGGGACGCCGCCCGCATAGCCGCCAACGGTGTTAACCAGCACGTCGAGGTGATTCCACTGGGAGAGAATCCGGCTCACGAGATCGGCCGTCTGACGCGTGTCGGTAACGTCAACATCGAACCCCGCGAGACGATTCGCGCTTGCGCGCGCAGCGTCTTTCAGGGTTTGGAGTTCTTTCTCATTGCGCCAGGTGACGGCCACTTGCGCGCCACTCTCAAGGAACGCGAGACTCACGGCGCGTCCCAGGCCGCCGGTGCCACCGGCAACCAAAACAACTTTTCCAGAAAAATCTAAAGCCATCTTCCGACCTCCTCGCCACAGTGCCATTCCAGTATTCCATGTCAGCGAATAAGAAGCTCAGCAGCCATACGCAGCATCAGTGATTTGTGACGATGACCGATTTTGCAGCGGCCGAATCAGCGGCCGCCATGATAGGATGGCTGCGCCCGTGCGGACCGCGTGCATCCGCTGCCTGAAACAATCATTGCTGCGTTCAGCGCGTTAGGAGTTTCTATGCGACGAACATCAAGATGGATCGGTGCAGGTTTGTTTTTTGTGGCCGCGGTCGTGCCAGTTTCTGCCGCGATGACTGAAGCCTTCAGAAACGAGAAGGTCATTGTGACCGAAGTGACGCTGGCGCCGGGCGATTACGTAACGGTCGCCGATGAGTATGCCAGCGTACTTGTCTGTTTATCCGGTGACCTCGTCACGATCATGCCGGTGGACATGGCGGGCGTGGTGTTGCCTAGGCCCATCCAGCGCGGCGACACCATGAGCGTGCCAGAACGGCTACGCGAAATCTCGAACTCCGGCCACGCACCGCTGCATCTCGTGCGCGTAGAATTCCCGGGCGCGGGCAGCGACCAAACCTGGGGCATGGCGGGCTTGCCGCCAAACTACAAGGTGCTTTTTGAAGACCGTCACAGTCGCACCTACGACATCCGAATTGCCGCGCATGCCTGGGAGCCGCAGCATACCCATCACGCTCGTGTTGTGGTTTGCCTCAGCGGTGCGCAACTGGAGCATGTGCTGACCGACGGGAGCGTCCAACCCTCCACGCTAAGGACCGACGAAGTGGTGTGGCGGCTCGGCCAGACGCACAAAGGCCACAACCTCGGCGATACCGATCTGTGGGTCGTTGCCATCGAGCCGAAGTGAGCGACGCGCACCCATTGGGAGCCCCAATGAACCTGCAATTGCGGTGGAAGTTTGCGGCTGTGCTGATGGCCGTTGCCTTCTCGGTTCTTGAGAACGTGTAGCGCTGTTTGCAATGAGGTTCACTCCATTGCATGCGTGATACGATTTGCGGAGATTGCGAGGGAAAGATGGCTGACGCCGCGCCTCATCGCGCCGGAATGTCGCGCAGGGAATGGGTAGTCGTCGGCCTGCTCGTCTTTTCAGTTCTCGTCAATTACGTCGATCGCGGCAACCTCTCGCTGGCTATGCCGCTTCTGGAGCGAGAGTTCGCGTTTTCGTCGCTGCGCGCGGCCGAGTTGCTCTCGGCATTTTTCTGGACGTACGCAATTGTGCAGCTCCTCGGTATCGCAGGCTGGTTGACGGATCGATATTCGGCAGGCTGGGTGCTGATGGGCGGTTACCTGCTGTGGTCTCTTGCCATGGCATTTCTCGGCGTCGCGCCCAGCTATGTCGCGCTCTTTGCGCTGCAACTCGTCCTCGGAATGGGCGAGTCGGTTGCGTATCCATGTTACTCGCGCATCTTTGCGGCCATGCCGCAGGAGCATCGCGGCCGCGCCAATGCATTCATCGACGCGGGAACCAAGATTGGTCCCGCCGCAGGCGCGTTCGTGGGCGGACTGATGCTGGTGCACTACGGCTGGAGAATGCTCTTCTTGGCGTTTGGCATCGGTGCGCTCATCTGGATTGTGCCGTGGTACTTCGCCATGCCGCGTGACCAACAAACGAAGAGCCAGAACCCAATCGGGCAAGAGCAGCAGGGCACGAACCCCGGCGCGGAGCCTTCCATTCTGAAGATGCTGCGATTGCGTTGTGCCTGGGGCGCTTTGATCGGCCACTTTTGCGGCAATTATTTTTACTATCTGGTGCTGGGCTGGTTGCCGATTTATCTCGTGCAGGAGGAGCACCTGTCGATTCGTGATATGTCGAGGCTTACGGCGGCAGTTTTTCTTTTGATTGCCTGCTCCACGGTAACGGCGGGATGGATCTCCGATCGCCTGATTGCTCGTGGAGCCTCGCCAACGGCAGTGCGCCTCACTTTGGTTGCGGGCGGGCAGGCAGTGGCGTCCATTCTGCTCGTGCTTGTGCTGGTTCACGGCCATCCATTAATTGCGCTGGGTCTGCTTGCGATCGCATGCATCGGCCACGGCGGCTACGCTTCAAACCACTGGGCGATTGCGCAAACTCTCGCAGGACCCAAGATGGCCGGCCGCTGGTCGAGCCTGCAGAACGGCTTTGCCAATTTCTCCGGGATTGTCGGGCTGTGGCTCACGGGATATATTGTGCAGACGCACCGCAGTGCGCGCCTGGCCTTCGCCATCACCGGCGCCGTAGCGCTGGTCGGCGCATGTTCGTGGATCTTTCTGGTGCGGCGCGTCGAACCGGTAAAGTGGAAGTCTCTGCCATCGGGCTGGCGGCGCGCCTGAAAACCGCATCAGTCCTTATCGCGCGGCTGCGCGCGCCTCCAACTTCCGAATGGACTTGATCATTTCAGCGAGCGCTGCTTTGCCGATCTCAGTTTCGAATTCGTTCTGCATTTGGTCGAGCGCGGCGATGACACGCACGGCGCAACGCTTGCCTTGCGGCTTGAGCGCAAGAAGGTAGGCGCGCGCGTCATTGGGGTCGATCTTGCGTAAGAGCAGCCCTTTAGCCTCAAGCGATGAGACACAGTGGCTCAGGTTGCCGCGCGTGGTGGCAAAAGTCTCCGCCAGTTGCGAGGGCTTGACCTGGCGCGGCGCCTCAAAGAACAACGCGGCCATCACCAATGCCTCAAGGAACCCGAGACTGTCGGCAGCGAGCGCCCGCGATGCTAGCGACTCAAAGCGTCGCGCCGCGCGGTTGACGGCGAACATGGGGCTTTCCCGGAGAAAGGCGTCGATGCGCATAGTTCCGGAAAGTAGTTTAGCACTTCAACTATTCGCGATGATACAAAATCATCGTGAAAGAGGCCAGGTACGTCGGTGATGATCAATTGAATGCACCTATTTCGATTGATCCTGAAGGTCCGATTCGTGCTGCTGGCGGCCTTGTTACGAGCGGCTTTCGCTCAAAGTGCAGTGACGTCGCCGAAAATGCCCGTCAAAGGGCCCACAGAGACCATGGTCGTGCTTGGTTCGGCCACGCCGGTGCCGCTGGCCGAATCGCAGCGTTCGGTCGAGATTCTGCCGGTCGAAGGGCAGTCGCTTGCTGCCGAATCGCCGCAGGATATTCTCCGCCAGGACTCCTCGATCTATTTTGAGGAGCGCGGCGGCGGCGGCGGCCAGGCGGACATCGTGATGCGCGGCGGCAGTTTCGAGCAGACGCTGGTGTTGCTGAACGGCTTTCGCATCAACGATGCGCAAACCTCGCACCATAATCTCGATTTGCCAGTGCCTCTCGACGCCATCGATTCCATCCAGTCGCTCGGGGGCGCGGGATCGACGCTTCATGGCGTCGACGCGCTCAGTGGAGTGGTGGATTTTCTCACCGCGGCTCCCGATCATGATTCGTTGTTACTGCGCGCGGGCGAGGGAAGTTTTGAGTCGAATGAGGAGACGCTGCTCGGCGGGGCCACGCGCGGCCCTTGGAGCGGGCGCGTGACTGCGGAGCGCAACTTCTCCACGGGATTCATGACCGATCGCGACTACCGCAATGAAGACACTTCGGCAGAGATCTGGCTGGGTTCGCAGCTCGGCGTGACCGACCTGCTTTTTGCCGCAAGCGATCGCGCGTTTGGCGCCAACCAGTTTTACGGCAACTATCCTTCGTGGGAGCGGACCAAGGGTTGGTTTGCTTCGGCGCGGCAGGAACTCGGCAGCCACACTGTCGCAGTCTTCGGCTATCGCCGTCACACGGACGAGTTCGTGCTCTTTCGCAATGATCCCGCAATTTATGAGAACAACCATATTGACGGATCATGGCAGGGATCGCTGCGGGAGACGCTCACGGTGCGCAAGGAGTCCGTTCTTCTGATGGGCATCGAGACGGATGGCGACAGCATTCGCAGCAATAATCTTGGACTTCACGCGCGCAATCGCGGCGCGGGCTATATCGACCTGGACCTGCGGCCGGCAAAGCAGCGTTGGAGTCTGTCCGCGGGCGCGCGCGAGGAGATCTTCTCGGGCGGAGCGCAAGCCGTGTTTTCGCCGGAACTGGCCGGCAGTTTGCGCGTGGCGCAGAGTCTGAAGCTGCGTGCCAGCGGTGGTTACGGATTCCGGATTCCCACCTACACCGATCTCTACTACTCCGATCCCTCAACGCTGGGCAATGCCAGCCTCAAGCCGGAGTCGGCCTGGAGCAGTGATGCAGGCGCGGATTGGGCGCCCGCTGCAAAGCTCACGCTTTCGGCAACCGGATTCTACTCAAAGCAGCACGACACCATCGATTATGTGAAGAGCGCGACGCTTCCCAATTCGTATCTTCCGGCCGGTTGCCCCGCCAACATTTGGTGCGCGGACAATCTGAACGGCCTTGGTTTTGCTGGCGTCGAAACCAGGCTCACGTGGTTTCTAAAGAAGTCGCAGACCGTGCGCATCGCGTGGACCGGCTTGCACGGCGCGCAAAGCGCGCTGCATGGACTGGTGTCGGAGTATGTGTTCAACTACCCGGTCCAGAATATTCACGCTTCGTGGAGCTACGCGCTGGGCCGTGATTTTGTATTGACCAATGCCGTCGAAATCGCCGAGCGCTATCGGCAGACCGTGTATCCGGTGTGGAACGCCACGCTTACCCACGACGCGGGAAAGCTGCGGCCCTATCTGCGCTTCACCAATCTGAGCAATACCGGCTACCAGGAAATCACAGGCGTCAACATGCCGCCGCGTGCCATCATGGGCGGGGTTGCGCTGCAACTGGGACGATAGCCGCGCCATTGCGGAAGAAATTCTTGTGCGGTGCGCACCGATTTCTGCTACCCTTTACCGGTACCTCGGCAGCCCGTGCGCACGTCCAACCAGCGGGCTCTACCTGCATTCTCCGGCTCTTGAGGGATTGTGGATGGAGGCGTTCATGAGCACACTGGGAAGGTGTGCCTGCGCATCGCATTCGCATCGCCTTCCCTCGAACCCACATCATCCAACCCACAGGAGATGAGTTATGAGTCAGGCAGGAAATCACCACAAGATCGACTACATTGAATTCGCCGCAACCGATGTGGCGCGCGCCAAACAGTTTTATGCAACCGTATTCGCATGGAGCTTCCAGGATTGGGGGCCGGACTACATCAGCTTCGACGCGGCCAGCGCCGGAATGAATGGCGGCTTTCGCCTGAAGAAACCAGACGAGACCAGCGGGAGCGCCGCACCACTGGTTGTGCTCTATTCCAAGGACCTGAAAGTCACGGAAGCGGCGATTGTCGCGGCCGGCGGCGCCATCGTTGTGCCCACATTTGAGTTTCCCGGTGGAAGGCGTTTTCACTTTTCCGATGGCGTAGGCAACATGCTGGCCGTGTGGTCGGAATAACGATTGACAAGACCGGAAATCGGTTGCGGCGCGTAAGGGGCGGGGATACTTTCTCGCCCCTGCCGCGCCTATGTTTTTGCGTTCCTTGCGGGGTAGTGATGGTCTCGACTGAACCGACGCCTCAATTCACGGGCGGTGGAAGCCGCAGCGGCTTGCGCGGTCCGAGCTCTTCGCGAATCAATGTCAATCCCAAGAGCCAGCGCTCAAAGTTGTCAGAGAGCCGCGCAAAAAGCGGCGCCTCCTTCTCATATTCGAATAGGTTGAACTGGCTAACGATGAAATAACTCTGCTTGCCCGTGCGGATCAGCTCGGCCAGGCTCGGCGAATGATTGCGCAGGCGGCGTTTGGATCCAGCGGCCTCAGGATACATGCCGGCCACGAACAGCGCGTAGTCGCCGATGTGTTTGCGCAGCGCGCGCTCGGCGTCGAAAGAGGGTGCGTCGCCATGGACCGGATCGGAGGCGCGCTCCATCTCTTCCAGCGCTTCGATCGGGCGACCCGCTCCATCGCGAATGCAGTAAAGGTTTCCGGCGTCGGAAAACTCGCACAGCAGGCGCGCCACGTAGCTGGTCACGTCGGGATCGTGAAGGCCCAGCTTGCCCTCGTAACTGTTGCGGACCGCTTTCTGAAAGAAGGGTTCGAGCGGATGAGTCTGCGTCTGGATACACACCTCCCGTGCGCGGAATCGTGGAGATTTTCCGTGCGTCGTGTTGCGGCTGGGCGCGAACAGCGCGTTGTTCTTTGGACCTCGGTCGTTCCTTGTCGTGCTGCGCGGGGAAGTTGCCGGCCGCGGCCCGATTTACATGGCTGTAACACTGAGCTTAGCTGAAGAGTTGCGTTGGTCAAGAGGGGAAGGACAACTTTGTTGGCAGACGTGTAGCTCGATTGCAAACAGCGCAGGTTTCTGCTTGGCTGATTCCACGCGGGCAGCAAGAAAGGCAGCCGCACGGGCTGCCTTCCTGCATCGCATGAGAATTTTCAGGGTCTGGAGTCGCGCTCACACCGTGGCGGGCTGACGCTGCTCCAGCTCCGCCAGCCGCATGGCCAGAAGCGTTTCCAGCTTGACGAGAGCGGCAGTGAAGCCTTCGATGCCTTCTTTCAGTTTGTCGTTGGCCATGTGATCGGCGGCGTGCATGCGGTCGAAAGTCGCCTTGTCCACCGTGATTCGGTCAATCTGCATGGTCTTCGCGGTATCGGCGGAAAGCTTGCGCGGCAGCTCGCTCTCGGTGGCTTCGAGCTCGGCCAGCAGTTGCGGCGAAATCGTAAGCAGGTCGCAGCCTGCGAGCTCCGTGATCTCGCCGATGTTGCGAAAACTCGCCCCCATCACCACGGTCTTGTATCCGAACTTCTTGAAGTAGTTGTAAATCCGTGTCACCGACTGCACGCCGGGATCGTCCGCTCCCTGGTAGTCCTTGCCCGTGTCCTTCTTGTACCAGTCGAGAATGCGCCCCACGAAGGGCGAGATGAGCGTGACGCCCGCATCGACGGCGGCAACGGCCTGGTGCATGCCGAACAGGAGCGTCATATTGCAGTGGATGCCTTCCTTTTCCAGAACCTCGGCGGCGCGCATGCCCTCCCACGTCGACGCGAGCTTGATCAGCACGCGGTCCTTGCCGATGCCTTCCTTCGAGTACATGCCGATGATGTCGCGCGCCATGGCGATGGATTTGTCGGTGTCATACGAGAGGCGCGCGTCGACTTCAGTCGATACGCGCCCGGGGATGATGGCCAAAATTTTCTTGCCGAAAGCCACGGCCAGACGCTTGAACGCGAGTTTGGCCACGTCCTGGTCGCTTGCGCTGTCGCCCAGCTCCTTGTGTGCGTCCATCAGCACGCCGTCCACAATGGGCTGATACTGCGGCATCTGCGCCGCGGCCGTGATCAGCGAGGGGTTGGTGGTCGCATCCTGGGGATGGAATTTTTCCATCGCTTCCATGTCGCCGGTATCGGCGACCACAACGGTGTATTGGCGTAGCTGTTCAAGTAGATTCTGCGGCATGATTCCTCCAGCGGGGCGGGGCAATTGCGAGGGAAGCCCCACGGCACAAGTGTACCTCTTCTTTAGGATGCAGCGCATGAACGACGGTTGCATGACGGGACGATGCTTCTAAGTAGACTCGGCTTCCACCGTGTTCACGAGCACGCTCAGC
>Ga0302319_10008432_pt1 | contig 20034 bp, 12 predicted proteins | sample Bog_T0_2_FD_203319 | JGI IMG/M metagenome (GOLD analysis project Ga0302319, IMG submission 203319) | Peat permafrost microbial communities from Stordalen Mire near Abisko, Sweden - Bog_T0_2 | ecosystem: Environmental > Terrestrial > Soil > Wetlands > Peat | place: Sweden: Abisko, Stordalen Mire... | reverse complement strand
CTGGGGATGCCGGACTTCCGCGCCGCCGAGCGCACGTTCCAGTTGCTGACGCAGGTGGCCGGACGCGCGGGACGCGGCGAACTGCCCGGCATCGTCTTCCTGCAGACGATCAATCCCGATCACTACGCGGTGCAGATGGCGGCGCAGCAGGATTACAACGCCTTCTTCGAGAAAGAGCTGCAGTTTCGCCGGTTCATGAAGTATCCGCCGTTCAGCGCCATGGCCAACATTTTGGTGCGCGCCGTGAAGCAGGAGGATGCGCTGCGGATGAGCACGGAGCTCGGCCATCACCTGACGCCCGCGCCGGAGAACATGAAAATCATGGGGCCCGCCGAAGCGCCGGTGCCGCGGTTGAAGGCCGAGTACCGCTATCAGTTGCTGATTAAGTCGGGCAGTCGCAAGGCGCTCAATGCTTTGCTGAAGCGCGCGCAGGATTTTGCGCGGGGGCAGAAATGGAGTGCGACCGCGCTGGTGATTGATGTGGATCCGTTGACGTTGTTGTGATGAGGAGCACCGTCACGGCGCCGTGGTCGAGTTTTTCTCTTGACAATAATTATCATCCTGCGACATGATGTAGCAGGACATGATCGACAGCCTCAAAGCTCCCCGTAAAGCTCTCAGCGACCTGGAGCACCAGTTGATGGACATTCTCTGGAAGACCGGTCCTGCGACCGCCGAACAGATCCGCGAAGCGCTTGCGCCCCGGCACCCTTTGAAGGAATCCACCATTCGCACTGTTCTCAAACGCCTGCAGGAGAAGGGCTACGTCAATTACAGGATCGAAGGCAAGGCGTTTGTGTACAGCGGCGTCGAGAAGCCCCGAAACGTGGCCGCGAGTGCAGTGCGGCAGATTCTCGACCGGTTCTGCGACGGGTCGCTGGAACAACTGCTGGTCGGCATGGTGGAAAACGAAGTGGTGGGGCGGGAAGAATTGCGGCAATTGGCCGAAAGGCTCACACACAATCCGGCAAAGAAATCGGCGCCCAAACGAAAGGAATAGTTTTATGCTAGCTCATCTGGCGGATGTCTCGATTCGATCGCTGATCTTAGCTCTTCCGGCCGCCATCGCCGTGTGGGTCGCGGGGCGAAAGCGAACAGCCGCATTGCAACACGCGATCTGGACAGCAGTGGTTTGCGGAATGCTGACCTTGTTCGCTTTTGGACAGGCTTTGCCGAGGCTCCCCTTGCTCATTCCCGACGCCCCTACGGCATCCGACCGGCAGGTTCTGCCACCAGTCGTGTTCGAGGAGACTCGCGAGGCGCCACCACTCACGGTGCCACTGGCAGTGCCGCTGTCGGTTCCGGCGCCGAAAACTCCTCGCCGCCCGATCGACTGGAACGCTGTTGCGGTTTATGCATACGGCGCCATCGCATTAGCATTCTTGGTCCGGTTCGTGACCGGGATGTCCCTGATCCGAAAGCTATGTGCAACGGCTGTTCCCATTTCGTGCGCGTGCGTTCACCGCTTGTATGAATCAGACCGCGTTACCGTGCCCGTAACAATCGGCTGGCTCCGCCCCCGCATCCTGCTTCCCCTCGATTGGCGGGATTGGTCGCGGGACAAGCTCGACGCGGTTCTCGCTCACGAAGGCGCACACGCCCGCCGGCACGACGGCCTCGTCGCGGCGCTGGCGCACGTGAACCGCTGCGTCTTCTGGTTCCATCCACTCGCGTGGATGCTCGAACACAGGCTCGCGATGCTGGCCGAGCAGGCTTGCGACGAATCCTCGGTGGCTACGCTCGGCGACCGCAATCGCTACGCGCAACTTCTGCTCGAAATGGCAACCGTGGTGGATAGCTCGGAGGGGCGTATGCGCTATCACGCTCTTACTATGGCTGCAAGCTCCCACATCCGCCGGCGAATCGATCTGGTTCTTCAGGAAGGACGCGCGTTTTCGCGCGGCTTGACCTGGGCGGGATGGGCGGCGTTGCTGCAGTGTGGAATCCCGATCGTCTTGTGCGCAGGGGCCGTGGACTTGGCTCGCCTGCCGCCATTACAGCAGATCGAAATACCGCGATGGAGCGCTCCCGTGCCCCCATTGTCAGAGCTGTCAGAGCGACGGCCGCAGCAACCGGAACCGGCGCGGCCACCAGTAATGCTCGCCCAGGCGACTGCAGCGACTCCACCCCCACCGTCCGGCCTCGCGGTCGCGGCGGTCCCGGCTGGCCTACCCGTGCAGACTGTTTGCAGCGGCGCTACCTGTACATTCAATCTAAACTTCGACGATGGTTACGCCCACCTGGCGAAAGTCGCCGGCGCACCGTATTCCGGTCAGATTCAGTTCAGCAGCTCGCAAACGCTGCCGAACGGCACTCACATGTCCAACCAGTCGTCCGGCGCGATGATTTACCGTGACTCCAAAGGCAGAGTCCACACCGAACGCCACGCCGACTCCACCGCTACCCTGAACGGCCGTCCCGCTCGCCCGGATGACTTCGTCATCACCGAAATCCACGACCCCGTCGCAGGTTTCGAGTACGTTCTCGATCCGGTGAACCAGGTTGCGCACCGCAGGCCATTCAAGCCGGAGTCCAGTTGGAAGTGGGACCCTTCGCAGATAACGAAGATGCAGACTCAGCCGTACGTTGCGGTCGGGCCCAATACAACGGTTCAGTTGCTCGGCACCAGGACGATCTCAGGCATCCTCGCGTATGGCGAAAAAACCGCGTGGACCCGAACCACACCGAGCGGCGAGGCGATCACCCAGACCAATGAAGAATGGTTCGATCCCGCCAGCGGCGAGCGTCTCTTAAGCATAAGCGGCAACGACGCCAGCGCCGATACGACGACCATGACGCTGGGGAATTACCGCAACGCCGAGCCAGCGGCCTCCCTGTTTCAGGTTCCGGATGGATACCAGACGGTGGATGAAACCGGCGCGTTCCAAGTGGTTCATCCTCACGTGGGACCCGGCTCCAGCGGAACCGGTACACACGGACCGCAGCTCACTAGCTCGCACCTTGTGAAAACAGGCGCCAGCGACATCACGTTCGACCCAGGCAACGCACCCGCGAACGGCGCGGTGACCGGCGCGCCGTACTCGGGGCACGAAACCATGACTTCGGTAGTCAACGACAGGCCGCCCTACACTGGAACGCCGCGCGGTCGCTTTCGCGATTCCCAGGGCAGGGTCCGCAACGATCCCGCGCAGATCAACGTGCGAGCGCAGGAGACAGGCAGCACGATGCCGACGCTCGTTGAAATTGAGGATCCGATCGCAGGATACATCTACATCCTCGTTCCTGCAAACCAAACCGCCTACCGCATCAAAGCCGCTTTCCGCTCTTTCGCGTTTCAACCGAATCAGAATATGGGGGCAGCAAGCCGGTACGCACACAGCTCCGAACGGTAGCACCGACACCGTAGAAGTCCTCGGCCCGCAAAGCATTTCCGGCGTAACCGCCGTCGGTCAGCGGAACACGACTACATACCCGCCCGGCACTTTTAGCCAGAACGACAAGGAAATCGTTCAGGTAAACGAAAGCTGGATCGATCCCATGACCGGAGTCGTGATTCTGAGGAAGAATACCGGGCTGAGGGCCAGTACCACAATGTCGATTCCCGATTACAAAGAAGGCGATCCCGACCCTTCGCTCTTCCAGATCCCCGCGGGCTACAAGATAGTCGACGAAACGGGTCCGTTCACATTCGCGGTCCCTGCGCCCTGACCTCAGTCCTCGGTTTCATTGGAAACAGTCCGAGAATATCCGTCGGTCGGATACTCAGGACTGCTTGCGTCCTCCGCGCTTCCGCTTCGTCGCCGCCGGGAGCGACTCAATCTCCCTGACCACGTCCTCGAAGTCGGAATCGACGGGCCGCGGTAACGAATCGGCCAGGGCGCGCGGGACGCGGCGAACTGCCCGGCATCGTCTTCCTGCAGACGATCAATCCCGATCACTATGCGGTGCAGATGGCGGCGCAACAGGATTACAACGCCTTCTTCGAGAAAGAGCTGCAGTTTCGCCGGTTCATGAAGTATCCACCGTTCAGCGCCACGGCCAACATTTTGGTGCGCGCGGTAAAGCAGGAGGAAGCTCTGCGGATGAGTACCGAACTCGGCCATCACCTGACGCCCGCGCCGGACAACATGAAGATCATGGGACCAGCGGAGGCGCCTGTTCCGCGGTTGAAGGCCGAATACCGTTATCAGTTGCTGATTAAGTCGGGCAGCCGCAAGGCGCTCAATGCGTTGCTGAAGCGCGCGCAGGAGTTTGCGCGGGGGCAGAAATAGAGTGCGACCGCGCTGGTGATTGATGTGGATCCGCTGACGCTGTTGTGAGTTTGGGGGGGCACCGCGTTCTTTCACAACGTCCTTCATGTACGGCTGTGTCCCAGCGAGCGGAGCTCGAATGCCTGTCGATCCCCCAAAACTGCCGGGTTGGGAAAGCGCGAAGCCGACTCGCTAAAAAGGGAGAAGGCGTCATGTTTCAACATGACGCCTTCCCCCCTTGCACAGCGCGAATTCGGACGTGAAGCGATCGCTCTCCAGTTTAGAAGCCGATGCGGATCTCAAACTGAATATTGCGGCTTCCCAGGGCGTTGGTTGCAGCGCCGAAGCCCGCGTTTTGCGGCAGCTGTTTGCCCGCGAGTATGCTGCCCGTGGAGCTGAACTCGGGGTTCTCCAGAGTCATGCTCGTCGGATTGTTGAACGTCGCCGTTGTGCTCCGGCTGGTGATCATCGCGGCGTTGAGCGCGTTGAAGATGTCCGTCCGGAACTGGAAGGTCTTGGACTCTTTGAACTTCCAGAAGTGGAATCTTCGCACGATGGCCGTATCGACCTGTGCGACGGGGCAGCCTCGTATGTCGTTGTTGCGGCCCGATTCCATGTCCGTGCTGCCGTAGGTCGGCCCCGTTATGGCCGCGGCATTGAACTGGCTAAACTGGTTGCCCGAACATCCGCTGCCAAGGTTGTTGCCAATAACCACACCGCCGCCAAAGTCCGGAGAGCCGGTGATGTTGACGCTGTTTCCGTTGCTTTGGTAGGAGTAACCGGGAAGATAGGACCCTCCCGAGTACGCCGAGAGAACTCCGGAAATCTGCCAGTCGCTTGTGACCACATGAGCAACATGGTCAAAGAAGCCATTGCCTGCTGGTTTGTAACCCGGGGCGTTCCAGGTGGTATTCAGCTTCAGGAAATTCGGTGTCGGATCCTGGAAACTATTCAGGGCCTCGTACGCGGCCTCACCGGACCAGAGTACGAGCACGCCGCCCTGCAGTTGGTAGCGTTGGGTCAGCCCGTTGTTGCCCCTGAGCGAGATCCCGCGCGTATAATTTGCCCCGAGGGCGAATCCATGGCTGAAGCGCCGGTTCACGGTCAGCTGGAGCGAGTGATACGTGCTGTGGAAGATCGGCGTATTCTGCCCGATGGATCCGAGGCCCGGGTACGGCCGGAGCAGATTCGTCGAATAGGCGTCCGCGCCCGGAACGGTCGACGGGGCGAGAGTCGGGTTCTGATTCTGCGGCAGATAGGCCGTGCCGAAGGGTATCTGGTTAAGGGACTGTGTGTTTCCGCCCTGCGTCGCACCCAGCTGGTTATACGCGTGGTTGCCCACATAGGAAAAATCCAGGACCAACCCGGCGGGCAGCGTTTTCTGGACGCCGACCTGCCACTGCCAGGTCGACGGGATCTTCGCGTTGTACTGGTAGGTGACCATCCCTGGCACCGGCTGCGGGCTCAGCCCCCCCTGGCCGACCGACTGCAACTGCCCATAGTACAGGTTCTGGGCGGTCGCGATCGGTGGATTGCCTGGCGTGGAGAATACCGTGTTCCCGTCGGGGCGTTCGTAGAACAGGCCGGCGCCGCCGCGGATCACAAAGGTTCCTTTCCCGGTCAGGTCGTACGCGGCCCCGATTCGGGGTCCGAATACCAATCCCGCCCAGCGGGTGTTCGTGTTCGGGGTCCCATTCGTACCCGCCTGAACGATCCCGTCCAGCGGATTGCCTACGCCCGGAACCGGCGTTCCGATCAACACCTGCGTGTTCGCGCCCCCAGCCGTGATAACCGCCCCGGTGATCGGATTCTTGGCGTCGTAGTTGTTGCCCGAACAGGTGGTCGCGCCATTGGCGCACCCGCCTACGTAGAGCACCTGAGCCTGTGCCGGGTTGTATGCGTTGGGACCGCCGCCGAACAACGCTCCGGTAGTCGGGAAGAAGTTCGACATCTGGTTCAACGCATCGTATTGGGGCGTCTCATGTGTGAACCGCATCCCGTAATCGAGCGTCAGGCGCCTGTTCACTTTCCAGTTGTCCTGCAGGTAAAACTCCAGGTTGTAGTACACGAAGTTGCCTTCAACGTACTTCGATTGCTGCAGGTACTGATCGAAGACTCCCAGCTCGGCGTTCGCATAACCGAACCCGCTGTCGAGGGGGTTATTCGTGTCATTGGCGAAGCTCACGTTACCCTGCGGGGACGCGCCGAGGCCGCCGGCGCCGGTGTTCTGCGCTTTATAACTGTGGTTGAGGTAGGCCCCGGCTTTGATGGTGTGCTGCCCCCAGATCTTCGTCCCACTGACCGCGTAGTCGTTCGTGTGATTGATGTTCAGGTAGCCGGGCTCACCCAGGCTCGGTATGCCGTTGCTGATTAAGCCGCCCCAGTTCCAGTTCGGCGGGTATAGAAACTGCTTGCCGTCGAAGAACGGAAATTTATTGGCCGACGCGGTCTGGTAGGCGTAATACGACGTATTCAGCACGCCCCAATTCGGGTACAATTCCGGGAAGGCACTGAGAGTAGTAAGGCGGTTGGACGCCGGGGTCGTGAAGATGCCGCCGCCCGTCAACTGGTTCTTGATGGAGCCCCAGGTAAACTCAAGCACGGTCGACGGCGTAACCGTCCAGTCCATGGTGGCCGTGTAGTTTTCGATCCAGGGATACGGCCCGCTGCTGCTGTCGTTGTAGCCGACGACGCTGCCCGGCGTTGTCACCACTCTTTGTATGTCCCCGGCGTACTTGCCCGAGAACCGGATCTTCGAATTCAGAACGTAGTCGCCTTTGATAACCGGCTGCGTTTCCAGTTTATTGACCGAGCCTGGTGTTTCCGCATAGTTGTAAGACGTTCCCGGCTGTTGCGTGAGATTCGCCACCGGGACCTGGTTCAGCACCGCCAGGCCCGGAGCGTACATACGGCTTTGCGGAATGATCGAACCGGGGAAGGGTTTCCCCGACTGGTTGTCGACTATCGGAGCGATCAGCGCGCCCTGATTATTGAGGCTCTGGGAGAAGTTCCCCGCAATTTCGAGCGCTGTCGGCAAGCGCAAATACGAACCTGGGGCATTCACAACCGATGTCGACGGCCGCCACTCCTCAGCGATAAAGAAGAACAGTTTGTTTCTCCCGTTGAAAATTTTCGGGATCACGACTGGCCCCCCTAAGCTGGCGCCCCATGTGGTGTTGTAGGAATACGCCTGTGGGGTGCCGTTCTTCTGGTTCGTCCATGACCTTGAATTCCAAGTCGAGTTCGTGAAGAGCCCGTAGAACGACCCGTGGAGGGAATTGGAGCCGCTCTTGGTCGAAGACGAAATCTGCAATCCGGTCGCTCTGCCGAATTCCGCCTGATAGCCCTGCGTGATGACTTTAATTTCACCGATCGACTCGATGTTCAGGCTGAGCATCTGGCCGTTATTGCCCGTATCCATGGCTGAGACGCCGTCCATCATGAAGTTATTCTCTGCGGTCGGGGAGCCCAGCCGGGTGGTGCCATTCGTGCCGGGAGAAAAAGCCACCAGATTCGCGAAATTTGAGTGGCCGATCGGCAGTTGTTCGACCTGAACCTGCTCGATAGCGTAAGAGCGTTCGCCGCTCTGGGTCTGTACCAGCGTCGCTTCGGCGGTTACGGAAATCGACTCGGTGGTTGCGCCGACCTGGAGCGTGATGGGCGGGACGCCCACGTGATCGCCGGCTGTAACCTCGACTCCCGTTTCGCGCGTGGTCTTGAACGCCGGAGCGGTGACCTCGATGGTATACGTGTCAGCCGTAATATCCGCGAACGTGTAAATACCTTCTTTGTTAGTCTTTTCCGGAGCGAGCCTGTTGCCGTGGACCTCGCTGATGAGGACGACATTCGCACCGACAATGACGGCTCCCGACGGATCGACGACTCGTCCCGTTACGTTGCCGGTCACGACCTGCGCCACTGCCGTAAGCGGCAGCAGGGACAAGGCGGCAACGAGGCCGGCCCAAAAGATTCTGTGATTTCTACGTATCATTCTTCCCCTCTTTTTTGATTGGCGTTCTCTATCCGAAGACGCCTGTACTTCAGAGTCCTGTGTCAGACGAATGGCCGGACCCTGATTCCCGTTGAGTAATGTCGCCACCTAATAAATCACACTTGCAGGGGAGATGTCAATAATCTTTGTAAATAATTTCGATGAGTGCTGTTGATAGAATCTTCGTTGATGAAAACCACTATTTTTCCTGCCGTCTTGTTTCTGTACGGTCTGGTCCCGAATCTGGCCGCCGCGCCCGTAGACCAAAAGGGCGTCGAATTCGCGAAGCCCGGCGGCCATGCGCTGCTGCTCGATCTGCATGTTCCCGATGGCGCGGGCCCGTTTCCCGCCGCGATCCTCGTGCACGGAGGAGGTTTCGACGGCGGCAACCGCGCATCCAACATGGCGCCGACCTTCCAGCCGCTGGCCGACGCCGGTTTCGCGTGGTTCAGCATCGATTACCGTATGGCGCCGGAATTCCGCTTTCCCCAGGCGAAGGAAGACATCGACACCGCCATCAGGTGGCTGAAGGCTAACGCGAAGACTTACAGGGTCGACGTGTCGAAGATCGTGCTCAGCGGCGAATCCGCGGGCGGTTATCTGGTAAATTACGCCGCAGCCCACGAAACGCCGGAGACGAAGGTTGCGGCCGTGGTCGACTTTTACGGCCCGGCCGACTACGAAAAGATCGCGCGCCAGCGGCACGATTACCCCGCGCGCTTCAACATGAATTCCATCTCCAGCCATCAGGCGAAAGGCGGCGGCATCTGGTTCTTCGGCGCGGAGGGCTACGACGAAGCGAGCTACGCGAAGCTGAAGGAGATCTCGCCGATCGTCGCCATTCACAAGGGCATGCCGCCGTTCCTCGAAATTCACGGCACGCGCGACGATCAGGTGCCTTACGAACAATCGACGATGATGTGCGACGCGCTCCACAAGGCGGGCGGCGTCTGCGAGATCGTCACCGTTGAGGCCGGCGGACACGGCATGGGCGGCTGGCGGGATGCCGACCAGCAGCACTATAAGGCGGAGATGATCGCCTGGCTGAAGAAGACGCTGAACGTGAAATAGGCGGGTCAAGGACAAGCCTCAGCGGTCTGTCGCTCAGGCGGCAAAGCCTCTTAAGTTTGAGCGTCAAACTAACTAACTTCCGGCGCAAGATTCCGCTTCCGCGTTTGAGTACCGCTCCCTCACGGTCGCGGCTCGAAGTGAAGTGCCGTGTTATGAACGGCTGTTAGCGAGCCATTGCCTTGTCTGTCAGGCGGTACGCCGCAGCTTCAGGATCTCGTCGATCAGAAAAAGATCCGTCAGCAACGCCCGCAGATGGATGGACGCGTTCAGATTATCGATCAGCTGCGAACTGATGACAGACTGCGCGAGTACGAGATCGATCGCGGCGAGAGAGCTTTCCGCGTCGCGCGCCACCACCGCAGTAAATGCCGGTGTCACCTTTTCAGCGGCGCAGGCTCCGGTGATTCCGCCGAGCGCCTTCGCCGCCTGTTGCAGAAACTCGCGGATCTGTCCACCCTCGGTGCCGAGTCCCTGCGCCGCGTAGGCCAGCATGAACTCGTAACACTCTTCTATCGCGTCACAGCGTTGTTCAAGCGTCACTCGACCGGTCCCGGCGCCCAGCGTTCGGGATCGTGGTTCTGAAGATAATGCTCGCGGCTCATGGAACCGAAGATCATGGATTTCGTAATGTCCAGTTTTTCCGGCCGTACCGCGAAGTAGACGTGAACCGTGATCAGAGCGATGAGCCCCACGCCCGCGAGGCCGTGCAGAACGTACATCATCCCCCAGGTCATATCCGCGAATAAGTAAGGGTTGCGCGTGAAGAAGGGCGTGCGCACGCGGAACAGCATGAAGAAGCCCGTGATCGCCACCGAAAGGCCGGTGAGCACGATGGTCATGTGATACATCTTGTTCTCGAACGGGTACTTGGCGAATCGCCGCGGCAGGGGCGCCGGTTTGCCCAGCATGAGCTTCATCCGGTTGCCCGCATCGGCAATGTCCTGCTTATCGGGCCAGATCGACCAGAAGTCCATAAAGAAACTGGCGTGGATGATGTGGAAGAGGATCGACGCGATGAGCACGATTCCGGCGATCCAGTGGTACGTCACCCACGAAAACTTCACGCCCACCTTCGGCAGGAACGCGGTGATGAGCAAGGTGAACATCGCCGCCGCCATCACCCAATGAAACATCCGCGCGGCCAGCGAATGGCGGGCAACCCGTTCCGGCAGGCTCGCGGCGGCCACAGGCTTCGCACTCGCGGCAAACTCTTCGGGCTTGGCGAGGTAACGCGCCCAGATCGCGTGGCCGACCAGGAACACCAGTCCGGCAATGGCCGATACCCAGATCAGGTACCACAGAATATGAATGGGGACATCCTGACCCCAAGGACTCTTCGCCCACTCTACGATGCCCATGCCGGCTCCTCCACCCCACGAATCGCACGCTTCACCAGGTTCCTCATCAGCGGAACCTTGTAGCCGTTGTAGCGCAGCGGCTGCGCGCCCTGCACCGCCATCGCGCCCGCCATATCCGCGGTGGCGGCGTCGCGCGACTTGCCCGTTATCGCCGCTTCCACCGCTTTCAGACGCACCGGATGCGCCGCCACGCCGTTCACCGCGATACGGATGCGGTCGATGTGATCCCCGGTGAAAACAGCGGCGGACGCGATGTTGACCAGGGGGAAATCCCACACCTGGCGATCGCGAATCTTCTCGAAGTAAAAGTGCGCGCCCGCCCACGTGGCAGGGATGCGGATCGCCGTCAGCAGTTCGCCGGGCTGCAGAACCGTCATGCGCGTGATATCGATGGCGGGTCCGATGAAATAATCTTCGGCGTCGACGACCCGATCGCCTTTGGAACTGCGGATCACCATCTTTGCATCGAGCGCGATCAGCGCCGGGGCGCTGTCGGAGGGGTTGACGGCGACGCAGCGATCGGCATCCAGGATCGCGTGTTCGCGATTGACGGCCGTCGGCGTATCGGCAAAGCAGATGTTGCCGCCGGCGCGATAGCATTTCCAGCCGCCGCGGTAATACCAGCAGCGCGCGTCCTGCGAAACGTTGCCGCCGATGGTGCCCTGGTTGCGGATCTGCGGCGAGGCGGCCGATTCGGCGCCTTCCGCGAGAAGCCCGTACTTCTCGCGAACCACCGGATCGCGAACCACCTCGGTCAGCGTGGTCATGGCACCGATTTCAAGGCCCCCGTCGGCCCCAGGCCTCACGCCGCGCAGTTCCTTGATCTGGCTGAGATCGATGACGAATTCAGGGCGCTTGATGCGGTCCTTGAGCCAGTCGAAACTGTCGAGCCCGCCGGCGAGCACCCACGCGCGGGAGCCGTAGCGGTCCAGCAGTCCGATGGCGTCTTCCGTGGTGGCCGGCTGAAAAAGTTCGAACGCCGGCATGATATCGCGAATAATTGCCATGTGTTCTCCTAAACGTGGGCCGTGAGGCCCTCTCCCGCCGGACGTCCCAGTTCGAGGGACATCAGAATCTCATCCGCCATCACGGGGGCGCGGCGGAAAACCTCGTCGCCCAGCGCATCCGAGAGGGCGTTGATGATCGCCATGCAACCAGCGCCGACCGGCGGCTCGCCGATGCCCTTGGCGCCCACAGGCGTTTCGGGATCGGGAATGTCGAGCGCGGCCCATTGCATGTTTTCCGGCGCGTCCAGAATGCTGGGTGGTTTGTTGTGGTGGAATCGTTTGGCCAGTGGGATACCGTAATGCTGGTCGTAGACCCATTTCTGACCGATGGCGTGGCCGATACCGAGGATCGAACGGCCGAGGATCTGGCCCCCGAGCGCACGCGGGTGAATCACGGTGCCGACGTCGGCAACGGCGAGGTAATCGGTGATGCGGTATTTGCCGGTTTCGAGGTCCACTTCCACCTGAGCGAATCCGGCGACGAACGAATGTGTCGCGCCATCGCGCGGCATGGTGTCGCGCGCCGTGGCCACCAGACCCTGACCCGCCAGCGCCTGTACCGACGCCACAGTCATTTTATTGATGCCCTTGGGGACCTCGTGGCCATCGTAAATGCCTCCGAGTTCGATCGCGCGCTGCGCCGCCTTCGCGAAGGTCATGCCCGCGCCGCCGCCCTTGCGGAAGACGCGCTCGTTGGCGACGTCGTAATCCTCAGGCTTGCCGCCGAGATCCTTCGCGGCGATTTCCTGCAGCTTCTTTTTGGCGTCCATGGCCGTGGCCCAGGCTGCGCGGGTGTGCGCGTGGGTGGTCTGGCTTCCGCCCGAAGGACAGCTCCACGGAAGGTTCTTCGCGGTCGAGCCCCAGGTGATGTCACATTTTTCCCAGGGGACGCCGAGCAGTTCAGCCGTGACGCGGTGAGTGTCGCTGACCGATGCGGTGCCCAGGTTTCCAATACCGGAGTAAATCGAGAGCCGGCCATCGGGCCGGATGATGGCGATGCCGTCGAATCCGACGGAGCCGCCGACAAAGACGCTGGTGGCGACGCCGATGCCGCGAACCTTGCAACCCGACTTCTTCGGCTGCGTCTTGCGCTTCTCCCATTCGAACTGCTCGGCGCCGCGGTCGAGAGCTTCTTTGATAAAGGTGCCGGTGATGTAAGTGCGCTTGCCGTCTTTGTCCGCCGGTCCCATATGCGCTTTGCCTTCGGGACAGTTCCTTCGGTGCAGAGCGACCTGATCGATGCCGAGTTTGCGCGACGCTTTGGCCAGAATCGGCTCCATCAGCGCGATGCCCTGGAAGCCGCCGGGCTGGCTCTGGGAGACGCGCGGAGGCGTGTTGGTGAGCACCGTGATGCCGCGCCAGCGGATCGTCTGCGGCTGGTACATGAGCGAGATCATGCGGCCCGATGTAGGGCCGTCACCCTGCGGATCGTAAGGGCCGTTGTCCATCACGACAAAGCCGTCGATCGCGGTGATCATGCCTTCCTGCGTGAAGCCGACTTTGACGCGGCCATGCAGGCTGGGGCGGGCGCGGCCAATGTAATGCTCTTCCTCACGGCTGATGCGCATCATGACCGGCGCTCCGACCTTCTTCGACATAATGGCCGGGATGATCGCGGAAATCGCGCTGGTGATCTTGCTGCCGAAGCCTCCGCCGGTGTATTCGCTGATGACGACCACCTTGCCCGGGTCGATCTGCAGCCAGCGCGCCAGCGCGGGAACGGTCTGCGCGGTGCTCTGCGTGGAGCAGTGCACGAACACCTTGCCGTTTTGCCAGTAGGCCATCGCCGTGCGCGTTTCGAGGCACTGATGGCTGGTGTTCGGCGTGACGAAAGTTTCGTCGAGAACGAGGTGAGCTTTCTTAAAGCCCTGTTCGACGTCGCCGAAAACGAACTCGGGATCGGTGGCCTTTCCCATCGGCAGCTTGCCTTCGTTGTAGTCGGCGAAATCGGCCTCGGTCCACTTGATTTCCTTGACCTGCGGGGGCGGCACGGGAGTTCCCGGAACCGGCGTGGGACGGATCCAGACGTTGCCTTCGACGCGCGCATTCGGTCCGCCGGGCCGCAGGCTGACGAGCGGATCGACGACGTGAGGCAGGCGCTGGATATCGAGGCGAATGGTGTCGATCGCATTGGCTGCGGTGAGTTCGTCGACCGCGCAGACCGCGAGGATCGGCTCGCCCTGATAGACCGGATCGTTGGTGAGACCGCGCTCGCCCAGAGGATTCGCCGGAATGCGGACACCCATGTCCGTCATGGCGTCCGCCGGTTTCGGCATGTCGTCGACGGTCATGATGGCCTTGACGCCGGGCATGGCGAGCGCCTCGGCCATGTCGATGCCGCGCACGTGACCGTGCGGAACGGGACTGAGCAGCAGCTTGATGAAGAGCATGCCCTCGGCGCGGTAGTCTTCCGCGTACTTCGAGCGGCCGGTGACTTTGGCGACGATGTCGGGAGTCTGGTAGTTCTGTCCGATCAGCTTATAGGCCATGGCTGTATGCTCCTTTTAGGTTTTCGCGCCGGTTTCTTCCGCGCGGAGCTTTTCGGCTCCGGACATGAGAGCGGTGAGGATCTTGTCGTAGTCCTGGCAGCGGCAGAGGTTGCCGGAGATGCCGTGCGCGAGTTGCTGGCGCGTGGGGGCCGGGTTGATTTTCAGAAAGCCGACCGTCGCCATCACGAAACCGGACATGCAGAAGGCGCACTGGAAGCCCTGTTCTTCGACGACGCCCTGCTGCACGGGGTGCAGCGTGCCATCGGGAGCGGCGAGCCCTTCGATGGTGAGGATGTTCCTGCCGCGCGCGGTGTGGGTCAGCACGGAGCAGGAATAGTGGGGGACATCGTCGATGAGAACGGTGCAGGCGCCGCATTCGGAGCGGTCGCAGCCGAGTTTCGTGCCGGTTAGACCGAGCTTGTAACGCAGGGTCGTGGCCAGCGTTTCCTGCTTCATGACGTCGACGCGGCGCTGCTGGCCGTTGACGTTGAGGGTAATCAGCCGCTCGACCGAGCCGGGAGCCGACGCCTGCGCCCGCACGACGGCGCTGCGGAACATGTATCCCGCCGAGGACACGGCGCCGGCGGCGATCACGCCTTTGATGACATCGCGGCGCGATACGTTGCGCGCGGGTGTATGGTTGTTGTCCGTCATTGAATCACCTTTTTTGGACTTCCAAGATTATATGTCTTTCCCGGATCGGTGTCGACCAGTTTTGATGCGGGAAATGCGAGAAAGCGCCACGCGTGCGCCAAGCCACCAGACGGAGAACCGGCTTCGACGGCATTGGGAAACCTTTTGGTGGGTTCGTAGTCCGGTTTCTTGGGATCGTTCCCGACAGAAGAGTCTTTGTTTTGTTGGAGTTGGTGGGATCGTTTGGCACGGGCGTGTTTTCGTGTCCGGGCGGGACTTGGCACGGCAATTGTCGCGCGGGCCGGCAGTGCGGCGTCATAAACCCGATTTGAGTGTAACGCATCGTTCGCATGGATCGGGCCGGATTAAGACTCCGGGGAGCCATCAACTCGCTGATGGTAGGGAGATACGAATTTTTATTGCGTGGAAAGATTCGCCACCGGGCTTGCTTGCCCCGCAACTGTAAGGGTTACGGCCGCAGTGCCAGGCCCCACGCCCGAGGGCATCGCGACATTAACCTGATAGAGACCCACCAGGCCGTAGACCAGTCCCGCGAAAAGCACCTTTGCGTTCTGGCCGCCGATGGACACGGCGACCGGGAACTGCGTTGTCGCCGAGGGACTCGCCGCCCCATCCATTACAGGCTGATTCACAACGCCCAGTCCTCCGCAGTAGAACACCAGGATATCGCCGGCCATCGCCGGCATGGCGCCCGTCACAAGAAACGGAGCCGATGAACCGCGATAGTCCTCAACGATCCCGCTCCCGCCGTAAAGGAAAACGCCAGGCTGCGCATCCGCGACATCGACAGGCACGGGACTCGAAACGGTCTCGTCACGCTGGATTAACATCTGTTGTGTCGTGTTGGTATTCAGGCCAAACGGGACTACTGCGTTGATCTGGCCGTCGCTCGCGTAAAACAGAGGAGCGGTCTTACCCCCGATCTTCACAATCGTGTTTCCCAGGATACTCGGCAACGGTATGTTCTGTGCCGAGTTGGCGCTGTCCGCGAGCAGGCTTCCGTAAACCGAGATAATGCTGCCGGGCGCCACGGCGGTGTACGACGCAGGGGCCGCCGCGCTGACGATGCCCGCTTTCGTGAATGCCGGCGGACTCTTCGAGCTGCCGACCGACCCATCCACTTCCAGTGAGCCGCTGATTTTCGCTTGCGGATTGACGGCCATAATACTCAGGCTCACCGGCTGACCCGAACTCTGGGATCCGACAGACCATGTGCCCTGCCATATTCCGTTATTGAGAGAACTGAGTTCGAGCTCCGGGTCCCCGTTGTCAAAGGAAACGGTAACGCTTCCTGTGAGATGCGGGTTGCCGCAATCGTCCAGCACCTGAACCGAAAGAGCATTCGGGTAGCCGGCGAGCGTGGCGAAGGCTTCGGGAAGCGAGGGGAGAGCGGGAATCAGCTTTGTCGGAGCGCAGGGACCTGAAGCCTCGCGACGCGCGTTGGCGACGGCGCCCGCCGGAGTGGCGGCAATTACATGCACCTTTACTGTCGCCACCCGACCGTCGGAAAACTGGAAATTCATGTAATCGGTGAACGACCCGGTCTGAAACGCGCCATTCGGCTGCACCAGAACGGGCGTTGGCTGGCCCGGATTGAGGGTCGCGATGCCGGGTTTCGCCGCGAGGCTGAATTGCGATGAAGTGAAGCCCGTGTAGAATGTCTTCGCGGCCGCGCCGATGTCGTAAACCAGAACCTGCTGCGACCCCGGACCATCCGGGCCCGGCGCGACCGAATAGAACAGCTCCGATGGTTGCACGCTGGCTCCCGGATCGGAACCGGCCTGCAGCACGGTCAGGAACACGGAGACCACCTGGGGTGAATTGGGCGCGTTCGGCGCGTCGATGGTCACCAGACCGTAGTAATCGCCCGCGGCCAGTCCGCTGGGGTCGACGCTTACGGTGACCTGAGGCGCGGCGAGTGAGGGGTCGCTCGATCCGCTGGGTGGCGTGACACTCAGCCAGTTCACGCCGGCGACGAGGGGCGCGGCGGAAGCGGTCCAGCCCAGCGAGCCCGTTCCCAGGTTGACGACGCCGAACGATTGCGGCGGCACCACACCGCCCTGCGCCACGGCCGTGAAACTCATGCCTGTCTGGGTGAGCAACAGTGCCTGGGTCAGGCTGCTGATCCCCATGTTGACGGGGATGGTGACGGCCGCACCCACACTCGGTTGAATGGAGATGGAGCCGGTGTAGTTCCCGGTTGCAAGCCCGGAGGGGTTGGCGGTAACGCTGAGTGTGACAGGAGCGCCAGGAGAAACGCTGGCGACGAGGGGTGTGACGGTGAGCCAGGAACCGCCAGTGTTTGTATTCGTCGACACGGTGAAGGGGAGGGCGCCGCCGCCCGTGTTGGAGACCGTAAGCGTGGCGGAACGGGAGGGTGCGCCCTTCGGATAGGTGAAGGAGAGGCTGGGCTGATCGACGCTCAGCTGCGGCGGAATCGCGGGTCCGACCTTGAACGTTACCGTGAGTTGCAGCCCCGCGGGGATCGCCGCGACCGGAACTACCGTGACAGTTCCGGTATAGGTAGTGCCGGCCGCCAGGTTCGAAGGATCGGCCGTGATGGAAAGAAGCTCGGGCGTGGAACCCGCCGTCACGCCGGCGCTCAGCCAGTTTCCGCCGCTTGCCGTGGTGGCCGAAACGGTGAAATCGAGTCCCGACACCGACCCCAGCACAGCTATTGGCTGAGTGACGGGGGCGCCTCCGCTGGCGGCGGAGAGAGAAAGGCTGGCTTGCTGCAGCGAGATGGTGGGCGGGCTCGCCAACACTACCTGAATCCCGTTGGTGTCCTCGATGTAAACATTGCCGGATGCGTCGCAGACGATGCCGTAGGGCGTGCCGGGAATCGCCTGGGTCGCCAGCTTGCCGTCACCGGGCGCGAAATTTCCTCCTCCCGCGAAGACAGTGAGCGTGCCGCTGGTCGAGTACTTGTGTACGACGTTAGCCGTCTGATCGGAGACATAGAGGTTGCCGGCGGAATCGAAGGCCAGTTCCCGGTAAATGACGGGGGCACCCGAAGAGTTCACGACGGTATGGATCAAAGTGCTGATCACGCCCTGCGGACTCACTACACGGACGCGACCGTTCAGCGAGTCAGCAATGTAGAGATTGCCTGCCGCATCCATGGCCAGGCCGGAGGGGGCGTTCAGCATCGCCTGGGTTGCGGCGCCGCCATCGCCCGAATAGCCGGACGTGCCTGTGCCCGCGAAGACGGTCTGGTTGCCCTTCGGGTCGATGCGGTAAACGGTCGAGTTCGTCTGGACGGAGACGTAGAGATTTCCGGCGGCGTCGAAAGCCAGCCCCCATACCTGGCCGGGCAGTTGCGCAAAAGTGGAGATCGTTCCGTTCACGACGCGGCGGACGCGATTGTTGATGTAATCGGCGATATACAGGTTGCCGGAAGGATCGAGCGCGAGTCCTCTTGGCTGGTAGAGAGCGGCTTGCGACGCGGAGCCGCCGTCGCCCAAGAAGCCGGAGGTTCCGTTCCCCGCGACTGAATTGATAATTCCCGCAGTCGCCTTTCGCACCCTGCCGCCGAAGGGGTCCGAATAGTAAAGGTTTCCGGCCTTGTCGATGGCGAGGTTGCCGCCGGGAAGGATGGGTGTGAGGGCGGCGGGTACGCCTTCGCCGGTGTAGTAGAACTGACCGTTTCCCGCGACGGTTGTGACGATGCCGCTCGCGGAAATGCGGCGAACGCGGCTGTCGTTTTCGTCCCCGATATAAATGTTTCCCGCAGTATCGGCAACGACGCTCATGTACTCGGGAAACAGCGCGACCAGCGCCTGGCCTCCGTCGCCGGAGAAGCCCGCAGATCCTGGAACGCCCCCGATCCGTGTGAAGCTGGTGAATCCGGGAGTTGCTTTGAATATCTCCCCTCCACCGGCCAAATAGAAGTTACCGCTCTTGTCAAAGGCCAGGCCGGTCGCGATGATGCCGGGCGCCACGGATGAGATGATGCCTGTCGTTGTTACTTCCCGGACTCTGGCATTATTCGAATCCGCGATATACAGGTTGCCCGCCTGATCGAGCGCCAGGCCGTTGGGGAAATCAAGCTCCGCGGCCGCGGCCGGGCCGCCGTCACCCGAGAATCCAGCCGTGCCCGTTCCCGCGACTGTGGAGATCGTCCCGTCGAGCGCGATTTTCCGGACCCGGTTGTTCGAGGTCTCGGTGAAGTAGACGACGCCAGTGGAGTCCACCACGAAACCGAGATTGGGAGCAACCGCGGCCTGCAGAGCGGGGATACCGTTGCTGGTTGCGTCGCTGCCTCCGCCGGCGACGATGTTGATGATCCCCTGCGGCGACACCTCGCTGATGCGGTCTTTCTCGGCGATATAGAGGTTGCCTTTCGAGTCATACGCGATACCCGTCGGGCTGTTGACCGCGGCATTGACGGCCGGTCCCCCGTCGCCGGTATGGTAGAAAAAGCCATTTCCGGCAATGACGGTGAGGGTGCCATCGGCATTGACTCTCTCGACGAGACCATTCCCGTTGTCCGCGATGACGAGGTTGCCGGAGGGGTCGAAGATAACTCCGTAGACGAACCCCAGCGGCGCATTGACGGCGGGTTGGCCGTTACCCGTGAAGACCCATTGGGCGTCGGCAAATCCGCTGATGACGCCCTGCGGCCAGGCGTTGCCCGCGAAGACAAGCGCGAGGAGGGGAACTGCGCACAAACCGCCGATCGCTGGACATTTCATACAGACCGCCACGTTACCACTTACCGACAACCGGAATGTCACCGGTGAAACCGTACCCGAAAGCCACCACCTGCGACGATCCCAGCACGACCGGAGCGCTTCCGTTGTTGTCGACAACCCAGTAAAAGCCCCCGCGGTACATGCCGGCCTTGGCGAAACCGGTGCCGTTCCAGTCGCCGGTCACCGGCAGATCGCCCGTAATGCCGCCAAAAGCGAAGATCAGATCGCCGGTATCGATGGCGTGATCGTTGTTCGCGTCGAGAATCCAGAATGCCGGCGTTCCGCCCGGAAAGAACACCCGAACCACGCCGACCTTTGCCTTGCCGTCGCCGGTCCAGTCACCAACCACCGGCACGTCGCCGGCTATGCCACCAAATGCGAACGCCTGATCTCCGTTGTCGAAAGTTCCATCGCCGTTGTAATCGAGAAGCCAGAAATAGCCGGACCGGAAAATGCCGATCTTCGAAGTCCCGGAACCGCTCCAGTCGCCGACCACCGGTTTGTCGCCCGCGATGCCGCCGAAGCTGTAGGTCTTGTCGCCTGCGTCGAATACGCCGTT
>Ga0302319_10008429_pt1 | contig 20040 bp, 19 predicted proteins | sample Bog_T0_2_FD_203319 | JGI IMG/M metagenome (GOLD analysis project Ga0302319, IMG submission 203319) | Peat permafrost microbial communities from Stordalen Mire near Abisko, Sweden - Bog_T0_2 | ecosystem: Environmental > Terrestrial > Soil > Wetlands > Peat | place: Sweden: Abisko, Stordalen Mire... | reverse complement strand
ACGGTACTTTTCGGCAATCACCGTTCCCGGCGTTTTCTTTTCCTTCGATTTGGCAGCGGTCTTTTTCATGGATGCCTGCAAATCAGGATTCACTCATTGCAGGCATCCGTCAATGCCACGACTCATAAAGCAAAGCACCTTGCACGACGGTTGCATGTCTGGTAAAATCACTCCCATGACAAATGTAGTCATATCGCTCAAAGAGGAGGACCAGCGCTTTCTTGAGGAAGCCGTGAAATCCGGCCGTTACTTTTCGGAAAGCGAAGTCGTGGCCGAAGCCCTCTCCGAGTTCAAGGTGCGCGAGGCGATTCGCCGCGACAAAATCACCGAGCTTCGGGCTAGGGTGCAGACCGGCATCGATCAGGCTGACAGGGGCGAATTTGACGGGTTCACCGCCGAGGACGTAAAGGCGGAGGGCCGCAAACGTCTCGCCGCACGGCAAACCCCTCACTAGCGCAGCGCCATGCCGCGCATTTTTCGCACGCGCGAGTCGCGGCTCGATTACGACGAAATTTGGGATTACATAGCGCCGCGCAACCTCGCCGCTGCCGACCGGCTCATTGATCATTTTGACGCCACATTGAATCTGATCGCTTCCGCGCCGAACATGGGCCGCAAAGTCGAGGAACTTGCCCCGAACCTTCGCAGCTATCCCATAGGCAGCTACCTCATTTTCTATCGCCCCATTGATGACGGTATTCAACTGATTCGAGTCTTGCATGGCGCCCGTGACATCACCCCTGAATACTTCGCTGAGCAATAATTTGGAATAGCCCAAGGCTGTTTTCGCGGCATAACCCAGGATTCTCTCAAGGGCGGCATAGCCTCATCCGCCTGAAGATCAATTTCACAGGTTTGCGAAAAGACTTGACATAATATACTCAAATTGTTATTCTCAGCTTATGACATCGAGAAATGTACTCGGCGGCAAAATTGGCTCCCCAATCGCCTCGATACTGCACATGGCAAACCAGCCTATAAATAACCACACCCCCTGAAAAGCGCCTGGCAAGAACTCGGGAGCGCGGCAAAGTCCGGTCGCGCCCGGTCCAATCCGGTCAAGGCGCAACACTGTATTTCAGCAAACCTCAGGATCGACCCGCTTATCCAGTCCATCAACCCACGAAAACCATATTTTTGCCGAACAAAGCCAATTTTTACTCTGTTGAGGCCCGAAAAACAAACCCAATTCAAAGCCAAACGAACCCAATTTTATGCCATTTCAAAGCCAATTTGAACCCAATCCAACTCCATTTTATGCCACCAATTCCAGACAAGGCCCGGCAAGGCGTGTCAAGGCGCGCCAGAGTAAACGCCTTCCTTGGTGTCTTGGTGTCTTGGTGGTAAAATCCGGGGCCTTTACCCCCAATGCGTCCGGCCACGTCAAGCCAGATCCTAAGAAGTCCGGCCTAAAAACCCTGAAAATGTACACAAACGCCTCCACCATCTTCTGTCCTCATTGGGACATTCTGGCTTCTTTCGTCATTCGTCATTCGAGCTTCGTCATTTTTTCCCAAAGGGTGAACCCTTAAAACCTCAAAAGCCCCCACCCCCTAAATTTCCCTCTCAAACTACTTGATTTTCCCTCTTACAAACGTATCCTTACGCCCCCTTTCCCGCTATAGGTTGGCCGTTTGGCCAGCCCGGGAGAATGGAAAAAATGTGGCAACCGTGGTTGGGCAGTGCAGGTGTTGGAAGTGCAGCGTATGAAAGCAAACATGATCGAAATGGAACAATTGATCGCGAAAAGTCTTCGCGATTTCAAGGAAGGCAGCATCGTAAAAGGACGCGTTCTCGAGTTGAGAAACCGTGAGGTGCTTGTCGATATCGGATACAAGTCAGAGGGTGTAATTTCGTTGTCGGAATTCGACGACGCGGACGAAGTACAGGTGGGCGATGAAATCGAAGTGCTCCTCGAGAGACTCGAAAACGACGAGGGCATGGTCGTTCTCTCCAAGGAAAAAGCCGCTCACAAACAGAACTGGGACAAGATCGTAAAAGTGTTCCAGGGATCAGGACTCATCAAGGGCAAGGTCAAGTCGGTCGTCAAGGGCGGCTTGATGGTGAACATCGGCGTCGAGGCATTCCTGCCCGGCTCGCAGATCGATGTCGTTCCCCCGAAGGATCTCCAGCAATTTGTCGGCAACACCTACGATTTCAAGATCGTGAAGGTGAACGACGACCGCAAGAACGTGGTGCTCAGCCGCCGCGAGCTCATCGAGCAGGAACGCTCGGAAAAACGCCAGCGCTTCATGGAGAGCGTGACGATCGGCAACACGGTCAAGGGCACGGTCAAGAACCTCACCGACTTCGGTGCGTTCATCGACCTCGACGGCATGGACGGCCTGCTCCACATCACAGACATGACATGGGGACGCCTCGGTCATCCGAGCGAATTGCTCAAGGTCGGCCAGGAACTCGACGTGATCGTTCTCGACATCAACAAGGAGAAGGAACGCGTCTCACTCGGCCTGAAACAAACTCAAAACAACCCGTGGGACAAAATCGAGGAGCGCTTCCCCACCGGCACGAAGGTCAAGGGCAAGGTCACGAACCTCGTTCCTTACGGCGCATTCGTGGCCATCGAGGACGGCGTGGAAGGTCTTATCCACGTCTCCGAGCTCTCATGGACGAAACGCATTTCGCGTCCGTCGGATGTGCTCGCAGTCGGCCAGGAAGTCGAGGCAGTCGTGCTCGGCGTGAACAAGGAGGAGCAGAAGATCTCCCTCGGCGTTCGCCAGCTCGAGAACAACCCATGGGACGAGATGGAGCACAAGTATGCCATCGGCAAACAGGTCTCCGGCAAGGTCCGCAACACGACCGCTTACGGCGCGTTCATCGAGCTCGAGGAAGGCATCGACGGCATGATCCACGTCTCCGACATGAGCTGGACCCGCAAGATCAATCACCCGAGCGAACTGCTCAAGAAGGGCGACACCGTGGAAGCGGTCGTCATCGACATCGACAAGGCGAACCAGCGCATCAGCCTCGGCGTGAAGCAGCTCGAGTCCGATCCTTGGAAGGAAATCGACAAGAAGTACAAGATCGGCGATCTCGTCAAGGGCAAGGTCACCAAGCTCGCAAGCTTCGGGGCATTCGTGCAACTGGCCGACGACATCGACGGCCTCGTGCACATCTCCCAGCTCAGCGAAGATCACGTGGCGAAGGTCAAGGACGTGCTCAAGGCCGGCCAGGAAGTCGAAGCCCGCGTCATCAAGGTGGACAAGACGGAGCGCCGCATCGGCCTCTCCGTCAAGGCCGCGAATTATTCCGAGGAGGAATTGCGCAAGGAGAGCGAGGCGTTCGACAATCTCCGCCCAGGTGAAGACATGGTCGGTCTCGAACAGGCCTTCCAGGCAGCCACGGAAGAGTATCGCCCCGGCGACGCCAAGAAGAAGTAATTCAATCAAAATGCACGCTTGGAGCGAACCTCCAGGCGTGCTATTTTAAAAACACAAATTATGTCAAAACCAGAAATCACAGCTTACTTGAAAACACAGTGCGGTTGGAGCAGGGGCGTTCGTGCCGTTCTGGCCAAATACGACCTGCCCTACACGGAAAAGGACATCATCCAGAACCCGGCGTTCCGCTGGGAGATGGAACAAAAGAGCGGGCAGCCGCTCTCCCCTTGCGTGGAGATCAACGGCGTCATGCTTCCCGACATCAGCGGCGACGAAGTCGAGGCCTACCTGATCAAGGAAAACCTCGCTCAGCTCAATCCCGCGCCGGTCGGAGTGCCTACAAACTCCGCCTGCACCGACGCCGAACACGTCGCCATGCAGACCGGCCAGCAGATCAAGTTCCACGCTTAAACGCTGGAGGACATTCAACAAATTAAAAAAACCGCGCCTCAAGTGAGGCGCGGTTTTTAGGTGTCATGGCATGTGTGCCATTATGTCCACACTGTATCGAAATTGGACACTCATACCCGCTTTTAGGCACGTGCGGGTATGATAAATAAGCGCATCATCCGCTCCACGGTGACAAATTGAACCCGGCATAAGATGCTGGCATGGAATGGCTTCCATCTCGTTGTCTCCATGGATTTAAGCGCATGGGGATCGGATGGCATATCAGATGCTTTACCATAAGGGCGAGGTGTAAAGAAAATGAGCAAGCCACGCAGATGTTATCTCCATATCAAGTGCATCGCTGCAAAGATCGCACAACACAAAAGCTGTCGCTGGCATGTGGACCATTTATTGCGTGAATTTGGATTGGGCACATACCGTCAAAAAAATGGAGACTATCAATGCTTTACCTGAATACGGAATCCAATCAGTTAAATCCCGACGTGCAACGGGCCTTGGAAGCCGTGGATGGTTACCTCTACCTGAACATGCCTGAGGAGGCGCTCACGGAGTTGCGCGAAGTCCACATCAACCAGCAGGGCGAGATCGCCGTGTTGCGGGCGCGCGTTCGTGCGCTGCTCCATTTGAAGCGATGGAAGGATGCCGAGCTCCTCTCCGAAAAAGGCACGACTCTTTATCCCGAGGAAAACGAATTCATGGTGCAGCGCGCCTTTGCATTGCACCAGCTCAAGCGCGGCGACGATGCCGTAAACGTCCTGCTCGCCGCGCCGGATTGGATCCGCCGCACCGGCATCCTTCACTACAATCTCGCATGCTACGAAGCGAAGCTGGGCGATCTCGGCACAGCCCGCCAGTGCATCCGGGCGGCGCTGGAATTGAATGCCGCGTTCAAGAAAAACGTCCGCAACGATCCCGACTTGGATCGTCTGTGGAACTGAGCCGGCTCACTCCGCCTTTGAGCTCTGGTGCTTGGCGTAGTAATTAAACACGTAGTCCTCCACGGCATCCTGCCACGTGCGCGGCGCGCGTCCGGTGAGCTTTGTCAGCAAATCCGTGGAGAGCACGGTATAGACCGGCCTCTTGGCGATGAACGCCTTCAACTCCGCAAGCTTCTGCCCGCCGACCTTCGTGGCTTCCATCCGCAGCCCGGCGGCGATGGCGCAATCCAGGGCGAATTGTCCGTACTGCTGCCACGAACATTCCCCGGCGTTGCTCAGGTGCAAAAGTCCCCCGGCCTTGATCTCCCGCAAAAATGGGTTCAGGAGCGCGGCGACATCCAGCGTGAACGTTGGCGCCGCGTACTTGTCGCCCACCGCCTGGACATGGCCGGAAGTAGCGGCTTTCTTCAGGATCTGATCCACGAAACTTGGGCGGTCAGGTCCGAAGACCCACGACACCCGCACCGCAAGATTGTTTTCTGAGACCTCCATCAACTGGAGTTCCCCGATGCGCTTCGATTCACCGTAGATGCTAACCGGCAGGGCGGCATCGGTCTCGCGGTAGGGCTTCTTCGACTTGCCATCAAAAACATAGTCCGTGCTGAAATGGATGCATCGGGCATGTTTCCTCGCGCACACCTCGGCCATCGCGCGCACGGCATGCGCATTGATCTGAAGCGCTTCCTGTTCGTGATCCTCGCAATAATCGACGTTCGTCAGTGCTGCGCAATTGATGAGCACGTCGAACGAAAGCTCATCCAGCTTCTTCTCGATCTCTTCGTTGGAATTCAGGTCGAGCTGGCTCCGGTTAAGGCCCGTCACCTCATACACCCCGCTGTAAATGCGGTGCAATGCGGCCCCGAGGCGTCCTCCGCTGCCGACCACGACAAGCTTGGGCGTTTTCACCGTTGGCGATCGAGCAGAGGTTCCCACCACGCGCGATTGGCCACATACCAGTCGATCGTCTCACGGATTCCCTGTTCAGGGCGGTGCAGCGGTTTCCAGTTCAACTCGGACCGCAGTTTTGCGGAATCAATGGCATAGCGGCGGTCGTGCCCGAGGCGGTCTGTGACGTATTTGATCAAATCCTTCGATTTGCCCAGTTGACCGAGGATCAAATGCACCACATCGATGTTCTTCATCTCCGCGTCCGATCCCACGTTGTAAACCGACCCCGGCTTTCCCTCGAGCAGCACGGCAACAATGGCCGCGCAATGGTCCTCGACATGAATCCAGTCCCGCACATTGAGCCCGTCCCCATAGACAGGAAGCGGCTTGTCATGCAGTGCGTTGAGAATCATCAGCGGGATCAGCTTCTCGGGATATTGATAGGGCCCGTAGTTGTTGGAGCAGCGCGTAATGACCACTTCCTGGTCGTAGGTCTTGTGGTGCGCCAGCGCAAGCAGGTCCGCGGATGCTTTGCTGGCGGAATACGGCGAACTGGGATCAATGGGCGATTGCTCGGTGAACCTCCCTTCGGGCCCTAGCGATCCGTAAACCTCGTCTGTCGAGATTTGCACGAAGCGTTTCACGCCATGCCGGCGCGCGCATTCCAGCAGCACACCTGTTCCAACCACATTGGTATGGATGAAGTTCTGCGGTGAATTGATGCTGCGGTCCACATGCGACTCCGCTGCAAAATTGACCACAGCAAAAAATTGATGCTTCGCCATCAAGGCATCCATCTGGTCGATATTGGCGATGTCGGCCTTGTAAAACTCATAGCGTTCACCGTATTTCTCGGCCAGCCCGGCTACATTATCGATGTTTCCCGCATAGGTGAGCGCATCCACATTGCTGATGAACTCAGGCGCATAATGCTGCAGGATGAATCGAATAAAATTGCTGCCGATAAAGCCGCAGCCGCCGGTGACTAGCAAACGCATGGCGCCTTTATTAGCAGCGCCCTGCAAAGTTTCCAGTAATTTCTAGGCCCCCGGGTCTGCTCTTTCATCGAGGGGCCGGTAGTGGCTTCCCCTCGTCTCCCGGGCCGTCCTCTCCACAAGCCGCCTCACCCTGACCGTATCCAGAAACATCTGCAAACTGTCGCGGACTATGTTCACTTTTGAATCCGGCGAGTTTACCCAGTGCACCGGAAGATCCACGATGGTGAATCCCAGTGCTTTTGCAAGGAGGAGCACCTCTACGTCAAACGCAAACCCGTCCAGGCGCTGCCGGTAAAAAATCGCATGCGAGGCCTTTTTGCGGAATGCCTTGAACCCGCACTGCGTGTCGCGCACATCGAGCAGCGAGAGTGATTGGATGATCCGGTTGAAGGCCTTCCCCATCTTTTCGCGCAATGGAGGCTGCTTGACTAAAATCTTGCTGTCCTTGTGCTGGCGGTTCCCGATCACCACATCCACCTCCGGGTGCGTCCGGAAATAATCGAGAAAAAAGAGCATATCCTCCAGCGGAACACTGAGATCGGCATCCATGTAAAACTGGATTTTGCCCGTGGCTACCCGCATTCCCGAGCGCACCGCATGCCCCTTGCCGAGCTGGATCTCGTTGTCCACGATCTTAAAATTCGCTTGTTTTGCGCCGATCTCGCGGGCTAACTCAAGCGTTCCATCCGTGCTCTTCTCGACTACTACCAGAACCTCACACGAAAATGCATTGCCGCCAGTGAACTCCACGATCTTGCGCAGGCTCTGGGGAAGCCGTGCCGCTTCATTAAAAGCCGGGATGATGAGCGACACGTCGGGTTCATTTAAGGGCATTGGGCTCAGATACTTTTAATATTTTGTCATGCTGTCGATCAAAAACATGACTTCAAAATCGCGCTGGATTCCGTGCCTCATCGTTGCTTTGACTGCGGTATTCCGTCTCATTTTCCTCGCGATCAAGCCGCCGCATTTCGATGAAGGTGTCAACGGCTGGTTTATCGACCAGATGGCACATACGGGATACTACCACTACGACCCTGCGAATTATCATGGGCCGCTGCATTTTTACATCCTCTTCGTTTTTCAACTCCTTTTCGGGCGCAATCTCTGGGCGATCCGCCTGCCGATCGTAATCATAAGCACCTTGACGGTTTATCTGGTTACGCTTTTCGATCGCTTCCTCGACAGGCGCACATGCTGGATCGCGGCGATCGCGATGGCTGTGTCGCCCGGGTTTGAATTCTATGGCCGCTACGCAATCCACGAATCGGAATTCGTTCTTTTTCTGATGCTTTTCGTCTGGGGAGCGGCAGGAGTGAGGAAGTTCGGAACCGTTCAGTATTTATGGGCGGCTGCAATGGGCATTACGGGAATGGTTCTGACAAAGGAGACCTACATCATCCACTTCGTCGCGTTTGCGCTGGCTGTGCCTTCGCTTTTGATCCTTGAAAAGTTCTCTCCTTCCTCCGGTGTGGTTTCACCGGCAAAGGATACGTATTCGCTCCGGCAATTATGCATTGTGGGTGCCGTCAGCTACGGCCTGATCATATTTTTCTATTCCGGAAACTTTCTGGATTTTTCGGGATTGCACGGAATGATAAGCACATTCTCGGAGTGGGTGAAAACCGGCAAAAAAGGCAATGGCCATGAAAAGACCGAATATGATTTCGTCCTCGCAACGCTCCCTCACACTGTCATCGGGAAAACGACCCTCCTCGGGAAAAAATCGCTCACGTTAAACTACTACTGGTTCGCACTCATGGCGCGTTACGAATGGCCTGTCTTGCTGGCCATCGTTTTTTCCCCTCTTTATGCTTGGCGTAAAAACAACCGTTTCATCCGCTATCTCGCGATTTACGGCTGGGGAGCGCTCGCGGCTTACACTCTGGTGAATTATAAAACACCGTGGTGCATCATCACCATCGCGTGGCCGTTCTTTTTCGTATTCGGCGACTGCATGAAGGATCTGCTGGATAAGATCAATAAACCCTTTGTGGTATCACTCATCACCATTCTTCTCACTTCCTTGCTGGCATGGTCGGTGCGTTTGAATTTTTTCCACTATGTTGACGAGGATGAGCCCTACGTTTACGTGCAAACTTTTAATGACGTCAACAAGCTCACAGTGCCCTTGTTCAAGCTGGTTGCTGAAGATCCGGCAAACTACAATTTGAAGGGGAGCATTCTGCTCTCGAGCTATCATCCACTGCCGTGGTTGCTCGGCGATTTTACAAACCTAGGTTGGTACGATGAGGATGATAGCAAACCGGATGACATGGACGCCGATTTTCTCGTTGTGGATGACTCACGGGTCGAGGACGTCGAGAAGACTCTGAAGCAGGATTACTTCACGGAGGAATTCCACCTGCGGGCTTCCATGGATCCCGCGAAACTGTATCTGAACGCAAAAAAATTCAGCGGCATTTTTCCAAATCGCAAGGCGGATTTCACACCGCAGAAACCGGCGCAACCGGGAGCCGGCAAAGCTCCATGAACAGAATCGTCGCACTGCTCGTTTCGATCTGTGTTTCCGTCCTCACGGCGATCGCACTGGCTTTTCCCTTTGCGGGATTGAATCCTGCAATCGCCGCCGCCGCGCTCAGCACTGGAGTCGCTGCCGGAGCCTGGCAATACTGCGCCGGGCGCCAGAACCGCGAACAAATCCGCGCGGAGCAGATCGGCATCTGGGATTGGCTCGCGATCATTACATTCACCCTGTTCTCCCTGCGGGTATTCTGCTGGTTGGTGTTCCGGGATGGCGATCAGATTCAAATTCTGTCGCCTAACAACCTTGGGGATCTCGCGCTCCACATCACCTATATCAATAATCTCGCCAACGGCGCGCCTTTCTGGCCGGAAAACCCCATCTTTGCCGGCAGCAAGATCCATTATCCGCTCGGGGTCGATGTCTTCAACGCTCTGTTAACGCTGTCCGGTGTCGATGTTTCCCGTGGGCTCATTTGGGTCGGCCTGCTGTGTTCCTTGCTTACAGGGATCGCATTTTACAAATGGGGAAGAGGGTTCGCGCTCGCCGGGTTCCTCTTCAATGGCGGGCTGGCGGGATTTCTGTTTTTCGCGAAGACAGGGTTTTCCCTGTCGGATTTCCAGTCGGAACTTGCGTGGAAAAGTATACCACTGTCGATGTTCGTCACGCAACGCGGGCTGCTCTACGCAATTCCTGCCGGGCTGGTATTGCTATGCAGCTGGCGGCAAAGATTTTTTCCCAGCAAGCCGGATGACAAGGGGCAGCCGCTTCCTTTTTGGACTGAGGTTCTCCTCTACTCCACGATGCCGCTATTCCATTTGCACACTTTCATTTTTCTTTCGCTGCTGCTGGGCTCCTGGTTTTTATTGTTCCTCACAGATTTATGCCCCGGATCGCAACCCCGGGATACGGTCCGGATTTCAAAGCTGCTGGCATGCTCCTTCATTCCCGCCACGGTGCTCATTTCTTTGATCACCGGGGGTTTCAAAAGCAGTTCGATGATTCATCTGGTCTCGGACTGGATGTACAGTGATCAGCCTCAATTTGACACCTGGGCGATGAGCTTCGGCCTGCCCGCGTTTCTCGGCCACGTGTTGGGCAATATTGCTTGCTGGACGGTGAATTTTGGCTTGTTCCCGTTTTTAATCGTGGCACTCATCTCCGTGCTCATCCGTAACCGCAAATCCCCCTCCTCCGGTCCTGCGATTGCATTCGTCTTTCCCTCCGTCGTGATTTTCATCCTCTCTTTTTTCGTGATGCTCGCCGAGTGGGATTGGGACAACACAAAAATCATGATCTGGCCCTACTTCGTCATGCTCCCGTTTTTGTGGGATCACGTGGTGGCAAAGCGAAGCCTTCTTCTGCGTGGCGTTTGTTGTTTCGTGCTTTATTTTTCGGGCTTCATCTCCCTGCTGGGAGGAATTGATGGCAGCCACACGGGTTACGACTTCGCCACCCGCTCGGAACTCGATGGTGTGGCCGCCGCCGTCCGGAAAATCCCCGTCACAGCGGTCTTCGCGGCCATGGCCACCTACAATCACCCCCTTCTGCTCGATGGGAGAAATGTGGTCGCAGGTTATCCCGGACATCTCTTGAGTCATGGCATCAATTACAAAGATCAGCTTTCCGAATTGGACTCCCTCCTCAATGGCGAGGGGGACTGGCAGGAAACCGCCGCAAAACTCCACGCCCGATATCTCTTCTGGGGAGACCGCGAGAAAAAGGAGTATCCGCAATCCTCGCAGCTCTGGAAAAATAGCTGCTTGAGGATCGCCCAGGGCTCGTGGGGTGAAATCTACGATCTCCAATCCCAGCCGCCCACAGCGCCCGCAGTTCCCACACACTAATCCGTGGCGAAAGCGCAAGTCCCCGCGCTATACCTGGCTGAGCACGATTGTTCCTTCCGCCACGGTCTCGCCGGACGCCACCGCCTTCACTGCAAATTGCAGCAGCCCGCCCACCTCTCCGGTCTTCTCCGCGCTCAACGATATTTCCTCCAGCGGACGCGCCGGTTTGAAAAACTTCATCAGCTTCACCGCCGAGAGGCGATATGACTTCGCCGCTCCGCCGCTCCCGGCCGCAATGCCCGCCGTTTGCGCCAGCGCCTCCGCCAGGATCACACCCGGTACGATCGGATCGCCGGGAAAATGCCCGCGGAAAAACGGCTCCTCCGTGCCGAACGTCTTCACGCACGCCGCGCTTTTTCCCGCCTCCACCCCGACCACTCCGTCGATGAAAATAAACGGCTCGCGATGCGGCAAACCGTATTCAATGGGATCGCGCAATGCCTCAGTCCTTCACGAAATACGCAAACTTCCAGCTCCCGTTCATCAGCAACATCCCCGCCCTGTAGTCGTTGTATTGCGGATTGCTCGCAAACTGCGCCGGCGCGACCATGAAATTATTCTTCGGCACAAACCTCTGATTCAGCACGTTCTGCAAGTACGGCCAGATATTGTTCTGGTCCCAGTATTGAAAAACCCCGTCCCCCTCCCCCGGCGGATCGAGCCGGTACCCGAAATTCGTCGTCATCATCGACGCAATCGTCTGCAGGTCATGCGCAGCCACCGCCCTGTTCAGCCGCCCCAGGAACGCCTGAAACGCCATGTCCCCGCTTTGGTCCGGCATGTCATTGCGCGGCGTCGTCTTGTCCGCCTCCTTGGGCTTCTTCTTGAGCGAGTCGCAGCCCGTGATTGTAAACGCCAGCGCTACCATCAGCAAAACACGCAATTTCATGCGGCAAGCATTAAAAGCCCCGGCCCGTGATGAAAAGAAAAAAGTGCCTCGCCTCCCCGGCGCCCCGCGCGCATCCGCCACTCTTTCATCCCATCCGGAAAGAATACTTGCAGCACGCAACGACTGTGATAAATATTCCCCTCACCTTTCCAAAAAAGCTCGGGTGGTGAAATGGCAGACACGTACGTTTGAGGGGCGTATGCCGTAAGGCATGGGGGTTCAAGTCCCCCCCCGAGCATTTTCTTCTTTTTTCGAATAAAGCCGCATGAATAGAAGGCTTGCGAGCAATTCAGCCGACCGGAGATTTTCTCACATTCAATTTTCATGACGGTTTCATGACGGCGTCACAGGGGTATTATGGTGAGAATAGTTTGGAATTTGCCAAGACCCGCTTTGTGGAATAGTCCCTTGGCACCACGTATTCGTGCCGTTGTCGACTGTATCGCCGCAGCAATGGACGTTTCTGCTGGCAGGAGAACGTGAGCGGCAGGGCAAGCCTTCGCGCCAAGGACAAACGCGAGCCCCCAATGCCTCCTTGAGGCCCCTGCCAGCAACGGCAACGCATGACACCCACTGGCTCGCCTTCGCTTACCTCATACTCAATTCTATCTTCCGTCAAAGTGCATAACAGGCTCCAGGCCAATATACGTACAGTTTTGGCCAATTGACGCGATTACCAATTGCCCGATCCCGCCTAGCCTATCGGGAGCTCACTTTCCGACTCCATTTCAATGATAAAACTGACATGAAGCCTTTCCTCTTCTGATGAATATAATCTCTGCCGGCCTCAGCCATCAGATTGCCAGCATCGGAGTGCGGGAGAAATTTGCCGTGACTGACGCCGATCTCGCGAGGTCTGCGGACCTCCTCGGCGCGATGGAAGGCATCAGCGAGTCTGTGATTGTTTCCACCTGCAACCGGACGGAACTGTATGCCGCCACGGAGGATTCGCGACTCGGGCTCGAGTCACTGAACCGGTTTCTTTGCAACCGAGCTGGCGGACATCATGACGACCTCCCTGTTTTCTATGAACACGGTACGGCCGACAGCATCCGGCACCTGTTTCGCGTGGTATCCGGCCTGGACTCCATGATCCTTGGCGAAACGGAAATTCTTGGCCAGGTGAAGAAGGCCTACCGTGCCGCCGTTTCCAACGGAAAAACGGCGCGGCATCTGAACAAGCTTTTCCAACGCGCTTTCAACGTCGCCAAGGAGGTGCGCACCAACACCGGCATCACGCGTGGCGCCATGTCGGTCGGCTCCGCGACGGTTGACCTCGCGGAAAAGATTTTCGGCAATCTCACAGATTGCAAAGTGATGATTCTCGGGGCCGGTGAGAGCGGCGAAATGACATTGCGCACGCTCTTCTCCCGTGGCGTAAGGAAAATTTTGATCTCAAACCGTTCGTATGACCGGGCCGCCGCACTCGCCGCGAAAACAGGCGGCAGAGCGATCCCTTTCGGGGAATGGGAATCGCCGCTGCGCGAAATTGACATCCTCATCGGTTCAACTGCGGCGCCTCATCCCGTACTGACCCGTGAGAAACTGGCCCCCATCATGGCCTTGCGCCAGAACCGCCCGCTGTTCATCATCGATCTCGCGATGCCACGTGACGTGGAACCGTCCGTGAATGAACTGGATGGCGTTTACGTTTACGATATCGACTCCCTCCGGTTGATTGCCGAGCAATCTTTGGAATTACGCCGCAAGGAGTTGTCCGTTTGCGAGTCAATGATCGAGCGCCACGTGCTCGGATTCACAAGCTGGCTCACCACCGAACCGGTGAGGCCAGCAGCGGGACCCGACGATCTCACCAGGGCAACCGCCACAAACTTTTTCAACCGGATTTCTCCCGCCTTATGAATACCACGCTCCATGCATCCATATCAAAGTTTCCCCAGCCGGCGGAAACGCCGTTGTGCAATCGCGCGCGCTTCCTTGCAGCGTGCCGCTGCGCGTCGGTGGACCGGCCTCCCGTGTGGCTCATGCGCCAGGCCGGACGCGCGCTACCGGAGTACCGGGCACTGAAGGAGAAACACACGTTCGTCGAGATCGTCCGCACACCCGAACTCGCAGCCGAGGTGACACTGCAACCCATCCGCCGTTTCGGATTCGACGCGGCGATTTTGTTCAGCGACATCCTCGTGGTGCCCGAGGCGATGGGCCAGCCGTATCATTTTCGGGAAAAAGGCGGCGGCATCGAGATGGAATTTGCCGTGCGATCCGCCGGCGACATCCTGGGGCTGGATCAGCATTACGCCGTAGACCGGCTCCAATACGTGGCTGAAGCACTCGCGCTCATCAAGCCTGCGTTGAACGGAAAGACGGCATTGCTGGGTTTCGCAGGTTCACCATGGACGCTCGCGCGTTACATGGTCGAAGGCGGGAGTTCGGGCGATTCCGACCGGACGAAGGCGATGTTCTATTCCGACCGGCACCTTTTCGAGGCGTTGATGGAAAAAATAACCGCGGTTGTCATCGATTTCCTGCGGATGCAGATTGATTGCGGCGTGGACGCCGTGCAGATCTTTGACAGTAATGGAGACGCGCTGGCCGATAATGTTTTCGAGGCGGCGTCAGCCAGCTGGACCCGCAGGGTCATCATCGCGCTGGAGCGCAAAGTGCCGGTGATTCTTTTTTCCAAAAATGCTTTCGGCAGGTTCTCCTCCCTGGTCGCCACGGGGGCGAATGTGCTGAGCGTGGACTGGACGCAGCCCCTTGCAAGAATCCGCCGGACTCCCGGACAACATCGGCGTGCAGGGCAACCTTGATCCGTCGCTGCTCACCACCTCTCCGGAAATTGTCGCCAGGGAGACCACACGCATCCTGCGCGACATGGAGGGAAGCACCGGCCATATATTCAATCTCGGCCACGGAGTGACACCGGCAGCCAGTCTTGAATGCATCCAGGCCCTCGTGGACACCGTACAGAATTACCTATGATGCAAGTCCCGCCGACCATCGATCCGGTTTATGGGAAAGCTCCGGTTTTCCCGAAGGCGATCCCAGAGGATGCTGTGAATTCGCAAGCCTCCCTTCATGTGGATCTCGACCTGGTGAAGAAATACAACATCGCGGGCCCGCGCTACACCAGCTATCCCCCGGCCACGAAGTTCATGGACAATATTCCCCGGGAGGAACTCGATGCGCGCATTGAGGCGAACAACCGCTCCACGCACGACCTTTCGCTCTATTTTCACATTCCGTTTTGCGAAACGCTCTGCTGGTTCTGCGGATGCACAACCGTCATCACACTCAACCACGACAAAGGCGCGGATTACATCGATTATCTGGGACGCGAAATCGCACAGATGGCGCCCCGCCTCAACCCGCAACGCAAGGTCGCACAACTGCATTTCGGCGGCGGATCGCCCACATTTTTGCGCCCGGATGAAATCCGGAGACTCGGCGACATCATTCGCGGGCAATTCGAGTTCTCACCGGATATTGAAGCCAGCGTGGAGGTCGATCCCCGCCGGCTCACACGGGATCACCTGGTCGCGCTGCGCGAGCTCGGCTTCAACCGCGCCTCGATGGGCGTGCAGGATTTCGATCCGCATGTACAGGAAGCCATCCACCGCATCCAGCCGCGCGAAATGACCCGGCAGGCCATGGATTGGATGCGCGAACTCGGCTTTGGCTCGATCAATCTCGACCTCATTTACGGCCTGCCCAACCAGACGCCGGAATCGTTTGACGCCACGCTGGACACCGTCCTTGAAATGCAACCCGAGCGCCTTGCGGTATTCAGCTACGCGCACGTCCCCTGGATCAAACCGGCCCAGAAGATCCTGGAAGCCAAGGTTTTGCCGGGGCCGGAAACCAAGCTGCAGGTGCTCAAGCTTGTCATAGAAAAACTCACTGCCGGTGGCCGTTATGTCTACATAGGCATGGATCATTTCGCGCGGCCCGACGACGAGCTGGCCGTGGCACAGCGCAACAAGAGGCTGCAGCGAAACTTCCAGGGATACAGCACCCGGGCCGGCTCGAACATTTACGCGTTCGGGATGTCGGGCATCTCGCAGATCCCCGATGCCTACTGGCAGAACGAGAAGGAACTTCCAAAATACCAGCAGGCCGTCGATGCCGGACGCGCACCATGGCATCGCGCGTACCTGGTAACCAGCGAGGACCATATCCGCCGCGAAACAATCATGCGCGTGATGTGCGATCTCTCCCTGGACTTCAAGGAGATGTCTCAACAGCTCGGCATCGATTTCCAGCATCATTTCAGCCGGGAACTTGCCGCGCTCGATCCCTTCCAGGCAGACGGACTGATCCAACGGACGCCCGGGGGCTTTACGGTCACCGACACCGGCCGGCTTTTCATCCGCAACATCGCGATGTGCTTCGACAACACTCTTGCCCCCAAGAACGAGCAGAGACATTCACGCACGATTTGATATGGAGAACTCCACGGAATCCGTCGCAATCATAGGCGCAGGCATCACAGGATTGACCGCCGCATTTTACCTCAAGCGCGCGGGAATTCCTGTCACTGTGTTTGACGCAAACAGCCATGCGGGTGGCGCCATCCAATCTCTCCGGCAAGACGGTTATCTCGCGGAATCCGGGCCCAATACGATTCTTGAAACGTCGCCCAAGATCGCGCAACTCGTCCGCGACGCAGGGCTGGAATCACGCCGCCTGGAACCGGATCCAAAGGCGAAGGCGCGCTACGTGGTCCGTTACAAGCGTCCGATCGCCATGCCTGGTTCGCCGCTGGGATTTCTCTCGACCTCCCTCTTTAGCCCAAGAGCGAAGTTGGGTGTGCTGCTCGAGCCCTTCGTGCGACCCCGATGCGACGGCGTGGAGGAAAGTGTTGCGGAGTTTGTCACACGACGGCTCGGCCGGGAGTTTCTCGATCATGCCATCGATGCGCTAGTGGGCGGAGTTTATGCGGGTGATCCGGACAAGCTATCCGTTCAGCATGCATTTCCCAAGCTGGGGGCCCTGGAGGAGAATTACGGTTCACTCATCAAGGGGCAGATCCTCGGTGCCCGTGAACGCAGGAAACGCGGCGAGGTTGCGAAGGATCGGGCACCAAAGTTTTCGTTCGATGAAGGGCTCCAGGTGCTTCCCGACACATTGCGCCGGCTTCTTGGTGACGCCGTGCAACTCAACACTTCCGTCACGCGGCTCACACAGACCCCTGACGGCTGGATGCTCGACCTGCGCACCGGTGCCGGCGAGTCGCGCGCAGAATTCAGCTCGGTCGTCTATGCCGGCACCGCATTCAAACTCGCAGAGTTGAAAGTTGAGTGCGAAAAACTCGGCTTTGGCCGGACCGGGGGGCTCGCCGACCTCTCCGCATTTTCGGAAATCCGCCATCCTCCAGTGGCGAGCGTAGTGCTCGGATTCCGGCGCGAAGATGTGGCGCATCCGTGTGAAGGATTCGGCGCATTGATCCCGAAGATCGAGGGGTTCAAGATTCTGGGCACGATTTTTTCGTCGTCGCTATTCCCGAACCGCGCGCCCGCCGGGCATGTCACACTTACCAGTTACGTCGGCGGAGAGCGATATCCGGAACTCGCTTCGTTGTCCCGGGAGGCGCTTGTCGAACTGACACGCCGCGACCTTGGTGTGTTGCTCGGTGCGAAAGGCGTCCCGACGTTTCAGCATTGCGCCTATTATCCAAAGGCAATCCCCCAGTACAATCTCGGCTATGGCCGGTACCGCGAGCTTATGAGCAACATCGAAGGAAAGGCGCCCGGCCTGTTTTTTGCCGGCCATTACCGGGATGGAATTTCCCTGGGGGACTGCATCGTCTCCGGGTGCAACATCTCAACACGCGTGAAAGCACACATGGCGCAAATGAAGCCTGCAATCCGATGAGCAAGCAGGGTGTTCTATTAATCAACCTGGGATCCCCCGATTCCACAGCCGTGCCCGATGTGCGAAAGTACCTGGGTGAGTTTCTCATGGACCCGCGGGTGATTGATGCCCCATGGCCGGTCCGGTGGTGCATAGTAAACCTCGCCATCCTTCCCCGGCGTCCGATGAAATCCGCAGAAGCTTACGAAAAAATATGGACCGTGAACGGATCGCCCCTCGTCACTACCAGCCGGAATGTGGCGGAGGAACTGCAGCGCCGCGCTGGCGACAGTCTCGCGGTGGAACTTGCGATGCGCTACCAATGCCCGGGCATCGAATCCGCCGTGGAAAATCTGCGTGCGCGGGGAGTCACGGATCTGCTCATATTTCCACTCTTTCCCCACTATGCCATGTCGAGTTTTGAGACAGCAGTCGTCCGCGCGCAGGAAGTCGCAGCGAAGATCGCTCCCGGGATGAAATTGAAGATAGCGGAACCCTATTACAACGATGCCGACTATATCGCGGCACTTGCAGCCAGCGCAGCTGATTTCCTCAAAACGGACTACGATCATCTGCTCTTCAGTTTCCACGGCCTGCCGGAGCGCCACCTCCGCAAATCCGACCCGACTGGCAGCCATTGCCTTTCAACGCCGGATTGCTGCGAGACCGCCAGCCTTGCACACAAGACCTGTTACCGCGCGCAATGCTTCGCCACGGCCCGCGCGTTGGTTGCGGCTGCGGGAGTGCCTGCAGAAAAATTCTCCATTTCATTCCAATCACGTCTTGGCCGCGACCCGTGGCTGAAACCCTACACCGATTTTGAGCTGGTACGCCTCGCTGAAAATGGCGTGAAAAAGTTGTTCGTGATCTGCCCCGCGTTTGTCTCCGACTGCCTCGAGACCCTGGAGGAAATCGCGATGCGCGGCCGGGAGATTTTCCTCGGGGCGGGAGGAAGCGAATTCGCCCTGATCCCGTGCATGAACGAGCACCCGCGCTGGATTGAAGCGTTGGAGAAACTGGTGGATAAAGGCTTATCCCGAACGGAAAACCGCCACGGTACATTGTGCGCCACGTAGCGCGCGCGCACGGGATCAGACGCTATTCGGAAGGATGACCCGCCCGGCCGGAGGAAAGGTAAACGATCGAGATGGAGACCAGCGAACTTGCCGGCATGAGAATCGCCGCCAGGAGCGGATTCATGCGACCGGCAAGCGAAAGCACGATTGCACAGGCATTGTAGGCCAGGGAGAAAGCGATGACGCGGCGAGTGATTTTACGGAGGTGTTTCCCGGCTTCGAGCAGTTCACGCACCCCCTTGATGCCGCGGCCGAGAAAATAGAAATCCGATTTCTGCTCAAGCAAACCGCGGTCGATGGCCGGGGTGCCCCTGCACCAGCTTTCGTTGAAAGCGAGGCTGTCATTCGCGCCGTCGCCGATCATCAGCGTGTCGCTGCGGTCGAGGGCGCGCACCCGGCGGGCCTTGTCCTGCGGGGACATCTCGCTCTCGCACTGTGAAGCAGGCAGACCGAGCTGGCGTGCCATAGCCGCCACTTTGTAGGACTGGTCGCCGCTGAAGATATGGATGCTGAATCCCGCCTTTTGCAACCGAATGACCTCCTCGACGGCATCCGGGCGCGCCTCTTCGCCGAATGTAAACCGCGCGAGCACGATGTCGTTCAAGGCAAACTCGCATTCATAACCCGTGGCCGGGGTTTCGGGACGCCCGAGCCGCCACATGCCTTCGGGGGTATGCATGGAAAGGCCGGATCCCGGCAGCTCGCCAACTTCGAATTCCAGGCCTGTCGAAATACCGGCAGCGAGGAGATTTTCGCGCAGGCACCCGCTTACGGGATGCATATTGTCTGCAACCATGTGGAGCAGGGCGCGCTTCTGCTCCAACGTGAGAGCCCCCAGTCCCCCGGGGTTGCGCAATGTGAGCGTTTCCAGCGTGAGCGTGCCTGTCTTGTCGAAGATGATTTTGCGCACGCGGATGATGCGCGCCCAGAGGCTCTGCTCGCGCACGAACACCCCGAGCTTCCTCATGCGGGCCACCGTGAATTCCTCCGCGAGCGGCAGGGCAAAGCCGGCCGCGCAGGGGCAGGAGACGACAAGCACCGAAACCATGACCTGGATTGAGGCGAGCAGCTCGTGCGTGGCAGCCATCCAGAAGGCGAAACCGGCGAGAGCAATCGCAATGACGACAACAATGTAATATCTTATAAAATTCTCAATGCCGGCGTTTCTAGATTGGCCGCGTTTCCCGGCGTGAAGCAGTTTCCAGAGAATGGAGTCCGGCCAGCTTTCGAGCGCCTCGAGTTCAATACTTCCCCGGCTGAGATTGACCGCGCCGGACGCAACCACCTGGCCTG
>Ga0302319_10008427_pt1 | contig 20043 bp, 13 predicted proteins | sample Bog_T0_2_FD_203319 | JGI IMG/M metagenome (GOLD analysis project Ga0302319, IMG submission 203319) | Peat permafrost microbial communities from Stordalen Mire near Abisko, Sweden - Bog_T0_2 | ecosystem: Environmental > Terrestrial > Soil > Wetlands > Peat | place: Sweden: Abisko, Stordalen Mire... | reverse complement strand
GATTTTGGATGTGGGCGATTGGGGTGTAGTAGGGGTGGGGGTGCTTGGAGGGGTCTCCGTGGGCGGCGAGTACGAGGTCGTCGCCGGGCAGGTGGCCGCCGAGGGAGGCGCCGACGTACTGACCGGTACCTCCGTGGAGGTTGACTCCGGCGTAGCCTTGGGTGGCGAGGTCGAGGAAGTAGTCTGCGGCCCAAAGGCTGGCGGCGAAGGTGTCGGATACTCCGGGCTTGCCCCCGCGGTAGCAGGTGTTGCCTTCTGTCATCCGGTAGGGGATGTTGCGGTGCTCGCCGGAGCTGAGGCGGGCGGCAGCGGCCCGGATGTCGTGGGCTAACTGAGGGACTTTGGGGTTGGGCGCGAGGATGTAGTCGATGGTCATCTGCGGGTTGGAGGGAGGGCCGCCGATGTAGTAGTGATGCGTGAGCGCGGCGATGTCGGGAGGTGCGGAGAGGGTGAGGAGCCGGGTGACGATGGCGGCGTACCACTCGGGGGAGCCGGCCGTGTCAGGAAGACCGAAGCGGGCGTTGGGGACTCGAGAGCGGATGGCGTTGGCTTCGTCCAGCCACTCATCCATGTAGAGCTCGGGGGACCAGGTTTTGGGGTCGCGGAGATGGGTTTTGAAGAGGTCTGGCTCATTGCCTAGCTGGAAGTATTCGAGCTTGCCATGTTCGTGCGCGAGGCCGAGGGTTTTGGCGACGTACTCGGCTTCTTCGGCAGCGCGCCCGGGGGTATTGGTGCCGAGGTTGATGCCGTAGATGCACGTCCATCCGGTGCGATTGAGGAAGCCGCGAAGGTTGTGGATGGCCTCGGGCGTGATGGAGTAGGCAAGCGCGGAGTTGGGTTCGCCAATGCCCATGTTGCGCACCTGGATTTTAGGGGCGGGGGTGGAGGGTGTTGGCTTCCAATAGCCGATGTCGGAGGTGTTGCCTCCGATGCGGAGAACACCGTTGGTGGAAAGGGTTCGGAACTGGGCGATGAGACCCGTGTTTTCGGGAGAGAAGAAAGTTGGGTTGGTGAGCTCGTTGGTCTCGTAGGAGAGGCCGATGAAGTTGTCGGGAATGCGCGGGCCGGTTTCGCCTGAGTGAAGCTTGAGAGTCGCGGTGGGAGTCGCCTGGGCGAAGGACTTGAGGCTGGGTAGCGCAGCGGTGGCGGCAGAGGCTAGTAGGAATCGGCGACGGTCCATTGAACTCATGGAGGAAAGGATACGCCAGCCGTTTGGGAGGGAGCTAGTGTGGTGGTGTTGTCCGGAATTGTGGGACGGAGGTGCGCTTAGGGCTGGAAGCGGTGTTGCCGAGCGGCGTTGGGCCCTTGATTAACGGCAACTAGGGCGGAGCGCGCGGCGGGCGGGCGGGCGGGTGCCGGCTTGGTGGCGGAGGTCTGGCTGGCGGCAGTCTGGCTGCCGATGGCCTGGGAGGGGAGCTGTGCGGATGGCGGCTGTGGACGAATGAAGGGTGGCGTCGAGGGCTGGACCTGTGATTGCGTGGGGGGCGCGGTGGTGGCCTCCGGTGAAGCGGGTGGAGGCGCGGGAGATGCGACCGGCGGATTGATCGGAGGAGCTAGGGTGGCGGAAGGTGCATGGGGGGTGGGGGGGGGGGGGGGACCGGGAACGAAGTCGATGGGGCGCATGGCGGAGACGCCGACGAAGATCATGGACGTGAATAGGATGATGCCGCCGGGGGCGAGACGTCTGGAGCTGGCGGAGTAGTCCTTTACCTGGCCGGAAGCATCGACTGTTCCCTGAATGCCGACCAGGAAGAGTGCCAGGCCGAGGAAGGCGAAGAAGATACCAGCGACCATCCCGCAGGATTGGAGAAACATGCGGTTCTGGGCCATGTGCAGGCCCAGGACGGTGGAGAGATTGGCGGAGTTGCCGGAGGCGAGATAGGAGTCGAAGTGGCGCTCGAAGGATCGGGAGGAGTCGAGGGAGTAGCTGAAGACGTAGAGGAGGGTGAAGACCATGCACACGGCCGCGCAGCCCAGGGCGGCGAAGACGCTGTAGCGAATCAGCGGATCGCGGGTTGGTGCTGGTCGAGTTTGCTTCGGCGAATCGGGTGTGGCGGAGTCATTCTCCATGTGGGCTTAGGGGTAGCTAAGACTCTTTCGATAAGACGAAAGATTTTGTGGATCAAGTTTAAGGATAGGGAGGGATCGCCCGTATGTAAAGGTCAGAAGTTCACTTAAAGATTGATATGCAAAGGGTTGCAGTGCCGTGGGAAGATCGGGTTAGCGACGCATGACCTGGGCGGCGAAGCGGGCCATCTCGGTTTGCTGCGGGGAGGATTGGAGGAGAACGAGGGAGCAGCCGGCGGCTTCGAAGTCGGCTAATCTCTGGGCCACGGTCTCTGGCGTTCCGATCAGGCCAGACTGCAGGCCTCGATTGGAGACGGAGTAGTCGCGGAGGGAGATTTTCTTTTCGAGCTGGGAGCCGGTGATCCACTGCTGGAAGTTGGCGAAGCCGGCAGGCGAATGGGTGGGGTCGGGGGCTTGGGTGATGCGGTCTACTTCCCTGTTGGCTTCGGCTTCGCTGTCGCGGATGATGCAGTAGCCGGTGACGCCGAAGATTAGCTCTGGGAGGTGCGGGTGTTGCGCGCGGCGTTGGCGCATATCAGCGATTTTGGCGGCGATGGTGGTGGGGTCGTCGCCGTGCATGAGGTAGGCGTCGCATTTTGCGGCAATCAGGTTCTTGGCGGTTTCGGATTCGCCGCCTGCGTATATCGTGGGGCGCGTGTTCGTCGTTCCCACCCATCCCGACGATGGTGCCGTCGGTATGGATGGGGCACCCGAAGGTTCGGCGTCCGTGGAGGAAGACGAAAACAGAGGTCTCTCCACTGCGCTACGCTCCGGTCGAGATGACAGGACTTTTTCTATGCCGGAGTAGGTGCGGTTTGGGTAGGGCTTGGGGCTGAGAATGTTGTCTTCTACTTTGTAGAATCGGCCCTGGTGGGTGGTGTGCTGTTGGCGCCAGCAGCTATCGAGGACGTCCAGCCATTCGGAGGTGCGGGCGTAGCGGTCATCGTGCTCGTCGAAGGGGATGCCGTACTTGAGGGCTTCGTCGCGCCACCAGCTGCTGACGACGTTGAGGGTGAGGCGGCCGTTGCTGATGCGGTCGATGTTGGCGGCTTGCTTGGCGAGGAGCGCCGGGTTGTGGAAGGTCGGGCGGACGGCGACCATGAGTTCGAGGCGCTTGGTGATGGCGGCCAGGGCGGCGGCAGTGGACCAGGCGTCGAGGGAGTCGGAGGCAGGGCCCTTGATGTCGTTGAGGTTGAGCTCGGCGATGAGGGTGAGGTCGTAGCCGAAGGCTTCGGCGCGGAGGGTGAGCTCCGAGACGTAGTCCCAGGTGGCGGGCATTTGTTCGTCGTCGATGTTGCGAAGCCAGCCGCCGAAGACGGGTAGCCAGAAGCCGTAGCGCATGGGGGTCCAGTGAACAACAAGTAGTGAGAAATGACGATTGGCATCGATGAGGAAGCAGATCTCCGCTTCATCCAGCTAGAGGGCCATCCCGACGGTTGAGGTAATTCCGGCTTCGGATTCGAGCCAGTCGGCTAGTTTGGCGAAGGGGTCGAATCCCAGGACGTTGGGGCCGTCGGCTACGAAGTTGCTTAGCGCGTTCGTGTCGTAGTAATAGCGTCGGCCGTCGCGTTGGTCGGTGATGTATTCGACTCCGCCGATGTCGATGTGGCTGGCTCGCATGATGGTTTCTACGTCGCGAATGGCGTCGGCGGGTGGGGTGTAGGCTTCTACTGTGATGCCGGACTTGGGGGCGTCGATGGCGCAGGCGCCGCGGTTGAGGTCGGTGCCGGTGGTGGTGCGGCAGATGTCGGCGGGGCAGAGGTCGAAGGTTTCGCCGGTGATGTGGACCTTGATGGCATAGAGGAATTTGCCGTTGAGGACTTCTACGCGGACGATGTGGGAACCTTCGGCGGGGATGAATTCCTGGACGAGGGCCGTGGAGTCTAGGCCTAGTTGGAGGGCGTCGGGAGTGCCGGGGTCTTGCGCGATCGCGGCCTGGAGTTGGGAGAGGCCGTCGAAGCGCTTGACGCCGGTACCGGAGCCGCCGATGTTGGGCTTTACTACGATGGGCCAGCGGAGACCGACGATTGCTTCCTCGGCTTGCGCGGCCCGGTGGATCACCCGGGCCTTGGGATAGGGGATGTTGAGCTTGTCCATGAGGACCAGCTGGCCGGCTTTGCTGAGTTCGGAGGCGAAGGCTTTGTGGCCGTTGAGGACTTTGACGCCGCGGGACTCGAGGTGCTCGAGGAAGGAGAGGGTGTAGAAGATCTGGTCGCCGTGGTCGCGGTTCCAGGCAGAGGGGCTCATGCGGTTGAAGACCAGCGAATATTTTTCTTCGGGGTGATCTTCGGGCGCGAAAAAGTGGTCGGGGGCGTAGAGCTTGACGTAGGGAGTCCCTCGGCGGTCGAGCTCGGCGAAGAGGGGCTTGAACCAGTGAGGTTGCTCGTAGTAGATGGCGATGGGGAGCGGGTTTTGTGTCGTCGGCATGGACTTACAGGATAGTCCTGCGCGGACGGCTGGAGTCAAATGCCACTCTGCGTGGACGGGGGCTCTAGGGCGCGTGGTGCACCAGGAGACCTGTTGCGACCCCCGCATGCCGAGGATGAGCCCGTCGTCATGCGTGGTTGTACCCGGAGTCGTCTCGAACAATGGGCGTTCGGTCTCGTGCGTGGCGAGTGGGAAGCTAATCCTGGCGGAGGTGCTTGATGAGCTGGGTGGGATGGAGGGGTTTGGCGAGGAGCTCGAAGTGGTAGCCGCGCTGGCGGGCTCGCGCGAGGATCTCGACCGTGGCGGCCTGGCCGCTGAAGAGCACGATGCGGGTTTCGGGGAGAAACTTCTGGATGGTGATGGCGGCTTCGACACCGTCAATGTGGGGCATGAGGACGTCAGAGAGGATGAGCTCGGGGTTGGTGCGCCGGGCGGTTTCGATGGCTTCGCTTCCGCCGTAGGCAGCTTCGGCGATGAATCCGTTGCGGTTCAGGATTTGAACGATGGTATCGGCGATGAGGGGTTCGTCGTCTACGACGAGGATCCGTGTGGCGGAAGTCGCAGGGGAGCGATCACCCTCCTCAAGGGATGCGGCCGCGAGCAGGTGTTCGCGCGAGTCATGAGTGAGGAACGTGGTGTGCATAGGGGCCCTGTACGGATCGTGATTGTTAACGCCAGTTTAGCGGAGTTGGGGCACCAGCACAAAAAAGGAACGAGAAAAGATCTATCGATAGGCGATAGAAAGGATGGGGTTTATCAGAAAAGCCTGTTTAAACCGGTAGGCGTGATTCGGTACCACTGAGGGTCCGATCGGCAAAAGGCATGTGTACGGGGAGAACGACGCGGAACAGGGTTCCGGATGGATCTGCTGTGCGGGTGCGGAAGCCAATGGTGCCACCGTGCTTTTCGACGAAGCCCCGCGTGACCCATAGGCCGAGGCCTGTACCAACGGAGAGCTTGGTGGTGAAGAATGGGGAGAAAATGCGCTGCCGTGCGGAGGTGGGAATGCCGGATCCCTGGTCCCAGATGACGATGGAGACAGAGTCAATCCGGCCTCGGAGATGCCGGCCACGAATGTGGATGGTGCCGGGCTTGAGGGCGGGCGCGAAGGTAAATGCATCGATCGCGTTCACGATGAGATTGGAAAAGACCTGGCGAATCTCCCCCTGGAGGCCATGGATGCAGAGATCGGACTCGAGATCGAGCGTGCAGGAGATCTTGCGGGAGACCATTTTTCGTTCGAACAGATCGACGACGCCGTGGAGGAGGTCGTTGAGCTTGATCTCGACGGGACGTGTGGTGTCTCGGTAAAACCCGAGGGTCTGTTGGGCGATCTGAGCGACGCGCGCAAGCTCGCTGTCAGCGGTTTCGAGCAGGCGTTGGACCGGCGCTGGGACGTCGGGGTCGGTACGGGAGAGATAGATGAGGTTGGTGACGGCTTCGAGCGGGTTGTTGATCTCGTGGGCGATGGTGGCGGCGAGACGACCGGTCGCGGCTAGCTTTTCACTCTGGCGGAGGGCGTTCTCCTGCGTCTTACGGACGGTGATGTCCTGCACGGTTCCAACCATGCCAATGATATCGGTGCCGTTGGGGGCGAAGTTGGCGTTGCCACTGGCGGAGACCCAGGTCTGGATTCCGTCCGAGGACTCGACGCGGTATTCGGCGCTATAGATTCCTCCGGCTTCGAGGAACTGCTGGAGACTTTCGGTGGTGAGGGCCTGATCTTCGATAGCGACGACACGTTTGCGCAGGGCGCTGCGAGTAATCGGCATGTGAGCCTCGGCGTGAAAGAGGTCAGCGGCGCGTTCGTCGAGGTCGAGGAGGTCAGTGGAGCGGTCCCATGTCCACGTGCCAAGCTGGGCAGCATCGAGAGCCTGGCGGAGGCGGTCGGCGGTCTCGCGTTGGAGCGCACGTGCGGAGTCGACATGTGAGATCTCGTGGGTAAGGCTGTCGGCGAGACGAAGGTTATCGATGGCGACGGCTGCCTGGGAGGCGATCGTGGCGACGAGGTCTTCGCTATCCGATGTGAAGACATCCGCCTGAGGATGAGCGTAGACGAGACAGCCCAGGCTTTTCCCTGCGCGGCTGCGCACGGGAACGGAGAGATAGCTGCGGATGGGGATAGGCACAGTGCAAAGATCAGCGAAGGGAAGCCGACCGCTGTAACTGGGATCCCGGGTGATATCCGGGGAACGGACGATCCGCTCGCCAAGGAAGCCATCGTTGGAGACGCTCGTGAAGTTGAATTCGGGAGGGGCGGTCAGACTACTGCTGTCGATGCCCGCTAATTTGTAGAGGTGAAAGGACTTCCTCTCATCATCGATGTTGTTGTAGAAGAAAGCTCCAACGTTGGCGTTACAGAGATGCAGGCCTGCGTCCAAAGCCACCTGGACGATGCCATCGAGGGAACGCTCCGACGCGAGCAAGATGCCGGTCTCTATCAGGAGCCGAAGGCGCCGTTCGTTTTGTGAACCGTTCGGTAGTAACGCCTCTGTAGGTTGAGATCCCATCGGTGTATTTGGATGCAAGGGTAAGACGTGTAGCCGTATCAGCAGCCAGAATGGCCGGCTATGTGCGCTCGGGAGGATACTGATGAAAGTCGGAGAAGAAAAGATGTTGATGGGATGAAAGCATCTTGTCTTCGGAGACTCGTCATAGGTGGAAGAATCACACCAGCCATTCGGGGTTGCCGGAGCTAGTTGCCGAAGTGCCAGTTGACGCCGGCGCTCACCTGTACATTCCGTTGCTCATTGCTTCCGCCATTGGGGAGCTCGGTGAGGAAGTAGTGGGACATCACGCGGAGCTCGAAGCGGTGATAGAGGTTGTAATTGATGCCTCCGCCAAGGGCGTAGGTGAATCCATTGGCCGTGCTGGTGAGGGTATTTCCTTTGGGGTAGTAGCCGTCTGTGGCGTGCGTGGTGCCGGCGAGGCCTTCCACAAAGATGCTTCCCCTGCGTCTCCAAACAGTAGGAGAATGGTGGCCGACGCTGTAGGTATAACGCAGGCCTCCGGTGAAGCTGGCCTGATGGATGTCGATTTCGGTGCGGAGGTTGGTGGCGGCAAGTCCGTTGAAGGAGACAACGGGCCCAAAGCCGTGGAAGGGGGAGTAGGCGAGATCGACGGTGGCGCCACGGAGGTAGAAGTTATCGGAGGAGGCTGCTCCAACAAATTTGGAGCGCTGCTGGGTGTAGGTCATCCCAAAATCGATGGGAGCCTGCGCGCGGGCTTGGGCGAGAAAGGCAGAGGCGGGCAGGAGCAGGAGAAGGAGGGTCGCGAACCGGCGCAGAGGGTTCGCCGCTGCCGAGCGGTGAGGTGCGGTCCGGATGGGTGAAGCGGTCTGACGCATGCCGAAGGGTACTCCTGCTTACTGGACGGTGAGCGTGAGGTTGATGGACCGGGAAAGGTTACCGGAGGTAGCGGTCACCGTCAGGTTATAGGTCTGCGGTGTTTCGCCATAGTAGCCGGTAGGCGGAGACGAGATGCAGCCAGAGAGACCCGCTGTAACGGCAAGAAGCAGGCAGATGGAGGCAACGAGCGAAGCAAAGCGCTTGCGGCGGCGGGACCAGGCGAGAGGGAGAAGCAGCAGTGCAAGGGTGACGGGCGCGTAGCGGATCGGCGAAGGATGAACGGGCGGATGGAGTCGGGCCTGAGACTGGAGAAGGGTGGCGGCCGTGACCGCGAAGGCTACCGGTGTGGTCCCAGAGCCAGCGGCGATGGTGGAGGGGGTAAGGGTCCCGGTGACGGTTGACGGGAGGCCGGAGAAGGTGAGGGTGATCGGCCCTGGCAGCGTGCTGGTGATGATGGGGGTGACGACCAGCGGATAAGTCGTGGATCCGCCGGCGATGACTGAGGCTGTGCTGGAGCCGCCGGTGGCAAGGGTAAGGGAGAAGTCCGCGACAGTTTGGAGGTAGGCGGGCGAAGTGCTGGGTGCGGTGGTGGTGTCGCCGGAGTATACGGCAGTAAGGGTGTGCGAGCCAGCGTAGACGAAGCTGACGTTGACACTGACAGAGCCGTTGACGATGGTGCCCGAGCCGATGGGCGTGTTGCCGTCGAAGAATCTGACCGTGCCGGTTGGGGTGATGCCTGCGGTCGCGCTGGTAAGGGTCGCGGTGAGGACGGTTGGATTATCGAGGAAGACGGGATTGACTGAGCTCGTGAGCGAGACTGTTGCTCCGTTGAGAACCGTCTCGAGCACGGTGTTCGAGGTAGCGGACGGGTGGTTGGCGTCGCCGCCATAGACGGCAACGAGGGTATAGACGCCGGTGAGTTTGAAGCTGGTGACCAGGGTAGCAACTCCGCCACTGAGGCTTCCCGTACCGATGATCGCGCCGTTGCTCTTGAAGGTTACCGTGCCGGTGGGCGTTCCGTTACCGGATGTCAAGGTCACGGTAAGGGTGGTGTTGGCGTTCACTCCGACGGGATTCACGGAGCTGGTGAGGGTCGCGGTGGTGGCCAGGCCGACCACCTGAGTAAGGGTGGCGGTGCCTCCCGCGGTGTTGGTGGAGCTCGTATAAACGGCCTTTATCGGATAAGAGCCCGTTGCGGGGAAGCTGTCGGTGATGCTCGCGGTGCCGGTGTTGCCGGTTCCGGAGACCGGCGAGGTGCCAATGAGGGTGGTGCCGTTGTAGAAGCTGACGCTTCCGCCGGGAGTGATGGCGCCGGTCGTCGTAATGGTGAGGGTGAACGTGGTGGACTGGTTGACAAGCGAAGGGTTGACGGAACTGGTGAGGCTCAGCGCGGAAGACTCGACGACATAGATGGGGTTGCTGGTCGCGGTGCCGGTGGCGCCCGCCGGGACAGTGGCAGGATCGGCCACGGCAATGGCGTTCCAGACGCCATACTGATTGAGCTGTAGACCAGAGGCGATGGGGATAGTGAGGACGCCGTTATTGGCCGACGTCAGGGTGTAGGTGGTGGTATTCGTGCCAGCGCCGGTGCCACCAAGGTAGACGCCGTTCGGGTCAGTAGTAGTGAAGGTGATGGTGCCGGTGTAGTCGGTGGCGACGGTGCCGTCTGAGTTGAGGGCGGTCAGGACGAGTTCAACGGAGCCATTGAGGCCGACGGTGGTGGGGTTGGTGGCGGGGTTGCTGATGGCAACGAGCGAGAAGCTGTGCAGCGTGGTAAAGCCGTAGCCGGAGAGCGCGGCCGAGTTGGACGAGAGGAGAGTTCCACCAGCAGCGGAGGTCGTGAGGACCAGGTTGGCAGTGTTGAGACCGGCGACGGTGGGCTGAAAGTTAACGTTATAGGCACAGACCTCGCCGATGGAGAAGGCGTCCGCGCCGGTGGGAGCAGCGCCGGTGCCGAGGGACGGGCAGGTTGGATTGGTCGGAGAGACCGAAGTACCGAGAAGAAAGGCGGTGGGATTGGTGCCGCTGAAGCTGGGGTCGGGGCCGGCGGTTAGCGTGCTGGCGATGTTGCCGGTTCCTTGGACGGTGAGGAAGGTGCCCGGGTCGTCCGTGGCGTCGGGTGTGCCGATGAGGGTGGGCGTGGGGAAGGCGACGGAGGGAGTGGAACGCGGGACGGTGACGAGGCCGTCGATGGTGTCGCTGATAACCAGGTCGCCATTGTTTTGGATGAGGACGCCGGCGGGGCTGGCAAGAGCGAGAGCCGGGGTCTCTGTGAGGACGAATTGATTGCCGGGAACGGTAGCTTCGACGACCTGGCCGTCGCCGGTGTCCGCAATGTACAGGGTGCCCGCGGCATCCACGGCCACACCGGTGGGTTTGCTCAGGGTGATGCTGGTAGGACTGACATCCGTGGTGGCGGTGGACCCTACCGAATTTTCCAGGATGCGGCTATTGCCGGTGTCGACGATGTAGAGATTGCTATCGGGATAAATCGTGCTGTTTGAGTCGATGGCCAGACCCGTCGGACCCGAGAGCGATGCGCCCGGTCCGGTAAAGGTGAGGGTGTTCGCCGACGTGGAGCCCGGGGGAAGCAGATAGATCTTGTTATTGGTCGAGTCGGCGATGTAGAGATCACCGATCAGATCGACGGCGAGGCCCGCGGGCGTCGCAAGGGTGACATTGGTGATGCTGAGCGGCGTGGCGATGTACGGAGTGACGCTAAGCGGGATGTCATAGACCGAATTGCCTGAGGAGACATACAGGTTCCCAGCCCCATCGAGGGCGATCCCGGAGGTATTCGAGACGGGCAGGGAGACTATAGAAGAATAGACGCCGGTCGTTGAACGTTCCAGAATGCGATTGTTGGTGACGTCGGTGAAGAAGATATTGCCGAGCGCATCCTGAGCCGCAGCACCGGCGGTAAAGGATGTCGGGCTAAGGGCAGTGGCGCTGTTGGTGGTAACGGCAGTGGTTGGCGCGAAGGCGAACTGAGGGCCAATCCCGACACCCGAGATATAGATCGTATTTACAACAACGTTGGACGTATTGGTGATCAGGAGCGCGCCGAAGCGAATGCCTATCGCCGAAGGAGTAAACGAGAGGGTGACCGAGCAGGTATTGGGGTAGGTGATTGTGCCGATGCAGTCGGTCGAGACGACCGCGAAGTCCTGGCCGCCAGTCCCGTAGGTGACTGCAATAACGCTTTTGACGGAGACCGGGGTACCACTGGAGGGATTGCGAAAGGATTGGGTCTGGGGGCTGGTAGTCCCGAGATTGACGTTGCCGAACTCGATATCAGAGCCGGGGGAGAGACCTTGCGCCAAAGCAGAGGGCGCGAAGAGCGCGAACAGTCCCAACAGAATCAGCAGAAGACCGGAGCGCACTGCCTCTAGCGAGGTTCGGTGCTTGCTCAGGAGAGCTTCGCGCAGGGAGACAGACATCATTCCTCCAGCAAGGGCCGACAGGGTCCAGACAGAACTGTTCCCTGTGTCGGTAGAAGATGATTGTCCGGGAGTCTGTCTCTGAACTGAATGCAGGACGGTGGATAATCTTCTACCCATGAAATAGGTTCAACAACTCCGCAGAACTGCCGCGGAGGAACGATCGGGTAAGACTTGGCGTAACGCGCCAAGCATAGCATCTCATCTGAAAACTAGTCACTCCGCAATAACTCGCACCGTGACTATCCGTGGAGCAGGATACGGGCCTGTCCGAGACAGAACGTGTAACTCCACAATGCATGAGGAAGCGGCCTGCGGGGAAGAACCATTGTGGGTACATCTTGAAAAGATTGGGCCGGAGGTGGCTTTCCGGCAGAAACCGACTACGAGCAGGACGCATGAGCTGGCATGCAGGGAGTGGTGGCGAGGGTGAAGATACAGATTGACTGAGGCGGAAACACGCTGCACAACGGAGGCAGGTGCTATTGGATGGCCTACCAGATGAGAAGTGGCGGGCGGGCGGTTTGAGCGGAATATGAACAGCAATCACGGATCTGCAGACGGCGGAGGCGTTGGACGCATCTGAGTGAGGTAAGCAGGAAACCCTCCAGTGCGCGCAACCGACCATCGATTAACCGCGACCGATCCCCTGGCCCAGCAGATATGGGACCTGGTATCGCGATCGCCTGTCCATAACCTTTGGGACTTTCAGGGAGCGAGCGCCAAGCTGGTATGGACGCGCACGTTTCGGGCAATCATTAGCGATGACCTGCTTTCGCGCGCGGCGGAGATGGGGTACTACTTTCTGTTCGCGCTGTTTCCTACGCTGGTGTCGGCAAGCTCGATTCTTGGCTTGGCCGCTCGGCAAGCATCGCATATCTATGACAGCCTGCTGCACTACCTATCGTTAGTAGTTCCGGTCGGAGCGTACACGATGGTGATTGAGACGTTCAACCAGACGGCCGCGGCGGCCACAACCGGCAAGGTGACGATTGGGCTGGTGGCTGCGTTGTGGTCGGCTTCTGTGGGATTCGCGTCGATTCAAGACGGGATGAACACGGTATATAAGGTGCGGGAGTCACGGCCTTATTGGATGGCTAGGGGACAGGCGATCCTTGTGACGATGTTGCTGTCGGTGATGGTGACGCTGAACCTGGCGGTGTTGCTGGGCGGGGACCTGTTTGCGCGCGTGGTGTACTTGCGTATCTGGCATCATCCGCTAGCGCTAGCAGCGGCGCTGGCCATTCATCTTGTGCAATGGACAGTGGCGAGTTCCCTGCTGATGCTGCAGTTCAGCATGATTTATTACTTTGCTCCTGATCTGAAGGTGAAGTGCTGGCATTGGGCGACTCCAGGTGCGGTGATCGGGATCTTTGGCTGGATCCTCTGCTCTCTGGGTCTGCGGATTTATTTGCACTTCTTCAATAGCTTTTCGGTCACATACGGGTCGCTGGGAGGAGTGATCATCCTCTTGACGTGGTTTTACATCACCGGGCTGATGCTGCTGCTGGGCGCGGAGGTGAACAGTGAGATTCAGGCGGCAGTGGCAGAGAAGCAGCTGAAGGAGAGCGGAGTTCTTCCGCCGGAAGTAGACCCGGAACCCACGATTGCCGCAGGGGTGCCCCTGCCTTCACCATGAGTGCGAAGACAGGGGTGGGATGGATTACTTAATTACTTAGTTAAAGGATCGAGGATGGTGTCGAGGCGATCGGGCGTGTTGTCGACGCGTTCGAGTTGGGGATAACGCTCGCCACCGTGATAGTCGATCGAGATGGTCTTGAAGTAGCCGGTGTTTTCCACGATGAGGTTAATAGCGGGGCCGCTGCCTTTGGCTGCGTCGATGGCCGCACGCAGAAGAGCTGGCGTAAAGGCGCGACCGTTGACGGCGATGACCTGGAAGCCAGGGGCGAGGCCTGCCTTGTAGGCAACGCCACCGACGATGACATCGCCGAGGATGCCTGAGGAACTTACGGTGAGGCCCAGGGAGTAGGTTGCACTGAGGCCGTCCCCTTCGTTGAGCGTTGACCAGTAGTTGGGCTTCTCGGTGTAGGTGAGGTGGTAGCCGGAGAGGGTGTTGATGCCGGCGATCTCGGGAGCGTGAGGCTCGTTGGAGTCGAGGCGGGTGCGGAGGAAAGTGGACCAGTCGTTGGGGACGACAGCATTGAGGCCGGAGACGATGTCCTCAAAGGTATAGGGGACGACACGTGGTGGGGTATTGCCACCGAAGCCTTCAAAGACGGCGAGGAAGTCATTGAGGCTCTTCTTGCCGTGGGACTTATCGCGGATCGTCTCGTCGATTTCGAGCCAGAGGAGATCGCCTTCGCTGTAGTAGTCGACGTCGCGACGCCAGTTGTCGTAGGGGCCGGAGGCGTTGTAGAGAATCTGGGCCGCGGAGGCGGTGTCCTGGAGATCGCGCCAGGTTCGGCCGGGACGAGCGTCGTTGAATTCGGCCGCAATGGTGGCGAGGCGATCTCGGAAGACTTCGGGGCTCCAGATGCCGGAGCGCGCGGCGAGCACGTCGCCCAGGTAGTTGGTGAGGCCCTCGTAGACCCAGAGCAGGTTACCCTTCATGGGCTCCTGGTAGTTGGGCGTGGCGAGGCCGGCGGGGCGGCGGTATTTGCCGTTCCAGGAGTGGGTGAACTCGTGGGGGAGAAGGTCGCCTTCTTCGGTAAAGGAACCTTCGTCGATGAAGGTCTTCTCGGGGACGCGGTCGTCGGAGGACTGGTGGTGCTCGAGACCGAAGTGCGCTACCTGGTCAGAGAGCGTGACGAGGAAGTGGTAAGAGCCGTAGTGGCGCGACTTGTAGAGTGCCCCCGTTTCGCGGACGAGCTTGGAGAACTGGTCTATGTGCTGCTGGTTGAGAGCGATGTCTTCCGGGCCGTCGCCGGCGAGGTCGAGGTAGTGCTTGGGAGAGACCTCGGGGGCGAGGTCGATTTCGCGAAACCAGCGGCCGGCGAGGACGGGCGAGTCGATGAGCTGCTCGAGGGAGACGGTCTGGAAGGTGGCGTGAGCAGAGGCCTCCGTGGCTCCGCCAGTGGGCTGAAGCGCGGTGCCGAAATGCCAACCATCTGGGATGGTGATGCTGGGGGTAATCATGACGTCCGAGGCCCTGGTGTGCTCGATGTCGCCGTTGAGGGGGTAGACGAGGAGGGTATTCCAGCTGAGTAGCGCCAGGTTGGCGCTGGTGGAACCTCCCTCCGTGAAGTTGGCGCCGCCCGTAGCAAGGAAGTCCATCTTGATATTGAGTTGAGTGGTGTCGGGCGGGACCGTCAAATGATAGCTATACATGTCGACGAGGTCGCGCTCCCACTTGACGGGCTGACCGGAAGGGGTGGAGATGATGAAGCCGGCCTGGTTGATGATGGGGCCGGTGGGACCGTGTTCTCCGGGGATCCACTCGGGATAGACGAGGGTGAGGAGGCCGGGTTGCACCGGGATGGTTTCCATGGCGTGAAGGATCTTGCGCGGTGCGTCCGTGAGGTCGACGGAGAGAGTGATGGGGGAAGATTGGCCGATGGCAGAGAGGGTGGCGGCGCAGAGGGCGGCCATGGGAATAAGGCGAAACAACGACATTGTGGTGAGCTCCTGAAGGCAGGTACTTTATGGGTTCAGTTTACGCGGGGGCTGGAGAGGGGCGCGGGTTTTCACCGCGACGGACGAAGAACTCCCATTGGGCAGTTGGGGCGACAAGCCGTTAGAAGCTACGGAAAGGTGCTTAAGTTTGAGTACGCGCGAATAGATTTCTGGCATCTAACGGCGCAGGAATTGATCCTGACGGATCAATCATGACTCAAAGGAGATCCTCCCGTGGCTGTGAACAAGACCCCCATAGCAAGTGATAGCGCCGCAGAGTTGCATCATCTGATTGGCGACGACGCGAGTGCAACGTTCGAGAGCGATCCAAAGTTTGTCGACTCGAACCCGACGGGCAGCGCATCGAGCGAACATCTTACGCTGCGCGATACCGACGATACAGAAGATAGCGAAGAAGAAGAGGTCGAGGAAGAGGAGGACGAGGACGAAGAGGATGACGAGGATGAAGATGAAGATGAGGATATCGACGAGGAGGATGAGGATGAGGACGGTGACTTGGAAGACGAGGAAGATGATGACGCGGACGAAGTGTTGAAGGCTGCTGAGCCGGTGAATGTTCATGGGGCCGGAAAGCGTTCGCGAAAGGACGTTGAAGACGAATTGAACGAGATGGAGGATGAGTCCACAGAGGATGTCACTTCCACTCCAGAAGAGGCGGAGGAGCGTGAAGAAGAAGAGCTGCAGAAAGATCGCGCGATCGATGAGGCTCTCCGCATAAGCGCGAATGAGATTGCCGGACAAGGGTATTAGCGAGGGCGTTGCGAGTGAACGCTCGAAACCAGAAAGGTAGCAGCGTGAGCGAGACAAAAGCGGGACGGTCCCTGGCAAAGGGTCTGGTAGCAGGATTGATCGCGGGACTGGTCGCCACTGCGGCGAAGTCCTGTGTCGAGGCGATGTTTCCTCCACGCACGCATGGAGAGGTGGAACCCCCAGAGGAGCTCGCGGAGAAGATCGCGGGGCATTCGCTCGATCGTGAGACGAAAATCTGGGCTAGCGAGACGATTCATTGGGGTTTTGGTGCAGCGGCTGGGGCAGCCTATGGCGCATTGGCGGAGTATTACCCGGCGGCGACTGATAAGAGGGGCGCGACGTTTGGGCTGACCCTGATGTCGCTTACGCACGAGACGGCTCTGCCGGCGATGGGACTCTCGGAGCCCGCGGAAGAGCAAACTGCTCGGGAACATACCAGCGAAGCCACGAGCCACCTGGTTTACGGTCTCGTAGCGGAAAGAGTGCGAAGTTTCGTTCGAGGCTTGTTGTAAAGATTTGCGCTGCAAGGTTGCGTGGTGTGAAATGATCGCCAGTCAATGCTTCATGTGATGGCAGTGCGGCCGCTTTGAAGTTGGGTCGAGATACCTATCGAACTACACTCCAGAGTACCCGCTGGCATCTGTAACGGGCGAGGATGTGGCTTTTGACGACGCACCGCATTGTGAGCAGAGAGAAGCAGCCGAAGCGAGTTGTGATCGTGGGAGCTGGACCGGGTGGTCTGGCGACGGCGATGTTGTTGGCGCGCTCCGGTGTTCAAGTGACCGTGGTGGAGAAGAGTTCACGGGTGGGCGGACGGACAGCGACGCTTGAGCAGGATGGCTTCAAGTTCGATATTGGGCCGACCTTTTTTCTTTACCCCCGAGTGCTTCGTGAGATCTTTGCAGATGCCGGGTATGACCTGGACCACGAAGTTCCAATGAAGCGGCTGGACCCGCAGTATCGATTGATCTTCGGGGACGGTGGTCAGATAGACGCGACGGCAGACGTGGAGCGGATGGAGCGGGAGATCGCCACGATCTCTCCGCAGGATGCGATGGAGTTCAAGAACTTTCTGGCGCGGAACCGCAAGAAGTTGGCGAGCTTTATGCCCGTGCTCGAGACGCCCTTCGAGAAGTGGAGCGATTTGCTGCGCCCGGAGATGTTGAAGCTGCTGCCGTTGATGAAGCCGTGGCTGTCGCTGGATGGCGATCTGCAGGCTCACTTCAAGGATGAGCGGATTCGGCTGGGCTTCAGTTTTCAATCGAAGTACCTGGGGATGAGCCCGTTTCGATGCCCTTCCCTGTTTTCGATTTTGTCGTTCCTAGAGTACGAGCACGGGGTGTTTCATCCGATTGGCGGTTGTGGCGCGGTGACGTCGGCGATGGCGCGCATTGCTATAGAGATGGGCGTTGACGTGTTGACGGAGGAGCCAGTCGAGGAGATCTTGATCGACAGCGGTGGCAAGCATAGCAAGCGCGGCAAAGCAGTGGGAGTAAGGACGTCCAAGCGGAGGCTGCTGGCGGATGCGGTGGTGGTAAATGCGGACTTCGCCGAGGCGATGCGGAAGCTGATTCCGAATCAACATCGGCGTAAGTGGAGCGATAAGAAGATCGCGAGCAAGCAATATTCGTGCTCGACGTTCATGATGTATCTCGGCATCGAGGGGCGCTACGACGACGTGGCCCACCATACGATCTACCTGGCCGAGAATTATCGACAGAACCTTTGCGATATCGAGGATCTTCATCAGCTCTCGAAGAATCCTTCGTTCTACGTCCAGAATGCATCGGTGACGGATTCGACATTGGCTCCGAAGGGGCAATCGACCCTGTATGTACTGCTTCCGGTGACGCACGAAAGCGAGAAGGTCGACTGGGCGCGTAAGACGGCAGGGTTCCGAGAGCTGGCGATCGAGCAGATGAAGCGGATTGGAATTGAGGACGTGGAGCGGCGCATCCGTACGGAGAGGATCATTACTCCGCAGGGTTGGCGGGACGAGTTTGGCTTGCTGAAGGGCGCAACATTTTCGATGAAGCATTCGCTGGACCAGATGCTGCATCTGCGGCCGCATAACCGGTTCGAAGACGTGGACGGCATATACTTGACGGGCGGAGGAACCCATCCGGGTTCCGGATTGCCGGTCATCTTCCAATCAGCGCGGATCAGTTCGAAGCTACTGATGGAGGACCTGAACATCGAGCCGCAGTGGTCGACGTCTTCGGAGATCGCGATGGAAGATGGCATGATGCAGGTTGCGTCTTGAAGACTGCAGCGGAGGAACTGCCGGGCGTTCGCGCCAAGCAGGCCGCGTGTTCGCTGCTGTCAGGTGCTTGCGGACTCACGACCTCCGCAACGCCGGCCGGAGAACAGGCTTTGTGGGCGAGCACGTCTTTGAAGGCTCGGCTTCGGGTGCTGCGAGCTGCGCGACACCTGATGGCGGCTCGCGCCGAAGAGTTCTGTGAAGCGATTTCTCCTCGCCTGGCTCGTACAAAGGCCGATACGCTGGCGACCGAACTATTACCGCTGCTGTCGGGATGCAAATTTCTGGAGCGGGAGGCGGTACGAATTCTCGCCCCGCACAAGCTCGGAATAGCTGGCCGTCCGTTGTGGATGACAGGAGTTGCGGCAGAGATTCATCGCGTCGCCCTGGGACACGTGCTGGTAATTGGGCCTTCGAACTTTCCGCTATTCATTCCTGGCTCGCACGTTTTGCAGGCGCTGGCTGCGGGAAACAGCGTGACGTGGAAGCCGGGCGTTGGTGGTGGAGCGGTCGCGCAACTGATGGCTCGGATGTTAGTGGAGGCAGGTTTGCCTGCGAGCGCACTGACCGTTACCGATGAGAGCGTAGAAGCGGCGCACCGCTCATTGCTTGCGCGGCCCGACAAAGTTATCTTTACAGGCTCGTCGAAGACCAGTCATAGCCTGCTCACGGAGTTGGCCGAGACGACTACGCCAGCGGTGCTTGAACTCTCTGGCGCAGACGCGATCATCGTTTCGCCGACCGCGGATCTTAAGCAGGCGGCGAAGGCTGTAGCGTTCGGACTGCGGCTGAATGGTGGCGCGGTGTGTATGTCGCCGCGAAGATTGTTTGCTACACCGTCGACGATGTCGGCGCTGCGGCCGCTGTTGCAAGAGGCGCTGGCGAAGGTGCCGGGCGTTACGCTCGATGCTGGTACGTCGTCGCGGTTGCGAACCATGTTGGAGGAGGCGGTCGAGGGCGGCGCAGAGCTGCGGGGCACGTTCGCTCCGGAAGCGCAGAGGCCGCTGCTGGTCGACCATGCGACCGCGGGAATGAGGATTTCGAGCAGCGACGTGTTCGCACCGGTGCTTTCGCTGATCGAGGCGGAGTCGATGATGCATGTGCCGGCACTATATGCGCAGTGCGCGTATGGGCTGACCGTATCGATTTTCTGTGAGCGCGGCAAAGAGAAGAAGGCGCGGATGCTCGGGGCGATGTTGAATGCGGGAACGCTGCTGATCAACGACATCATCGCGCCGACAGCTGATCCTCGAGTGCCGTTCGGCGGCCGCGGTGCAAGTGGGTATGGAGTGACGCGGGGCGCGGAAGGGCTGCTTGAGATGACGGCGGTGAAGACCGTTCTGACGCGGCGCGGCGGTGTGATGCTGCATCTGGATCCGACGAGTGATGCCGATGTGCCGATGTTTGCTGGGATGATCCGGGCGATGCATGGCGAGGGTTTTGCTATGCGATGGACGGCGATCAAGCAGTTGGTCAAAACAGCGCGGCATTGACGTTCGCACTTACGACCATTGAATGATAAAAGCAGGAGAAACGATGCGCGTTGGTGTTATTGGATCAGGTTTGGCGGGGTTGGCAGCGGCTTGTACCTTGGCTGCGCGCGGACATGCGGTTGAGGTATTCGAGAAGAATGAATGGCTCGGCGGAAAGGCCGCGCAGCTTCGCGGGGATGGATTCCGCTTCGACATGGGGCCGACGATTCTGATACAGCCCTCGGTGCTGCGGAAGATTTTTGCCGAGGCGGGGAAGAAGTTGGAGAGCTACGTTGACATGGTGCGCCTTGATCCGCAATGGCGCTGCTTCTTCGATGATGGAGCGACGATTGATCTGCTGGATGACCCGGCCAAGATGTCGGCGGAGCTTGAGGGACGATTTCCGGGGATGGGGGCGAAGTATTCGCAGCTGATGGATTTGTCGAAAGAGCTGCACACGATCAGCGACAAGTTTTTCTTCTGGAAGTCGGTGGGCTCTATCCGGGACACGCTGGACGTTGGCGGGGCGTTCGATATTAAAGTGTTGCGCGATGTGCTGAAGATGCGCATGGGGAAGACCGTGGCGGGAACGATTCGCGAGTTTATTCCTGAGCCAAATACGGCGCAGATGCTGGACCACATGGTTCAGTATGTGGGGTCGTCTCCTGATGCGTCGCCGGCGATTC
>Ga0302319_10008426_pt1 | contig 20044 bp, 10 predicted proteins | sample Bog_T0_2_FD_203319 | JGI IMG/M metagenome (GOLD analysis project Ga0302319, IMG submission 203319) | Peat permafrost microbial communities from Stordalen Mire near Abisko, Sweden - Bog_T0_2 | ecosystem: Environmental > Terrestrial > Soil > Wetlands > Peat | place: Sweden: Abisko, Stordalen Mire... | reverse complement strand
GGTCGTCAATCAGCAGTTCGCCCTGGCAAATGACCGCGCCCAGGTGTTGGCCGCACAGTCGACCCTGGACTTCGACAAACAAAGCCTCGCAGACGAACAGAAGAAACTCAACCTCGGCGCATCCACAACCGCGCTTGTTCTCCAGCAGCAGCGCAGTGAGGCCATCGCGGAAAACACCCTGATCTCCGCTCAAGCCAGCTACGCCAAGGACCGCTCAACGCTCTACCAGATCCTGGCCTCTACCCTGCAGCACTACGGCATCAACCTCTCTGAAGCCGCCAGCGGCAACATCCAAACCACGCCTGCCGTCCCCGGACTGAAGCCAGCCGAGCCCAGCAAGGAACCCAGCACCACCCCGCCACCAGCCTCCCGCTAGAAGGCGTTTCCGACACGAAAAAGGCCCGGCGAGTCAATAAGACTCATCGGGCCTTTTTCTTCAGCTGCCTATATTCCGCCAAAAGCGCCGCGTGCCCAATCCATTCGCAATCTCACCGCGAATGGGTGGGAAAGCGAGACTCTCAACCAGCCGCGTCTATTGTGAGCGCAGCAGAGTCGAAGAACCAGTTTTTTGAAATTCTGGGGTAAGTCTAAGAAACCATCGAACGTCATTGGCGCGAAAGCGCCGTCCGCCCCACCGCAGGTGGTTACCGCTCCGCCACCAGATCCAGCAAATCAAAAAACTCCGGAAAACTGATCCCCGCCGACTCCGCCCCCTGGATCAGCGTCTCCCCCTCAGCCCGCAAAGCCGCCACGCTGAACGCCATCGCAATCCGGTGGTCGCTCCCTGAGTCAATTGTGGCCCCGTGCAGCGCCTGCCCCCCCGGAACATCCACCCCGTCCTCGAACTCCTCAACCTCCGCGCCCATCGCCCGCAGATTCTTGACCACCAGCGCAATCCGGTCCGACTCCTTCACGCGAAGCTCCTTCGCATCCCGAATCCGAATCCCCCCGCTCGTATAAGGCGCAATCGCCGCCAGTACCGGCAACTCGTCAATCAGCTGCGCCGCCAGCGCCCCGCTCACCTCAGCCGTCCCCAGCCCGCCCGCCGGCGAGGAAATCTGCACCGCCCCCACCAGTTCCGCATTCTTTTCCTCCAAATGCAGAACCGAAATCCGCGCTCCCAGCGTCGCCAGAACATCGAGCAGCGTCGCTCGCGTTGGATTCAACCCCAGCGAGTCGAACAGCAGCGTCGACCCCGGAAAAATCGCAGCCGCGCAAAGAAAGAACGCTGCCGAAGAAATGTCCCCCGGAACCAGCGCATCAATCGCATGAAGCGCCTGCGGCCCGGTAATCGCCACCGACTCCAAATCCCGCGTAAGTTCGGCACCAAACGCGCGCAAGGCAAGCTCACTATGATCCCGTGTCCGCAGCGCCTCTCGAACTCTTGTCGTTCCCGCCGTCTGCAACCCAGCCAGCAGCACGCAAGTCTTCACCTGCGCGCTCGGCACCGGCGTTGTGTAGTCAACCGCCTTCAGCGGCCCACCCTCGATCTTCAGCGGCGCATGCCCCTCAGTCAGCGTCAACCGTGCCCCCATCGCCACCAGAGGTCTGCGGATCCGTTCCATCGGCCGCCGCGACAGCGAGGCATCGCCAATCAACGTAAAGCTCCCCTCCTGCGCCGCCAGCAGCCCCGAAATCATCCGCATCGTCGACCCCGAGTTCCCGCAGTCCAGTGACTGCTCAGTCGGCGTCACTCGTCCCCCGACCCCGGTTACCTCAATCACCCCATCGCTTCCGTGGTTGACCTTCGCCCCCAGCGCCGTCATGCATGCCAACGTCGAAGCGCAATCCGCCCCGGTTGAAAAATTCGTAAACCGCGAAGTCCCCTCCGCAAAAGCCGCCAGCATCCCGTACCGGTGGCTGATCGACTTGTCTCCGGGCAGCCGCAGGCTCCCATAAATATTGCGCGCCGGACGAATAACCCGTTCTTCCGAAATCGTATGCAAAACGCTCTCCCTCATCTGCCTTCTCTCCTCCAGTCTATCGAACACAAGCACCCGCAGCGCTGACGCTTCGACCCGTTCGCACCCCAACACCGCCCAACTCGTGTGACTTGGATCACTTGAACAAGGACTAACTCAGTCGTATATTAAGTAAGACTGATTTAGTCGCATATCCCTTCAGGCACCTTCCCTCTTTCGTTTTCCTTCAGGCGCCGGCTGGACTGCATCATCTCAAACCGATCGGCAGGTCTTTGTTTTGAAGCATTTTCCTCATTTTGTCTTGATTCTCATCCTCTCCTCGTGCGGTGTCGCCCCGGCCCTTGCAGATCCGGCCCTTACAATCTCAGGCGTTGTCCATGACTCTTCCGGCGGTCGCATCCCCCACGCCCACATCACCGGCCGAACCGCCAATCTCAAACCCATCGAAACCGTCGCCGGCGAACTCGGCGAGTTCACTCTCCCAATCCCGCAAGCAGGGAACTATCAGCTCGAAATCACCGCCGACGGATTCGCCCCCACCCAAGCCTCCGCCGAAGTCTCCATCTCAAAGCCCTCCTCCATTCTCGACATCGCCCTCAACATCGCAGCCAACACTCAGACCGTCGAAGTCACCGCCGACGCTCTCGCCGCCGAAACCACCAGCACCCAACTCGGCGAGAGCCTCGACACCAAAAAGATCGAAAGCGTCCCCCTCAACGGCCGCAGCTTCACTGATCTCATGGCCGTCCAGCCCGGAATCGTCCCCGTCAACACCGCCCAACCCGGCGCCGTCATCATGACCGGCGTAGCATCCACCCCTCCCAGCGGCGACGCCAACCCTGGCAACCTCTCAATCAGCGGCCAGCGCGAGGCTTCCAACGGCTTCCGCGTCAACGGCAGCGACGTCGAAGAGGACGTCAACATGGGTACTTCCATCGTCCCCAACCTAGACTCCATCGACAGCTTCCGCGTCCTCACCAGCAACTTCGATGCTGAATACGGCAACTCCAGCGGCGGCCAGGTCCTCGTCACCACCAAGGCCGGCACGCCCTTGGTTCACGGCAGCGCCTTCGAATTCCTCCGCAACACCGACCTCGACGCCCGCAACTACTTCTCCAGCCAGCGCGCCGCCTACCGCCAAAACCAGTTCGGTGGCGCCATCGGTGGCACCCCCTTTCACCGTCATGTCGCCCTTTTCGCCGATTACCAGGGCACCCGTCTCACCGAAGGCATCGACACCGGCGACATCGCCGTCCCCTCCACCGCCGAGCGCTCCGGCAACTTCTCCGCCAACCCCCTCACCGGCGCCGTCAACGGAACCGCCTGGGCCGCTATGCTCTCCTCCCGCCTCGGCTACGCCGTAACCCCCGGCGAACCGTATTCGCAGGTCTTTCCTGCTGGTGGAATCCCCACCAAAGCCTGGGCCACTCCTGCAACCAATCTCCTCAGTTCCATCCCACTGCCCAACGCCGGCTCCGCCCTCTTTGAAACCGCCTCGCAGGCCCAAACCCTCCAGGACAACAAAGGCGGCCTCCGCTCAGATTGGACTCAGGGCAAAGGCAACCTGAGCGCCTACTACTTCCTAGACCAGTACTCGCTCGACAACCCCTACCCCACCGGCACCGGCGGCGCCAGCGTCCCCGGCTTCGACGCCACCAGCAACGGCCGCGCCCAGCTCCTAAGCCTCGAGCACATCATGACCTTTGGCGACGCCACGCTGAACGAGTTCCACCTCAGCTACATGCGCAACGCCAACTCCGTCGGCCAGCCCAAAGGCGGAGTCGGCCCCACCCTCCAATCCCAGGGCTTCAACGGCATTTTTGCCGGCAAGCCCTCCACCGAAGGCATCGCCAACGTAGCCTTCAACGACTTCACCATGGGTGTCGACACCACTGCCCTCGTCCAGGCCGAAAACATCTATGAAACCAGCGACGCCTTCAGCCGAATCATCGGCAAGCACGGCCTCAAAGCCGGCGGCGAGTTCCACATCAGCCAGATCAACACTCACCCCGACGTTGTCTTCAACGGCAGCTTCGCATTCAACGGCTCTGAAACCGGCATCGACTTCGCCGACTTCCTCCTCGGCGTCACCTCCAGCTACACACAGGGCCAGGCCGGCAGCTTCTACAACCGCAATCTCTACGCCTCCGCCTTTGCACAGGACAGCTGGAAGGCCTCCAGCACCTTCACCATCAACTACGGCGTTCGCTGGGATCGAATCCGTCCCTGGCGCGAAAAATACAACCAGCTTCAAACCCTCGTCAGCGGCGAACAAAGCCAGGTCTTCCCCGGCGCGCCACTCGGCCTCGTCTTCCCCGGCGATCCCGGCGTCCCCGCCTCCCTCGCCCCCGCTCGCAACGACTTTGCCCCGCGCGTCGGCATCGCGTACTCACCCGACTTCCATAACCCCTTCCTCCGCAAGGTCGCCGGCTCGGCCGGTCGCACCAGCATCCGCACCGGATACGGCATCTTCTACACCGCCTATGAAGGCCTCTCCGCCGGAATCATGAGCGCCAACCCGCCGTATGGCTACACCTACACCTCCGCCGCCCCACCGCTATTCCAGTCCCCATTTACCGTAACCGCCACCGGAGCCAGCGCCGGCCAGCGCTTCCCCCTCCAGAAAGTCGCCGACGGAGCCAGCCCCTCCCACCCCAATGCAACTGTGAACTGGGCACAATTCGAACCCCTCGTCGGAATCCCCGCTGTAGATCCCAAAGACGTCACCCCCTATGCCCAGCATTGGATGATGAGCCTCGAGCGCCAATTCGGCACCGGCGCCCTTGCCTCCCTCAGCTACGTCGGAACCTCCTCCCATCACCTGCTCGTCCTTGAAGAAGCCAACCCAGCCAACCCAGCCCTCTGCCTTCAACTCGGCTCCACGCTCTGCGGCCCCTTCAACGAGCAGGCCGCCCGCACCGCCTTTGGCCCCGCTTTTGGAAGCGTAGAACTCCAGCGAACCATCGCCAACGCCAACTACAACGCCCTCGAAGCCTCGATCAAAGGAAGCACCCACGGCCTCGACCTTCTCGCCAGCTACACCTGGTCCAAATCTCTAGACCAATCCTCCGGCCTGCCCGAGCCAGTCAACCCCGTCAATCCCTCCCTCAGCCGCGCCCTCTCCGCCTTCGATCTCCGCCAGAATCTCGTAACCACCTTCCACTACGCCATCCCCGGCCTCAAAGACACCCCGTCCTCCAGCCGCCTGAACTGGTTCGTCGGTGGATGGGCCCTCGCCGGCATCGCCCGCTTCACCTCCGGCCTCCCCGTCACCCTCCTCAACAACAACGACACATCCCTCCTCGGTACCATCCCCAACGGCATCAACAACAACGGCGTCGATACCCCACAGTGGTCCGGCAAATCCCTGTCCCTCCACACCAATCCCCGCGGCGGCGCAGACGTCTTTGACGCTTCCCAACTCACCCTGCCTGCTCTCGGAACCCTCGGCAACGCACGCCGCCGCTTCTTCTCCGGCCCAGGCCTCGAAGACATCGACGCCACCCTCTCCAAGACCGCCCACTTCGCCGATGGCACCAGCGCCGAATTCCGCGCCGAAGCCTTCAATCTCTTCAACCACGCCCAGTTCTTCGGCCCGGCATCAGTAGAAGGCAACATCTCCAGCGGAAGCTTCGGCACCGCCGTAAGCGCCATGCCCCCCCGCCTGATGCAACTAGCCCTCCGCTACCGCTTCTGAGCCGAGGAGTCCGGTGACAGTTTGGCAGCAGGTCAACCTGAGATGTCGCTGTATTTGAAGGGTACGGGCTTCAGCCCGTACGTTAATAACTCCAATATCATTTGGGCTTTAGCCCCTGAGGTGTTACTCCAACGGTCATAACTCTAAACTTCATAACAAGATAGAGACCGTCATCTGAGGGAAAAGACCCCAGGCCTGCTTCAGGCCGAGGGTGGAGGTTGGATTGTGGTTGGAAAGCCTGCCTGAGCGTGGTCGAATGGGGACCCACATTTACACTTCGACGCCCTCGGCCCAACTGACTCGCGAACCCCGCGAACCCCGCGAACCCCGACGAACTCCGCTAACCCCGCGAACCCCGCGAACCCCGCGAACCCCGCTAACTCCGCTAACCCCGCTTCGTCGTAAGAATCACCACGCTCCCTAACACAAACACCGTCCCAACAACCGTCCGCAGCCCAAGCGTCTCGCCGCCAAGAAAATACCCAACCACCACCGCCACCACCGGGTTCACATACGCATAGGTCCCCACCTTGGTCGGCGACTGATGATGCAGCAGCCACACATACGCCGTAAACCCAACAATCGACCCCGCCACAATCAGGTAAATCAGCGAAAACCACGCCTTCCCCGAAACCGCTTCCACATGAAATCCGTGAAACTCCCCCAGCACCACCGACCCCAATGCCAGCAGAACCCCGCCCATTAGCATCTGAATCCCCGAACTCATCCCCTTCGACTCTGGAAGCGGCAGCTTGCGGTTCAACGCCGAAGCCACCCCCCAGGTCAGCGAAGCAAAAATCAAAGCCGCCGCTCCCTTGCCGTCAATCGGCGCCCCGCCAAGATTCAGTGATCGGCTCACCAGCACCACCACCCCGCCCATCCCAATCAAAGACGCCAACACCAGCCGAACCGTCAGCCTTTGCGTACGCAACAGCACAATCTCCGACAACGCCATTGACGCCGGAATCGTGGCCATCATCACCGCTGCAACGCCCGAAGGCACCCGCTGCTCCGCCCAAAACAGCAGTCCATAATCGAAGAAGAAAATCAACAGCGCCAGTAGCGTCGCCGACATCCATTGGCGCAGATTCGGTTGCCGCCGACCCCGTGCACTCATCCACCCATAAAGCACCAATCCCGCCGCCAGAAACCGCATCGAAGCCATCATCAGCGGAGGAATCTCATGCACCCCAACGCGGATCGCTAGGAAGGTCGATCCCCACACCAGGTAGATAATCGCGAATGCCAGCAGCGTCTTCCACGCCGGGGCATGATCCTTGCTTTCCATATCCGATTTCTACCAGCACCCGTGGCCGGTTTCCAGTAACTTCCCCCAGACTCCTTGCCATTTCCTACCATCTGCGAGAATGAGGCTGGCGCCCCTCTTTTCAGCTCGAATGTGCGTCTAACCCAAAAGGGATGGGCACCTGGACGGAACATTTCAAGATTGAGGATTGGTTCTATCAGAAAGCGGGATGAGTTGATCGCTGGACCGCATGGTTCACCGGGCCAAGCCTCGTGCTGCCGGCGCGGCAAGTTTGTCTCTCTGAAGTTCGCGGCGCCGGCAGCATTGGTGGCGTTGCTTTCCTTCGTGGCGCCGGCTTGTGCGCAACAGCATGACTTGCCCGAAGCTCCCAGCCCCCAGTCCACTCCCGCACAGCAATCCTCGCAGTCCGGTCCCGAAACCCAATCCACAACCAGCGTTCACGGCGTCGTCGTCAATAACACCGGTGCAGTCTGCGAAGGCGCTCTCGTTGAGCTCGATCAGCCCGGAATCAACCCTCCGGTCACCACCACCTCCAACAGCAACGGTCGCTTTGACTTCCCCAACCCCGCTCCCGGCCCGTTCAAGCTGACCGTCACCTCGTCTGGTTTCCTTCCCCAAGTCATCTCGGGAATGCTGACCGCCGGCCAGAGTCTCGAGACCAGCTCGATCGTTCTGACGATGAAAGGCACAACCACCGAAGTCGACGTAACAGCCAGCCGTGAGGAAGTCGCGGAGGAACAGTTGCACCTGGAAGAGAATCAACGCGTCTTCGGCTTCTTCCCAAACTTCTATGTAACCTACGATCCACACCCCGCCCCACTCACAACGAAGCAGAAGTTCACCTTGGCCTGGAAGTCGAGCATCGATCCGGTTAATTTCGCCGCCACTGGCGTGATCGCCGGAATCGAACAGGCCACCAACAGCCTCAGCGGCTACGGCCAGGGCGTTCAGGGTTATGCCAAGCGATATGGAGCCGGCTATGCCGATGGATTCGTTTCCAACATGATTGGCGGAGCCATTCTCCCCTCCTGGTGGAAGCAGGACCCGCGCTATTTCTACAAAGGAACAGGCACCACTCGCTCTAGAGTCCTCTATGCAATTGCCATGGCCGTCCTGTGCAAAGGCGACAACGGCCATTGGCAGGTGAACTATTCCGGGATCATCGGCGGCCTGGCTGCCGGCGGGGTTTCCAATCTCTACTACCCAGCCAGCAACCGCAGCGGCGCCGCCGTCACATTTGAAAATGCGGGCTTTGGGACTCTTGAAAGCGCAGTCGGCAATCTCTTCCAGGAATTCCTGGTGAAGAAGTTCACGCCAAAAATCCCCAATTATAGTTCTGGACAGCCCTAAATCCTCTGCTGTAAAAGACCCGTCAATAAATTTGCGCGTCCGCAATCCCCCGCTGAGTTGCTGACTCGCGCTGTCCGCGCCGCGGACGCTAACTCGCCGAAATTATCAAAACCTGCACAAGCAGCCCGATGCCCCCAGCTTTCTCCAACGGGACTCAGGGCTAGGTTCGCTTTTCCTCACCCTGACACAGTTTTCCTTCCAATGCCGCGTACACATCAGAAAACAAAAGCGGCGGAGAACGAGGACCTGCGGTGAACGGAGCATTCAAGATGATTACAAGATGTGGAATAGCCACGGTATTCGTTGGCTTGATTCTCATGGGTTGCAAAGGTTCTCAACCCGCCTCCGCATCCTCCAGCGGAGAATCAAGCGCCGCTGCGGGCCATGGCGACGGCTCAGGCTTATCCGGCGGCAACCGTGTCGAATACATCAGCGACCCCTCCCTCAACATGAATGCCATCTCCGTCACCATCCCCGCTGGCTGGAAGTTCCACAGCATCTTCATGCAGAGTGGCGACTGCGTCACCACTCCCTTCGGAGTCTTCCGCTCCTCCAGTCCCGATGGCTGGAGCATGGTGGAACGGATGCCCACCATGGCCTGGCAGTGGGCACAGGGGTCCATTGCACAATTCATGCCGAAGAATGAGTGCCTCCCCATGAAGGGCCCCATGAGCGCGAAGGATTACCTCGTCTACCTCGCTGGAACCATGAGCGTGCATTACGACGGCCCGGCTCCCGTCCCCGCATGGGAAGAACAGCGCGCCCAGCAACAGATTCGCGACGCCCAGGCCAGGTTCGCTCCCCAATACGCAGCCAGCGGTTTGCGCCCGCCCAAACAGAATCGCGAAGTTGCCCGCGCCTTCGTCAGCTACACCATCGGCGCCCACCCCATGAAAGGCGTCCTCGACGTCACCGTGGACTGCACCGAGACCCAGTTGCCCGGTTCCCAGCAACTTTCCGCCTATTCACCCGGCCATCCCCCACAACTGGTCGCCGGTCAGGGGTCGATCGTGGACAAATGCCTTGCGTCATCCAACTACTACACCGCACCTCAGAGCGTCTTCGCAGCCACCATGCAACTGTGGGATGTTCCCTCCATGGGCACCAAGCCCATCGATGCCTGGGTAGAAGCCTGGATCAGCCGCAGTGACAAGCAGACCCGCAGCCTGATTGAGCAAATGAACCGGGCAGCTTCGCAAAGGCGCGCGGATCTCGCCCAGCAGTTTGCCCACAACATGGCCGTCCAGCAGGAAATGCACAACCAGTTCATGCAGACCATGCAGGAGAACCACAACGATTTCATGGCGCGCCAGGCTCAAAGCTCCTATGCCCGAGAAACCGCTGCATCCGATTGGGTAGACTTCGCCCTCGACCGCCAGACCGTCATCAATCCGAACACAGGTGTGGTCACCAAAATTACAAACCAGGTCACCGTGGAGCAGCCTCTTGAGAGAGCCCACGGCAACGGCGCACCCTGGTAGATTTTGTTGGCAGGACGCCGCATCAGGCGCGGCGTCCTGCATTTTTTACTTTTCTGTGAACGCATTTTCGGACTGCCAACGATTCTGGGTGCCCCATCCATTCGCAGCTTCATTGTGAATGGGTGGGAGAGCAATGCTCTCAGCCAGCCGCGTCCCTTCCTAACACCTGCAAAGCACCCCAGCCCATCGCCGAATCGAATCCCGCGTTATCACTCCGCCATCCGCTTCACTCGACGCAAGCTGAATTGCAAAATTGCCGATCGTCGAGCTCTCCGGATGCCCTATCTCCACCGGCCTATGCGTCCTCTGCCCGGTCAGTTCAGTCAGAAGCTTATTCCGGCTTGCTCCGCCCAGAATGTGAATCCGGTCCAGCCTACGGTCCAGCAGTTTTTCCAGACTGGTCAGCGCAAATCCATAGCGTTCGGCCAGGCTTTCAAAGATCACCCGTGCAAACACCGGCTCGTTTCCCGCTATATCTGGAATCGTCCCCCTTCGCCGTCTCCACAACTGGTGATTGATGCGCTCCGGCATGTCCGAGTCCAGCAGCAGCGGTTCAGCGTCCACATCGATTACGCCTGGGAACCCCGACTCCGCCGCCTGCGCAATCAGATCCTCAATCTCCCACTCCCGGCCTTCCATGCTCCAAGCGTTCATGCACTGCTTCAGCAGCCACATGCCATTTACCAGCGAATGGAAGCACAAACCGCCGCCGGCCGCTCCAAGATTTGTATAGCGTGCACTGAATGCATCTGTGCTGGTCTCCGGAGTTGAGACAAGAGTCCCCACCAGGGACCAGGTTCCCGAGCAAATGTAAAGCGTTGTACCCAGATTCGACGGAATCCCGGCAATGGCCGAAGCGGTGTCGTGACAGGCCGGAGCAATCAGCATCGTATCGCGCAGCGAGGGAAGGGAAGCAAGCGGGCCAGTCAGCTTCCCAACCACTGCCCCCGCCTGCACAATCGTTGGAGCCGCATCAATCGCGAGCCCCAGTTCTGCAAACAGCTCCGCATCCCAGTCGCCAGTCTGGAGATTCACCAGCCCGGTATGGCTCGCATTGGTGTATTCGCCCACTCGCCGCCCGCCAAGCCAATAGAGAATGTACTCCGGCAGCATTACCCACGGAGCCCGCGGATCGCCCCCTGCAGCCTGGTCGGCCAGCAACTGGTAAATCGTGTTGATCCGGTGCGGCAGCGCCCCGGTCCGCTCATAAAGCGCGCACGGCGCAATCAACTTGTCTGTGGCCTGCTTGATGGCCTCAGTACGCTCGTCCCGGTAGCAGAAAGGATCGTGCAAGGGAAGCCCATCCGTCCCCAGCCGCACATAGTCCACCGACCAGCTATCCACCGCGATCGAAGCAATCCCCTCCGTGGCGATTGCCGCAGCCTTCCGCAGGCCTTCCTCAATCCCGGCCTGAATTCTATCCAGCGGCCAGTGCATCGACTTGCCAACATGCACCGGGCCGTTCGGAATCCGGTGCACGATCTCCATCCGCGGCGTTACGTCATGCCACCGCAGCAGGGAAACACGGCAGCTCTCAGCACCCAGATCGATGGCGATACGCGCAGGTTCCGGCATAAGGAGAATTCGGTCCAAAGTGGAAGTCTATCGTAGGAACGCTTCGCTCAGACCGCCGTCGACTGGAATCAGATGTCCGCTGGTACAACGCGCTCGCGGACTTCCCAAAAAGAGAATCGCTTCCGCGCAATCAGCCGGATCAATCGGCTGATGCGTCAACGTGCGCTTAGCATAGAAGCCCGCCAGCAAGTTGCGCAGCTCGTCGTCCGATTGCGCCTCGTCAAATGGAATCCCGTACTTCGTCAGCGAAGCACGCACCCGGTCCCGAGGAAACATCGTCGAACCCTTCACCACCGTTGCCGGACTGATCCCATTCACCCGCACCCGAGGAGCCAAAGAGACCGCCAACTCCCGCACCAAGTGCGACAACGCCGCCTTGCTCACGTCATACGCCTCGGAACCGCGCTTGCTCACCACCGCATTCGCCGAACTGGTCAGCACAATCGACCCATCCAGCCCCTGCTCCTCAAACAGCTTCGCAGCCTCATCGGCAAGCAGATAATTCGCCGTCACATTGATGTCCAGCGTTGTAGCCCACATCGCGTCCGAAACCACTCCGTCCGGCGAAGACGGGAACATCGCCGCTGTGTTAATCAGAATGTCCAGCCCGCCAAACGCCGCCACCGTCGCATCCAGAGCCTTCCCAATCGCCTCGCGGTTGCGAATATCCACCCCGGTCACAGCGGTAAACTCCCCGGAAGTCACTCTCTTCAACTCAGCCACAACCCGCGCCGCCGCCGCCTCATCCCGATCGGCAACCACGACGTGAGCCCCCCGCGCCGCCGCCAGCAGCGCCACTTCACGCCCAATCCCGCTGCCTCCACCCACCACCAGCGCAATTCGTCGGCTCAATTCCTTTTCTGGCGGCTGGCGGCGGATTTTAGCCTCTTCCATCGCCCAATACTCAATGCGAAATGCCTCAATCGGCGGCAGAGCCACATAATTCGAGTAAACCTTGAAGCTAGCCGGATCCTGCCCCACGCCTACCTGCGGCAGCGTCCCAGTAACTTCTCCCTCGCCCAGCAGACTCGCGCCCTCCATCACGTGAATCGCGTTCGTATAGAACTCGCCCGTGATCCGCGCCTCGGTCTTGCTCTTGCCAAAGCTGAACATCCCCAGCCCCTGGATCAAAACCACGGTCGGGCTGGCGTCGCGCAATGCCGGTGAGTCAGCCGCAGCAAACGAGTGATAGTAGTCCCGATACTGCTGACGATACTCATCGAGCGAAACCCCAATCTGCGCCTTCAGCGCTTCCAGATCCGCCCCCGCTGCCCATGCCACAAACAACGGCCGAATCTTCGTCCGGATGAAATGGTCCGGACAGCTTGTCCCCAGAAATGCCAACTCTTTCGCGTCCACCGAGTTCACAAACTGCAGCACATCCGCCCCATCGCTGAAGCTCGAAATCCATCGATTCTGCACGCTCACCTTGCCGCGCAGATATGGCGCAATTTTCACCGCAATTTGGGCACGATCTTCACGCGCCGCTATCGCCTCGCCCCCAAACCGCTCCGGCCCCTTGGCAAATCCGTGCCGCTCAATGAACTGCCCAATCTGATCGATCAGTGTAACCGTGTTCAAATAGCACTCGCGTTGCGTCTCGCCCCACGTAAACAGCCCGTGCCCACCCAGCACAATCCCGTCGCATCCAGGGTTGTCTAGCACCGCCTGCCGCAGCATCAGTCCCAGCTCAAACCCCGGCCGCTGCCACGGAATCCACACCAGACTGTGACTGAACTCGCGGTTGAACTCCTCCATCTTCTCTTTGCCATTCGCCGAGGCCGCCAGCGCAATCCCCCAATCCGGATGCAGGTGATCCACATGCGGGAAGGGAAGAAACCCATGCAGCGGCGTGTCAATCGATGCCGCTACCGGATTATTGCGGAACGTACATAGCGGATACATCGCGACCATATCGTCTTCGTGGTCCACCCCCTTATAGCTCCGCTCCAGCGCCAGGAATTTCTCCTGATAGAGCGTAGCCAACCCGGCCCGCTTCATGCTTCCCAGGTCTCCCCCCGAACCCTTGACCCACAGCACTTCAACCTCCGCGCCGGTCAGCGGGTCAATCTCCATCACCTTTGAGCTTGTGTTCCCGCCCGCAAAGTTGGTCATTCGCAGGTCCGAGCCAAGCAGGTTAGACCGGTAGCGAAGCAGTTCCGGCTCGTCCAGTTCAGCCGCGATAGCTGGGTCCCAGCGGTCTTCAAGGAGTTTCAGGGCAGCGGTAGGCGATGCGACTTGGGTCATAGTTACCACTCTACGAGGATTTGGTGCAGCGTGGTCAAGATAACATACCCGAATAGCAATACAAAACAAATTTCATATTGGAAAGACAACCCAAGAATCAGCATCCGCGGCCACACCCCACACCCCACACCCAACCCCACACCCCAGACCCTAGACCCCAAGACCCGTCTCCGCCGTCACCGCCTTATGCCGCACATAGTTATACGGCGGCACCGTGTACCCGCGAAGAAGTGAAATCCCAAGCTGAATCAGCCGCGGCCCATAGCTCTCCACTTCGTGCGAAATGCTCCCAATCAGTCCGCTGTCCCCACGCCGAATCTCGTCGAGCGCCTCAGGAATGCAATCCTGACCGACGATCGCGAAATCCGCCTCGCGTCCCGCCGCCCGTGCGGCATCCAGCACGCCAAGTGCGCTCGAATCCGTCGCCGCAGCCACCAGAATCTGCTCCCCCTTGCGCCGCCCCTTCAGAAACTCGGCCACAGCAATCCTGCTCGGCTCCCGCATCCCGCGCCCTTCCAACTCGATAAACTGGTCAGTGCCAAGGTCCTTCAATCGTTCCCGCACTCCGTCGAACGCGCCCGTAATGCGGCTCTCCACAAAGCTGCCGGCTTCCTTGAATCCCACTCCCACAACCACGTCAGCTTTGCCCTTCCATTTTCGAGTCGCGTGTTGCGCCAGCAGCGCCCCGGCCTCCACGCCGCACTCAAAGTTATCCACCCCAAAGTAGGTTGAATTCGGATGAGGCACATCGATCGCTACCAGCGGAATCTCGGCCTTCTTGAAAATGTGCGCCACTCTCGGCGCCGCGGCCTCTTCCACTTGAAACTCAAGCGCCAGGTCCACCTGCTTGGCCACCAGCTCCTTGGCATTCTCAACTGCCACATCCGGATCGAAGCGGTTGTCCAGAATAATCAGTTCTACTCCCGAAGCCGCCGCCGCCTCCGTCACGCTCTTCGCCACCGCAATCGAAAAGGGCATCTCCGCGCTCTGCACAGCCAGCCCAAACCGCAGCCGCCGCGGTCGTGAAACCAGCCTGTACTGCCCGTTCTGCGTCTGCGCCACATATCCTCGATGCACCAGCGTCTTCAGAATGCGATAAACGCTGGTCTTCGAGATGCGCGTCGTCTGAAAAACATCCTCCAGGGTCACCGGAGAGTGGCTCTCTTCCAGCAACTCGATCACATCGAGCGCCTTCGACAATATCGGAATCAAATAAAGCCGCTTGATCTTAGCCTTCGGCAATCGATGGTCTCCCTGCTAGCGAATGTTCTGCCTCTAAAATTCCCATTCTCTATGAACCTGTCATCTTGAGCGAAAGGGGCCCCACGCGTCTTTCAGTTTGGGGGTGGTGAGTCGAAGCATCTGCTGTTGCTTTTCGGGTCTTTTTTATCAGTGCGAACCTCAGCGACTTGGAATCTACTTGGCAGGTTCCCAAGCCAGGAACATGCAAACAGCAACCATGACAATGCCTGCGATTCTCAACTCAATTTGGGCGCCAGATCCAACTCCTGGCGCTGGATATTCAGTCCGCGAATACCATCGCCAAAATTCCCCATGGTGCTTTGGCGAAATACACGTCAGCACTCCGGTGACAATACCAAAAGTCAACACGACGAAAGCGATTAATACAGATGCGACAACACTCATCCCTGTTCCAGCCGCAACTATCTAGAAGCATACGGCAGCGGTTGCGGAAACGGAATTGCCCGATGCTCCGGCAGCAGGACCGGCTAAGACGTCACAGGTATTTTCAGTGACCTGCTCACCGCGAAGTGGTGTGGGCGATAACTCTTTTCACGCATAACTGCTCACAGCCGAACTCCGGCTTCCGCGCTCCCGCGCAACCCGCTCCACATAACCGCCGTCGCGCAACGCAGACAGCGGATCGGCCGCCATCCCTCGGCTCTCCCGCCACGCCGCCGCCAGTGGCCGAACATCCGTCCAGAACGCCCCGCGAAACAGCTCCTCCGACGCAACAATATCGCACGACTGCTGATGCACCGCCAGCAATTCGCGGTCAACCAGCGCAGCCTTCAGCCATAATTCCTGCGCGGTCAAAACCGTCTGCACAGTAGCCTCAATCTTCCCCTTCAGGTTATGGCTCTGATCGATCATGAAGGCCACTGAGTGGAGCGGACCTTCCATCGCCGAACTATGCAGTTCATGGAAAATCCGAAAAATTTGGTAAGGATCGATGGACCCAAGCGTCAAATCGTCGTCGGCATAACGCCGGTCATTGAAGTGGAATCCGCCCAGAAGCCCTGTATGCAGAAGCCAAGCCACAATCTGTTCAATGTTCTGCGCGTTGTAGTGGTGCCCCGTATCCACCAGCACCCGCGCTTGTGGCCCAGCCGCACGCGCCAAATGCGATGACATCCCCCAGTCCGCAATATCAGTGTGGTAGAACGCCGGTTCGAACGGCTTGTATTCAATCAGCAGCCGCTGTTCCAGCCCCAGCGCCGCGTGGGCCACGCCCAGAGCCTCTTCGAGCCATGCGATCCGCTTCCTCATGCTCTGCGATCCCGGATAATTCGACCCATCCGGCAGCCACAACGACACATCCCGCGAACCCGTCGCCTTCGCTATCTTAATGGAATCCAGCACATGATCCAACGCCTGCTTGCGGATCGAAGCATCCGGATTGCAAAGCGACCCAAACTTGTATTGCTGGTCCTGGAAAAGATTCGGATTGATAGACCCCGCCCAAATGCCAAACCGTTCCTCCAGCCCCTTCAACTCCGCAATGTCGTTGACCCCGTTCGGCAAATCCCAGAGTACGTGCAAAGCAATCGTCGGCGTAGCACCCGTCAACCGGTTAACCTCCGCTGCGTCCGCAAACTTCTCTTCCAGCGTCGACGCCGCCGCCGCCTGAACAAACTTCCCAAACCGCGTCCCGGTGTTGGCGAATCCCCACGAGGGAACCTCAATTTGAAATCCATCGAGTGCTCGGCATGCCCGTTCAAAAAGTGCAGAATCCGAAATGCTCATGCTCACTCCCCGATCAACGAGCCACCAAATCTGGCCGCGCCAATGCCCCCGCTGACTTGCTAACTTGCTACGTCCGCAAAGCGGACGCTGACTCGCTGCATTTGTCAAAGAGATATCTTTGCAGGAATTACTGGCGGCGCCGACTCGAAACGCCCATATTATTCGATAGAAAGATCAGTTGTCTATTGCAATCCACTGGTTTACCCTGAATCGTCCATCAAAACAACCATTGAATTGCCCCGAATTTGCGCAATCGATTGCTTTTGAACAGCCCGTCTCGCGTCCGCTGGACTAAAATGACGCGGTTCCAATTTTCAGGAGGCAACATGCACCATGCAAGCAAAGGCAGCAGGCAGCGATTCTCTGTCGCAGCAACTTTCCTCTTTCTCGCAGCTTTAATCTGCGTTCTACCCGGCCGCGCCCAAACTGCCGATGACGAAAAGAAAATCAACGACACCATCGCCAAAATGACCCTCGAAGAGAAGATCCAGATGCTCTCCGGTTCCAGCATGATGGCCTCCACGCCCCTCGCCCGCCTCGGCATTCCTGCCTTCCGCATGAGCGACGGCCCGGTCGGCGCGCACGTTCCGCCGCCGTCCACCGCCTACGCCGCCGGAATTGGCCTCGCCGCCACCTGGGATCGCGATCTGGCGGTCCAAATCGGCACCCAGCTTGGCCGCGACGCCCGCTCCCGCGGCGCCAGCTATCTGCTTGGCCCCGGCGTCAACATCTACCGGGCCCCCCTCAACGGTCGCAACTACGAGTACTTCGGCGAAGACCCATTCCTGGCCGCGCAAACCGCCGTCGGCTACATCAACGGAGTTCAGTCGCAGAACGTCAGCGCCACCATCAAGCACTTCGCCGCCAACAACTCCGAGTACTTCCGATTCACCTCAGACTCAGTCGTAAGCGAGCGCGCCCTCCGCGAAATCTATCTGCCCACATTTGAAGCTGCAGTCAAGCAGGCCCACGTCGGCTCCATCATGGACTCCTACAACCTCATCAATGGGCTCCACGCCACCGCCAACCCCCATCTCAATATCGAGATCGCCAAGCAGCAGTGGGGCTTTCAGGGCGTCATGATGTCCGACTGGACCGCGACCCACGACGGTATCGCCGCCGCCAACGCCGGCATGGACCTCGAAATGCCCTTCGGCACCTACATGAACGTCCAGACCCTCGTTCCCGCCGTTAAAGAAGGCAAAGTCAAAGAGTCCGACATCGACGACAAAATCCGCCGCAGCCTGCGCAACGCATACCGCTTCGGCTGGATCAATCACGACCCGCTCGACATCACCATCCCCCGCTACAACCAGCAAGGCCGCGTCGCCGCCCTTCAGGGCGCGCGCGAAGGACTCGTGCTCCTGAAGAATCAAGGCAATATCCTGCCCCTCGATCCCGCAAAAGTAAAGACCATCGCCGTTATCGGCCCCGACGCTTTCCCCGCCATCCCCACCGCCGGCGGCAGCGGCATGGTCCCAACATTTTCAGACGTAAGCGCCCTCAAAGGCATCAGCGACCGTCTCGGACTCAACGGCAACGTCCTTTACGACCGCGGCATCCCCAAGCTTTCCATCCTTGCCATGCGCTCAGGATTCAGCCTCTTCGCCGATAAGTTCGTCCCCGGCCTGACCGTCGAAACCTTCGACAACGACAACTTCGAAGGGAAGCCCATCGCCACCCGCACCGAAATGACCGCAAACTCCGGTCAGAACATCCTCGACAACCCGGATACAGCGGAGCTTATAAATTCCATCACCGCCGACCAGATGGCCGCCTTCATGAACGTGGATGGCCCGCCCCGTTTCCCGCGCTGGACCGGCTACTACTTCGCCCGCGCCCAGGGAGACTTCCTCGTCTTCGTCGAGAACCAGGGCAAATACCGCCTCACCATCGATGGCAAAACCGTAATCGACCACGCCGAGATCCCCAAGTTCGCCGTCGCGCAGAGAGTCGTCCCGTTCACCCCCGGCCCCCACAAAGTCGTCCTTGAAGTCCTCGGCACGCCCCAATTCGGCGAAGGATCGCTCAAAATCGGAATCGCCCAGGAAGGCACCCTCGTAAATCAATCAGCCATTGATATCGCCAAAAAAGCGGATGCCGTCATCGTCGCCGTCGGCTACGATGCCGACGTTGAAACCGAAGGCGCAGACCGTGAGTTTCAGCTCCCTCCCGGCCAGGATGAACTCATCGAGCAGATCGTCGCCGCCAACCCCAACACCATCGTCACCATCACCTCAGGCGGAAGCGTCGACGCCTCCAAGTGGGTTGACCACGTTGCCGCCCTTCTCGAAAACTGGTACCCCGGCCAGGAAGGCGGAACAGCCCTCGCCGAGGCCGTCTTCGGCGACATCAACCCCTCCGGCCGCCTTCCCATCAGTTGGGAGCGCTCCCTCGCCGACAACCCCTCCTACCCCTACTACTACCCCACCCCCGGCACCCTCACCGTCCCTTACAAAGACGACATCTTCGTCGGCTACAGAGGCTACGAACACAACGGCGTAAAACCCCTCTTTCCGTTCGGCTTCGGTTTGTCTTACACCAGCTTCAAATACTCCGGCCTCGACATCCATCCTGGAAACGCCAGCGGGAGTTATGAAGTTAGTTTTGATGTCACCAATACAGGATCTCGCGCAGGCGCAGATGTAGCTCAAATCTATGTCAGCCAGGATCACCCCCAGGTTCCGCGTCCCCCGCAGGAGTTAAAAGGCTTCGCCCGCGTAGCCCTTGACCCCGGTCAAACCCGTCACCTCACCGTCCCCCTCGACGCCCGAAGCTTCTCCTGGTATGACGAGAAAGCCTTCGCCTGGCACGCCGACGCCGACAGCTTCACCATCCATGTCAGTCGCTCTTCCGCCGACCCGCAGCTTCAAGGCAAAATCACGCTGAATCAACCAATTGTCCAGCCCGTGAAGTAGCCGCCAACTGTATCCAGTCACCCCTCCGATGGGCTTGCTCAAAAACAGCCCATCGGCATTCCCCATTTCAAGCCCGGGGAAGTACCTGACAGTCAGCCTCGTCACTCGAAAAGCCCGCGCCAGATCATCTCGCCCCATCCCACCTGGCTTTTCCTCAGGATTTCAGCAAGAATCGACATGGAAATTCCACGCTTTCCTTCCAGAAATTCGTCTAATTAACACTCAGATAAGTGCCACCAACCGAAGCACAAAGATGAATTTCCTGTCATTCCCATCTGCTGAAAGCCAATCTAGATACACGAGTTACCCGCCCGTGGTATTTTGGTTGGAACCGAAGTTGATCGTGCTTTGCGCCAGATCGTCCGAGGAAAGGGTTCAAAAAGCCTTATGCGTCTTCTGCGTTTCTCCTCCCTCAGTGTGTTCGCCGTCGCCTTCCTCTCAGCCTCAATAGTTATCGCTCAGCAAGGGACACCCGCCGTCCGCGTCGTCTCCCCAATTGACGAGCACCAGCTGATAACGCTCAAAGGCACCGTCCATGCCCTCGCCAATGCCAAAAACGATCGCGGAGCCGCCCCCGACGACACCCAGCTCGATCGCAT
>Ga0302319_10008424_pt1 | contig 20044 bp, 14 predicted proteins | sample Bog_T0_2_FD_203319 | JGI IMG/M metagenome (GOLD analysis project Ga0302319, IMG submission 203319) | Peat permafrost microbial communities from Stordalen Mire near Abisko, Sweden - Bog_T0_2 | ecosystem: Environmental > Terrestrial > Soil > Wetlands > Peat | place: Sweden: Abisko, Stordalen Mire... | reverse complement strand
CGGCAAGTACGCTTTTGCGTATTACGTAGCAATTGGTAACACCACCCGCTGGTCGAGCGCGTTCGGGACGCCTCCGGCAGCCGATGTTCAGTCTAATGGGAGTATTTCCTACGCCAACATTGCGTCCGATACAAACGACCAGGTGTCCACCACGGCAATGACGTCGGTTATTACTCTGTCGTCCGGCCAATATGCGCTGTTTTCGGAGACCTACGCCGATGTCAGCGCCATTTCGGTATTTTCAATATTTCGACCGCCCGTTGTTTACTATCGCACCATCACGTAGGAGCCTGAAAATGCTTTGGATCGCCCCCAATCATCGGAATCGCCGTGGATTCATCCTGCTCACGTATGTGATCATGCTGTTCTTTACTCTCGTCACCGTCGGGTTGGCCGTAGACGCGGGGACCATGTACGTGATCAAAGGACGCCTCACCTCGGCCGTGGATGGCGCGGCCCTGGCCGCAGGGCGCTCCGTCAATCTGGCCGATACAGTCAGCGGAGCCCAATCTGCGGCAAGCGCCACCGCGACGCAATTTTTCAATGCCAACTTTCCCAGTGGTTATCTCGATACCGGCGCAACGAACCTATCTACGCCAACCTTCACGCAACAGACGGACGCGAACGGAAATGCAACGGGTGTTCTCACCATCGCGGTTACGGCTTCCGTTCCGGCTCCCACCTATTTCATGCGGCTGTTCGGTCTAACGAGTGTGACTGTAAGTGCGACGGGAACCTCCACGCGGCGCTCCACAGTCCTCATGATCGTGCTCGACATTTCCTCCAGCATGAACGCCGGGAGCCCGGTTAGCGCCTGTGACGACATGAAGGGCGCGGTGCAGACGTTTATCACCAACTTTAGCCCCTACGATACGATAGGCGTTGTCGTCTTCAACTACACTGCCTCAGTGCTATATGCGCCCAGCACGAGTTTCGGCGACGGTACGCTGAACACATTGTTGGGAAACATCAGCTGTTCTAATAACACAAATACCACCACCGGGCTTTGGCTCGCTTACGAGCAGATCAAAAGCGTAGGTCTCCCTCTCGCCTACAACACGATTGTGCTGTTTACCGACGGCTCACCCAACGGCATCTCGGCGGATTTCCCGGTTCGAACGCAGTCGGATACCCGCTACGGCCAGGATGTGGCGGGATTGTGCCCTTCCTACACCGCCACCTGTGTCATGCCGGTCTTGTGTACCGGACCGGCATCGCAAACGTTTACCGGGACCATGCCGCAAGGCGCGGGCCAGACTGACACTGGACCTACCAGTGGCCTGTTCCCCGCGGTAAATACCGACCCATGGCCAAACTACCCGGCCGAATGCAGCCACGACCCAAATAACGCGAGTTCGTTGGTCCGCCAATTCGTCGCCTATATTCCGGATTTCGATAAATACGGGAATTCCACGCACGGAGTCCCGGCGACTTCCACCCCACCGGCCTGCCCCGGCTCTACCTGCACGGTCGAGACCGTCACGCTGAAATCGACTGGCGCGACATACCTGTATGACACGCGGGATTTCTGGGAATTTCAGGTCAACAACGCATGCACGGGCGCGACCGGATCGGCGGCCACGTATTGCGCGGAGGATTCCACCCCGAACCAGCAATATGAAGGCGGGAAGTGGTCCTCTTTTCCAAACCCGCCGGTTGGGCCTTCGTCTGGATCGAACTTCTTTACGTCGGGCCCCTACAAAGATTACATGCGTCCGGACCAACCTAACACGATTGTGGCCGCTACCATGAATACGTCGATGGCGGAAGCTTACAATATTCGCGCTGACGCCTCGGGGTGCGGGACTAATGGCACTGTTTGCGCTACGAGATACAACACCGTAATCAACACGATTTACCTGTTAGGGAATGCGGGCGATCAGGCGGATCATGAATTTCTGCCAATCATCGCCAACACTCAAACCATTCCCGCGCTGCCTTACGATTCGTCCTGGACTCCTTACACGAATCCCGCCTTCCAGTCGGGCCAGCAACAGGGCCTCTATCAGGTTTCCGCCAATCGTTCCCAGTTGACAGCGCTGTTTCAGGAGTTGGCTTCGCAAGTCCTACGGCTGAGTAAATAAGAATGCGTGCTTTGGTTCTGTGTGTCGCTCTCGCGGTAGGCGCTGGGGCCGCCGTTACTGTTCGCGACGGCTGTGGCGAAGATGCGTCCGTTGTCGCCAAAGTCGAGGGGCGTGACCACGTTCGTGTCCTCCACTCGGTAGTGGGCGAGACGTCCCCGTGCTACGCCGTGATCCTGCGCCACGACGGAACCGACGTTAACGGCTACATCCTAGGGGTGACACTGCCGGCCATTCAGGAATTCGAGCGGAACCGCGCTTCGGCCCCAGCCATATCCGCAGCGCCGCCTGTCGAGCCTGCAACCGCAATAATCGCGCCCGTGCTCCCATCCATCGGAGCCCCGTTCGAAGCTTGGCGTGGTTTTGATATATCGGGAAAACGCATGGAGATCGCTCCCGCTTCCGCCAGGGCCACCTTAGTGATCTTCTGGGCCGGCGGGATCAAGTCGTCAGAACGTCTGGCGAAGGATGTGATGAAAACGGAGTCTGAATTCAGGGCGAAGGGCTTGAAGGCCTTCGGCTTTATTGAGGCTCCGGGCATAGGACGCGCGGAATATTACCTCGACGATATGGGTCTCGATTACCCACAAGCACTGAACCGGCAAAACATGGCGGCAAAATACAAGGCCAACCCGATTAGAGGCACCATACTGGTGATCGACTCTTCCAGTAGGATCGTTGCGTCCAGTTCCGATCCCAAGGAAATTCGCGCGGCCGTGGCAAAGTTGCTTTCCGCCAACTAAAGGATTATCGGTGGAACGCCCCAGACTCGCCTGGTCCCGCAACTGACTCCGGGCTTTCCAGATCGAGATTCACCACGATAGGGTCTTGCCCGCTGCGGACCACCACCGCTTCCACGGGCTGGTCGGGCGCGGCGTTGATTTCTTGATGCGGCACCCACGGCGGAACGAAGATGAAGTCTCCCGGGCCGGCTTCGGCGACAAACTCCAGCCGGTCGCCCCAGCGAAAACGCGCGCGGCCACGAACAATATAGAGCACCGTTTCGAGTTCACCGTGATGATGGGGACCAGTCTTCGCGTCGGGGTCCACAATCACTGTCCCAGCCCAGAGCTTTTTAGCTCCCGCGGTAGCTTCCGTGATCGCGGCAGCGCGGGTCATGCCCGGCGTCTGTGGAGTATTTGAATCGAGATCCGAAGCGCGAACCACCCGAATCCCGTGTTCCTCCCAATTGGGCATGGGTCGATTTAGTTGGACTGGGGAGCGGGCTGAAGAATCGGGAATCCGAGCGCCTGCGACATCACACTCAGCCCGTTTGTAATGGTCATCGCCGAGGTTGGGACAAACTCTCCCACGGGAGCCGTCGCCACCACCTGCACATGCGTCGGGCTGAGCACCTTCACGCTCTTCACCTGGACGTCGCTAGTGCCAAACCCAACCGCGACCTGCCCGTTGACAAAGTTCGTATTTTGCGTGACGATGTCCACTGTGGTGTCTTCGCCTGGACTCAAAAACTGAGGCGCCGCGGTGATATTCGGAGTGCCGGCGGGATCGTAGGTGTAAGTGAACGGCGTTGGTTCCAAGAACAGAGAACTCTGCGGATCGGAGGTGTTCAATGCCGCGACCGTCGCCGTATAGGATCCAGGCGCTGGCGGAGGCAACACGACAAACTTGCCATCGCTGGTCACAGACTCCACAGGGGCAGGCAACCCGTCGAAGAAGATTCGAGTATCCGGCTGAAAGTTGTTCCCGGCGACTAAAACCACTCGATTGCCTTTATTGTCATACGCGGCGGTTAGCCCCGTAATGGAGGGCGGGGCATTGAGAACCACCGAAAATGCGCAGGGCAGCACGTAGATGTCTTTCGGGGTCGAGAAGAAAATGTGCTTCGGACCAGGGCCGGTGGTATTGCTCACTTCTACGTCGAAGCTAACATATTGCTGATAGTAAGGCTGCCAATTGTAGAGTTGGGCGGATGTCCCCAACATATTAACCTGAAGACCGGAAACGAGGGATCCGTCAGTATTCAGAAGGCCGGTCAGGCCGCTAGCGACCAGTGCGGTCGGCACTCCGACGAATAATTGCGGCGAAGTGTCCGGAACACCATCGGAACTATAACCGTAAACACGGACGGACGATATGGCGGGTTCGCTTTCCTGGTTTACCTTGAAGTTGATACCGCTCGTGATATTGCCCTGATTCACGAACACGAACTGCGCCTGATTGAAATCCTGCGTACCGGGGTAGAACTGAGTCACGAAATTCGTGCCACTGGAAATCGCTTTACCCTTCAGGTCGGCGGGTAGCGTGACATTGCCGGGATACGCCTCGCCCAACTGAGCCGCAGGCAGAGGATGGACATATAGGTAGTATTGCTGGGGTGGTAAACCATCGATCTCAAAAGTACCATCCGGATTCGTCAGAGCGCTTATCGGGGGATTGCTAGTGGAGATCGCCACCACCGACGCCAGACCAACGCCGTTTCCGTTGGGCAGAGTCACTCTCCCGCTGATGCTGCCCACAGTTGCCGCGTAACCGGAAGCCGGGTAAAGTAACGAAATCGCCGCCACATCGTCTGGAGCCAGCGGAGCCGCTTTTGTGCTGGCGCTAGTGATCGCCGTCGACATCACGCTTGATGTAAACGTATGCTGCAAGCCCATGGTGTGTCCGAACTCGTGGACCACGGTAGTGAAAAACAGCTCGCTGTAGCTCGGGCCCGGAAGTTGGGTCAGGTCCGACCGCAATAACATTCTAGACCGGTTTATGGGAATGAACTGCAAGCCATCCGGCCCAGTCTGAACGCCGCCAGTGGTTTCCGGTCCGCTCAACGCGAGTAGTCCAGGAGGCACGTCATCGGAGAAGTCTATATGGATCTCGGGAGCGTTTTCCTCGGCTCCGATGGTGTAGAGCCCGCCATAACCGAGGCGCAGATTCGAAGTCGAGACGTTATTCCAAATTGCGGCGGCCGATCGAATCTCGCTTACTACGGCTTGAAATGTGTCGCCAGAGGATAAAGTAGGTCCTTGATTCGAGATGAAAAAAGGAACCGTATTGTTCTGCAACGAGTTGAGATCGAATTTCTCAAGAATTGGTGTAAAAGTGCCTGTGCTGGTATCGTAATGAACGTAGTAATAGTAGGCGGAGCTGGTCGAAGCCAGGAAAGAAGCCAGCGAGAGAACCACGACCGCCCGGTAGACTCCGCGAGTGAATTTTCGGCGCACTAGTTGGTCGCTCCCTTAACGCCAAGATACTGGTTTACATTGGCCCGGAAGCCAGCCAGACTCATGCTGAAGTTGGTGTCGTTGATGGCTTGCCCGCCCGGACCCAGCAGATTCTCCGTGGATGCGCCGCGAGTGACCATAGCAACACCCGAAACCATGCTTACGCTGAACAGACCCTGCGATAAACCCATCACCTGCGTCAGACCGCCACGGCTAGTCCACAGGAATAATACGTAGTCTTGTCCGGGAGTGAAGGAGGGCGTGCCCGAATAGGTTTGCTGAGTGCCATTTAACAAGCCGCCGGGAACAGCCACGTCCATCTGTTGAACGGTGCCACCCTTCCACGTTTCGCTGATTTGTGCACTGTAGTGCGTGTAAATAACGGAACCCCGCAAGGCCGTATAGCTAGGCTGCAGCTTGGCGCGCACCACCAAGGTGGCTTGCTGCGTCAAATCGGCGAGGGAAAGCTGCTGGAGCGTAGTCCCGCAGAGGGGCATGAGAAAGGCTGCGACGACTCCAAAAAAAGCGTACTTTCGCATGTTTGAAAACCTTCGGTGCAATTCTGGAGCCAACTACTCGGTTTACTTCTGTGAGAACGCCTACGTTTACCGAATCAGATAGTTAAGCCTTCAACGTTGAAGTGCAAACTACAATTCACTGCAACTGCGTTGTATCTCATCGACACGAACATGAGACGGCTACTGCCACACTTTCGAAATTCCACATTACGATTCATTTCCAACAATCAACAAGGGAATCTTTAACTGGTGACGGACTGCATTAATTGTAGCCCCAAAGATGATGTCTTTCAACCCCTTATGACCGTGGGCACCCATTACTACTAGATCGGGCTGGATCTGGCGGGCGAAATGAACGATTTCGGAAGACGGATCGTCCGAATGGCGAACTTCCGATTCCACCCGGACACCTTGTCGCCGCAGCCGGTCGACGATGTCGCGCAAGTAGGCCGACCCAGCCTCCACCTCGGCCGTAGATGCCAAGGAGCCGTAAACCTGGCTGGTGACGCCTTCCTCCACGTGCAGCAGATATAAAGTCGCATTCCAAGGTCGCGCCAAGGCTGCGGCATGCACGATCGCTGGCCGATCCCGGTCCGAGTGATCGAGCGGGACTAAGATGCGCCGGTACTCCGGAATCGGAAGTTCCATCGCCACCTCGCTGGGGAGACTGATGGAAGGCCTGGCGAATCGCTGACGAAGCGCCGGAATCCAGGGAGCCACGGTGATCCACCCCATCAGCAGAGCCAAGCTGCCCAGAATGACGGTCAAGGTCAGAATCAGCAGCGGACGGTACGGACCCGCCTTCGCCACCCAGTCGCTAACGCTCTGCTGTACCAGCCAAATGTTCAGTGCAAGAATGACGACGGCAGTCGTCCACGAGACGGCCTGCACCCAAGCGGCATTCGCGAACCGGCCCATGCGTTCGCGGCTGCTGGTGAACTGAATCAGCGGGATGATTGCAAATGGCAACTGCAAGCTCAGGATCACCTGGCTCAAGATGATCAAGGAATAAGTAGCGCCGTCACCCGCGAAGTAGATGGTCAGGGCCGCCGGTATGACTGCCAGCATTCTGGTGAGCAATCGACGGAGCCAGGGACGCATCCGCAGATTGAGGAACCCTTCCATTACGATCTGGCCGGCCATTGTCCCAGTCAGAGTGGAAGATTGTCCCGAGCACAGTAGCGCGACACCAAAAACCACGCTGGCTAAGCTAGTTCCCAGTAAAGGTGAAAGTAAAGATTGAGCCTGCTGGATCTCCGTAACGATGATTCCCCGGCTGAAAAAGACGGAGGCTGCCAGAATCAAAATAGCGGCGTTAACGAGAAGTGCCAGGTTCAAGGCGATCGCCGAATCGAGAAAATTGAATCGGCACGCAGTGGCCTTCTCCTCCAGGCTCTTACCCAATCGCCTGGTTTGGACCAGCGCCGAGTGCAGGTACAGGTTATGCGGCATCACGGTAGCGCCCAGAATTCCGATCGCCACGTACAACCGCTTGTCGTCCAAGTGTGGGATCAGTCCTAAAAGGATGGGTACAGCTTTCAGTCCAGATAGCCAGATTTCGACAGCGAAGCAACCGCCAATCGTCAAAATCAAGGTAAGAACTATTCCTTCAATGAGCCGGATCCCGATTTTCGAAAGCCAGAGGATCAGCAGCGTGTCGGCTGCGGTAATAAGAACACCAGCCAGCAGCGGCACGTGAAAAAGCAGATTAAGAGCAATCGCTGCGCCCAGCACTTCGGCAAGATCGCAGGCGGCGATGGCGATTTCACACAGCACCCAAAGTAGATAGGAAATAGGCCGAGGGTAGGTTTCACGGCAGGCTTGCGCGAGATCGCGGTGGCTTACAATGCCGAGCCGCGCACTCAGCGTTTGCAGCAGAATGGCCATCAGATTGGACAAAACCAGGACCCAGATCAGGCTGTATCCGAAGCGCGCGCCGCCTTCTAAATCGGTAGCCCAATTGCCCGGATCCATATACCCGACGCTTACCAGGTACGCTGGACCGGCGAACGCGAACATCCGCTTCCACCAGGACATGTGAGTGATGGAGACGGACGCGTGTACTTCGGGCAGGGAAGCCGAGCCGGAGTCGAATTGTAAGCCTAGGTTTCCTTCCACCTGTTAACCATAGTTTATACCCTGTCACTTGGCGCTTCAAGCGAATTCTCCGCCGGTTGGTGGTTCCGTTGCACCTGTGGTGCTTTTCGGCCACCGCTTCACGCGCCGAGAACCTCCATAAGGCTATAGAACTAGGAACTTTATCGGTTGGGCAGCCATTTGCTGTACAAAACGCTACAGGCATCTATGGGACGTCTTTTTAGGGTTTGGGTGGTTCTCGCGATTGGGATTGGTTCGATGTGCGCTCAGGCGCCTCAAGGTCAGCCTGACTACGGTCAAGGGCAAAGTTCATACGATCCGGGCCAGCAATCTGTTCCGAATCCGGAGCAGAGCCGGCCTGATCAGGGCATTGCGCGGATCAGTTTGCTCAACGGCGAGGTGTCTGTTCGCCGGGGCGATTCGGGCGACGTGATAGCCGCCGCCATGAATGCTCCGCTGCTGGTCCAAGACCGCTTACTGACGTCCTCCGCGGCGCGGGCGGAAATTCAGTTCGATTCGGTAACCATGCTCAGAGTTGGCGCCAACTCCGAAGTGCGCATCGCAGATCTCCAGTATGGTCACGCTCAACTTCAACTCGCCATCGGAACCATCACATTAAGAATTCTCCGCAACTCACAGGAACAGATTGAAATAGATCTTCCAGCCGTTGGCTTTCGTCCTTCTCAACCAGGAGTCTATCGAATCAGCGTGCGCGAGGATGGCTCGGGTGACATAACCGTGCGCGACGGGGCCGGGCAGGTTCTGACACAAGGGGGAGCGCAAGATTTGAAAGCTGGCTATACGATGATGGTCCGCGGCGCTGCAGCGGACGCTGAATATCAAATCGTCACCGCTGTCGGCTTGGACGATTGGGATCGCTGGAACCAGCAGCGGGATGGCGCGTTCCTACAATCGCGCAGCGCTCAATATGTTAGCCCCGATGTTTATGGAACGGAGAATCTGGACCAGAATGGCCGTTGGGTCCAGGATCCGACTTATGGTAACGTTTGGGCACCGAATGTGGCCCCGGGTTGGGCTCCGTATCAGGCTGGCCAGTGGGTCTGGGAGGATTATTATGGCTGGACCTGGGTTAGCACCGATCCTTGGGGATGGGCGCCTTACCACTACGGGCGATGGTTCTATGGGCCGGTGGGTTGGGCCTGGTATCCGGGCCCGTTGTACGCACGTCATTATTGGGCTCCGGCTTTAGTCGGGTTCTTTGGATTTGGAGGGCTGCGGGTAGGGGTCGGCTTCGGATTCGCGAACGTCGGATGGGTAGCATTGGCTCCGTTCGAGGTCTTCCATTCTTGGTGGGGACACGGATACTCAAGGGGAGCAATCTTTAATAACGTTTCGATCACCAACGTTTACCGCAACGCGAGAGTGGCTAACGGGGTGACTGCGGTCGGGGCAGGGGCGTTCGGCCACCGGGCTGTCCCATTTCAACGGTTGAGCGGTGCTCAAGTGCAGAATGCGGGCATGGTAAGGGGCGCGCTGCCTGTCACTCCTAGCCGGTCGAGCCTGAGCTTTAGTAATCGCGCGGTCAATGGGGCGCGGTTCCCGCAGTCGGCGAACCGCAGTTTCTTCGGGCGAGGCTCGGCGGCAGGCACGCAGCGAACTTCCTTCGAGTCGGCGCCACGAGGCTTCGCTCAAAGTGCCGCTGGTGTGGCTGAGAGAACCAACAACGCAGGTGGCTGGTCGCGATTTAATGGACCTACGGCAGGCGCCCCCGCAGCTCGCGGTACCAATCCAGCGCCTCAGTCGTCTTATCGAGCGCCCTCGAACTCGGGCTGGGGGGGCGGCAGCCGGGCGGTCCGGATCAGTCCACCGATCGTGCGTAATTACAGCAGCGGACCCAGCCGGGGAGGCAGCACCGCCGCGTATAGAAGCGCCCCGGCGGCTCGTTCAAGCGGCAACGAAAGCACAAGTCGAAAAGGTGGCAGCGGGGTAGCCCACCCCAGTAGCGGCGGTCATGCCGGCGGCGGTGGACACCATCGGTAGACGGGTACGAACCAACGATTTTTTCTTCCCTCACGGCCCGGGTTGCCGTCCTGCTCCCGGGCCGTTTTTTTTATTCGTCGGGCGACAGCGTCAAACATGGGTACGTTCTTTCGACGACTACTAGATTTTACATAATATCCGTTATCGGCATCGAAAGGGATGAATCAAAAGCTCCGAAGATTCGCATCGACTCGTGCAATGCGACCGTTTCCCCCCGCATCTCAGCGCGCAGAACATCCAGATTGCTCTTATGCATCGTGCTCCACACCTCCTGTGCATTCGCGTGGAGCGACTCGATATTGACGTGCAGCACTTCCATGCGAGACGGGAGGGCGGCCAAACCGTTCATCGAAGTTGAAGTTGCTTTCCGCCATATCTTGAGATTAGCTTATTCGGAGCGGAACCCCGCCAAGTGTGCCACCGCTTGTCCCCAGACGCACCGCTTGGCGACAGTGCCTTGAGAATACCGCGTCGACAGCATGCGCACTCCCCCCAGCGGAGCGTCACGAATCGCCATAAGACCAGCAACAACAATAAGAAGCGCTATAAAATCAAAGTTTCGCTTGAGCATCAAATCACTCCTACGCTCTCTTCTACAATGCGTCCATCGAACAGCCGGATCCCACGGTCGGCATAGCGGGCATACCTGGGGTCGTGCGTCACGATACAAATGGTCGCCCCGCCCCGGTGCAGTTCCCTCAGCAGGTCCATCACCGCCTCGCCGTTCGTAGAATCCAAATTCCCAGTAGGCTCGTCCGCTAGCAGAATCGATGGATCGCCGGCCAAAGCGCGAGCCACGGCGACACGCTGCTGCTGACCACCCGAGAGCTGCGACGGGTAGTGCTTCACACGGTGGCCCATGCCGACGCGCTCCAAGGCGTCGTGCACCCGCTTCTTGCGCTCTGCGCCAGGCATCCCGCGATACGTCAGCGGCAGTTCCACGTTCTCATAAACCGTCAGATCGCCAATCAAGTTAAACGCTTGAAATACAAATCCAATCTCGCGATTGCGAATGCGCGCGCGCTCGGAAAGCTTCAAACTCTGTACCGGCTTGCCATTCAGGATGTAGGTGCCATCCGTCGGCGAATCGAGGAGCCCTAAAATCGCTAGCAGCGTCGATTTGCCGCATCCAGAAGGTCCAGCGATCGATACGTACTCGCCCTTCTTGATCTCAATGTGGATCCCGGCCAGAGCATGGGTTTCCACCTCGTCGGTCACAAACACCTTCGTCACGCCATCCAGATGAATCAATGCTTGTCCGTTTTCCATCCTGAATCCCTTTGTTTAAGTATTGTACACAACTACTTCAATCTAATTCTGTTATGCGCATCCCAAGCCGTCATATCGGAAAGGATCACTTGATCGCCGACTTTCAGTCCATCCACCACCTCGATCGTATTCACAGAGCTTCTCCCCAGGTTCACCGGGACGCGGATCGCTTCCTTGCTTTCCGGGTCCAGCTTGAACAAGGATATTTTCGCGCCGGCTTGTCCGATCACCGGCCTTCCGACGTAGACGACATCCGAAAGCTTCTCAATGGTGATCGTGCCGTCCACGCTCAAGTCTGGTACGGCGCCGTCTGGCAGCTCGCCTTCCAGGCTGACGTCCACCGTGATCGTACCGTTGATCGCTGCTGGATCCTTTCGGATTACATGACCCGCAATGATGCCGTTGCGTGTATCGATGGAAGCGACTTGGCCAAGAGTGACGTCCTTGGCCTGAGTTTCGGGAATCTGCAGTTCCGCCTTCAACTTCGAGGGCTGAGCCACTTTCGCGAGAATCGTGCCCGGAGCGACGCGCTGTCCCACTTCAAGTGGAGGAGCGGGCGCGCCGGCGCCCAATTGTTGTAGCACCCCGTCAACCCCGGCGCGAATCACGAGTTCCTGCACCTGCTTCTTCTTCAGATCCCAAGCGGCTTCCAGCTTTTCGATCTGCACCTTCTGTGCATCCAACTGCGCTTTAATCGACTCTCCGCTGATATCGAGTTGCTGTTTTGAGAGCGCGTAGCGATTCTTCAATTCGTCGGCTTTCGCGACCGAAAGCTTCGTCACCAAGTCGGGCGTCAAACCGGCCGCCAACAGTTCCTTGTCGCGATCGGCGGTCAGGCTGGCTTGTAGCAGGTCCGATCGAACCTGCTCCGTGGTCGCTTTTTGTTGCAGTTGGCTGGTCTCCAGCTGGACCTTGAGGTTCGCGTAGTTTGCTTCCGCCTGCTTCACCTGCCACTCGAAGTCGTTGGCGGCAAGCGCCATGTCTGGATTGCTGAGGGTCATCAGCACATCATTGGCGTGGACGCGGCTGCCTGGCAAGAAGTTGATCTTCTCAATGCGGCCGTCGAATTCCGCGGGAATCCAGATGTAGTCTTCGACAACCAGTTTGCCCAGGCCGCGCACTTCCCGAACCATCGGTCCGCGTTTGACGGTGTCGATCCACACCGTGCCCCGCTCAACCTCGGGGGCGGCCGGTTTCAGCTTGCCCAATCCATAAGTGATCAACGGAACCGCCAAAACGATTGCCGCGATCAAGGCCATCATCCGGATTTTCTTCCGGCGCGCTACCTCTTTTCCACGAGGAATGTCCATATGAGTTCTCCCACACCTTGGGCAAATCGTCTGCCACAGTCTAGTGTACTGAAAATAGGGGGAATATGGATCGTTTCAATCGGCCCACCTCGCACTCGGTGTTCGCTTGTGGGAATGTCTGTTTGAAAGACGGACGCGCTAAGCGATCAGCGCTGCCAACGGATGCGGGATTCCTCCAAAGGAATCGCCAGACCGTCGTAGCGCGGCAACATGCGCGGCGTATAATCCGAGGCTGGGCGGCTTGCCGGAACTGCGGCGGAGTAAACGGGGCAACCGTCCGCGTCCTCGCGGCTGATTTCCATCTCCTGCCGCACTGCTTCGCCGCCTTTGACGCCGTCGGCATAAAGCTGCACGCTCAGCCCTTGCGCTCTGAATTCATTCAGACAAACTTGAACTTGAAACACGTGCTGTCCGCCGCTGGTTTCCACTCGCACGTCGCCAAAACGCAGACCGGACCATTTCTGTTCCAGATCTTTACGCCACTCGACGATCTGCCTGCCGGGTGTTCCCTTATCGGCCACGCGCGCCTGATATGCGGCGGCCCCTGGCAGGTAGTGTTCCTCAGTGTATTCACGGACCGATCGATTCGCCGAGAAGCGCGGCGTCAATCGAGCCATGCTCTCTCTCATCCGGGCCACCCAAGCTGTTGGGATGCCTTGGTCGTTGCGGGCGTAAAACTCCGGGATGATCTCCTGTTCAAGGATGTCGTACATCTTGGCGGCTTCGACGGCGTCCCACGCCGGATCGTCGCCGTGCTCATTTCCATCGCCCAACGCCCAACCTACCTCGGGGACGTACGCTTCCACCCACCAACCGTCCAACTCGGAAAAATTGATGCCTCCATTTACCAGCACTTTCATCCCGCTGGTACCAGACGCTTCCCAGGGACGCCGGGGGGTGTTCAGCCACACGTCCGCTCCTTGAACTAAATGCTCCGTCAGCTGCATGTCGTAGTCACCCAGAAAGATCACGTGGGGACGGGCTTCAGGACGTCGGATGAAATGCGTCCATTGCTGAATCAGGGCCTGCCCACCCTGGTCCGCCGGATGCGCCTTGCCGGCCATAATCAGCTGTACCGGCCGCTGCGGGTTCGATAACAAGCGCAGTAGACGGTCAGGATCGTGCAGCAATAGGTTGGGCCGCTTGTAGGTCGCGAAGCGCCTGGCAAAACCGAGTGTCAATATATTCGGATCGAACAGATGCTTCGCTTGTTCAACCGCTTCCGGAGGCGATCCGGAACCGGCTAGTTGCCGCGACAGCCGTTCGCGAGCGTACGCGACTAAAGATTTGGAACCCTCCGTGCGAAAATGCCACAGCCGTTCATCGGAGACCTTTCGAATATTCTCTTCCAGAAATTCCGTGGTTCCCAGCCAGCGGTCTTTCCCGCCCGCCTCCGTCCATAATACGTCCGCTTCCATGGAATCCCAGGTCGGCATATGAACGCCGTTCGTCACATATCCAACTGGTACTTCATTCACCGGCCATTGTGGGAAGAGCGGCGCGAACAACTGCCGGCTGACCTCCCCGTGCAAACGGCTCACGCCGTTCACTGAGCCGCTTCCGCGAATGGCGAGGTACGCCATATTGAAACTTTCAGAGGAGTCGTGCGGATTCTGGCGCCCCAAGGCCAGCAGATCGTGAACCGGGATTTTCAGCTTCTCTTCGGCATAGTTCCCGAGATACTGTTCTATAAGCGACGGCGCGAAGCGATCGAACCCCGCGGCTACGGCGGTGTGGGTGGTGAACAAGTTCCCTGCCCTGGTGACCTCTAGCGCAGCTTCGAAAGACTGCCCCGTCTCCTCCATAAAATCGCGAGCCCGTTCCAATACCGCGAAGGCAGCGTGTCCTTCGTTCAGATGACAGATTTCCGGCCGGATTCCGAGTGCCGTCAGCAGCCGCCAACCCCCGATGCCAAGAACCAGTTCCTGCTTCAGCCGCAGCTCCGGGCCGCCCCCATAGAGTTCGCTGGTGATTCCTCGATGAGCGGGAAAGTTCGCAGCGTCATTACTGTCCAAAAGGTATAGCTTGACTCGACCGACTTGAACCTGCCACGCGCGGAGCCAGACCGAGTAGCCAGGCAAACCGATCTCCAGCCGCAACCACTCGCCGTTGGCTTGCCGCAAGGGCGTCACCGGAAGCTGTCCGGGATCGTTGTAAGGATAGAGCGCCTGTTGCGCGCCGTTGCCATCGATCACCTGACGAAAATAGCCTTGCTGATAGAGCAGCCCCACTCCCACCACTGGCACGCCCAGATCGCTGGCGGTCTTCAGTTGGTCGCCCGCCACATTCCCTAGGCCGCCGGAGTAAATCGGCAGGGCTTCGCTCAGCATAAATTCCATACTGAAATAGGCCACGCAGCTCAACGAAGATTGCGGATGATCGCGCTGAAACCACGCTGGAGCCGCCGCCTCCTTCTGCCTGGTTTGCACCAGGTTGTCGACGTTCTGGCGATAAGCGGGGTCGGCCAGACAGCGCTTCAATTGGTCGCGTGAAACCGTCTGTAGCACCACCCAAGGATTCCCCGTCAGTTCCCACAGCTCGGGATCCAGCCGCCGCCATAGCTCGTCCGAACGATGGCTCCAGGACCACCGTAAATCCAGGGCGAGCTCGGCCAGAGTATCGAAGCCCTCAATGTCCGTGGGTATGAGACTTTCGATTGTGTGGCCCGTGGTTTCAGGGATGCGTGTTCGTTCGCTCATGATTTTTCCAAGCGGAAGCTTGTTCTCCCAGAGCGAGATTAACAGATTCGCCCTCGATCTTCCGGTGAATATTCCGTTACTGACTCTGCAGGTTAAGGGCCTACCTGAATTACTCGCCAGGCCACGCGCTGAGGCCTGCATCCGCGACGAAGCTCGACGAAGGTTCGTCACCTGACCGCCGATGGACGCTACGGATGTCGTGTGCCCCGTACAGCGTCCGTACGCTAATCTAGGATGAGGTTCTGCGATGCCATCAAGTCTAGCCAAACGCAACGAACGGATTGAACTGCGCACGTCTCGCGAGCAAAAGCGCATCCTCGCCGCGCGGCAGTCATAGCGTCCGGGTTCTGGAACTGCTGGAGCATCCGCCGGAACCACCCCCGGCGTTGCGTGCGGCTGCCAAGCGGCGGCGTAAACGCTTGTGAGCAAGGAAGTGGACTGGCGTGAGCAGGCCTTGGCGCGCCAACATGATCGCGCCAACATGATCGCGCCAATTTCGATTGCGGGGTGTCTGCGTTAAACGATTATCTCCGACCCTATGCACGGCAGAATCATGAGAGCGGAGGAGCCAAGACGTTTGTCGCAGTTACACCGGAAACCCCCTCCCTCGTGATTGGCTATTACACAATAAGTCCCGGCGCGATAGCCTTTGGGAAGGCCCCCACCGTATTGACCGAAAAACTCGGCCGCTATGAGGTTCCCGTGTTCCGTTTAGGCCGCCTGGCAGTGTCGCGATCGTTACACGGGCGCGGACTCGGAGCCGATTTATTGATGGCGGCTGGCGAGCGCGCGCTGGCGCAGCTCAAGAAGTTGGAGGCGTCGCGCTCGCAATCGATGCTAAGGACGAGGCCGCCGCCGGTTGGTATGAACGTTTTGGCGCCCTCAGGTTGCTCGATGACAATCTGAAGCTTGTCCTTCCTTTGGACACGATCCGCCGCGCGATCAAGATCTGAGCCTCAAACAAACGCGGTATACCTTTATTGAAATGCGTTCATTTTGGATTCTCGCCCTGCTGGCGGCTGCCTTAACATTCGTCGGCTGCGATCGACAGCCGGTCTTTGATGTAGTTTTGAGAAACGGCAGCCTCTGTGACGGGTCCGGTGCGCCTTGCACTCCCGGAGGCGTGGCCATCAATGGCGACACGATCGCCAAGACGGGCGACGTTTCAGCGGACAAAGGGCGCATCGATATCGACGTGCATGGCCAGGTAATCGCGCCTGGCTTCATCAACATGATGTCGGGAGAAACCGGCCTTTTTGCCGACGGCCGCGGTCTGAGCGATTTGCGGCAAGGCGTCACCCTCGAGATTTTTGGCGAAGGCGAATCCCTGGGGCCAGTCAACGAAGCGATGCGCACCGAACAGCAGCGCCAACAGTCGGATATCAAGTACGCCATCACCTGGAACACCCTGGCTGAAGGACTGAACGCACTGCAACAGCACGGTATTTCGCCCAATGTCGCGTCCTTTCTTGGAGCCGCCACGCCGAGAGTGTATGTGTTAGGCCGCGCGAATCGCGCTCCCTCACCGGCGGAACTCGACAAGATGCGCGCGCTGACCGCCCAAGCCATGGAAGACGGAGCGCTCGGCGTGGCTTCGGCGCTGATCTATGCGCCCGGCAACTATGCGCGAACAGACGAACTGATCGCGCTCGCCGAGGTCGCCTCCAAGTACAAAGGCATCTACATCTCGCACATCAGGAACGAGGGCGATCACGAGATGGAAGCGATCGACGAGTTGATCGCTATCGCCCAGAAAGCGCGAATACCGGCAGAGATCTACCATCTGAAAGTCTCCGGCGCACGGAACTGGAACAACCTCCCGGCCATTCTAGGCAAGATCGAGGGCGCGCGCGCCGCGGGTCTCACCATCACCGCCGACATGTACACATATCCGGCGGGTGCCACCGGTCTTGACGCCGCCATGCCGCCGTGGGTGCAAGAAGGCGGCCTGGAAGCGTGGCGCAAGCGTCTGCAAGACCCCGCGATCCGCCAGCGCGTCAAGCGCGAAATGGCTTCGAGCGATAAGTACGACAACTTGTTAGAGGCAACAGGATCGCCCGACAAGGTTCTGCTGGCGGGATTCAAGAACGACAAGCTGAAGCCGTTAACCGGCAAGACTCTTGGCGAGGTTGCTCACATGCGCCACGCTTCACCCGAAGACACGGCGATGGACTTGGTGATTGAAGACGATTCCCGCGTGGAGACGATCTACTTCCTGATGAGCGAGGACAACATTCGCAAGCAGATCGTCCTGCCTTGGGTCAGCTTTGGCGCGGATGCCGATCCCGAAGGCGTAGATGGGGTTTTTCTGAAATTCAGCACCCATCCTCGCGCATTCGGTAACTTCGCGCGTGTTTATGCCCGCTACGTCCGCGACGAGAAACTGTTGAAGGTTGCCGAAGCAGTGCGCAAAATGACTTCCCTGCCCGCCTCCAATCTAGGCATCGACAAGCGAGGCCTGTTGAAGGCCGGCTACTTCGCCGATATCGCCGTTTTCGATCCTGCCACGATCCAGGACCACGCCACTTTCGAGCATCCCAGACAACTGGCGACCGGCGTTTCCGAGGTCTTCGTCAACGGAACTGAAGTGATCCACAATGGCGAGCACACCGGAGCGAAACCAGGCCGGTTCGTTAAGCGAAACCGAAAACCGGCCTAGGTTTTCACTGGTACCGGCGTAGGTGTGAATTCCCGCCGAAGTCGGGTATACTGACGAGACAGCCCAATCGCCAGCTGGAGTTTCCGCGGATTATCCGTTCGACGGAATTATCTGGCTGTCCTAGTTTTATCGAGGTACTGGAAAACTCATGCTCTCATTTTTCTTGAACGCTGATCGCCTTCAGCCCGCCCATAGAAACTTATCCCGATTCACTCTCACGGGCAAAGCGAGGCATCTTGCGGCTCTCATGCTGCTTGGCTTAACTGCGCACGCTTTCACTTGGCCCCATACCTTTACTCACGGCGCCAAGGAATCGAGCGTACGATTCGAACGAACCGGCTCACAGGATTGGAAGCTTGAGGGCTCCGGTTACGTCGCCGCAGTGAGTTCAGATGGAGTTTCAATTCCATTACCGAAAACGACCTTACACCTGTCGATCGGCGCGACGGGGAATAGTTCCGGCATTGAGCTACAACCTAGCGAAGAGTTCGGTCAGTACCAGCAATTATTCTTCTCCGGCGTTTGGCCGGGTGTGGACGCGGTTTATCACGGCGACGGCGGCAATCTGGAATTCGACTATCTATTGAAGCCTGGAACCAATCCGAAGGCGATCCACGTGGTCTGGACTGGCCAAGATAACCTTCGCCTGCAACCTTCGGGCAACCTGTTGTTGCACGCGGGACGCGCAGAAGTTTCGGTCCTGCGTCCAAAAGCCTGGCAAGAGAGAAACGGCCAGCGCACCAATGTCGACGTTTCTTACAAGTTAGACGGAACGGCTGTTGGGTTTGAACTCGGCTCCTACGACCATAGTCTGGCGGTACGGATCGACCCGGTGATCCTGGTGAAACTTCCGGTCGAAACCAAACAAGTGGTTGAGGACGGGCGTGCGGCGCATGCGGTTGCCGCCGGCGCCGATGGCAGCCTATATCTGGCCGGCAGCGATCATGCCTGGGTGTCTAGGAGCAATCCAACCTCCGGCGAAGAGTTGTTCCACACCAATTTAGGCTCCGGCGCGCGCGATTTAGTCGAAGCCATGGCCGTGACATCGCAAGGCAACGCCCACGTGGCGGGAACTGTTTTTGTCAACAACATCGCCCAGGGATTTGTCGCGGAACTCGATGCTGCCGGCGATCGAATTTCTTACGCAGCCCTGCCATCGCCCGTTAAGGCGTTAGCTCTGGGAACGTCCGGTGAAGTCTATCTGGCCGGCGACACGTTTGTGACTCGTCAGGGTGGTTGGAAAGTCGTTCCCCCCGGACCCGTGAACGCGCTGGCAGTAGACGCGTCTGGGCATGTATACGCCGCTGGGCGAATCAGCGGAGCCGCTTATGTGGCCCGGTTGACTGAACAGGGCACACGCTGGGACTGGGTTCTGCCGTTAGGTGGCTCTGGTTCTCTGAATGAGGCGCGCGCTCTGGCCGCCAGCCGGGATGGATCTATCTATATTGCCGGGCTGACGAATTCGCCCAATTTTCCCGTAAAGTCGGCCTTTGAGGATCGCCTGACCGGTGTGCAGGATGCATTTCTCGCCCGGGTCAACCCGGACGGTTCCGGGACTGTGTGGGCCACCTATTTTGGCGGCCACGGAAGTACCGCCGCAGCCGCGCTGTCACTCGATCCGGCGGGTCAGCCCCTGCTGGCCGGCGTTACCGATGCTCGCGATCTGCCTATGGCGGAAGCAGGCACAGGGCATGAGGATGGCTTTTTCGCGCGCTTCGATCCCGCCGGCAAATTGATCGAGAGCGCCTACTTGCAATCCCCCGTCTCCGGACGGCTACTCGCTGTGGCGTCTGACCTTCGCGGTCAGGTGTATGTCGCGGGTTCGTCAACCCAGGCAGCTGAAGAAGTAGTGGCGGCGCAAGTGACGCTAAACGGGATCGGCGTTTTGGCATCGACGGGCGCTGCGCCTGTTCGTGAATCCGCCGATGTCGCGGGCGTAACTGCCAGATTAGGATCCCCCACCACCACGACCGTCATGGCAGCGGCCAATCCTTCAACATTTGGAGCGCCCACCACTTTAACGGCCACCGTGAGCCCTTCCACTGCGACCGGCGACGTGACGTTCTATGACGGTGCGACGTTTCTAGGTGTGAGCACTCTTTCCAGCGGAACGGCTACACTGAGCACCATCGCGTTACCTTCGACGATCAGTTCTCTAAAAGCCACTTATATCGGCAATGTCTCATTCGCCCCCAGCACGTCTACGCCAGTTACCCAGACTGTCAACGCAG
>Ga0302319_10008420_pt1 | contig 20050 bp, 17 predicted proteins | sample Bog_T0_2_FD_203319 | JGI IMG/M metagenome (GOLD analysis project Ga0302319, IMG submission 203319) | Peat permafrost microbial communities from Stordalen Mire near Abisko, Sweden - Bog_T0_2 | ecosystem: Environmental > Terrestrial > Soil > Wetlands > Peat | place: Sweden: Abisko, Stordalen Mire... | reverse complement strand
CCACAAACTGCGCCAAACTCTCTTCGGTAAACCTCGAAGTTGTCATACAAACAACTTCGAGCATGAGCGAGGACAGGAAAAGTACCTTCAGTGGTTCAATCGACTTTCAAATGCGTTTGCCCTGAAGGGTGGGGCACCCAGATCTTGACTGTGCGCTGGCTTTCGTATAATGAGCACCATGAGCGATCAACCGTTGGTAGGTGTGGTGATGGGCAGCAAGAGCGACTATGAGGTGCTTTTGGCTGCGATTGAGATTCTGCGTGCCCTTGAGATTCCCTGCGAGGCGCGGGTGTTGAGCGCGCATCGCACGCCCGATCAACTGTTTGAATATGTTGAAGCGGCGCGGACGCGTGGGATCAAGGTGCTGATTGCCGGGGCTGGCGGCGCGGCCCATCTGGCCGGAGTGATGGCGGCCAAGACGCTGCTTCCCGTTTTGGCTGTGCCGATCGCTGCTACTCCGCTCAATGGTCTGGATTCGCTGCTCTCGATGGTGCAGATGCCCAAGGGGATTCCGGTCGCCACACTGGCGATCGGGAAGCCCGGAGCAGCCAATGCGGCGCTGTTTGCGGCGGCGATTCTGGCTTTGAATGACGCGGCGCTCTACGAACGGCTGGCTGCGTGGCGTACTGCGCGGGCGCAAGAAGTGCTCGACGCGAAACTACCGGAGTGAGTGCGGCCCTTAGAAATGTAGATTTCGCACCCTAATGACTGATTCGAGGACGTCCGGCTATCATGGTTTCTTTGGCCGTCCTGAGACAGTCTTCGAGGCGGTCCACGGTACGCCTTGTGACGTCAGAAAGCCTGTGACAAATTTTGCGGGTATTACGTATCCAAGGCTTCCATGCGATTGCACAGCCACGCCAATCACAGATTGATCAGATAACCTAAAGACAGGTCCACCGCTATTGCCCGGGTTAATTCTTAGGTCCACCTCGTAAACCTCCGCAGGTGAAGAAAACCCGGCCGCTTCAGCACGCAGAAGAACTGTTTCATTCCACCCGGACGCTAAGGTCCCGGATGTAGTGACCTGATTGCGTTCGCTAAAAGGATACCCGCATGCGAAGATGTCTTCGGAATCTCGCGGCCTCGTCAGGGAGAATTTAACAAACTTAGCCGATGCGTGAGGTAAGTCATCCTTCGATCCTGGTCCGAGAACTGTGATTGATTTAGATTTAGGCAAATTGGTAAAAGGGTTAGAGTTCGGTCTGATAAGCGCGAGATCGTGAGCAGGATCAGTTGCTATGACTTCGACAGGGAATCCCTCAGTCACACCCGAAATGTACACTCTAATTCTATTGGATTGTGGGACTTGAGTTTCGTCAGTGTTAGGCAAGGAGATGCCAATTGAAGTGTGTGCTGCAATACCCGCAGCCCTTAACTCTTCTATAATCTGTTTAGCTCCTGGAAATTCGGTGCCGTCCCTCCCCCGGTAACCGTCTACCACGTGGAGTGCAGTGACTACGTCTCCATTTGAATTGACGAAAAATCCAGTTCCTATGATGCAGCTGAAACTACGATGAAAGCACGGTTCATATTTTGCCGGCACCTGTGCGTTCGGGCTTGTTGGAGTCGAGGACAGCGTGACGTAGACCTGAACGACGGATGGCCTAACAATCTCTATCACGTCAGCTAGCTTTGTACCTGTCTTGGCTTGTGTCGCGTAAGCATTTCCTAACACTGCTGCAGCGGACACAAAGGATAGCGCCAAAGTCGCATAATTCCTCACAGATCCTCCGATCCAGGGCATCGCTGACCAAGTTTGGGCCGGATTGGTCCTGAACGAGTCTACAACAAATCTGCTGAAAACGAGGCGCTGTCTTGGGGCGGGTTCCAAAATCCGACAATGTTGCGTTGGTGAAACTCCCGTCCTTGTGCTGAACGGGAGCTATCCTTCGTTCTTCTCCCAGCGCTTGGGGCGGCGGTTTTGCTGCAGGACTCTCTTGCGCAGGCGGAGTGACTTGGGAGTCACCTCCACGACCTCATCTTCGGCAATAAACTCGATGGCTTGCTCGAGATTCAGGGCGCGATAGGGTACAAGGCGGATGGCCTCGTCGGCGCTCGATGCGCGCATGTTGGTCATGTGCTTTTCACGCACGACGTTCACGTCGAGATCATTGTCGCGCGAGTGCTCTCCAACGATCATCCCTTCGTAAACCTCGACGCCAGCGCCCACAAACAACATGCCGCGCTCCTGCAGGCCGTTCAATGAATAGGTCGTGGTCAAGCCCTGTCGGTCAGAGATCAGCGCGCCCGTGGGCCGCTGCGGAATCTCGCCCTGATAAGGGATATAGCCGTCGAAGAGCGCGTTCATTACGATGGTGCCGCGGGTCTCGGTGAGCATCTCGCTACGCAGGCCGATCAGGCCGCGGCTGGGTACGCGAAACTCCATCCTTACCCGGCCGGAGCCGTGATTGTGCATCTTCGTCATCTCGCCCTTGCGGGGCCCAAGCTTTTCGATCACCGTGCCGGTGTATGCCTCGGGAACATCGATCGTGAGGTGCTCGACCGGCTCCATGCGCACGCCGTCGACTGTCTTGGTTACGATCTCCGGGCGCCCGGCGGAAAGCTCGAAGCCTTCGCGGCGCATCATTTCGATCAAAATCGCAAGTTGCAATTCGCCGCGACCCAGCACCTTGAAGGTATCCGGCGAGCCAGTATCTTCGACGCGAATCGAAACGTTGGTCAGCAGCTCTTTTTCGAGGCGTTCGCGCAGGTTGCGGCTGGTGACGTACTGGCCTTCGCGGCCGGCGAACGGCGAGTTGTTCACGCTGAACTGAATCGCAATGGTTGGCTCATCAATGACGATCAGCGGAAGCGGCGCCGGGTCAACTGCGCTGGTGATGGTCTCGCCGATGGTGATGCCCTCGACGCCGGCCACGGCCACAATGTCGCCCATTGTGGTCTCCGTGGTCTCGATTCGCTTGAGGCCGCTAAAGGTGAATAACTTTGTAATACGCGTCTTCATCAGCGAGCCGTCGCGCTTGGAGATGGTCACATCGTCACCGGCGTGCAGCGTGCCCTGGAAGACGCGGCAGATAGCAATGCGGCCGAAGTAATCGGAATAATCGAGATTGGTGACCAGGATCTGTAATGTGCCTTCCGCGTCGCCTGTGGCCGGTGGAATCTCGGAGACGATTGCCTCGAAGAGCGGCTGCAGATCCACGCCCGGTATCGCCGGATCGAGGGTTGCCGTGCCCGCCTTGGCAACCGCGTAGAGCACTGGAAAGTCAAGTTGCGATTCCTCGGCATCGAGGTCGATGAAGAGATCGTAGATTTCGTTTAATACTTCCTGAGGCCGAGCGTCGGGGCGGTCAATCTTGTTGATCACCACGATGGGAATCAGCTTCGCTTCGAGAGCCTTGGCCAGCACATAGCGGGTCTGCGGCAGCGGACCTTCGGCCGCGTCCACGAGCAGCATTACGCCGTCCACCATCTTGAGAGCGCGCTCGACCTCGCCGCCAAAGTCGGCGTGGCCTGGCGTATCCACAATGTTGATCTTGCCGCCTTCAAAGACGATGGCGGTGTTTTTGGCAAGAATGGTGATGCCACGCTCCCGCTCCAGTTCATTGGAGTCCATCACTCGTTCGGCCACCTGCTCGTTGGCGCGGAATGTTCCGGACTGGCGCAGCATCGCGTCCACAAGGGTTGTCTTGCCGTGGTCAACATGGGCAATGATGGCGATATTGCGTATCGTCTGGGTCACAGGTGCGGTTTTCCTTCTCTCGGGTTCGGCCGATCAGGCCATTCGGTTGGGGGATAGAATTAGACACATCGCCGCACACTGCGGCACCTTTCATTGTACCAGCCGGGGAGAAATGCAGGCTTTTGAGCTTTTGATCCCGTGTCTATAGCTTTCGATCTATGAAGTTAGACCTTCGCTCAAAGTCCCGTCAGTTACGGCAGTCGCTTTGTTTGCGCGACGGTCATGCAGGGCTTCGACCTATGAATTTAGGCTGATAAATGCAAGCGGCTCCGGTGATGCCGGAGCCGCTTGTGCAATGCTCAGGGCTGGTCTTGGAGGAAGGCTATGGTTTGGCTTTCTTATCCGCCGTATTGGGCTTGGCGGCGGAGGCGACGGCAGGCTTCGGCTTCCAGAACTTGGCATCGGCTTTGATGTACTCGTCGCTCACATAGCTTTGGGCGGGGTTGACCGAATACAGCTCGAATCGGTCGGTATCGATGGCCGCGGCGCGGAGTTCGCGCATCTTCGCCTTGTCCTCATCCGTCATTGCGGCAATGAATTTTGGATCCTCGGCGTAGCTCTGGTCAATATCTGCCATGGAATTGTCGCCGGTGAGGAAGACGTAGGAGCCAAGCTGATCGCCGTACTCTATGCGGTATGCGCCCCAATGATCGGTGCTGCCGGACTTATCGGCGATGGCCATCCACATCTTCACCAGTTCCTCGAATTCCTTGCCGTGGCCGGGACGAACGTGGAGGATGCGGGCTTCAAGGTACCGGATACTTCCGCTGGGGGTTCTGGAGTGATAGCTCAGGTCAGGCATGTAGCTGAAGATCAATTGCCTGGTCTCTTCCAGCAACTCGCCGTCGGCGACATTGAGCTTTTCAAACTCTGCCCCGGTGGCCGGTTCGTCAAAGACTTTGTTGGCCTTTTGCAGTTCGTCGAAAGAGTCGAAACGAGCCAGATAGATGGCCCGCGCCTTGCCGGACATGGAGTTGAAGGCAGTGTAGTGGATGGGGAATTTGGCCTTGGCCATCGCCTGGACGAAGGCGCCTTCCGTCTTGTCGTGGGCCAGGCCGCCCTTGCCGGGCTTGGTGTACTCCACGGTGACTTGCAAATACTTGGGCGGGGCGGCTGCTGGCGCCGCCGATTGATCTTGCGCGACGGCCGTAGCACTACACGCAGCCGCGAGGGACAGTCCCAACAAAAAGGGGCTGAGCTTATTCATGGGTAAAACCTCCTGGATTTGCTCAGAGACCGAACGCGAAGGGGAGGGGGAAGCCGGGAAGCGCGCACGCTCAAAGTTAGCGCGATTATCCTTTTCGAAGCCTGCGAATGTAAAGAGCTTCCTCGCTTATTCAGGTACATTTACGCTGCAACGGGGCTCAACTTGACTTGGCGCAAGTTTGTCCTCCTGAGCCGCAGGACGGATCAGACCATTCGTTCGGACGGAATCAGGGCCGGCATCCTCATCCATGATGTGGATGGTCTGCCTTTCAAAGTGCTGCCCTCTTCCGATGCGCTCGGGCACTGAAGAGCAAGGGTCCACATTTGGTTCGTCTATTCCCATCGGGAATTGCTGTCGGCGCTCCGGGTATGCGAGATTGATTGTGCGGGGTTATTGTTTCGGGAGAATTCGATTTAAGATCCTCGCAGACAGGAAGGCCGCCTTGAGCCGTAAATCCCAAAATCCGAACTTTGATCAGACTCTGGAGACCCTGCGCGCGCATTCCTTCGATGTAACGCCATCAGCCGTGGTCCCAGGCGGCGTGCTGGTGAGCAAGCACGGTGCTGGTGCGGTGCTGGTGGCTTCTTCGGACAACGAGGCGTCGGCGGCCTTTGCGGTGCGCCCCGGAGCGATGATTGGGAGTCAGGTGGCCCGGCTGTTAGACCGAGGCTACCAGAAGTTCATTAAAACACCCCAATTTGAGCTTCCAGCGACGGCCAGTCAATTGCAAGGCATTCATCTGTTCACGGAAGAGTTGAAGCAGGTAACCGGCGCCATCAATCTGTACAACGAGTCGCTCGGTACCACCAGCGATTTGTATCAGTATGACCGCTTGAAGGGCCGTGAAGCTGCACAGCGTGCCCCTCTACGCCCGTGGGAAACGGCCGGCGGAGGGTGATTTTCTGGGAATAGGCGCGGTGGGAGAGATGGAACCGGCAGAAGAGGCGAAAGAGCTTACGGCCGGGCGACAGAATCTTAGGGCCGCTCCCCGCTTTAATTTAGACGTTGATGCTCATCTCCTATTGGTCGCTCATGGCGCAACTCTCCCCTGCCGCATCGTCGATCTCAGCCTGAGCGGTTGCCGCCTGCGCACCGGGGAGCGGTTTCCTGCCAGAGGGATGGTTCGCGTCGAGGTCGCCTTCAAGGTGCGAGGGCTTGCCTTCCGCTTCTGCGGCACAACCCAATGGACCGACGGCCGAAATCTTGTCGGCATTCGCTTTGTGGATGTGCCGGCGCGCCGCAAAGAGGAGTTTCTCGAGGCAATCTCAGAGGTGGAGGCAGAGGATGCCGCCAAGCGGGCTGCCGAGAAGGAGGAGGCGGCGCAGCTCGCCGCAAATCAGGCGGAAGCCTTGCAGGCCGATGCAGCCCCCATCTGGGAGCAGGGCGAACGACCGGCGGAAGCGCTATCCGCGCCTTCCGTCCCGGTGCATGCAGTCGTTGAGCAGGCACTCCCTGGGCCGCGGACCTCGTCCATTCTGCCTTGGGCTGTGAATCCGCAACGGGTCTCAACGGCAGAAACAACCGTGGGGAGCTTGAAGGGCCGATTGGCTGTTCCTGGCGCGGAAGAGTCCGATCCGATCAGGCCAATCAGACAGAGTCCGACAGAGCAAGAGTCAGGTGGCACGCCGAAACAGAGCGAACCGCAAAGAGCGGAACCGCGGCTCGGCGGCCCATCGCTGGTAAGGCCCTCGAGGCGCGAACGCCGTGAGCAGTTGCGGGAAGGGGTCGACACCTCGGCGGTGATCCATCTCATCAACGTTGCATCCAGGCTGACCGGCCGAATTCTCGATCTGAGCCTGGGTGGCTGCCGCATTCGGACCGACGAACGCTTTCCGGTGGGCATCTACACGCGGGTTGAGACCGAGTTTCGTCTTGAGGGGCTGTCTTTTCGACTCGGAGGCGTCATTCAGGCCATTCACGACCGGCACAATGTCGGCATCCGCTTCCTGGATATGAGCAGCCGCAAGCGAGAGCAGGTCGAGCAGCTCATCGAAGAGATCGAGTTGCTGAGAGGCGAAGGGAATAGGGAATAGCCACCCCCGCGAGCAAAGACCGCTCGCCGGGGACCCCGGCAGGAGACGGAGCGAGCGGGCCTTATCACCGTCGCGCGCGTTCCCTTTGCAACTCACGATAAAGCTCGCTCTTGGACTGGCCCAGTTCCCGCGCCAGGCGCTTGAGGGCTTCCTTTTCGTCCATCCTGGCTTCGGGACCGGCCTCGGCCTGGAGGCGGGCGACACGTTCGGCGATCCTTAGTGGAGCGCCGCTGACGGCCAATTCTTGAGCAAGCGGGCGTGCCTCCACCAGCAGGGTGATTTCGCCGCGAATGCGATCGCGTCCAGCCAGTTCCCGGCGCGCGACGGCCACCGTGCCGCGCAGAAACTCCTCATGAATCTTGGTCAGCTCGCGGGCTAGTACTACGCGTACGGTGGGACCAAAGACAGATTCCAGGTCGGTCAGGGTCTCCAGAATCCGGTGCGGCGCTTCGTAGAAGACCAAGGTGCGCGTTTTCCCGGATTGTTGAACTTCCGCGGCCAGAGCATCGAGCCTAGTTCGCCGTGCGCCGGCTTTTTCCGGCAAGAAGCCGATGAAGTGAAACTCTCCTGACGGCAGCCCGGAGGCCACCAGCGCACAGAGTGCCGCATTGGCTCCGGGGATGGGAATCACCGGCAGACCGGCGGCGATGGCCTCGGCCGTGAGCCAGCCTCCGGGATCGCTGATGCCGGGCATTCCAGCATCGGAGACGACGGCGATGCGGCCGCCGGCTTTGAGCGCCTCGATGAGCTCGGCCGCTCGCTGGTGCTCGTTGTGCTGGTGGCAGCTTACCGTGGGAGTTTTGATTTCAAAGTGGTTGAGCAGCTTTTGCGTCTGCCGGGTATCTTCGCAGGCGATTCGGTCCACGCGGCGCAGTACATCGAGGGCGCGCAGGGTAATGTCTCCCAGGTTGCCGATGGGAGTGGCCACCAGGTAGAGGCCGGGCGCGAGCGGAGCTTCGGGATCGGCGGCCATGGGCACTGTCAGTCTCTTGCTTCCTATTGGGCTTCTTCGCGGGCGTCCTCGCGTTCGAGGCGGCGCTGCTCGGCCAGTAGCGACATCGAGCTCATCAGGTTCTGGACGCTTACGATGCCCACGACGCGCCCGCTCTCGGTGACGGGTATCAGCGAGAGCCCGCGTCCGGTCTGGATGCGGCGAATCGTGGTTCCCAGGGTATCCTCGGGCCGCGCCACCTGGAAGGCCTTGGACATGACCGCTTGCACGTAGCCGTTGCCGTCGTTGCGCAAGGCATCAACAATGCGCTGCCGCGAGATGATGCCCACCAGTTGCGGGCCGCGCACCACGGGAAAATCCTCCTGCAGCGAGTGGACGCAGCGGACCAGCGCGTCGGCCAGCGTGTCGGAGGGTGAGAGGGTGGCGAAGTCGGTGAGCATCACCTCGCGCATGTGCACCGTGTCCACCACCGACTGGAAGAAGACGCCCTGGTCCTCGATCTGCGCGCCGATCATGATGAAAAAGCCGGCGAGGAAAAGCCAGAAACTGTGCAGCGGCCAACTGCCGAGCATAGCGGCCAGCGCCAGCACTTGGCCGAGGCCTGCGGCCACGCGGCCGGAGGGAGAAAATCCATGGTCGCGGGCAAAGCTGCCCCGAAGCAGCCGGCCAAGATCCAGCGGATAAGCCGGGAGCAGGTGCAAGAGGCCCAGGCCGGCCTGCATCCAGACCATGCTGCGCACCAGCCATGCGGCCGAGATCCACGGCTGACTCAGTAGCCGGATCTCTCCGCTGGCGCCCAGAAACGCCGCGGCCAGCACGAGCGCCGTGGCCATGTTCGCCAAGGGACCGGCCAGCGCCATGGCGAATTGCCCGCCGCCCTGGTTGCACTTCTCCTGGCTCTCCGGGTCGGCATAGGCAAAGAGTCCGCCGATGGGCAAGAGGAGAATGGCGCGTAGCCGCAATCCCAGCCATGCTGCCACGAGCAGCCGCGCCGTCTCCCGCACCACCACGGCGGAAACCAGCACCATGAAAAGTCCCAGCCCGCGCAAAACACCGTCTGGTGCGCTGATGACCAGGCAAACGATCGCCAGCAGCGGAAAGAAGGCGTGGATGCGCATCTCGACGCCCATCCATCGGCCCAGCGGGATTGACCAGCCACGCATACAAAATAATTGTAGAGGGTCAGGCCCCAACGCGCTTCCGGTATGCTGGTCTGCGATGCGCATTATTGCAGGATCGCTCCGTTCCCGTACGCTGGAAGCTCCGCCGGGGCTTGCCACCCGGCCCACGAGCGACCGGCTGCGCGAGACCCTCTTCAACGTGCTTGCGCCTCGCATTCAGGGCTCGGCCTTTCTGGATCTCTATGCCGGTTCGGGAGCGGTGGGCATTGAAGCGCTTAGCCGCGGCGTGGCGCGGGTGGAGTTCGTCGAGCGGGCTCCGGCGGCGCTGAGGGTTCTGCGCGGCAACCTGGAGAAGCTGGGACTGACGGCAGGATTCCGCATCCACGCGGCTCCAGTGGGAGCGACTCTGCGCCGCGTTGGCGCTCCCGAGCGAAGACCAGAACCCTACGAAGTAGTTTTTCTCGATCCGCCCTACGATGCGGCGCAAGAGTACGCGGCCACGCTGGGGCTGCTTGGCGGCTCCGCTTCCGGGCTGCTTGGGGTTGATGCGCTGGTCATCGCCGAGCACCGGCGCAAGGAGCGGCTTGAAGACCGTTACGGCTCGCTGGCCCGGACGCGCCTGCTGGAACAGGGCGATGCGGCGCTGAGCTTTTATGCAGCCATTGTCTAAAAGCACTCAGAATCCTCACAGGCCAAAGCCTGTTTATGGATCAGAAGCGTGAGCAAATCGCAAAAAGAGCAGACTTTTCTGGCAAAAACGGGCCATTTTGGGCTAAAAAATGGGCAAAATCAGGGGTTTGCAGTTACCGATCAGTCAATGTGTAATAATTACAAGTTATTTATCTAGTGCAAGTTGCAGGCGTCCGAAGGGTCGAAAAGTGATTTCCATAGGGGGGTGGGGGGTAGCTCGGGTACAGACCGGGCAAATGCCTGACAGACCGCGCCGGGTTATGCGGGAGCACTCCCGCTGCAGTTCGACTTCTCTCTGCGCTTGAACTCCTTGCCTGCTCGATCATGACTAGATTGTGCGCCGATGGATGGTAATTCTCTGCAAGCCGGAGCATGTTGCACCATGGCGCGCCCGACGCCAGTTCTCCGCCTGCATCATGTTCGACTATCTCGCTTCGCTAGCGTCAGGTAGCGGATGACGCGCCTCGTGGCCAGACCTATCAGCCACACCGTGGCGGCGAGAAAAACCGTGTTGCTGATGCGCATACCCAGCAGTCCGCCGACAAGCGGCTTCGCAGTAAACGCCCGAATGCCGTAAACCAGCGCCCCGCCGGCTGCCAGGCTCAGGGTATGCAGCGCGCTCCATCCGGTTTTTCGCGAAACGAGCGTGACCAGTAGGAGAAAGACCGCGTCGATCGCCAGCAACACACCCACCGCAGCCCAGCCCCACTTCGGCGGCGTATTCATAACGCCCATGCCCAGCACGAACGCCACCGCTCCTGTAATCCATGGGCTCGGCATCCTGCCGCCGGCCATGCTCGATCTTCGCGCCGGAGTCAGAAACGCACACACCATCAGCAACACGCTCAGCACTGCCACGCCAAGAAGCTGCGCATGGGATGCCACGAACTGGTTCTGCTTGAACCCGATCGCGAAGTTCGCGACTACACCAAGCACGAAGACTAGAGCGAAGACCGAATCACCAACCCGCCCCAGCCACTGCGCCTCAGCCTCGGCAGGAAATAGCGCCTCCGCCAGAGCAATCGAAACGCCCATGCTCCAGAACGTGTGAAGGTTGAACATGAACAACGTCCACCAACCACCCATGCCCAACGCAGGAATATAGGCGGGACGAAGCAGGTGCATGTGCATCTTCAGATAGTCGGGATTGAAGAGCGACTGCGTCACCAGGCCTTCGCCGATCAACGTGTAAGCCGCGCCCAGCATCAGCATCGTCGGCCAGCCACGGCCCGTTCGCCGCGCGGTCTCGCGAATCAGTACCGCCGCGCCGCCGTATGCTGGCGCCAATACGATCAGTGCTGCCAGCAGCTTTAGCGGCAGATCTCCCAACAGATACTCCGCCACCAGCGGAGCCACAAAGAAGAGCGTAAATGCCGCAGAGATCTTTCTTCTGGGCGCGACCATCGTCCTCTCCTTGCTCTCAGTGGAATACAGGGAGCGGCTCCACTAGAATGGAGCGGCCCGCCGTGATCATCCGTGCCGCAGGCAGGCTTGAATCGCCTGATCAACAAAGGACTGATGCTCAGTTTTGGGTCTGATCGCCCTGAGCATGGCAGCCGTCTCATCCTCCGGCCAATGGCCCTCGTCGTCATGCATCCGCCGGTAGCCCTCGAGAATTTCCGGATCTCCGAGCGTGAACTCGTCACCCAGGCGGATCCAGCGTGCGACCAGCGCCCGACCTTCGGCGCTGTCTGGCGGCACCTCGTGATCGAGCGCGCTCTGAACATCGGCTAACAAAGCCCGCCATCGCGCACCGGCATCCGCCTTCTGTTCAGCCGTCATGGCTGCCCTGTGCAACCGAAGCGTCTCAAAGGCCTTGGGGCTGTAGTACTTCTCCGTCCAGTTTGTGGCTTCTTGCATTTGTATCTCCTTCAGGATGTTCTGATAGAGGAGCCACTCGGGTTCCGCCCCCACGGTCTCAGCAAGGTCCTGTGCGCGCCGTTGTGCGTGTTCGATGGCCCTCAGGACGCGATCCAGGCCGTCGCGCCGCTCACCGAGCGCCGCCCGCTGCCGCGCAAGCGTGACCGTCAGCGGCTCTGCGCCACGGCCAACCGGGGTGTTCAGCAACGCGGCGATCTCGCGCAACGAAAGCCCCAGGTACCGCAGCGCGAGAATCCGCTCCAGGCGGCCGAGATCCTCGTGACAGTAGAGCCGATAGCCTCGCTCCGAACGATGCGCTGGCGACAGCAGCTTGAGCCGGTCGTAGTGATGCAATGCCCGGACAGTAACGCCGGCAAGTTTTGCGAATTCCTGGATGCGGAAGGTGCTCATGGGTCTCACCATAAACATCTTTGACCATGACGTAAGGGCAGGGTCAAGCGCATTTCGAAGAAAGTGAAGAGAGGATCCCCGTGGGGATGCGAATCAGGCTTGATCGGCGGCCGGTGCGATAGCTGCGCCGGAATACTCGACAGTGACCACGGTGATGTCGTCGAACTGGCCGAAGGCTCGGGCGGCTTCGGCGATCTGCGGGGCGGGCTGGCGGCTGATCGAGCGAGTGCGGTCGAAGCCGAAGAGTTCGCCGGATTTGGTCTGGGATTCCGGAACGCCATCGGAGACAAAGGTAAGCCGATCGCCGGGCTTGAGCTTGAATGTGCTGGTTGCGTACCCGGCGCCGGCCAGAATGCCCAAGGGGAGGGAGCCGGGAACGGCGATTTCAGAACCATTGAGATAGGGCGGCACGTGGCCGGCGTTGGCCACAGTCAGCAGGCCTTGGGCCGTGATATGCGCGGCCAGGCAGGTGGTGAAGCCGTCGCGCGAGCGGCCCATCATGCGGTCGTTGAGCGAGCGGAGCAGGGTGGCGGGGCCGGTGCCGTGTGCAGCCTCGGCGCGGATGGCGCCCACCATCACGGAGACCAGCATGGCGGCCGGCAGGCCCTTGCCGCTGACGTCTCCCACGACGAGCAGCAATCCGCCATGGCCATCGCCGATCTGCTGGAAGAAGTCTCCCCCGACCTGGTCGGCGGGCTGGTAGACGCATTCGACGGTGAAGCCGGGGCACTGGTCCAGTATGTCGGGAAGGAGAACCTGCTGCACCTGGCGGGCGGCCTCGAACTCACTGGCCAGCCATGCTTCGTTGCGCCGCGCCCTGGTGAAGCGGAGAACGAGGAAGACCACCATTGCGAGCAGAAAGACAAGGTGGAAGAGAATGCCGATCTCCATGGAGAAGGGCGGCAGCGGTAGCCGAAGCTCGAGTATGTGCGGCGTTTGGGTCCATCCCGCCTGGTTGAATACGATGGCCATATTGTCGGCCAGATAGTAGCCCATATCGAGCAGGGTGGGCAGCAGCAGCAGGCGGGCGTCGATGTTGCCCCGGATGGCCCAAACCAAGAGGAGGCTGAGAATCCACCACACCGCGGGCAGCAGGCAGGTGAGTTGGATTGCGCCTGAAGCGGGGGGCGAGAACCAGCCCGGCCAGTAAAGGATCGCCGCGAAGGGGCTGAAGGCTGCCAGCAAAAGGCAGACGCGGGTCAGCAATCCGGTGCGGGCCCGCAGAATTCGCGAAAAGAAGAGCAGAGCCGCGATGATGGTCGCGGCCGCGAGCACTCCATCAAGAAAATCGTAGAGGGGAACGGGCAGCAACGAATAGATATCCTGGCCGACGGTCAGGGCATGCTCGGCGGCCTGGGCCAGCAAGATGAGGGCAAACCAGAGGTATTCGCGCTCCGCATGGCGGATGAGAAAGAGGCAGAAGATTGCGAAGCCGACCAGGCCGGCGGTGATGCTGTAGGAATATGCGTCGACATAGCGGATATTGCGGGCGATCTGGCGATGGTGCTGTTCGGCGGCCAGCAGCTCCGGGTCGCCTGCGAGATGGCCGGGCATCAACGGACCTCCACCGACATAGCTTGCCCAGATGGGAGCATGCCAGACACGGATGGCCACCGCGACGGTGCGGGGGGAAGCGCTTCCGCCAGGGGTGAGAGGAAAGAGGTGAAAGCTCACTCGGGCGGTGGGAATCAGTGTCGGGGGCATCTGGCCCGAGGCGCCAGAGAGCCGGCCGTCAACATACACCTCGAAGGAGGTCATAATCGGCGCCAGCAGCAGCGAAGAGGCCCTTTCGCCGGGAGGAACCCTGACCGTGAACCGGTACCAGCCGAAGCCGCTCATGGCCGGATGGCCTTGCGTGGCCCAGGATTCAGAGCTCTTGAGCAGAGCCCAGCCGGAATCGTCAAAGGCAGGATCGGCCCAAAGCGGGAGAGGGCCTTCTGAAGGCGAGTCGCCGGGATGGAAGCGCCACAAGCCGTCGAGCGAGACCACGGGCTGACGGCCTCGGTCCAGGTCGAATGACTGCGCGGGGGACTCCGCAGGCAGCCAGACCGCGAAAGCGATCACGGCGAGCGACGCAAACCGGCGAAGTGCAGAGCCCATGTTCATGATGACGTTTCCTTGCGGGGAAGGATTCGAAACGTTGATTGATGCTATCGCAGAGTGGGCCGTTCGTGCTCTTGGAAATGTCAAAAAAGAGATGCGGCCAACCCGGGGCCGGGGCGGTTAGAGTGTTGTTCATGAAAACTGCGCGAGCTTTTGTTGGGTTGGTTGGGCTGGTCTTCTTGTGCGCCGCCGCGCGTTGCGTTTATGGGCAGGAGGTCCACGCGGTACCGCAGACGGAGCCCGGGCCGGATTTTGTCATTCTCGACACGGATATTGGCGACGATATCGACGATGCTTTTGCGTTGGCTCTGGTCTTGCGGTCTCCGGAGTTGAAGCTTGTTGGGATTACTACGACCTTTGGCGATACAGAGCTGCGGGCGAAGCTGGTGGACCGATATATGGGCTCAATAGGGCCGAAGGATATTCCGGTGGTTCCTGGTGTTCCCACGGCCCGCAACAGTGTTTTTACTCAAGCCGCATATGCGCGCACGGAGCCCTACTATTGGGGTGGTTGCGGAAACGCCATGTCAGCGCTCGTCACAAATGAAATCGAAGCCTACTATGCTCGGTTGGCGGAGCAGCGGAAGCGCGATGATGCGGCTGGGTTTTTGCTTGACCAGATTCGTGCCTATCCGGGCCAGATCACTTTGATTGCCATCGGCCCGCTGTTCAATGTGCAGGCAGCTATCGAACGCGATCCGGCCACCTTTCGCAAGCTCAAGCGGGTTGTGCTGATGGGCGGCAGCATCTATCGGGGGTATGACGACGCAATGACTAGAGCCCATACCCCGCCCCAGGCCGAATGGAATATCAGCCGCGATCCGGCGGGGCTGAAGGCGCTGTTGGCCTCTGGCGTGCCGGCCTTCATGATGCCTCTGGACTCGACGCAGGTTCATCTGGAGCCGCGGGAGCGGGAGGCGATCTTTGCTCACGGCTCGCCGCTCACCGACCAGTTGACCCTGCTCTATCACCAGTGGATGGCAAACAGCGAATGGCATCCGAGCGGGCCTACCTTGTTTGACCCGGTGGCTGTTGCCTATGCTGTCCGTCCGGAGTCGTGCCCGGCGAAGCCGATGCGCATCGAAGTGGACGAGAGGGGAATGACCCGGCCGGTGGAAGGGGCCCCGAATGCACAGGTCTGCCTTGAGGTGGACGAGAAGGGCTTCCTGAAGATGCTCGAAGACCGGATTACGGCAGACTCCGTGCGCTGATTGAGAAGAGGTAGGACTGGTCTGGCATGCACGGGGCTCGGCGGCCGATCCCTTTTCGCGGCATTCGCAGTTGCGCTTCTCGATGCACCAATCCGTCTGAATACGCGGAGTTTCTTCTGCCCATTGACAGGTGGAGAGGAGTAGGAGAAAAATGGCGAAGTTGATCCAAATTGAACTCATTTGTGCAATGTGCGGAGGGAAAGTGAAAAACGCAGTGAAGATGCTTGTTTTGGGGACGTTGGGTTTTCTGGGCGCGGGGTTGTTGCTGAGCGGCTGCAAGTCGGCTCCGGAGTTGTCGAAAGCCGATGCGCAGGCCATGATCCAGGCTAAATACGATCAGACTCCGGCGGCGGGCGCCAACATCTCGGTTGACCAGGCGGGGTTGGCGCGAGGAGTGACGGCAAAGTACTGGGAGCGGACCAAGCTCTATCCCAACAGGTTCTGGGGCGACTTTACGGTGACTCCGGAGGGCAAGAAGGTACTCAGTTTGCAAAAGGGCGGCAATGTGATTGAGTGGCACCCATTGAACGCCGGCGACAAGAATTTCTCGGTCATGGTGGTGACCGTTGCGGCCAACCATCTTAAAGCACAGGATTTAGGCGATCCGCAGGATGATCTGGGTGGAACCAAGACCGTCTCGTACGTTGAGACCGTGAGCCTGGAGGGTGTTCCGGCTGACCTGAAGATCATGTCCAACGGCGGCGGCAACAGGCTTAGCAGCAAGCACATGGCCACATTTGCGCTGGATGCGGGGGCCTGGAAGCTGCAGTCCATCAACTAGAATTGGGAAAAATGCGGTGGTGGGGCAGAAATCGTTGACCCCACCCGGTTTTCTTGCTATTGTTAGAAGGTTGCGCAAGAGCGCCTCCGTCAGTGTGTCTTAACGGCGGTAGCGTAGGGGCGGCCCGGCCAGGTTCAGTTTGGCGGTGCTGACGCCCATGGCCAGGCATGGTTTCCTGGTCAGACAAGCTCCAGAAATCGCTCTTTTCTTGCCAAGGGCAGGGGCAATATCGCATCGGCGTCCGCGCGTTCTCCACCTTGGAGGGCTATGCGGGCCGGAACCGGCGAAACGGAGTTGGCTTAGCCTGCGAAGTGCAGGAGAACGCCCGACCACCGTCCTGGTTTTCGTCTGAGATTGGAACGAAGGCAGACGCGAAGCAGCAAAATTGGGCTTCCGTGCGTGCGCACGACGGCTTTGATGCCGTATTCGCTCGCAAGGAGACCTGAAGGGTTTGTGCGCGGCGGTCGAATTTGAGTGGGCCAGCATTTTAGCTGGCAGGTTTTTGACGGGGTAAGGAGATTCAGTTTGCCTACTTTTAATCAGCTTGTCCGCAAGGGGCGCACGGCCCCCCGTTACAAGACGGCGTCACCGGCCTTGCAGGCCTCGCCGCAGCGGCGCGGCGTTTGCACCCGCGTCTACACACAGACGCCCAAGAAGCCGAACTCGGCCCTGCGCAAGGTTGCTCGTGTGCGCCTGACGAACGGGATCGAGGTTACCACTTACATTCCCGGCATCGGCCACAACCTGCAGGAGCACTCGATTGTGCTGATTCGCGGCGGCCGCGTGAAGGATCTTCCCGGCGTGCGTTATCACGTGGTGCGGGGAACGCTTGATTCGGTCGGCGTGGCCAACCGCAAGCAGAGCCGGTCAAAGTATGGAGCCAAGCGCGCCAAGGGCGGGGCGGCTCCGGCCAAGGGCAAGAAGTAAACGAGCTATCAGCTATCAGCTTTCATCCTTCAGCTTGCGTGGTTGGAAATTGAGCTGATGTGGTGGGTACTAGCAGGATGAAACTGAAAGCTGACGGCTGAGAGCTGGAAGCTGTACTTTGAGGGATTATGCCGAGAAAAGGGCACATTGCGAAGCGGGAAGTGGCGCCGGACCCAGTTTATGGCTCCACGCTGGTCACGAAGTTTGTCAACTCGATGATGTGGGGCGGCAAGAAGTCGACGGCCCAGGGCATCTTCTATGAGGCGATGAAGAACCTCGAAGAGAAGGGCGGCGGCGACGACGCTCTCAAGCTCTTCAAGAAAGCCGTCGAGAACTGCAAGCCACTGCTTGAGGTGAAGACCCGCCGCGTGGGCGGTGCCAACTACCAGGTGCCGATCGAGGTCCTTCCGGACCGGCGTACCTCGCTGGCCATTCGCTGGCTGATCACGTACGGTCGCAATCGCGGCGAAAAGGGTATGACCGAGAAGCTGGGCAACGAGCTGCTGGATGCGGCCAACGGGCGCGGCGCGGCGATGAAAAAGAAGGAAGACGTGCACCGTATGGCCGAGGCCAACAAGGCCTTCGCCCACTACCGCTGGTAGCGTCACAGTGAACAGTGATCAGTGGACAGTGATCATTGATTCCTAAGATTCAAGTAGTTCGGGACCTTACTGACCACTGATCACTGTTCGCTGATCACTGGTACTCAACCGCGAGCCGGACGCTCGCAAGGGAAAATGCCGTGGCTCGCACCGTAGCTCTGAATCGTTGCCGGAATATCGGAATCATGGCGCACATCGACGCCGGAAAGACGACGGCGACAGAGCGCATCCTGTTTTACACCGGTATCACGCACCGTATCGGTGAAGTGCATGAAGGCACGGCGACCATGGACTACATGGAGCAGGAGCAGGAGCGCGGCATTACGATCACTTCGGCCGCCACCACGTGCACCTGGAAAGACTACCGCATCAACATCATCGACACTCCCGGGCACGTGGACTTCACGGCCGAGGTCGAGCGCTCCCTGAGAGTTTTGGACAGCGCGGTGGCGTTGTTTGATTCCGTCAGTGGCGTGCAGCCGCAGTCGGAGACCGTGTGGCGGCAAGGCGACAAGTACAAGGTGCCGCGCATCTGCTTCGTCAATAAGATGGACAAGAACGGGGCCGACTTCGAGCACGTTCTCGACACCATCCGCAAGCGCCTGGGCGCGCGGCCCGTCGCGTTGCAGCTCCCCATCGGGGCGGAGGCTAATTTCAAAGGCGTCATCGACCTGGTCGAGATGCAGGCCGTCGTCTGGCACGAGGAGACGATGGGCGCCGAGTTCTCGATCGAGCCGATTCCTGCCGATCTGCAGAAGAAGGCCGAGGCCTTCCGTCTGCAGCTGATCGAGGTTATCGCCGAGACCGACGATGTGCTGCTCGAAAAGTTTCTCGAAGGCGAAACGCCATCGATTGCCGAGCTGAAGGCCGGCATCCGCCAGGCCACCATCGATCTGAAGATCTTCCCTGTGCTCTGCGGAAGCGCATTCAAGAACAAGGGTGTGCAAACGCTGCTGGACGCGGTCATCGATTACCTGCCCAGCCCGCTGGACAAGCCTCCGGTCGAGGGCATCGATCCCGATCATATTGGCCGGACTGTTGTGCGCAAGGCGGACGACAATGAGCCTCTTGCAGCCCTGGCCTTCAAGATCATCAACGACCCCTTTGGCAAGCTGGGCTTCGTTCGAGTCTATTCGGGCTCGCTCAAGACCGGCGATACGGTGCTCAATCCCCGCACCGGCAAGACGGAGCGCATCGGCCGGCTGGTCAAGATGCACGCCAACAAGCGCGAAGATGTCAATGAGGTTCTGGCCGGCGACATCTGCGCCTGCGTGGGCATGAAGGAACTGAAGACCGGCGACACGCTCTGCGCGCCGCACCAGCCCATCGCTCTGGGCGCCATCACCTTCCCGGATACGGTTATTTCTGTCGCGATCGAGCCCAAGACCAAGGCCGACCAGGAGAAGATGGGCGTTGCTCTGGCGCGGCTGGCCGATGAGGATCCTACTTTCAAGGTGCGTACCGATGAAGATTCCGGCCAGACGATCATCAGCGGCATGGGCGAGCTCCATTTGGAAATCCTCGTCGACCGCATGAGGCGCGAGCACAAGGTCGAGGCCAATGTTGGCGAGCCCAAGGTAGCCTTCCGCGAAACAATTCGGAAATCCGCGGAGGCCGAGGGCAAGTACATTCGCCAGACTGGCGGTTCGGGCAACTACGGCCATTGCAAGCTTCGCGTCGAGCCCAATACGCCGGGTGCGGGCTACGAGTTCATCAACGCAATCAAGAGCGGTTCGATTCCCAAGGAATACATCAAGCCCATCGATCAGGGTGTGCAAGGGGCGCTCGAGCTGGGCATTCTGGCCGGCTTCCCCATCGTGGACGTGAAGGTAACGCTCTACGACGGCAGCTATCACGAAGTGGATTCCAATGAAATGGCCTTCAAGTTCGCCGGCTCCATCGCTTTCAAGGAAGCCGCGCGCAAGGCCAGCCCCGTGCTCCTGGAGCCGGTGATGGCCGTCGAAGTCACCGTCCCCGAGGAGCATATGGGGGTTATTATCGGCGACATCAATTCGCGTCGCGGGCGGATCGAGGGTATGGAACACGCCGCCGGCTCGCAGGTCATCAAGGCGATTGTGCCGCTGAAGGAGATGTTCGGCTACGTGAACGACATTCGCTCGTCTACCCAGGGCCGCGCATCGTATTCAATGCAGTTCGCGCGTTATGAAGAGGCTCCGCGCATGATTGCCGACGAAATTATCGGCAGGGCGCAAGGGAAGTAAGACAAGTTTTGGGGCTGGAGCCGGATAGCCGGCGCCCTTGGCAAGAAACGGGCAGTAGAAGCTACGAAAGGGACTTGGGACTTTTATGGCGAAGGAAAAGTTTGATCGCACGAAGCCGCACGTGAACGTGGGAACGATCGGTCACATCGATCACGGCAAGACGACGTTGACGGCGGCCATCACCAAGGTGTTGCAGAAGCATAATCCGAAGAACCAGTTCCGTTCTT
>Ga0302319_10008418_pt1 | contig 20055 bp, 4 predicted proteins | sample Bog_T0_2_FD_203319 | JGI IMG/M metagenome (GOLD analysis project Ga0302319, IMG submission 203319) | Peat permafrost microbial communities from Stordalen Mire near Abisko, Sweden - Bog_T0_2 | ecosystem: Environmental > Terrestrial > Soil > Wetlands > Peat | place: Sweden: Abisko, Stordalen Mire... | reverse complement strand
TCCTGTGTTAAAGATGTAATCGAATAAAAAAGGAAAGACATTATGGAAACAAGCAACACAACCAGCAAAAACCCCCCCGGGGGTCTGTTCACGTTCCCAGGCACGTCATTAACGGTTCACCGGATGGGCTACGGCGCGATGCAACTGACCGGGCCAGGAGTATATGGGCCACCCAAGGACCCGGATGGCGCTGTCGCCATCCTTCGCGAAGCGGTCGCGGCAGGAGTGAACCATATCGACACCAGCGATTTCTACGGCCCGCATGTCACCAACGAGATCATCCGAAAGGCCCTGCACCCTTACCCCGCAGGGCTGGTGATCGTCACGAAGCTTGGAGCCCGGCGACCTGCCGACAAGTCGTGGCAGCCAGCCATTTCGCCCGAGGAACTGACCGCCGGCGTCCACGACAACCTCCGCAACCTCGGGCTTGAAGCGATTGACATCGTCAATTACCGCGCGATGGGTGCGATCCACGGCCCCAAGGAGGGGTCCATCGCGGAGCAGGTGACGGAGCTGGCCGATTTAAAGCGCAAGGGACTGATCCGCCACATCGGCCTGAGCAACGTTACAGCCGCGCAGTTGGCCGAGGCGCAGGCGATCACCGACATCGTATGCGTGCAGAACAACTACAACCTGGCGCACCGCCATGACGACGCGCTGATCGACGACCTTGCCCGGCAGGGCATCGCGTACGTGCCGTTCTTCCCGCTCGGCGGGTTCACGCCGCTGCAGTCGTCCACTTTGTCGGACGTCGCGGGTCGTCTCGGTTCCACACCGATGCAGGTCGCGCTCGCATGGCTGCTGCACCGGTCGCCCAACATCCTGTTGATCCCCGGCACATCGTCTCTCACCCACCTCCGCGAGAACCTGGCAGCGGGTCAACTGACGCTGTCGGCGGAAACGCTGGCAGAGCTGGACGGGATCGTCGCCGAGGCGGCGGCAGTAAATCATTGATATAAACAAGTAACACCAAGTTTAGCAACCGAAGGAGATCATAATGCGTGTATTTCTAACAGGAGCCACGGGATTTGTCGGCTCAGCCATTGTCCCGGAATTAATCAACGCGGGACATGAGGTGCTCGGCCTCGCCCGATCAGATGCGGCCGCCAAGTCGCTTGCCGCCGCCGGCGCCAGGGTGCATCGGGGTGACCTTGAGGATTTGGACAGCTTGCGGCGCGGCGCGGCCGCGTCGGAAGGCGTGATTCACACCGGCTTTGTCCACGACTTCTCGAAGTTCAAGGAAGTCTGCGAGATAGACGAGCATGCCATCGAGGCCCTCGGCTCAACGCTTGCAGGCTCCGACCGGCCATTGATCGTCACCTCCGGGACTGCGCTTATTTCACCGGGCCGTCTTGCAACCGAGGAGGATGTGCGCGCTGCGGAATCCCACTTTCCCCGTGTTTCGGAGGAGACTGGAGCTTCGTTCATAGCGCAGGGAGTCCGCGTGTCGGTGGTGCGTCTTTCCCCATCCGTCCATGGTGATGGCGATCACGGGTTCGTGCCGATCCTCATCAACCTTGCGCGTGAAAAGGGCGTCTCGGCTTACATTGGAGAGGGACTCAACCGCTGGACCGCTGTGCACCGGCTCGATGCTGGTCATCTCTACAGACTCGCACTTGAGAAGAGTGCTGCAGGAGCTCGGTACCACGGGGTTGCTGAAGAGGAAATTGCGTTCCGGGATATTGCCGAAGTCATCGGAAAACGCCTGAACATACCGGTTGTCAGCAAAACCCCCGAAGAAGCAGCCGATCACTTTGGCTGGTTTGCAGCCTTTGCCGCCATCGACTGCCCGGCCTCGAGCAAACTGACGCGGGAAATCCTTGGGTGGAAACCCACGCAGCCTGGACTGATCGCCGACATAGACCGTGAAAACTATTTCATGACGTGAGAGGCGCGGGGGGCGGTGATGGGAAATTAACCGCAAAGGACGCAAAGGACGCAAAGTGTTAAGCAGGGTGCAGGGGGTGCTCTATTCCAGCTTTGCGCTCTTCGCCGTTTTGGACATTGTAAAAACTGCACCCGCATACGAGCGATTTGAGCGCACGACAATCCGGCCACAGCGTGTCATTCGTGGCCATGCTTTAAATTAAAATTCCATAGAGCCACACCCTGCTTGATCCGTAGTTTCTTCGCAGGGGCTTTTGTTGTCGGAAAGCACTGTATGTATTCTGTTTCCATTGGTGTGCGGGCGGCGTTTCGTAAGTTGCTCCCTTTCCATTCCCTCAGAAAATACCCTATGAAATTCCCCGCCTCCCTGTCATTGCGTTCGTTTGTCTTCATTTTCCTTTGCACCATGCTGATGGCTTGTCGACCGGCGCGTGCTGTTGATCTTTCCCAAGGCCTGATGCGCGCTGTCCCTGCGCCAAACGGGCCGCCGGCAATGGATGGCAGCGACAATGGGTGGGACCTCACCGGCGCGGAGCCGGTGTGGATGTCCACACAGCTCGCCAAACAATTGCATGCGAGTATCGCCCTGAATTACGACGACAATAATCTCTATGTGTACGCGAAGGTGAGCCTGCCGGACCGCAAGTTAAAGAATCACAATGGCCCGACCGATGGCTTCTGGAATGGTGACATCCTCGAATTCCGCCTTTGTTCCGATCCTTCGCTGGCTTATCCGCTGAGCAATGCAAACCCGGTGATGCATACCTCGAAGCAGGTATGTCACATCACGTTCTGGAAGGACACCAACGACGGGAAAACCTACATCAATATCCAGTATGGCGGCATGCACGGCGGCGGGCAGGGGACTGCGCTCAATCCGGCCGGCAGCCAAAATGTCATCACAGAATCGGACAACCAATACGTGATACAGGCGGTGCTGCCCTGGTCCGTGCTGAATGTGCCCGGCGGCAAAAATCCATTCAAGCCTGGTTCGAAGATGACGGCGATCTTCGCGCTGCACTGGGCAACATCGACGTGGTTTTACGCGGTCAACGCGGTTTACTCGGCCAGTCCGGGAGATTTTGCCTTTATGCAATGGCAGGACTGGGGGCAGGTGGAATTCAGCCCTACGGGCAACTTGAAACCGCAACACGGCACGATGGAGGAAGCGCTTGCCGCCACCACCACGCCGCCGATAGGCGTTCCGATCACCATCAAAGTGCCGGAAGCGGGCAAGCTTTCCGTCAACATCGTGGGGGAAAAAGGGGAGGTGATCCGCGACATCCTCGGCGGACAGCCTGTGGAAGCGGGGGATTACAAGGCATACTGGGACGGGCGCGACCAGTGGGGATTCGCGCTCAAGCCGGGCAAGTATCATTGGGCCTCCTATTTTTCGCACGGACTGACCGTAAAGCTGACCGGCTTCGTCGGTTCGTCGGGCAACCCGCCGTATCCGACCGATGACGGCAAGGGCGGCTGGGGCGGCGACCATGGAGTGCCATCGGCAGTGGCTGCGGACGACAGCGGCATCTATTTCGGCTGGACGGGATGTGAAGCGCAAGCGGGAATCGTGAAGATCGACTACGCGGGCAACACGCTCTGGCGGCGGTCGCCTTTTGTCCCGGGCGGCGGCGGCGCTTTGCGCGCCCTGGCTTCCAACGACAAATATTTGTTTGCCGTGTATAGCGGTTTTCATTCAACGCTGACCCGTCTCGATCCCAAAACAGGGCTCGTGGCGCTCTTTGGCAAGGAACTGGACAAGGGGACCATGGTGCCTTTCGGGCCGGTGCCTGCGGCCGGTGAAGTGACTGCAATCAATGCCCCGGAAGGAAGTCTGCCCCCCGAGGGCGGAGTCAATGGAATGGGGCGGACGCCCGCACCCGGAGACGGCACGGCACCCGAATGCGTCGGCGTGGCCGCGACCGCGAATGAAGTCTTTGCCTCAGTGTATTCACAGAACATCATCCAGGTGCTTGATGTCGAAACAGGCGCGCTCACGCGGACGCTGGCCTGCCCGGCCCCGCGCGGACTGGCGCTCGATGCCAAAGGCAATCTTTACGCAGTCAGCTTTGGCACCAGCCAGGCGCCGCAAGTCGTCCGCTTTGACGGCGTGCAGGGCACCGCGAAACCGGTGGTCACCGCCGGATTGATCGCTCCCGTGGGCGTGACGGTCGATGCTTCCGGCCAGATCAGCGTCACCGATGAAGGCACGAGCCAGCAGATCAAGACGTTCAGCGCTGATGGCAAGCTGGTGCAGACATTCGGCAAGCAGGGTGGACGTCCCTGGGAGGGTGCCTACGATCCCACGAGCTACCGGGATCCCTTCCAGATCACGGCGGACAAGCAGGGCGGCCTGATCGTATCCGAGGCATCCATCCCGAAAATTTTCGACCGCATAGAGATTGCCTCCGGCAAGACGCTGAACCGGTGGTTCGGCTGGCCGGGCTACGGGGTTGAGAATATCCCCGATTCCGAAGACCCGATGACGAACTACTATCCCTTCGAGCCGGAAGGTTTCGCGAGGGCCACTTCGCCTGTGGATGGCACGGGTTATCCCGACGCATACTGGGTGCCGAAACAAGCGGGAATGGAGGAAGTGGGTCCCATGTTCACCGAGGATTTCCCCTTCGTCTCCGTCCTGGCCAATGGCAAAAAATATTTCATCGAGGACTCCAACCCGCACGCAGTCTGCCTGATCGACGGGGATAAATTCCTCCCCGTGGGCAGCCTCAAAGTGAACAATCCGGGGCGTCCCGTGCCCGGGGTGAAAACTCCCGAACTGGTAACGGTTTCGGTATGGATCGACAAGGATGGCGACCATAAGTCACAGCCCGGGGAAATCAGCACCCTTACGACCGTGGGAGGGAACCCGCTTCCGCATCTTAACGACCGCAGCCTTTCCATGTGGCTGGATGAAAAGGGGAATGCATACATTCTCACCTATGCCAACAGCGTGCTGAAAATCCCCTCGGAGGGGTTTGCCAAAAACGGCGCGATCCTTTGGAACCCCGACAAGGCCTACTACGTCCTGCCGACGGTCATTCCGAGTCTGCTCAGCCACGGCATCGGCGGGCGGCAGGGAATGCCGGGATTGCGAACGGACAGCAAGGGGAATATTTACACCTGCCTCTCGGCGAATGTTCCCGCGCTCACGCCGGACCTTGCGCAAAAGATCCAGGCGATGTTCCCGGACGTTCCTCAATCGAACTGGCTCGCGTACGCCACGCCGGAACAGGCCAAGGCAATGAAAGAAGGCCTGGGGCACACCGCGGAGTCGAACATCGCGAAATTCGCGAAGTTCAGCCCCGATGGAAAATTGATCTGGATTGCCGGGCGGAAGGCGACCGCGCAGCCCGGGCCCGGCGAGATGTACCATTTCTGGGACATCGGCGGCACGGTGGGGGACGATTACGTCGCAGGGTGCAGTGAATGGGGGACGATTTATTTCTACACCAGCGATGGATTCTACGTGGACACGATCATGAATGATCCCAACAACCTGGCGCCGGGGGGACCATACACCTTCGGGAGCGAAAACTTCAGCGGCCAGATCCGCTCCTTCCCGAATCTGGGCAAGGTGTTCGCGTTTGACCAGGGGGGTATTTACACCGTGGGCGGGTTTGACAGGAACCTGAAGGTATCGGGCGAGCAACGGCTCCACGGCACGGTCGATCTCGACAAGACTTACGAGGGCGTTTCGCTGGCGCAAGTCGCGCAGAATCTGCAGTTCACGCCGGTTTCCGGCGATGTCACCAAGGACGCGACGTGGAGTTCCGCGCCCGTTGCGACATTGATGCGCGCGGGAGCGCCGCTTGCAACCGCACAGGTCGGCTATGACAACGACAATATCTACGCGAAGATCCACGTCGTGGACGACACGCCGCTACAGAACGGCGGGAACGATCCGAACGTGGTGTTCAAAACCGGCGACGTGGTGGGGCTCGATCTCGGACCTGCGGGAACGCGTAACAAGCCGATGCTTGGCGACCTGCGCATCCTCGCCGCGAAGATGCAGGGCCAGTCGCGGCTGATCGCGATGAAGCCGGTCTCCAGGCAGCCGAAGCAGCCGCAGCAATACATGACGCAGGCCTCGGGCACGAAACCATTCGATTTCGTCGGGGACATCCCCGGTGGCAGGGTGGTGCTGACACCGGATGCCGACAACAAGGGTTATACAACGTTGATGACAGTGCCGCGGAGCTTCGTGGAATTCCCGATCGCGCCGGGAACCGCCATCAAGGGCGACGTGGAGGTGCTGCTCTCGGGAGTGAAATCGCAGGGCGTGCAGGCCACCTCGCGCAACTGGCTCTACTCGGGAGGGCATGTCGAGACCACGATGATCGACGATATTCCGACCGAGGCGTGGCTCTATCCCCAATACTGGGGCGATGTGCTGGTCAAGTGACGATTTGCGGTGGTGGAGAACAAGGTTCAAAGTTAGCACCATGAGATTGCGACATCTGTTCCTCCTGCCGCTGTTGTTGCTGGGAAGCCCGGGTTTCCGGGGAATGGCTGCAGCGCCTGCCGTGCCTCCGAATATATGGGGCCAGTTCCAGACCCCGATCAAGACCGCGGATTTTGACCTGAGAAGATTTGCGGAGTGGATGGACGGAACAGAGACCGTGATCGCAGGCGAAAAGGGCCAGCCTCCCTCGCGCCTTCCCCAATACGGCATGTGGACCCAGGAGCATCAAGCACCGAGAGGGCTCCGTTTTGGACTTTCCAAGACACCCGGACCGCGTCACCTGCGCGTGGGATTATTGAAGGATCTACACTTCGGGGCCATTCTTGTGACTGGAAATGTCCAGGTGAGCGTCCTGAAGCCGGATATCCAGTATCCGGGCAATCTTAACGACGATTCCCAATGGCTGCCCGGCACACGAATCCAGGATGGAAAGGTCACCTCGGACCAGTCCGAGAGCGCCCATGATACGGCCCTGTGGGTCTTCCCGGACGGGACGAAAACGACGGCCTTCCGGTTCAGCCGGGTGTCGAAACCGAACGACGAGAACTATCAGGGCGAGGTAAGGAGCGCTTACGTGCTGCCGGGACGTTACTCAAACCTGGCCCCGCAGGCGATGGCGGTGACGAGCAGTTCCCCCGAGAGGGCGAATCGCATCAATGACGGCATCGAGAGCCGTGGTGAAGTCTGGGATAATATCCGGGGTCGCACCGGCGAGCGGGCCCAGGTGGTGAGTACCGGGGATCCGGAGTGGATCATGCTGGTCTGGCCCCATGCGGTAACGCTCAAGGGACTCGGATTCTATGTGCCCGGCTTCAGCAAGGCGGATATCCAGATTTATACCGGCCCTGAAACCACGCATCCCCGGGATGCCGATGAGAGGGACTGGGAAAAATTAACGACAGCCCCGGTGGAATTACACGCGGCACTGAGCGCCCTGGATACCGGGTTGGGCTGGGTCGATTTCGGAAAGGAAGTTACGACCCGCGCAGTGCGGGTGATGATTACCGCCGCGATTCCGGATAACGATCTTGGGTGGCATTGGACCGGCGACGGCCTGGGTGAAAAGCGGGTGTGGCTGTCGGAATTGCTCGCCCTGCAGGACCTCGGGACAGCATCCCTTGCGCCGGTGGGGGCGGCTGACGCCTCCCAGGAGGGCCCGCATGCGCCCATTCCCATTCATTTTACATTGCCGGAAGATGGCTGCGTCACGCTGGTGATCGAGGATTCCACCGGCAAACGCGTGCGCAATCTCGTATCGCAAGCCGCGTTTCCGAGGGGGAACAATGTCGTCTGGTGGGATGGTACCGACGATCTCGGGCGCGACATTCCCGCCGCAAACCACGGGCTCTACCTCATTCCTCCGAGTTTTGTCCCTCCGGGTTCCTATACAGTCCGGGGCCTGTGGCATAAACCGCTGGATCTTCGCTACGAATTCTCCGTTTACAACCCCGGTGATCCACCCTGGGGGACCGCGGATAATACGGGCGGCTGGATGACGAGCCATACCCCGGCCTCATGCGTGGTGTTTATTCCCGGTACCAAGGCTCCCGGCGGCGGGCCGCTGGTGGGTGTCGGAGCGTTTGTGGCCGAGGGGGGATCGGCATTCTCGTGGTTGAATCTCGACGGAAAAAAAATCGGCGGGCGGGGTTGGATCGGCGGAGCATGGACCGGTGCGCAATTCCTGGCAGCCGATTCGGGACCCCATGCCGAACCCAGGGTTTCCGCCTACGTCGGCTCAAGTTTTGAGGGGAACAAAAGCTACGGGGTTAATGGGAAAGTCGAAATCCGGCTCACCAAACTCACGACGCTCGTGCCCGCTGGCGACCTGCCGGTGCTCAAGGACAAGCTTCTCCTCGATCCGCTTCCCGACCTTCCTCCGGGACCCGGAGGCAAAAAGGTCCGGCGTTCGATGGATGATTATCTCGGCGGAGTCGCCGTGCACGACGGTCTCCTGGTGTTCAGCCAGCCGGCGTATAACAAGATCGTCTTTGTCGATGCGAAGGAAGGCTACATCAAGGGCGAAACCGCAGTGCAGGATCCGCGTGCGCTGGCTTTTGACGACAAGGGAAGACTCCTCGTCCTTTCCGGGCAGACTTTGCTCCGTTTTCCGGAGGGGGCAACGTCGGCCACGAGTCCTATCGCTCCCGAGAAACTCGTGACCGGCTTTGAGGAGCCGCGCGGCATCACGGTGGACGCCGCCGGAAAAATTTACGTGGCGGACCAGGGGAAGAGCCAGCAGGTGAAGCTTTTCACCGACACGGGAAGAACCCTGGGCGCTTACGGCAAACCGGGCGCGCCTGCGGCAGGGCCTTACGATCCGCTCCACATGAATCACCCCAAGGGGATCACCGTGGATACAAACGGTCGCCTATGGGTTGCCGAGGACGATTTTCAACCGAAGCGCCTTAGCGTATGGAATCCCGATGGCACACTATGGAAAGCCTGGTATGGCGGCCCGCAGTACGGCGGCGGCGGCATCCTCGATTCGAAGCAGATCGGGGCTTTCCTCTACAACGGAATGGAGTTCCAACTCGACTGGCAGAAGGGAACCTACCAGCTCTCGCGGATTTACTACCGGACAGGCGACGACAATCTCGAGCTCGCTTTTCGCGGGGGAGTTCCGGAGGCGCCTGTTTACTTCAATGGAAAACGCTATCTCACCGATGTTTACAACAGCAATGGAACCGTCGGCCAGGGGAACGTCTATATCTTCCTCGACAAGGGTGATGGCCGCGGAGTCGTGCCGGTAGCCGGAGCGGGACGCGCCTACGACTGGCCGATCCTTCAGACGGATGCGTTCAAATCGCTCTGGCCCGAGGGATTCGATCTTTCCAAACCCCGCACGCTGAAGGAAAACGCGTTCTTCATCTGGAGCGACCTCAACGGCGACGGCCAGGTCCAGCCCGACGAGGTGAAAATCATTCCCGGCGGTTCCGGCGGCATCACGGTGGGGGATGATGGCTCGTTCCTGATCTCCCACCTCGGCACCGATCCGGATTCGCAAAAGGCGACGCGCTTCAAGCCCGTCAGCTTCACGGCGGCAGGCGTGCCCGTTTACGACATCAATGCAGGCGAAGCCCTCGCGGACGCGCAGCCTTCGGCCAGCGATGGCGGCGACCAGATCCTGCAGGGGACCGATGGCTGGCTCGTAATGGCCACGGCGCCGCGCCCGTACTCCAATCTCGGGCTCGGCGGCGCGAAAAATGGCGTTCCCGCCTGGAGCTACCCCTCGCTCTGGCCCGGTCTGCACCCATCGCATAACTCCGCAGTTCCCACCGATCCCGGCATGCTCGTCGGCACCACCCACCTCCTCGGCGGCCTCGTCACACCCAGGGGATCCGACGTGGGGCCCCTCTTCTTCATCAACAGCAACCAGGGCAACATGTACGCCTTCACCCAGGATGGCCTTTTCGTCTCGCGACTCTTCGAGGATTTCCGCCAGGCCCCGGGCTGGGAGATGCAGGCCGCAGTGCGGAACATGCCCGTCAATGGCCTCTCCATCGGCAGCGAGGATTTCTTCCCCACCGTCGCCCAGACATCGGCGGGACAGGTTTACATCAATTGCGGCGCGAACATGGCCATCGTCCGCGTGGACAACCTCGATACGCTCCGGAAGATCGCCCCCTTCCCCCTCCAGGTCACAGCCGACGACCTTAAGAATGCGCAGGCCTACGTCAGGGCCCGCGAAGCCGCCCGCCAGGCCACCCAGGGCTCGGGCGTCCTCGCTGTCCCCATCCTCTCCTCAGCCCCGTCGGGTAACGTAAACCTCGACGACTGGAGCCATGCCCAATGGGCTCCCATCGACCACCGCGGCACCGCCGCCTGGTTCAACTCAAACGCAAAACCCTACGACGTGAACGGCTCCGTGGCCGTGGCCGAAGGCAAGCTCATCGCAATCTGGAAGACAGACGACCCCAAGCTCCTCCTGAACGCAGGCGACATCCCGAATGCCCTCTTCAAGTCCGGCGGCGCCCTCGACCTGATGATCGCCACCGACCCCACTGCAAAGCCGGACCGCCCGGCAGCCGTGGCAGGCGACGAGCGGTTGCTCGTCTCCGTGGTCAATGGAAAGACGCGCGCCCTTCTCTACCGCGCCGTCGTTCCCGGCACCGCCCTCCAGGACAAGGTCCCCTTCAACGCCCCATGGCACGGCATCACCCTCGATCGTGTCGATGACGTGAGCGCCCAGGTGGAGCTCGCCGACGACAGGAACGGAAACTACGAAATCTCCGTGCCGCTCTCTGTCCTCGGCCTCAATCCGCAGAACGGCATGCGCATCAAGGGCGACATCGGCATCCTCCGCGGCGACGGCAGGCAGACCACCCAGCGCATCTACTGGGCAAACAAGGCCACCGCCATGGTCGCCGACGTCCCCTCCGAGGCCGAGTTGACACCCTCTCTGTGGGGCACCTTTGAATTCCATGCCCCATAGCCATTGAGAACGCCCTTGATACAAATAATATCTCTGTATGCATTGTGTCTCACTTTTTTTATCAACGGATGAGCATTACAGGTTCTTCGTGTTGAATGGAACCGGGCCCGAAAACCGGCATTGATGACTTTAATTTAACAACCATTTTCCAGCAGCGTTCTCCATGAGAACGCCGCAAGTGTATGTATTCTGTATTCCTTGGTCGTTTGCGTAATAAATATTTAGATGTAAGTTGCTAGCAGTAAGTTTTTATCAATCCCCAGTTTTTCCATGCTTATGATCCCCTCCAAATCCCCCTCCAGGCTCGTCGTCACATCTTTTTCCCGGGCGGCGCTTGTTAAACATCTTTTTACGACTATAGCATTAGGCGTATTCCTTACGGGATACTCGGCATCGGCACAGACGGTGGAAACATGGAATGGCAGCGCAGGCGGCGGCGGTCTGGCTACATGGAGCACTACCACCAACTGGGGAAACAGCATCGTGCCCAGCGGCACCATGATCGCCGAATTCAATGGCACGTTTACGAATCAACCTATTATTACAGCCGCCGCGGCTGCGGATTCCCTCTGGCTGGCTACCGGGCTTGCACAGAATGTGACGATCAGCTCGACCGTCGCAGAAACCCTCACCCTCACCGGTACCGGCTCGACGAACGGCAATACCAATGCGGCGATCGTCCTGGATGATACCGCGAATCACAACCTCAACATCGGTTCGCTTGTCACACTGGCGGTTACAAACAACTCAAGCTTCCTCGTAAATAATGCAGGCACCCTGACTGTTCAGGGTCCTATTACCCTCACCGCTGGCGACACTCTGACATTCGGCGGGAATAACGCTTCGGGAAATATCCTTTTCAGCGGCTCCATGACGACTACGACCGGCAAAATCGCCGTGAATACTTCCGGCACTGTGACGCTTAGCGGCAACAACACCAACATGACCGGTGGAACGACATTGACCGCAGGCACTTTGATTGCTCAAAACGTCTCAAAAGCACTCGGAAATGGCACGCTCACTCTGAATGGAGGCAACCTGATCCTCCAGCAGGGTGCTGGCTTGACCTGGGGAAATAACACGACCGTGGGTGGCGCGACTACGATCACATCGGACATCACGACCTCAGGCGGCGCTGGCGCTACACAGACATTAGGTACCTTGAGCATTGGCGCCCTTCAACTCAACGTTGCCGGCGGCGGCAACGTCGGCAGCGGCACGGCGGGCCTGACATTCGGCGCCGTGACATTGACCGGCGCGGATACCCTTAATATCACGAATCCTGCCGGCGGTGGCACCACCCTCCTGACCGTGGGTGCGGTTTCGGGTGCATTTGGCACCACAATCAAGGGCAGCGGCAACTTGGTGCAAACGGGTGTGTGGGGCACCGGAGCGGGTGGGATCACCCTAAACTCGGCTTATACGGGCACGGTAACGTTGAACCAGAGCAACACCCTTACGGGTGGCATTGCCTTGAATGGCGGCACCCTGGTAGCCTCCCTTGCCGGAGCGCTTGGAACGGCTTCAAACACGGTGACATTTGGTGGTGGCAATCTGGTACTCCAGTCTGCGTCGTTGTTAACGTACACAAATTTGTTGAACGTGGCGACAACGAGCGGGACCATCACCATCAATCCCACATCTTCGATAGCCGGGTTTACGGATACGATGGGCGCAACAACGCTGGGCGGCAGCAATACATTGACTGTGACTGGTGGCAGTAATATAGCCAGCGGCACGGCGGGATTGACCCTGGGCGCAACGACCCTGACAGGGACCGCCATCCTTAATGTTGTCAATCCTACAAACGGCACGACCTTGCTCACCTTGGGTGCGCTGAATGACGGCGGCACAGCGCGCACGATCACCAAGACCGGAAATGGCTCCCTCAATCTGGCCACTGCGGCCACCAGTCTCGTCGCCAACACCAAAGTCAATATCGCCTCGGGTACATTGAACTCGAATCTCGCGGCTGCTCTGGGAACATTGGCAACGGTGAATGTGACAAATGGGGCAACATTTGGCGTAGGTGCCACGCAGACAATCAGCGCATTGACCAACACGGATGCACTCGCCTCCGACTCTGTAGCGATTGGCGGTGCGTTTACGCTCACCATCGGCAGCACGGATAATTTAAGCTCGAGCTTCTCGGGAGCGATCAGCGGTGCTTCCGGGGCGGTAACCAAGGCCGGCACTGGAACGCTGACTCTCGCGGGTAATAACACCTACACCGGTGCTACCACGGTGACTAGCGGCCTCCTTAACCTCACCGGCACGCTCAATGGCAGCAGCATCACCGTTGCAGGTGCGTCCACTGTTTTCAATGAAAGCAGCACCGGCCTCATCTCCGGCGGGACCAACACTTTCACCCTCACCACGGGATCGGCGATCTTAGGCGGTGTCAATACCTACTCGGGCGCAACCGCGGTGAACGGCGGCACGATGAGCCTCACCGGCACGCTGAATGGTTCGACCGTCACTGTCACGGGCGCAACCGCCGGCTTTAATGAAAGCTCCACCGGTTTGATCACCGGCACCAACGGGTTTACCGTTACCACAGGCTCGGCGACTCTGGGGGGTTCCAATAACTACACGGGCCTGACCTCACTCACCAACACCGGCAAAATAAACCTCACGGGCACGATCAACGGGTCAAGTGTTGTGGTCAGCACTGCAACCGCCCTGTTTACGGAAAGCTCCACGGGCCTCATTGCCGGCGGGACTAGTAATTTCACCCTCACCACGGGATCGGCGATTTTGGGCGCGGCAAATACCTACGGCGGAGGTACAATTCTCAACGGCGGCACACTCAATTTTGTCAATGGCGCGCTCGGCAGCGGCAGCATCGCATTCGACGGTGGCCAGCTCCAGTATTCCTCGGTGCCGGCAAATACCCAGGACATCTCGACTTTGATCAGCGGCGCAAGCACGGCCGCTGTCAAGTTGGACGTCAATGGGAATGCAGTCGTGTTTGCCAGCCCGATCGGCAGCGGTGTCACGAATGGCCTCACCCTCACTTCCAGCATCGCGGGCGGTTCTCTGACTCTGAACGGATCCAACGGCTATACGGGAACGACGACCGTGACCACGGGCACTCTCGTCCTTGGCTCCGGCGCAACCCTCTCCACCGGCGACGCGCTCACCACGGGTGCGGGTGGCACATTCGATCTCGATGGCAATTCGCAGACCCTTGGCCTTCTGAGCAATGCGGGCGCTGTTGTCAATAGCGGCTCCGCTATTACGCTCACCATCGGCAACGGCTCGACAGGCGCGGGCAGCATCACTGGACCGATGAATCTTATCTGGAACCAGGCTGCCACGAGCAGTGCCATTACTGGCAGCACTTCGATCACCGGCAATGTCACGTTCAACGCAAATGGCGCCGGCACCATCGGCTTTACCAACGTGAACAACATCGGCACGGTCACCAATTCGGGCTCGGGCACCGGAACGACAACCATCACCACAGGCGGCACAAACGTCACCGGTTATATTGAGAGCAGCGCCAGTTCCTCCCTTACGGTCGCTACGCTCAATCTCAACACTGCGGGCGTCACTTTGACTAACAGCGCTCCTGCGGGCACGGCGGCTTTGACGGTGTCCAATTCGATCTCGGGCACGGGAAACGTGACTCTCAATAACAATGGCGGTGAGGCAATCGGCATCAACCTCAACGGCGGCGCAAACATGGTCGGAAATATCGTCAATTCCGGCACCGGCACCGGCTCTGTGAAAATCAACGGCGCCATCGGCGCCAATGTCGGCAGCGTCACGCAAAACGATACCAATTCGACGTTATTTCTCTATGGAGCGAATACGTTTACGGGCGGCTTGTTCGTCAATTCCGGTACGGTGGCTAACAATCCCTCAACCAATAATTTGTTCCTTGGCACCGGGACGGTCTCCCTGGGTACATCCTCTGGCTCCACAGGGACTCTCTTGTACGCCGTTGCAAGCACTTCTACGACTAATGCAATCACGCTGGGTGGCGGCAGTGCTACCGGCGTCATCCAGGACGTTGCGCTCGCGGGTAATTCGATATCAACATTGGGTGGAAACATCAATCTGAACGGCCAGAGTCTTACGCTTTTGAATGCCACCTCGATAAACCAGGGGCAGACGCTTGCCACAAGCGGCACCATATCTGGCGCGGGTAATTTGATCATCACTGCAAACGGCGGTATCGGTGGTGGCGTCAACGTGGGCGGTGTGATCCTCAGTACCGGTACGATCATCAGCAATGGCACGGGTTCGACAGGCGCGACTCTTTCCGGCCTCCTCCAGAGCAATGTGACCGTGGTCGAGAATGGCGGGAGTATTTTTGCAGGGCCGGGCCCATTCCTTAGTATCACGGGAAGCAATGCGACCTATGGCGGCAATATCATTGTAGAATCGGGCGTCCTCCATGTCCTGGGGAGCGGGACCGCTGCCCCGTACCAGTATCAGACTGGCACCGGTGTATTGACGATGGGCGTTGCCAACACCAACAACTCCGCCATCTTCAACGTCTACGGTTCAAATGAAGCCACTACATTGGCCAACTCGGCGATCAACCTCGCCGCGAACGATACGGGTTTGCTCATGATATCGATGAATTACTCTTCCCAAACTGATCCAGTGACCATCACGAGTCCGATCAACCTGAATGGGGATACCCTCACGCTTGCCGATAATGCGGGGACTTCGGTAGCCCTCACCCTGAATGGGAGCATCAGCGGCCTCGGTAATTTGAACTACGCAGGGTATGGTGGCAGCTATGTCATCGAGAACGGAAATATCAATATAGGCGGCTATATTGGGAGCAGCGGGTATGTGACGTTGAACGGAACCATTAGCAACGGATCGTATGCCAACGTGGTTTTCGCTCCCTCAGTGGGTGTGATGACTCTCAGCTCCACCCTCCAGGACACGGGGGGGCTGATCATCGCTAGCGGATCGGATATTGGCGGTTTCGCAAAGAGTTCCTCCGGGGCGTCCTATGGAGACGCCTCTGGGTACCTGCAAATCTCCGGGAGTAATACCATTGCAGGCCAGACACAAATCCAGTCCGGTGTCCTTGTGCTTAGCGGCGCAACCGGCACCACCTTGGATCCGTGGCTCGGTTCCGGCACGGCGCCGATCCTGCTCGGGAACAGCACAGGGGCGCTTCAGGCGGCATTGGACCTCAATGGCAATACCATTTTGAACAGGGCCATCACGGTGGAGGCCGGGAATGGAGGAAATGACGTTCTGGGTACTTTTAACAGCGGCACGTATGCGGGGAATATAACGTTGAACAAGACTGTGTATGTCAACGGCAATGACGAATATATCAACGGCAACATTTCCACCGGTTCATCCGCTCCCGGGGCGACATCGGTAGTGAAGGGGTATGGCCAGACGGCTGTCCTGAATGGAAATAATAGCTACAATGGTGGCACCGTGGTGGCCACGGGCGTTCTCAATACTACGGCAAGCGCCAGTCTCGCGCTCGGTCTTGGCGGCGCGGTCGTGGAAGGCGGTCTGCTGGAAATCAATAATATCAGCAATGTGAGCGGCAATGAGGTCGTCGACCCTCTGATTTATGTCGGCCCCTATGGAATGGTCGCCTCTGGCAATAGTACCGTTCTGGGAGTTTTCCCGGGTAACGGGCTGCTTGACCGTAATTCCTCGGGCGCCATCGGGATCAATACCACGTACGGCACTACGATTACGCTCTCAAATGTCGGCAATGGCTATATGTATCTCGGCGCGGCGATCAGCAATGAGATCTACAATGCCGGTTCGCTGGGCGCGAACTCGGATGGCAATTACCGCCTCGGTTGGGACGGGACTGTTCTCACGATCTCAAACAGCGTGTTGACCGGGGCCGGCGCGTTGATCGTCGGCGGCACAGCGGGCAATACGGATCCTTTGGCTATGACAAACGCGATCGGGGATAACATCGTCACTTCCGGCAAGGTTACTTTGAGCGCTTCAAACGGTTACACTGGCGGCACGGTGGTCAATCCTTACAGCACGCTCACTGGACAGGCGCAAACCGCGGTGGGGGCATCGCCTTTCGGCAGCAGCTCAGGTGCGATGACGTTGCATGACTCTTCATTGGTGTTGAACAGTAGCACTTCGGCGGTCACCACCACCACGGTGGGCGCCCTCGCCTTCGATGGAAACTCAACGCTCACCGTTGCTGGAAGCGGTACTTCCCACAATACGCTCGCCCTCGGCGCAATTACCCGCAACAGCATGGGTATATTGCAAATCGCACCCAGCGGCGCGGGTGCCGTTTTAGGCAGCACGGTGTTTGTCACTTCCTCGGGAAGCTCGGCTCTCATCGCGTCGGGAACTACGGTGACCGGCACGAGCGGCTCGCTCACCATGCTCGCGCCTTATCTTTTCGATGCCAGCGGGAACTACCTCACCTATGGCGCGAATGGAATTGCTTCCATCACGTCCGCCTATACCGCGCTCCCGACGAGTTCGACCAATGAGATCGTCAACTTGTCAGGTGCAACCAACATTACCGCCTCGGGTACCGTTGCGGCTCTCACGATCAATGGAAACCTGACGAACAGCGGCTCGGTCGCAAATGGAACAATCGGTATCTCGGCAGGCGGCTTGAATGTGAGCCAGGCGGCTGCGAGCGTAACAATCGGCGGCGCAACCGCCGGCACTCAGTTGAATCTCGATTTCAGCGGTTATAGCGGGGATGCCGTGATCAATACTGTGAACAATAGTACGCTGAGCGTGACTATCGATGGCATCATCAACGCTCCCAACGGGTTGACAAAAACAGGTGCAGGCGTTCTTTACCTCAATCCTCTCACATCAGCCGCTGCAACCGGTACTAACTCAATCTCCGGCACGGTCGCGGTGGACCAGGGCTGGCTTGCCGTGGGCGGCGTCGCCACATCCTCCTATACCGGAACCAATTCAGTGGGTGCAGGGGTGACAGTGCTCATTTACAATGATTCCGGACTGGGCAATGCGAGCACGATTCTATTGAACGGCGGTGGGATCACGGGTGTTGGCGCCTATAATTACTCAGCGGGAGTAGGTAATGAAATAGGAACCACGGTTTATTCCGCCTCAAGGACTATCATGATCGGGGAGGCTGGTGGCTTCATCGGTTCTTTCAACCAGGATCTGGCGACGGTCGTTACTTCCAACCTGGAGGTCGATTCGTTGATTTCCGGCACCGGTGCCTATGTGGACTTCGGCACACCTCCTAGTGCGGTTTATGGCAGCCAGTCTTCGACTCCGGGGATGGTGATTCTTACTAATACCGGTAACAACTTTGCGGCTCCAATCAACGTTTACGGGCGCACAAATCTGGTGATCAGTGACCCGCGCGAACTTGGCAATAGCGGGAACGTGCTGACTCTGGATGGCGGAAATGCGGTCCTTGCGTACGGAACTTCGGGCACTGCGGCGATTGTCGCAGGCAGCGCCATAGCCCCGACGACCTCGGGAACGATCGCCAATCCAATCGCATTTTTGGACCTGGGCGGCGGAGTGGATGTCGTTTCGCTCACCAATGGCGGTGTGACTCTGACACTTTCCGGCCCGGTCTCCGGCGACGGCTCCTTCTACAAGAATGGCCTCGGCACTCTGGTCCTCACTGGAACGACCGGCAACACCTTCAATGGCAGCGTGATCGTCACGGCAGGCATCCTGAGCATCGACAACGGTACTCAACTCGGCCTCACCACGGGAACGGTTCCCTACCAGTCCGGCTCCGGGCTGGGCGCGGCTGATGTCAGCGGCAACGCGACTTACGTGGAAGCAGGCGCGGAACTGGATCTTAACGCGGGAACGCTCGCGATTGGCGGCACGGGTGGCAAGACCCTCTTCGTGAGCGGCACGGGTGCGGGCGGCGGCGGCGCGATCAACAACGTGAGCGGCACCAACTCCGATTCCGGTCAGGTCATCCTGCAGGCCAATACGACGATTGCAACTCAGGCGGGTTCGCAGTTGACACTTTCCGGCGGTGTCTCTGATTCCAGCAACGGGTCGGCCTCGAATGGTTACAGCCTGACTACGGTGGGCAGCGGCACACTGGTTCTTTCGGGATCAAGCAGCTACAGTGGCAACACAACGATCACGGCTGGCAATCTGGTGGCGGCAAACACTGCCGGATCTGCAACGGGGTTGGGGTCCGTCGCCGTTACACCTGCATTCGGCCAGATTGCGACATTGTCGGGCAATGGGATTATCGCCGGCCAGGTCATCACCAGCTCTACATCGGGCTCGGTGGGCGTGGCGCATATCGCGCCAGGCCTCAATGTGAGCGGACCGAACAATAACTTCGGTACAGCCGGGGTTTTGACGCTCTCCAACGGGCTGACGATCGGTGACGGCACGAACCTGGATTACGATCTCGGTCCGACATCGGATTTGATTGCGGTCACGGGCAACCTGGGCCTCGGAAACAACGTGGTATTGAATTTCCAGAGCCTGGGAGGAAGCCTGAGTCTCAATACCGCATACGACTTGGTCAACTTCACAGGATCATTGTCAGGGAGCAGTTCCCTGGCGTCGTGGATAGCGTCGGGAGCCATGCCATCGGGTGAGACAAGTTATACGTTTGCGGTGCTGAGCGGAAGCGAGGTCACGGTGACATTCAACGGAGTGGTTACTGCATCGGGGTCAGCTTACTGGCAGGGAGGCTTGAGCGGAACATGGGCGAAGGTGACCAGCGGCTCGACGAACTTCACCACCGACGCAGCCGGGACGGTGAACGCCGGGACGCCGCTTCCGGGAGCAGCCACGAACGTGAAGTTCACGGCGAACAGCGCAACCAATGTCACTACCGTGCTTGGGCAGGACTTTACGATCAACAGCCTGGAGTTCACGGGCGCGGGCACAACGGCGGGAACGACCTCGGTGACCATCGGCGGAACGAACACCCTGACGATCATGGCTGGCGGGACCAACGGCAACACAGCCGGCAGCGGCATTGTGGTGGATGTGGGCTCCGTGTCGCATCTGATCAGCAGCAACGTGGCGCTGGGATCGAGCCAGACATGGACGATCAATGGCAGTCCCTTGAACGTAAGCGGGAATATCACCGACAGCGGAAGTTCGTACAGTTTGACGAAGTCGGGGACGGGAACATTGGTGATCTCCGGCACGGCCAGCTATAGCGGAACCACCGGGGTGACCGCAGGAACATTGGAAGTGGATGGTTCTACCTCCGGAAGCAGCGCGGTGACGGTGACCGCGGCGACCTTGTCGGGAACCGGGACGGTGGGCGGAACAGTGGCATTGGCGGGATCAGGCACCCTGGCAAGCG
>Ga0302319_10008416_pt1 | contig 20056 bp, 3 predicted proteins | sample Bog_T0_2_FD_203319 | JGI IMG/M metagenome (GOLD analysis project Ga0302319, IMG submission 203319) | Peat permafrost microbial communities from Stordalen Mire near Abisko, Sweden - Bog_T0_2 | ecosystem: Environmental > Terrestrial > Soil > Wetlands > Peat | place: Sweden: Abisko, Stordalen Mire... | reverse complement strand
GACGTCGGACGATGATCCGCTGACGGTCTTGCTCAACCCGGCACTGCTCCAACCCGCGCCGAATCTGGCGCCGGGCGCGGGCACGGTATTGCCGTCGGCTCGGCTTGGAGCAGCGCAATGTATTTCCCCGTCCGGGCCAACCGCACAACGAAGCAGGACCCAGCTAATCCATGACCCGTGTCAATCCCCTCCTTTTTTCGTGCCATAGGCCGACGCATTCCCGAGCGACGTTCTTCGGGACGGCGTGTTCCCTGGCAGGGCTCACCTTGGCTCCCCATGGAGGGACGAGAGGAGGTCGGCGCGCGCAGCGTCAAGGCGGGGACCCCGCAGGGGGTGGAGGCCTTGACGCGAGCACGACGGCCGATGCTCGGTCCGGAATGGGGGGCCATGCCTTCGCCCATGGCATGAAACCCCTAAATGAAGCGGGGGTTAGATTCCCGCGCCTGGATGGTAGGTTCCGTCATCGGACGCCCCGCCATTACCGGATGTAGTGAATGGTGGATTGCATGCAGCCTTCGCACCGAGGTGGCACAGGCAAAGGAGTGGGGATAAGGTGGATGTTGCCGACGCCTCCAGAGAGCGCTTTATTTTGACCCCAACACCCGGGCAATGAATCCCTCACAGAGCACCAAGAAGCGCTTGTATTGGAAAGAATGGGATCACATGATCCGAGCGCTTCAAGCGACCTCATCGCTCGATCGATATCATGACGTATCCTCGACACATAAGCGATATCTCGACTTAGATTTTCATCTCCGCCTATTTCGGTCTCGAAGAAGTGCTACTTAACTCATTTGCAAAGGATGAAATTGCTCATTTTTAGCGGTTAAATACTAAATTTAAAAGAGTCGGCCGTCCGCTATCAGGTGATGACAAGTGAAGCCTTGATCATATCACAACGTTGGGAATATCAACGTCGGCTTAACTCCTTAACGCGATTAACCTTCGGACTTTTCGCTATAATTTTGTGAAGAAAGCAGCCGGAAGTGTCGAGCATGCGTCATGACACGTTCTAGGACCACCATGCCCATGCGACCCTCCGATTCGACCTCGACGGCGTCCCGATGGCGCACGCGTCTGCGGTGGCTCGCCACCAGTGTGGCATTCATCCTCTTGTGCGCCGGCAGAACCTGGTCGGCGACCGTGCCCGCACCCATCGTCGTGCCGCCCGCAGGGACCTATGAGACGCCGATCGTTGTGCTGGCGATCGAGCCGTTCCCGGAGACCACGCTCCATGTCACCGTCGACGGTTCCACGCCGACGGCAGCATCGCCGGTTTACCAGCTGCCCTTCATCATCACGGATACGACCACCGTCCAATTCATCGCCTACCGGACGGGATACGCGCCGAGCCCGGTAGCCGATGTCACCTATGTGATCCATAGTCCCGATACCGTCGCGCGTCCCACCTTCGCACCAGCACCGGGGACCTTCACGACGGGGACCTCCGTCAGCCTGCTTTCGGCCACCGCGGGCGCGGCAATCGTCTATACCACCGACGGCACTGCGCCGACGCCGTTCAGCACCAGGTACACCGCCCCCATTCCGATCACGGAAACCACGGCCATTCGCGCCATCGCCATCAAGCCCGGCTTCTTTCCCAGCGGGGTCACGCTGGGCGTCTACACCATCCAGGTGGCGACTCCGACGTTGTCGCCGGGAGGGGGGGCATACACCACGTCCCAAACCGTCAAGCTGACCACGGCGACTCCGGGAAGCCAGATCCGCTTCACGCTCGATGGCAGCAGTCCGAGCGCGACGTCGGCGCTCTATACGGCGCCCGTCCCCATCACGGTCAGCGAGACCCTGCATGCGCAGGCCTACAAGACGGGTGATACGCCCAGCGCGGTGGCCACCGGGACCTACACGCTGACCGCGGCGGCGCCGACCCTGACCCCACCAGGAGGGACCTACTCCACCGCCCAGACGGTGACCGTGGCGACCACGACCGCGGGAGGGGTCATCCATTACACCCTGGATGGGAGCGTGCCCACGGCGACATCACCGGTGGCAGGGAGCACGGTGCCCATCACCGAGAGCGCCACGCTTACGGCGCGGACCTTCGTGACCGGCTGGACGCCCAGCCCGGTCACGGCAGCGACCTATACGCTGGTCGCGAGCGCACCGGTGCCCACGCCCCCGGCTGGGACCTACCACGCGGCTCAGGCGGTCACCCTGACCACCACGACTCCCGGTGCGACCATCCGCTATACCCTGGACGGAAGCGATCCCGCGAGTTCGGCAACAGCGGCCATCGCCGCAGGGCCGATCGCAATCACCCGCAACACGACCTTGACGGCACGTACGCTGCGCACGGGATGGACCTCCAGCTCCGAGCTGGTGGCTGCCTATGTGCTCCAGCCCACCGCCCCGGTCATCGCCCCGGCGAGCGGGACCTTCGCGGACACCATCACCGCCACCATCACCGCTGCTGCGGGCACAACCATCCACTACACCGTGAACGGCAGCGCACCGACGGCAGCCTCGCCGGTGGCGAATGGACCGATCACCATTGCCGAAAGCCAAACCCTGGAGGCCATCGCCGTGGAGACGGGATGGCAGGCGAGTCCCGTCGCTTCCGCCGCCTACCTCATCCAGGTCGCCACCCCGACCGCCACTCCGGCTGCGGGCACCGTGGCGGCGGGGACCCCGGTCACCCTGGCCTGCACGACCAGCAGCGCGATCATCCACTACACCTTGGATGGCAGCACGCCGACCCTGTCGTCGCCGGTGGCGAGTGGTCCGATCCCCATCACCCAATCTCTGACCCTGACAGCCCAGGCCTACCGTACCGGATGCACCCCGAGCGCTCTCCTGGTCGCCGTCTACATGGTGCCCGTGATCACCGTCGCCACGCCGACGCTGTCGCCGGGAGGGGGGGGCTATACCACCGCGCAGACCGTCAGCATGGCGTCCGCGACGCCCGGAAGCCAGATTCTCTATACGCTGGATGGCAGTGCGCCCAGCACGACCTCGCCGCTCTATACGGCCCCCGTCGCCATCGCGGTGAGCACCACCGTGCGCGCGCAGGCCTTCAAGGCCGGCGACCAGCCGAGCGCCGTGGCGACGGCGACCTACACCCTGACCGCCGATGCCCCGACCCTGTCACCGCCGGGAGGGATGTACGGCACCCCGCAGTCCGTGACCCTGGCGACCACCACCGCAGGGGGGGTGATCCATTACACCTTGGACGGGAGCTCCCCGACGCTGAGCTCGCCGGTCGCCACCGGTCCCGTCGCTGTCACCACCAGCGCCACGCTAACCGCGGCGACTTTCCTCAGCGGATGGACGTCCAGCCCCGCGGTCGCGGCCACCTATACCCTCATCGCCAGCGCCCCTGTCGCCTCGCCCCCAGCGGGGACCTACCATACCAGCACCGCGATCACCCTGTCCACGTCAACGACCGGGGCGATCATCCGCTATACCCTGGATGGCAGCGACCCGGCGAGCTCGGCGACCGCGCAGACCGCCTCTGGACCCATCGCCATCGCCCAGAATGCCACCATCACCGCCCGCAGCCTGCTCACGGGATGGACGACCAGCCCGGAGCTGGTGGCTGCCTATGTGCTCCAGCCCACCGCCCCAGTCATCACCCCCGCAAGCGAAACGGTCGCGGATACGCTGACCGCCACCATCACTGCCGCCGGTGGGACGACCATCCATTATACCCTGGACGGAAGCGTTCCCGGCGCCGCATCCCCGGTGGCCAGTGGACCGATCACCATCAGCGTCAGCGAGACCCTGCAGGCGGTCGCGCTCGAACCCGGGTGGCAGGCGAGTCCCATCGCCAGCGCGGCCTATCTCATCCAGGTCGCCACCCCCACGGCGACGCCGGCAGCCGGCACGGTGGCCTGGGGAACTACCATCACCCTGGGATGCGCGACGAGCGGGGCAACCATCTACTATACGCTGGATGGCAGCACCCCGACCACCGCCTCGCCGGTCGCGAGCGGACCGATCGTCCTCACCCAGTCCCTGACGGTGACCGCCATCGCCGTCCGCACGGGCTGCACCACCAGCGCTCCCCTGGTCGCGGTCTATTCCATCCCGGTCATCACCGTCGCGCCGCCGACGCTCAGTCCACCTCCGGGGATCTACGACCATCCGGTGGCCGTGGCCCTGGCGAGCACCACGCCGTCCGCGGACATCCAGTACACCCTGGATGGCAGTCAACCGATCGCCAGCTCACCGATCTATGGCGCCCCCATCACCCTGACGACCAGCGCCACCATCACGGCGGTTGCCGGTCGCCCCGGTGACATCACGAGCCCGGTCGTCGCCGGCACCTACACCTTGATGCCGGATGCTCCGACCATCACGCCGCCGGGAGGGACCTTCGCGACGCCCCAGGTGGTGACGGTGGCCACCACGACCAGCGGAGCGACGGTGCTCTATACGACGGATGGCAGCAATCCGGTCAGCTCCGCCACGGCGCGACCGGTGACGGGCCCGGTGACCATCGCGGCGAACGAGACCCTGATGGCGGCCGCCGTCATGGCCGGCTGGTCGCCCAGCGCCGCGACCAGCGCCACCTTCGCATTCCAGGCGGGGCTGCCGGCGATCACCCCGGCAAGCGGGACCTACGATGGACCGTTGTCGGTGACCATGACGCCAGGCACCGCGGGTGGCTCGATCCGGTACACCAGCGATGGCACACCGCCGGCGACCTCCGCGACCGCGCTGACCTACACCAGCCCCGTGGTGCTGACAGCGTCGGCCACGATCCAGGCCGTCACCGTGATCAGCGGGTGGTCGACCAGCGCAACCGCCTCGGCCACCTACCAGCTCCGTGCCGCGCCGGTGACCTTCACGCCTCCCGGCGGGTCGAGCGCCGACACCATCAGCGTCGCTCTGGCTTCGCCGTCTCCGGGAGCGGTGATCACCTATACCACCGATGGCAGCGATCCGGCAACCTCGACGACGGCGCAGACGTATACTGGACCGGTCGTCGTCGCCGTTAACGAAACGATCAGTGCTCGGTGCACCGCACCAGGCTATGCCCAAAGCGATGAGACGCAGTCCTCCTATGCCATCCAGGTCGCCCCGCCCACCTTCTCGCCCGTCCCCGGCAGCTATACCCAGCCGGTATCGGTGCTGCTGACCTCGGCGACGTCGGGTGCAGTGGTCCATTACACCCTCGATGGCAGTCAGCCCACGGCGGCGTCGCCGATCGCGAGTGCAGGAATTCCCCTCGCGACCACCACCACGGTCACCGCCATCGCTCTGCGTACCGGGTGTACCGCAAGCCCCGCGGTAACGGGGACCTTCACGATCACGCTCCCCATCGCAGCCGCCCCGATCTTCACCCCGCCGGCGGGGACCTATGCGGCGGGGCAATCGGTCACACTCACCTCGACAACGCCGGGAGCGGTCGTCATCTTCACCACCGATGGCACCGATCCGCGCACCTCGTCTACCGCCCAGACCGCGAGCGGCCCCATGGCGATATCCCAGCCCGCCACGCTCATCGCCTATGCCATGGCATCCGGCTACCAGGCCAGCGCCGAGAGCACCGCCATTTTCGCATTCCAGGCTGCGATGCCAAGCATCACGCCAGCGGGAGGCAGCTTCAGCGATACGACCGCCGCCGTCCTCGCCACCGCCAGCCCCGGTGCGGCCATCTACTATACGCTGGATGGCAGCGATCCCACGCCGGCATCGGCAGGGGGGCAGGCACATGTGACCGTGACCATCGCGCAGGCAGCTACTGTGACCGCACGAGCCTTCGTCACGGGGTGGACGGCCAGTGCGCCAGCGACCGCGTCCTTCACGTTCCAGGTGGCGGCACCCATGCTGACAGCGGGTGGTACGTTCACCGGCAGTGCGACAGTGCTGGCATCGACGTCGACATCGGGAGCGATTCTCCATTACACGATTGATGGATCGACGCCGACCGCCAGTTCGCCGGTTTTCCCCACATCGCTGGTCCTCACCGCGACCACAACGGTAACGGTGGTGGGCGTGCGTACGGGATTCGCCACCAGCCCGAGTGTGAGCAGTCTCTATACGATCTTGCCCACGGGATCACTCCCCGTAACAGCGCCCCCTGTTTTCACGCCGCCAGCAGGTGCGTATGCCACCACCCAAGATGTTATCATAACATCGTCGACTCCGAATGCAGTCATCATGTATACCACGGATGGCAGCGATCCCATGACATCGCTTACATCACAAACGGCCACGGGACCGATCTCGGTAGCACAACCAGCGACGATCATCGCGTACGCCAGCGCACCTGGATATCTCGCCAGCCCCGAGAACTCAGCAATCTACGCCTTCCAGGATCTGGCTCCAGCCATAGCACCGGCAGGAGGGAATTTCACAGACACAGTCGTCGCTGTCCTGACGAGCGCGAACCCCACGGCAAGCATCTTCTATACGCTGGATGGCAGCGATCCGACCCCTTCATCGCTGGGAGGTCCGACCCCCGTCAATGCGATCATTGCACAAAACGCTACTCTGACGGCACGGTCTTTTGTCCCGGGATGGGCCGAGAGCACGCCCGCGAGCAGCGTGTTCTCATTTCAGGTCGCCACCCCCGTGCTCACTGCCGGAGGAACCTTCGCTGGGAGCGTCGCGGTTAATGCCGCGACAACCACAACCGGAGCGGTACTGCTGTATACCGTCGATGGATCGATGCCAACAGTCGACTCTCCTCCATTACCTGCGACGCTCGTTCTCACGGCAACCACGACCGTGAGCGTCATTGGCGTTCGCAACGGGTTCGCTCCGAGTGCGGTCGCGAGCACGATCTATAACGTGACACCGGCGCCGCTGGCCGCAACGCCCACCTTTTCCCTGGCCTCCGGGACCTATCCAACGGCGCAAACGATGACGATCGCCTCCTCAACCCCCAACGCGGAGATACTCTTCACAACCGATGGGAGCGATCCCGCCAATTCGCTCACCGCCCAAGAGTTGGCGTCTCCAGTTACCCTGGCCATTCCGGCTTCTCAGACGCTCGTTGCCTATGCAGTTGCGCCGGGATTCGACATGAGTCCTGCGGCCGCTGCGAATATAACCATCGCATCGCCATTGCCTCCTGCCGATACGCCAATCCTCGATCCTCCATCAGGGACGTTCCCCACGGAGGAGAACGTCATCATCTCATCGGTCTTGGCAGGGGCCACCATCACTTACACGACCGATGGGAGCGATCCTGCTCAATCATCGACAGCGATAACGGCGGCGAGTCCCGTGTCGATTTCAGTAGGGCAATCAGGAGATGTCATCGCCTTTGCCAATGCGCCCGGATATGCCCCCGGTGCCGAAGCCATCGGAACCTACATCATAGCTCCGCTTCCAGTGGCAAGCGCCCCCGTTTTCAACCCCCCCGCTGGTTTCTATCTGAACGAGCAGGCGATCTCGATCACGTCATCCACCCCCAATGCGGTGATCGCCTACACGACCGATGGGAGCGATCCGGCGGTCTCGGCAACGGCGCGCATTGCTTCTGGCCCTGTGATCCTTTCCTTGCCCGAGAATGTGATCGCCATAGCCAATGCACCAGGCTGCCAAGCGAGCGTCGAAACGACCGCGAACTACGCTCTTGCCTCGGTGCAGGCCGCTGAACCCACCATGTCTCCGCCGGGAGGAGCCTACGCCGGGACCCAGCAGGTGACCCTGAGCACCACGACTTCCGGTGCGGGTATTTGGTATACCCTGGACGGGAGCGATCCCCTGATCTCTGTGACGGCAGCGCTCGCGACCGGTCCCATTCCGATCGCATCAACGCAGACCCTGACTGCTCGTGCCCTCTTGTCGGGAGCTGCGCCGAGTCCAGCAGCGAACGGGACCTATATCATTGACCCTCCTCCAAGCATCGTTACGCCCGCGACTGCGATTCCCTCCGTAGTTACGGGAACATTCGCGATGCTCATGGCCCTCGGGGATGATGTCGCTGGCGCGCAAACACTGACCTATTTGTGGTCCACCACCGGACCGCAACCAGGACCTGTAGACTTCTCGTCCAATGGGAGCAATGCAGCGCAGGCGGTACAGATCTCCTTCGCGGCCTCGGGCACCTACACCTTTCAATGTCTCATCACGGATGCCGATGGTCAGTCGATCACGACGCAAGTCACTGCTACGGTGGTACCGACCGCGACGACGGTATCCGTATCTCCCGCCACCGCATCGGTGACCATCGGCCAAGCAACGCCGTTTGCGGCAACAGTCACTGATCAATTCGGCGTGACCCTCACCCCGCAGCCGACGTTGCTGTGGTCCGCGGCTGGAGGCGGGAGCATCGATGCGACGGGGGCATTCACTGGAACGACGATGGGCGGCCCTTTCGTCATCTCGGCCAGCTGCGCCCCTGCTCATACCGGAACGGCCTTAGTTTCTGTCCTTCCGGCGCCCGTGCCCCCCACGCCGCCAACGCTCACACCGCCTGGCGGCACGTATGCATCGCCGACCATCGTTTCCTTCTCGACGACCACCCCCGGAGGCATCATCTACTACACCTTGGACGGCAGTGTGCCAACGGCGGCATCGCCGATTGCCTTGGGGCCCATTGAGGTGGCTCAGAATGTCACCATCAACGCCGTAACATCCGCTCCCGGTTACCCCGCCAGCGCTATGACCACCCAGGCCTATGCCTTCATGGCCGCGGCGCCGATCCTATCGCCAGGTTCCGGCATGTTGTCGACCAGCGGAGCAAGCGCGATGGTGACAGCTGCCACCACCATGCCAGGCGCCACCATGCGCTATACGCTGGACGGCAGCGATCCCACCAACAGCTATTATGAAGTCAACGGCCCCATCGCGATTCCCATTTCATCATCGCCGACCACCCTGAAGGTAATCGCGGAATACCCGGGCTGGTCCAATAGCCCGATCACCACCGGCATCTATCAAGTACAATCGGCAGCGCAAACCGCACCTCCTGTCTTCCTCACCGCCAGCGGCGTCATCAATGCCAATGCCACGGTGAATGTCTTCTCCCCCATGGGCGGGCAGATCTATTACACGGTCGATGGGTCGATGCCAACGACGTCATCGCTGACCACCGGGGGATTCATCTATCCCACAGCAAGTGGAACCATCAATGCGATCGCTGTCATTCCAGGCTTCGCGCCCAGTTCCGTGGCCAGCGCCACCTTTACCCTGCAAACGCCCATGCCGAGCTGCTCGCCGATAGGTGGCGCCTACGGCTCGCCCGTCACCATTTCGTTCTCGTCCTACCTCGGAGTACCGGTTCATTATACCCTGGATGGGAGTCAGCCGACGCTCTCCTCGCCAACGGCCAGTTCCCTGACCATATCCGCAACGACGACCGTCCAATTCGCGGCGTTCGGCTCTGGATGGCTGCCGAGCCCTGTCGTCTCCCAGACCTACACAATCCTCAATGGCGCTTCCGTAGCGGCTCCGACCATTACTCCAGATGGTGGCAATTTCACCACGACCGTGATCGCCCAGATCTCGGACAGCACTCCTGGGGTGACCATCCGCTACACCGTTGATGGCACGACACCGACCAGCTATTCGGCGAGCTCGAGCACGGGGACTCTCGCCATTGGGCAAACCACGACCGTGAAAGCGGTTGCCTTCCTTGCCAATGGAACGGCAAGCCCGATCACCACCGCTGTCTTTACCCTGCCGCCGGCATCGGCGACGCTGGCCGTGTCGACGTCGATCGTCAGCCAGACCATCACGGGCATAGGCGGCAATTTTGCCATCGGCCGATTCACCGGTTCTGCCGTCCCCAATGATACGGTGGGCCAGGCGACTGTGGCACAGCTGTCGCCGACCCATGCCCGCATCGGCATACCCCTCCAGGGCTGGCAGCCCGCGCCTGCGGATCCGAACGCTCCGGACACGCAATTCCAGGATACTGGCGATGTCCATAATGTGTTCCTGCTCATGCAGCAGCTGGCGAATCAAGGCATTCCCATCGTTGCGACCGTCTGGGATGCCCCCGATTGGATGATCGCCAATCCGAGCGCTACCACACAGCGCATCATTGCCAACGGCCAGCAGACCAATTTCGTCACGGCGGTGACCGCCTTCCTCGTCCATGCCAGGGATTTCTATGGCGTCACCATCGCACTGGTGTCGATCAATGAAGCCAACGGGGGATACAATCTCCTGTTGAGCGCTGACGATTATGCTTCCATTGTCATTCAATCGGGAGCGGCATTCAATGCCGCCGGATTATCAACCAAATGGCTCGCGGGAGACGGTTTCAATAGCGCTTCCACTCCCAGCTTCGCACAGCCGGTACTCGCCAATGCAACGGCCCTGCCCTTCATAGGCGCGGTCTCCTTTCACAGCTGGGACGCGTATACGGTCAGCAATACGCAGCTTGCCGCGCTGCCCATACTGGCCCAGCAGTACAAACTGCCGGTGTGGTGCACGGAAGTCGGCTACGACACCACCCTTAACCAGCAGACGCCATCGCCATTCCCGACCTGGGCCAATGCCTGGCAGCTCGCCTTGATTTCCCATCGCGTTCTCACTGCTGCGCAGGCATCGGTGCTGGACTATTGGTCGTATCAGGACGAGTTCCCCTTAGCCGATCCGATGACGGGCACCTTGTATCCCGCGGGCATGGTGGTCCAGCAGCTCGAGAGTCACCTCCCGGTGGGATCTCAGCTGGTCCAAGTGACCACGACGGATCCGACGCTGTGGGCATTGTCGGCGATCCAGCAGCAGCAGAACCTCTTCATGATCCAAGTTATCAATACAGGCACATCGGGGCAGCTGGTCGCCATCCAGGGCCTACCGGCGACGACCTTGTCGCTGCAGCAGACGAGCGAGTCGCAATCGCTGGCCAATCTGGGATCCTTCACCGTGCCATCCTCGGGCATGCTGTCGATCACCCTTCCAGCTCAGAGCATCAGCACGCTCTACGGTTCCCTGACGACCACGACGAGTCCTGTGCCGGCCAATCCCAGCCTGGCCATTCAGCCCATGCCAGCCATCGTTGGGGCCCCCAACACCTCGTTGCCGTTGCAAGGAGCGATCACCAGCTCTGGCCTCGCATCGACGCTCTATGCCTATTGGCAGGTGGTGAACGGCCCCGGGCAGGTCACCTTCCAGAACGCCTACGGACTGCAAACCACCGCGTCCTTCTCCAAGGCGGGCACCTATCAGCTGCAACTCACCGCAAGTGTGTATCCGCTCTCGGCGCAAGCCATGGTCACGGTGGTCATCGAGACGCCGGTCAGCGGTCTCCATGTCAATTTCCAGCCATCCTCAGCTCCTGTTCCCTTTGGGTATATGCCGGATAGCGGCGCAGTGTGCGGATACCAGGGCAGTGGCTATTCCTATGGCTGGAGCGCGCCAGCGGGTCCTGCCATCGAACGCGATAGCGACGCGTCGCCCGATGAACGTTATGACACCTTCATTCCATTGCCGAGTGCAACCGAGGCCAACGTCTGGCAGATCGCCGTACCAAACGGCGCTTATTCCGTGCATGTCGCAGCCGGTGATCCCCTGACGACGGGGAGTACTGGCGGAATCCTGGTCAACGGCGTTCCCGTGCTCGATGGAACCACCGATGCTGCCCAACCATGGATCGAAGGGACCATCACCATCACGGTTGCGGACGGATTCATCACCATCGGTGCTGCTGCAGATGCGATGAATATCGCCCTGGATTTCGTCGATATCATCGAAGTGCCACCAGTCGTCGAATTTGCCCAAGCGCAGTATGCAATCGCTGCAAACGCGGGAATCCCGGTCGGCCTGGTCGTGACGATAAATGAGCCATTCACCCAGAATATCATCATACCCTACGCGGTGACGGGAGGTACGGCTGTCTCAGGAACCGACTATCAACCGCTGACCCTACCACAGTCCGTATCCATTCCAGCCGGTGGCCTCTCGGCGCTCATCCCGATAACGCCATTGCCGACCAGCCACCCTGGCGCACCGACGGTCATCGTGAGCCTTGGAATGCCCAGCATCGGAACGCTGGGCTCACCTGCCTCAACCACGCTCTCCTTCGTAAACCCGGCACCTGCTCCCATGGTTGCCTTCGCACAGAATGCTATCACGACGACCGATCAAGCAGGCGTCGTCCCCATCGTCATTGCCCTGAGCGAACCCGCAACCAGCCCAGTGACCGTCACCTGTGCAATCGTCGGTGGTACCGGGAAGGCCGGCATCGATTTCGTGCCGCTGCCGGCCGGCTATTTCGCCACCATCAATCCGGGAAGCACCAGCGTCACCGTCGATGTGACGCTCCCGAGCGTGGGGGCAGTGTACAACACGAGCAAAACAATCATCCTCGCGCTATCCAATGCCCAGGGCGCCACTGTTGGAGCGGCTGCGGTGGAGACCGTCACCATCGTGCACAACGAGCCGCCACCAGCTGTCGCCTTCACGACAACTGGCATCGCTGTCTCGCAGTCGATTGGCACCGTGACGATCCCCGTCAGCCTGGCAATGACAAGTGGCCTACCAGCCACTATTCATTATTCGTTGAGCGCCGATGCCCCGGGAACCGCTGTCCAAGGATCGAATTTCACCATGTCGTCAGGCACCATTGAATTTGCGCCTGGGCAATCGATGGGCAGTCTGACTGTGACGATTCTACCCACCGGCCAGTCTACGAGCACAACCATCGGTCTCGAATTGAGTGCCCCGGCCAATTGCCAACTGGGGACGCAGTCGACCTTTCTTATTACGATCTCGGGCGTTAACAGTTTGCCCGTTCCCACAATCGTATTTCAGTCTGCTGCTGGCCAGAACGACGAATCGATATCGTCAATAGCAATTCCGGTGGTGCTCAACGGAATAACGGACCACGATGTGGAAGTCTCCTATCAGGTGATCGGCGGGACTGCGGCCATTGGACTGGCTTCGGACCCCGCAGCAGATATCATCCTTCCGAATGGAATTGTGATAATTCCGGCAGGAGGTCTCAGTGCGACAATCACCGCCACGATCGTGAGTAAGGCAACACCGCAACCCAACAAGACGGCCATCGTCCAGTTGGCCTCTCCGATCGGTGCCAATCTTGGCACTCCGTCCACATACACCTATACCATCATCAATGATGTGCTCCCTGCCCCGGTGGTCACCGCGACCTCCGCCACGGCAACCATGGCCGATCTATGGGGTGCAGTTCCTGCGGGACTCAATATCTCACAGATCATTGTGTCAAACCTGCTGCCCGCATCGATCACCACCTATTCAGGGATTATCGATAATGGCCTCTTTCAGATTCAGATCGAAAACGGGACCCCCCCCGCGCAGGCGGCCATGCTTTCCCTGGCCTATGTCGACAGCTATGGCCATGTTGGACCAGCTTCGCAGCAATCGTTCGCCTTTAATGGCAATGCCGGTGGCACTGGCAGCGGTAATCCGGGTGGGACTAATCCCGCGGTGCCGGTGACGACTGGCAATCTCTCAACATTGCCTCCGGCGACGCCAACAATGACCATCGTCGTCGGTTCTGGGCTTACTGGCGATATGCAGGGGCAGCTCAATCAGCAGTCGGTTAATTTCACGAAAAATAGCAGCGTATCGCTCCAGGTGACAATAACGGAACCGCTCGGAACCATCACCTATGCGCAGATCGAGAGCGAAATGGGAGTCACGGCGATTCCGATTACCGGCGGTTCGGTGACATACAGTATGCCATCGGAAGGAACGTACCATATCACGGGAACGGTCTTCGCGACCAATGGCGGATGGTACACCAATGCGATAACCTCCTCACCGACCATCATAGTCTATAACCAGACACCGCCGACGCTCGCCTATTATCTCCGGCAGGATTACGGGCCGCCTGGATACAACCCTTCGGTTTCGCCGATACCCATGATTTCGTCGACGACAGACCAGAACAAGCTCATTTACCTCAATGGATCGAGCACCGCCCTGAATTCTGCCCTGCGCACACAGCGGACCATGAATGTTTTCGATCAGGGTGGATTCACCGCTTTGGCGACGGTGGTGGATCCGGTGGGACTGAGCCAGAGCGGAACCTTGTCCGCCCAGGCCGTTGCCATCGACACCATCCCGCTCCAAGTTGACGTTTCTCCGCAGGATCCATCGCAAGGAGCGCAAACGGTAACGATCTCCGGATTCGGCTCATTGCCCATACAAACCAATGGTGGTAACCCGCCCACGCAGGATGAGGGCATTTATACGGTCCAATTGTCCATGACGGATCGCTGTGGCAACACGGTGACCCTGGAAAACCAGTTCTTTTTGGAGTGCGAATCGAGCTACCCCTCTCAATCGACGGGGAGCCTGGCGACACTGTCCTATCAGGGTGGTGTCGTTGTGCCCAATACCGGGCAGACTGGAAGCCCATCGTCAATGTCAGAAATGAATCCGGCGCGCTATGTAACGGCCAATGCCATCGAAATGTGGCAGGATAGCATGAGCCCCCAGAACCATTTAGTCATGGCCGCGAATCGCGGGTTCTGGTTCCTCAATACCCCGATGATGTTCGATGCCCCGCCTCCTGTGGAGACCCAGAATGGATCTCCACCCGACAATAATTCTCCTGAGACCGCCAGTTCGCAGATAGTGGCATTGGATATATTCGGGAATTACAGCTCGCAGCTCACGGTAAACGCGACGCGCTTTCTCGATTTCCCGGGCTATCAGGCCCTGGAGGGAACCAATGGTGATAATTACATTGTCACTGGATACGAGGGTGGCTTTAATCAGCAACCGATATTCAGGAGCGCGAGTTCTGCCTCGCCCCAGGACGACAAGATGGAGTGGACCCTCGGCTCGAACACCGGGTCGTCGGGCTACGAAGCATCATTGCAGGCCAGCCAGGGGATCCGCGATGTATCCGTAACGGTCGATAATAATGTTACCGGCGGACTTTCTTCTGCGAATATCAATACCGATTCAGGCAATCCGCAATACACGCCCATCGCGGTCAATCCGATCGATGCAGGTATGGGGCCTACCCGCCTCGCCTCTCCTGCGATTTTGACAATTACCCCTTCGTGGATCAATAATTCCGGGAATATTCCACAGACTCCTTTTGTCGTTACCGATGCGGGGATCCAGGTCGGCCAGCAATCCTCTGGGGCGACCAAAGGCGTCATTGGCATCGATGCACTGGGAGACGCCAATCAGCCAGGCGCGGGGACCACCGCAACGTATTCCTCGGCTCCAGGGCAATCCTCTGGGCAGCAAAGCGGGGCCCTCACAGCCCAGCTCACCATCAATCGCATGACGGCAATACCAGGTCTCTCAACGATTCATTATAGCATTGCGAATGAAAGCAGTCCATATTACTCAAATTCCGGCTACAACAACATGTACGGAATCAACTGGGTCAATTTCATCAGGATATCCCCCGACGTGGTGACGTCTGGTTGCCATATTGCCGTCCGCATTGCCGCCGGCTTCTTGGGAAGCACATTAACGGTGGACGGGTCATCGAATGCTTTCCAGCCAACGGGAGATTATGTCCATTTCCTAATGCCAAATGGATCATCTGCGACCGATGTCACGGTGACGGCTTCAGCCTACCAGACGGACCTAGAGAATTCATCGGAAGGCAATACCGCGTCACTTCCATTGGCTCTCATGGGGAAGATCGCCATCGTATCGCAACGACTGGTGCTGCCGCCGGATTCTACGCGCAATAACGTCCAATACCTCGACTTGGATCTTATCGTTGACCCTCAAGTTGCCGCTGGGCTTTACCACGTCGATGTGAATTGTGGCGCTGTTCAGTATTACAGCGATCCACTCAGCCAGGCGAACAAAGGCGCGAACGGGGCATTCAGGATGCCCCAGGCATTCCAGGTCTTCCAGCCAACTATCGATCTGACGGTCCCGGGATATGCTGAATGCGTTCGCAAGCGCGCGGGTTCGGTCGACGAACCGGTCATCGACATCGAGAGCGGTGGAGATGGCGCGGTGAACGGATGTAGTCTCATAGGGTATGCAGATAAAACGCAAACCAACGTATGGACATTCACGGCGCAAGCCGCGAAAACAGATTTAAATGACCAATCGTCCTATGCTTGGACTTGGGACACCGGAGGCGGACAAATCACGTCCGGAACAGCTGGTGCCATTGCGGCTGGAACGTCCGGTAATTCAGACGGATCCAATTACGGATCACCGTCGATAACTGTTCAATACCAGCCCGGGATCTACACACCGAAATTGAATGTCTTCCGCACGTACTACGATGTACAATCGCAATCAGTGAGGACCCAATACTATTCACATGCCGAGATCCATTTTATCGTCGTCTATGATCGCACGGTAGACGGATCTACGTGGGCCATTGCGCCGGTTTCAGATACATACGGCAGCAATACCGCCATTGTCCGCAATATGGATCAAGGGGCATCGGTTAATGCTCAACTCCGCTTGGATGCCAACGCCTCTGGCACGGTACGCGCTCGAGTTTCAGCTGATGGCTATCCACAGAATGAGTATTGGGTAACCTCCACCGACAGCGGAGACCTGCCACAAGCACTCACCATCGCACCATTAGGGCAAGCGCAGGTTTGGGTCCAGGGCTATGCAAATCCATCGCAGTCGCAAAATGACTCGAGCGTCCGCGTGGTGCCATCCAGTCAATATGGGACCAATCCCACAGCAGCCACATTCAGTTCATTGCGCGTAGATGTCAATGTCGATGCCAATCGCGATCAGCAGATCACCTTCGATGGCTCCGATGCGACATCGCTGCGGAATCCCTATCGGTTCTGGCTCAATAACAATCATGATGCGGTAGTCGCAAATCAATATCCTGGGGATTATACCGAAGAGGACGAAGTGCAGGGAGGGCCGCCAGACAGCGCGAATAACCAGCTGCAGTGCCGGCGCGACCTTGAAGATTTTTCGAGATTGTGGGTGACAATAAGCAATCGCAATGTCATCGAAAGTCGTTTGGGTCAACGAGACACCCAGTTGTCCTTCAACTTCCACCCAATAGCAAGATCACCAGAGGTGAAAATATTCCTTTCTGCAGACCCCAATGGTGGGCTTGGGCACCTTACCGATTACGAAGGAGTTGCTACCAATCAGATATTTCAAGGCTTGTACGATAGCAACGTATCAGACGTTTCCGGTTCTGGGGATGTCGCAGCGTACATTGGTGACGACGACCCTTTCTCTCTAGCCTTGGTTTCCGACGCCAACGCTCCAGATGGAATCCATTCACTTGCCCCATTTCTTTTCGAAGGTGTGCAAGGTGGTGTGGGAGAGTTGGGAATAAAATTGAAAATGACCATCAATGGCCAAACAATCGTCGTAGGTCATGATCACGTTACCCTGGATATTCGCGATATCCATCAATTCTACGAGCAGTATACCATCGGCGATACCTCAGGGGTATTCTCTCCGGCCTCAGGCATTCCTACACTCTTCCCTGGTTCCATTCAGTACAGCAATCAAGATCCCTATTTCTCAGACCCGCATTACCTCTTATTCGTCCATGGTTGGAATATGCTTCCATGGGAAAAGAACTGGTTTTCTTCGTGCGGCTATAAGCGGCTGTGGTGGAATGGATATAAAGGCCGCTACGGTGCTTTCAGATGGCCAACCTATAATGGGTTTAACTCATGGTACGATCCGCTCTTGGATCCGACGAATTACGACAATAGCGAATACATCGCATGGCAGGCAGGGGAACGGCTTGCGCAATTCTTGCCGGTATTAAATGGGATAAATGGATTCCCGATCGACCTCTTGGGACACAGCATGGGAAATGTCGTCATTAGCAATGCGTTGAATAAGCTATCTCCCAGCCAGGGCAACATCATCGGAACATACATTGCCAGCCAAGCAGCGGTTTCAGCGCAGCTATTTCGATCGGAAGGCACAGCCGCCGTTGGATGCAGACCATGGAGCCCAAATTTCCATAATATTTACACGTCATTCGGTTCGCCAAATGTATATCAAACGGGATTATTGCAGGCATTGCCGGCGAATTACTCCATATGCAATTTCACCAATGCCAACGACTATGCCCTCAGCATTACCGTCAGTGGTTGGGACCAGATCTTTAAGCCCGATCAGGGTTTGGGGGGTTATTTGCCCGGTAGCAGTGGCCTCAATGTCCCAGTCGATATATTTAGGGAACGCTTCTTCCGGCCAGTTTCACCACTAAATGGCCTTAAACAGCTCATTTCATTGCTGCTATGGAATGGGACAGGTATTACACAGACCATGGTGAATGACCTTAGCACGATTTATAACAGCACTTATAGAGTAGTGAGTCCCATTAGCCCCTCTTCAGCAATGAATCAGTACTACATCATGTCATATTTGTCGCCATCGCGGGTCTATCCACTCGGAGCTTCGTCTTCCATAAATTTTTCGACCAGTAACGGAGATTGCAATCTCTGGAATGTATGGTCAAATCCACCATCAAAAGTCTTGACAAGCGCGGAAAGGGCATCCGGAAATTTCTCTGGAAATCGCTGGCACAGTGGAGAATTCCGAATGACCATGCCAGAGCAGTACCTGTACTGGGGAACGTTAATGAAATCATGTCAATACAATACAGCAAACACTTTGCGGTGATTCTGACATGAGAATGTCCATACTCCTGGGAATGGCCATGTTCATGCATGTAGGTCTATGCCTCGACCAGGAAACGCTAAATCGGGCTATTGAAGCCGATGGGAAACGACCGATCGAATGTTATGCTCAATTTGTAGATCAAACTGGCGCTCCAGTGGCGAATCACCTCATCGAGGCAGAAATATTTTCCCAAGAAACGAATGGAGAATTTGGGCCACGCAGAAAGATCCCAAACATCATGACAGATGCCGAAGGCAAGATTCAGATTACGGGATTGGTTGGGGGATATCTCCATCTCACGCTTATCGATCCTAAATATATTCATGTTTCCGATGATCCCAACGAGCTTCATGGAGTTCTGCTGCGGTATTCCAAGAGCGATGGGCCAGGACAAACTGAACATGGAGATATCAATCACCCTATTCAATTTGATGTATGGAAACGCGAAGGTCCTCAAGCCCTGAAAAAGTTACGTGGCGAAGTGCGCATACCATACGATGGCAAACCATTGCGGATGGACTTGGAGAAGGGGAAGTTGGTCAGCGAAGGAGGAGATGTCATAATAACTATCGAAATGCCATTATCGGACAAGGAAAAACGAGAAAATGCGAATGCGCTTGGAAATTTCCCGTACACATGCCAGGTCAACTTCTTAAACGGCGGGGTTCATGCATTGACGGACTATAGTGACTATTTCAAAATTCTCGGTGTTATTGGAAATGATTTCCAGAACACCTTTACTGGTGGGCCAACGAAAATATTTGGAACTTTGCAACTGAGAAATGGAAAGATCCATGGGAAGATATCTCTCGACATAGCAGTGGAGGATATAAAAAGAGGCAGTGGACGAGTAATAGTCGATATTCATGATTCTCTCCTAAATTTTTCCGGATCGGTAAGCCTAGAAATCGATCCATCACACTTAGAAAAGATGACGCTATCCGACGGTCGGGAAATACCAGACGAGAAGAAAAAATGAGCAATAGGGGTGTCCGTAACTATCGCAGAATATATTCAAGGGGCGAATTAACTCATTGGTTATGGTGCAATCTGGGGCTCGACATGGTGCTGTGTGGGGAAATTGTGAAATTCCAGCGAAATTTAATTATGCTATTACTCCTCATTCATTTTCCTTTGAATAGTGGTGAATCTCCCATCGTTGCTGTGCCAAACCCCAAATGGGCAACAGGAGTAGGCGAGGACCAATTTGGACATTGGGCCGATGTGACGATTGGTGGCGTCATACAGCGCATGCGCTGGATATATCCTGGGACGTTCGTTATGGGCAGCCCGCAAGAAGAAAAGGACGCTCAGATAAAGGCGGGCATAAAGGCTGCCTTAATTAATGGCCGCGAAACGCAGCATTCGGTGACTCTGACAAATGGCTTTTGGCTGGCCGACAGTTCTTGCACTCAGGCACTGTGGCAGGCCATGGTGGGTAATAATCCCTCATTCTTCACAGTCCAGCATAGCCGGAACCAAATGGTCTGAGGGCTCTGCCCTCAGAACCCGCCAGGGGCGTGGCCCCTGGACGCATTGAAAATGGCGTTCCTGACTGGTTTGGTAGAATGGTGGTACCAGC
>Ga0302319_10008414_pt1 | contig 20057 bp, 22 predicted proteins | sample Bog_T0_2_FD_203319 | JGI IMG/M metagenome (GOLD analysis project Ga0302319, IMG submission 203319) | Peat permafrost microbial communities from Stordalen Mire near Abisko, Sweden - Bog_T0_2 | ecosystem: Environmental > Terrestrial > Soil > Wetlands > Peat | place: Sweden: Abisko, Stordalen Mire... | reverse complement strand
CGAGGTGTTGGGTGTGAGCGATATGCGAGGTCCCGCGGCAGTGGCACAGGCGTTGTATCGCGAGACGGAAGCGAGCCGGGAGGCGCGGATGAAGCTGATTGAGGAGCGAAAGGCTATGGGGCCTTTGGACGATTTTCCCGAGGGGAAGCCGTCGAAGCGGGATCGGCGGCGGATTGACAAATTTCGGCAGCGGTACTAATAGCCGCTCATTGACCATGTTCGAGCAGTTCGATCACCCCGAGGAGCGCGCCCCAGTGGTAGAAAGCGTCACTGCTGCGAACGTCGTTGCCGTCGCCGGTGTTCGCATTGTAATTCTCGTAGACGGCGCGATCGCTTTGCCATGACTTCAGGAGCAGCCGGGCCGAGCGTTGCGCCAGATCGGTTCGCGCGTTTTGCAAATCATAGTTGCGCAGCCCGAGATAGACCAGAAAGTTCATGGGACCCCAGATGCGGCCGCGCCAATAATCCTGGTCGGCGAATCCAGGTACGTCACGAGCGATAGCCGGCATCACCCATTCCCCGTAAAACTCACGCGGGTTGAAATAGTGTTCCTTAATCATTCTTTGCGCCTGCCGCTGCGTGGGAACTTTCGCGATCAGCGGATAGAAGCTGGTGGGAGAAAGCCGGGAGGAAGCTTCTCCGGTATCGGTACGGCGGTTCAGGTACATGCCGGATTTTTCGTCCCAAAGAGTTGCGAGGGCGGACGCGTATTTATCTCCTCGCACGCGCAACTCGCGGCTGTCTTCCTCGCGGCCAAGGATAGCGGCCATCTCTTCGAGCGCCCGGCAATCGGCGACGTATAACGCATTCAGCCCGACGTCGGAAATTTCCAACAGGTTTGTTTTCGAATTAAATGGCACGCCGTCATACATGGGCGAATTGTCGAGGCCGGATTCATAAAGCGCGGCCTGAAAATTGTGCACGGTTCCGTCCACCAGCTGCGGCACGTCATCGGAGCCCCAGCTGAGCAGACCGCCATGGTCGCGGGCGTCGGGCCACCATCGATTCCAGCGCAGCAACTCGTCGTAAACCTCGGCCAGGAACCAGCGTTCCGGATGCCGTTTATATATCTCCATCGCGATCAGGCTACCGACGGGCGGCTGGGACCGGTCGTCGGTCCTGATGTTATAGGCTGATGCGGCGTTCGGAATAAACCCGTGCTTCGTAATGGATTTGGTGATCTCGACCGCGTTGGCGAAGGCAAGGTCTTTGTTGTAGAGGCTGTACATGAACGACGCGAAGTAGGTGTCCCAGTCGAATAGAACAAAGCCACCCCAGTTGGCGCTCCACCCGCGGCTGACCGGCGAGATGGCGCGGTTATTCTCGGGATCGTAGGTCAGGTTCCAGCCGAGGATGGTCTGCATGGCGGTGAAAATCTCAGGAGAATCGCCGTGGGCGTCCATGTTGATTTGGGGCACCTTGCTTTGGTGAAGGGTCCGATGGGCGTTGATAAGGGCGCCTATTTGGTCCAGAGTCTTTTCAGTTCCGGTGTAGACGGCGAAGCGGCCTTCAAGGGGAACGGCAAGGTACGGCGTGTTCAGGGTGAGGAAGGGGTCGCCTACTTCTTTGCCCGTGGTGCGTACGGTAAACGCACGGCCGTCGGGACTTTGCGATCTCGCCTCGATTGCGTCGCCCCGCCGCTGCACCGTGCCGGGCCGGTTCCAGTAATATCCGGTCTCGACGATAAGATGCGAGGCGCGCAAGGCGGCACGCTGCTCGACGGTAACCAGGATGTACTGCTCGCCATCCTGCTCGGCGCTTTCGACGCGAAGCGCGTTTTTCGAGTTGCCGCCGGAGGGCAGTTCGAGGGTGAGTTCGGTGTAGCTGCCGTCGTCCGAGTGAGCGCCGAGGCGGATCTTTTCCGGCCGTCCGAGCGACTGGTTAGCCTGGAAGAAAGAGTCCTGGTAAGTTCGTCCCATGCCGGCTGTCTTTATTCCGAGGGTGATAGCAAAACCGTCCGGCAGATGGACATGCGCCATTACACTGTTGGCGCTCCAGGTGTTCCAGCCGCGGCACAGCCGCTGTTGCAGGGATCGATATTCGGGGGTGCGAAGGATGCGGAGGTCGCTTTGCGCTGCGGCGGGGAGTGCGGCTGCGCAGATTGCGGCTGCGACTAATGGCAGGAACTTCATCTGTGGCATGGCGGGAGGAATGATGCCTCTCATGCTACTCCCTGAATTCATAGCTGCGCTTCCATCATGCAGGCGGACTGCGGCTATTTGCAGGAGATCAGCGTGCCGCAACCACCGCCTACCACTTCAGCAAGAGCGTCGGCGAGAGCGAGTTCGAGACCGTCTATGCGGCTGTTTGTCGACATCGCGCGGCAGGTTGAAGGAGCGCCCGACTCTGTGAGAGAGCGCGGAGTGTTCGGGATGGTTTGCCGCTTCGGCTCTGTACGCTTGTTACCGAGCAGTTCGGGGCAGCGCTGCTTGCGATCCGGCAGAACGAATGCTGCGAAGAAGGCTACTTCATGAGTCATTGACCTGTTACACGCCTTTGAAGAGTTCGGTGCTGAAGTAGCGTTCCATACGGTCGGGGAAGACGGTGACGATTTTGGCTTCGGGGCCGAGGCGTCTCGCCATCTCGGCGGCGGCGCAGTAGTTCAAGCCTGAGCTTGGGCCTACGGGATAGCCGGCGGCGATGATGCGGCGGGTGGTTGCGAGGGCTTCGGCGGCGGGGACTTCGATGGTGACGAGTCCTTTCAGGCGATCTTCGTGGAACAACTCCGAGACGCTGTCGACTACTCCTGGGATGCGCGCGCTGAAGCTGCAGCATTCGGGGTCGGAGGTGAAGTAGTCGATGGGGCGGGCGTAGACGGGGATCGAACCCGGGCAGCCGTTGAACAGGCCTACGAGCGTGCCTCCGGTGCCTACTCCGCTGACGACCGCGGAGACGTGCGGCAGCGCGGCGAGGATTTCGGTGGCGGTGCCGAGTTGATGAGCTTCGGCATTGCGGGGGTTGGAGAACTGGCGAGGCAGGAAGGCGTTGATTTCTTTTGCGAGCGCTTCGGATTCGTTGAGGGCGCCGCGGATGCCGTGCTCGCGCGGGGTCATTTTGATCTGACCACCGAAGGCTCGGATCATGAGCGTTCGTTCATTGCTGACGCCTTCCGGCATTACGGCCATAAAGCGGAGCCCGCGCTGGGCGCAGGCGAGCGCCATGGCGATGCTGGTGGAACCGCTGGAGGCTTCGATGACGAGGTCGCCGGGGCGGAGCGCTCCTTCGAGGAGGGCCTGTTCGAGAATGTAGCGGGCGATGCGGTCCTTGGTGGAACCGCTGGGATTGAGGAACTCGAGTTTGCACCAGATGCCTATGCCGGTGTCGAGTTCGACACGCACAAGCGGGGTGGGCGCGTGAGGGGTCACGTACTTATGGTAGAAGGGATAAGTCTCTATGCTCGATACACCAAAGGTCGTCACTACCGAATTGCAGATGACGGCGTTCATCCGAATCAAAGTGCCCCGTTCGGAGATTCGCGAAGTAATGGGGCCGAGCCGGAAAGAACTGCAGAATGAAGTTGCCGCTCAGGGGATCGCGATGACGGGGCCCTGGTTCACGCATCATTTGCGGCTGAATCCGGCCACGTTCGATTTCGAGCTCAGTGTGCCGGTAGCGAAGCCGGTGAAGCCTGCGGGGCGAATTCAGCCAGGAGAATGGCCGGCGATGAAGATGGCGCAGGCAGTTTATGCCGGTCCTTTCGAAGGGTTGGGTGCGGCGTGGAAGGAGTTCGATAGGTGGATTTGGGATCAGGGTCTGACGCCTGCTGAGGATCTTTGGGAGCGTTACGTCACGGGACCGGAAACGAGTTCCGATCCGGCGGCGTGGCGGACGGAACTGAGCCGGCGGCTGATCCCCGGTGAAGATCAACGATGAATAAGATCGTCGCGGCGACGTGTATTTTCGCGTTGGGGCTGCTGGTCGCTCTCGGCGGCTTTCTGCTTTATAAAGGCCTGCGGAATGTGCAGCTGGCTTTGGCGAGCGTGAATTGGCCGGTGACTTCGGGTGTTGTCGTCAGTTCGGAAACGACGCGCAGCGTGACGCGGGACGAGCGAAAGAACCGGAGTTCGGTGACGTTCGATACGAAGACGGTGATCCGTTATTCGGTGAACGGCCATGAATACGACACCGATGTTTTGCACTTTGGCCAGACGCTGGGGTCTTCGGATAAGTCGGATGCGGCGCTGCAGACACTTCGCTATCCGGCCGGGGCGAAAGTGCCGGTGTCATATAACCCAGCAGATCCGTTCGTTGGGGTGATGAAGCCGGGTTTGCATGCGGAGGCTTTCTGGCTGCCCGGCGCGGGCCTGGCGTTTCTGCTTCCGGCGGTGCTTTGTCTGGTGATGGGGCCGACTTTGTTTGGCGATTTTGGGTTTCGCGGCATTTCACCCGATATGACCGCCGGGGATCAGTCCTTCGAGAAATCGGTGCATGAGGCGATGGAAGCGGCCCGGCGCGGAGAAAAGCCGACGGATATTCAGATGCCTCGCATGGCGGGCGATTCGGTGATGCCTGTGGCGGTCACGGCGTTTGGTGCGGTGTTCTGTTGCCTCGGCGTGCTTGCCCTTGCGGGCGGATTGGTGCGGGCGTGGCATGGATACGCCAGCCAGAACTGGCCCACCACCGGCGGCACAGTGATCATGGCGTATAAAGGCGGCGGCGAGGACGGTGAGGATGCGGCGGACGACAGCACGGACCCGGCGTATCGGGCTCGATTTGTATATCGGTACAGCGTAGCGGGCGCGACTCATTACAATAACCTTCGCCAGTTTGCTCAGGCTGAGGGCGGCGACCGCGAGGGAGTGGAAAGAATTGCCGAGCGGTATCGAAAAGGCGCGAGCGTGCGGGTGTCGTACTTTCCCGCCGATCCCGATATCGCGGTGCTGGAGCCGGGCAACACTTCCAATGCGCTGTGGCTGCCTGGCATTGGTGTGGTGCTGCTGCTGTTCAGCGCGGCGGTATTTATCTGGATTGTTCCCGCGGCATCGAAATCCTGATTTGCGCTTCGGCCACAGGCGTGCTTGGTCTCCTGCGCAAGGAGAAAAATATGCAGGGCAGCAAAATGAAAGAAAGCACGAAGGATCAGGTCAAGGGCGCGATGCACGAAGCCAAAGGCGCCGTGAAAGAGAAGATTGGCCAGGTGGTGGGCAATCCCGATCTGGCAGACGAGGGAACCGCGGAGAAGGTGGGCGGGAAAGTGCAGAAGAAAGTGGGCCAGGTAGAGAAGGTCTTCAATAAGTAAGGAGCCCCGAAATGCTGATTCTCATTATTATCCTGATTCTGCTGTTCGGCGGCGGCGGCGGTTATTACGGTCATAGCCGCTGGGGCTACGCGGGAGGAGCGGGAATCAGCCTGAGTACGATACTGCTCATTCTTGTGATTGCCTGGGCCGTGGGCGCCTTGAATTATTGATGGCTACGGCGGAGCCCGGGTGGCGTGTTAATCTCGCCACCAGTGGCTCAGCCAGTTGGTACATTCCTCGCCAAAGTTCGGGATGGGCTCATCCAGTTTCCGAAGCCAATCCATCGGTACTGCGAAGGAGAGGGCTGGACTTTATTTCGCGTCGAAGTTGCGGATGACGATCGGCTGGACCTGAGTCCGATTTTGGGCGACGACGAGGTCGATGTTCCCGATGAGTTTCATTCGAGCCTCTCATCCGATGGGCGGCTTTGGATTCCCGCGGTGTTGCGCACAATGGTGGGGATGGGCGAGCAGTCGGTGATGATGCGGGTCGAGCACGGCGCGATCATCGGCGTTTACCTGCGGAAGGTTTTTGAAACGCTGGGATTTGGGCCGTGAGAGCATGGGGAGATGCCTCAGTCGGCTCTCCAATCACGCCAGGCGCGCAGTTTTCGCAGCGCGCGCACCGAGAACTTTACCGAGTCTGTTATTCGCGAGATGACGCGTCTCGCGATGCAGAATAACGCGGTCAATCTTGCTCAGGGGTTTCCCGATTTTCCCGCACCTGTAGATCTGAAACAGGCTGCGATTGATGCGATTAATGCGGACCACAATCAATACCCGATCACGTGGGGAACGAAGGCATTTCGCAATGCGATCTCGGATAAGTATCGGCGTACGTATGGTCTTGAGTTCGACCCTGAGACGGAACTAACTGTCTGTTGCGGCGCGACCGAGGGCATGATCGCATCGCTGCTGGCGGTGACGGATCCGGGCGATGAGGTTATCGTTTTCGAGCCGTTTTACGAGAACTACCATCCGGATACGCTGCTGTGCGGGGCGGTTCGGAAGCTGGTGAAACTGCGGTCGCCAGACTGGAGTTTCGATCCGGATGAGCTGCGCCGGGCGTTTTCTTCGCGAACGAAGGCCATCATCGTGAATACGCCCAATAATCCGACCGGGAAAGTGTTTTCGCGCGGCGAACTGATGCAGATCGCGGGTCTGTGCCAGGAGTTCGATGCGCTGGCGATTACGGACGAGATTTACGAACACATCACTTACGACGGGCATGTGCACATTCCGATCATCAGCCTGCCGGGCATGCGGAATCGCTCAATCCTGGTGAACAGCATGAGCAAAACGTTCTCGGTGACGGGTTGGCGCGTCGGTTGGGTGGCGGCGGCGCCGGAGCTGACCGCCACCATTCGCAAGGTTCACGATTTTCTTACCGTGGGCGCGGCCACTCCGCTGCAGCAGGCCGGTGTGATGGCACTTAATTTGCCGGACAGTTATTTCAACGCCTTGTCGCACGAGTATGCGGGGCGGCGGGAGGCAGCGCTGGAAATGCTGGAGGGCGCCGGCCTGAGGTGCATCCGGCCGTCGGGGGCGTACTACGTCATGGCGGACATTGCGAAATTCGGTCTGACCGATGTTGCCTTCGCAAAGTATCTGGTCGAACAGATCGGAGTAGCGGCGGTACCGGCGTCGAGTTTTTATTTGAATCCAGCGGACGGGATTTCACAAATACGCTTCTGTTTTTGCAAGAAATATGAGACGCTTGCGGCAGCGGGGGAAAAGCTGTCTCGGCTTCCGAGGCCGTGATTCCCAGTTGGGCGCGCGGGGCCACGTAGTCCCGGGCGGTTTGAATTCATACAGTCGGATTCATAAAAGGAGCGACGTTATGCTGCCTGATTTTGTAATTCCCGAAACTACCGTACGAGAGTGCGGCGAGAGCTCCGCGTTCATGGTGGATGGACACGGAGAAACCGGGCTCGTTCTGACGCTCGGCATCACCCATGCGATGGAGCAGGAGTGCCTCGATTTGGACATTCTGGAATCGAGAGACGGGAGTACGTGGTCGGCCAAACCGATCGCGAGTTTCCGGAATAAGTTTTATTGCGGGACCTATCAGCATGTGCTGCAGCGCGATGAGAGCCGCTTTTTGAAGGCGGTTTGGCGTGTGAGCAGATGGGGACGGCAGGAATCGCCGCCGTTTTTCCGGTTTTATTTGTTTGCGCAGGAAGCGCGATCAAGGGCGTTTGCCGGGGCGGCTTAGGGTTCTGTTGGTCAGTTGAAAGATTCGAGGCCCGGTCGGACTTTACGTTCGACCGGGCTTTTTTGCGCCCCCGACAGCGTAAGTATAATGTAACTACGTGCAGGGCGAATCTCAATTTGAATGGGACTCGCACAACGAGGCTCATATCGCCGCGCACAAGGTCCTGCGTTACGAAGTTGAAGAGGTTCTGCAAAATGGTCCCGTTTACATCGAGACGCGGATTGACGAAGAGAGCGGCGAAGAGCGTTTTCTTGAGATTGGCCACACGAATTATGGACATATCGGGGTAAGCGGATGCGGCCAATAACCGCCTTTGACGCGAACAGAACGACCAGGAAAGCATACGAGAAAAGACGTTATGAAGAAAATCGGCACTAAGGCGGCTCAAGCAGAGGCGGCATTTGCGGAGGGTCTCTACAAAGACCGAGCCGCAGTCAACCTGAAAGCGCAGTCGGTCCTCGCCGCGCCTCCGTCACGACAGGTCACGATCCGGCTGAGTAACACCGAGATCGCTCTGGCCAGAAAACAGGCCGAAGCCAAAGGGCTCCGATATCAGACGTACATAAAAATGCTGCTGCACGAAGGGCTCCGCCGTAATATCACGGCTTGAGCGCGGTTATTTCAGGCCCGCGCCGGCGGCGGTGTCGATGAACCAGATCATCTCCGGAGATGAAATCTGTGACGGTATGTGCAGCGGATCGCGCCCTCCCTCAAGGACTGTTTTCAGCGCTTCGGTTTTATCGGCGCCGGTTACCAGGCAAAGTGTGTGGCGGGCTTTTTCGAGCACGCCCGGGAGCAGTGTGACTCGGTACTGCTTGAATTTCTCGACCCAGACCGCGGCGGCGATTCCGGTTTTGTTTTCGATCAGCGGTTCGCCGGGGAAGAGACTGGCGGTGTGGGTATCGGGTCCCATACCTCGCTGCAGGACATCGAAGACCGGCAGTTCGCCAGGTTCGAGGCGCAGGGTTCTGGAGATTTCGTCCGCATAGGCAATGGCCGCTTCATCGGGTATCAGCTCAGTCCTGACGCGATGAATGTGGGTGGCGGGGATATGGCCGGCGTCGAGAAGGGATTCGCGGGTCATCCGGTAATTGCTTTGCGAATCGTCGATGGGTACGCAGCGCTCGTCCACCCAGAAAAAATCGATATTCGACCAGTCGAAGGGCTGGCGGGCCATCCATTCGAACATGATGCGCGGGGTTGAACCGCCCGAAACGGCGAGCGATGCCGAGCGTTTCCCCTGTTTTTCGCGGCGCGAGCGCGCGACGTCGAGGAGCTCGAATATTGTGGCTCCGCAGGCTTCGGCCGCGGTCTGCGGGCCGCTGAAGGTTTCGACCTCGACGCTCATGCCGTAATCCGGTTCAGGGCGCGCTCGAAGACCTTGTCGTGGATGACGATGGCGAGTTCGGCATTGAGCAGTTCTTCTTCCGTGCCTTTCGACATTGAGGCTCGCTGGCGCATACCGTCGATCTCGTATTCCGCGCACCCGCCGCCGTCTTTAAGGTGGATCTTCAGATTGTCATCGACGGTGATCAGGGTGGGCTTGCCGGAACCGTCATGGCCATCGCCCTGGAGGCCGATATGAGTGGAAGGCAGGGAAGATTCGAGCCACGCCTCGATGTAACGCGCTTCGGGACCTGCCTCGCGACCCGCGTAATCGATGGTGATCTTCTTTGGCGTGTGGTCGTCGAGCAATTGCGCGATGAGGGAGCGGAGTTCAGTGATGCGGGTCCATGCCAGATCGCCGGTGATGTGGCCGGCATCGAGAAGGCCGCCGAGTTCGCCGAAGCCAGGGGCGCCAGGCCGCGAGGAATCGACTACGATCTTGTCGCCGAGGCCGAGGACTTTGCGGAGCGCGCCGGCGCGCACCAGGCGGGCGGAGCGCAGCAGAATTACGCGCGGCAGATCCGGCACGGCGAGCGGGCCGACGATGGAAGCGACGTCGGCCAGCCGGTTCATCGAAGAAGTAATTTCCACCTGTTCACAGCAGATCTGGCGGCGCTGGCCGAAGGGCATCCAGCATTGCGCGAAAACGCGGCAGTCGAGAAAGCCTTCGCCTTCCTTAAGGCGCACGACAACGGAGCGGCTGGGGTGCTCCTTCATGAGGCTGGCGATGGTGTTGCCGAGATCCATGGCATCTTCCTCGTCGTCGACGAAGCTGATGAGCGTCATGGCGCAGGCACGCAGGACGCCGCCGTCATGCGAATCGGACGCACTGTCGCCTGCCTGGGGCTTGGCCATATTGGTCCAGAGTTCGCCCAGTTCTTTGAGGATCTGCTCGGGTTTTATCGGTTTTTCGACAGAAGTCGGCATTACGGCTTCCTCCAGGTGTGACCCCAGCGCGCCAGCATTTCGTCCGACTCGGGCGGTCCCCAGGTACCGGCCGCGTAGTTGGGGAAGTTGAATTTCTGGGTGCTCCAATAATCGAGAATCGGCATCACGGCGTTCCAGCTTGCTTCCACCATATCCTGGCGGGTATAGAGCGTGGCGTCGCCGGTGATGGCGTCGAGCAGGAGGGTTTCGTAGGCGGCGGGCGAGCGCTCGCCGAAGCTCGAGCCGTAATTGAAGTCCATCGAAACGGGGCGGAGCTGCATGCCGGAGCCGGGCCGCTTGGAGGCGAAACGCAGCGAAATTCCTTCTTCGGGCTGAATGCGGAGGATCAGCATGTTGGGAAGGGCTTCGGCGCCCGCGGTGGCTTTGCGGAACATGGCAAGCGGCGCGGTGCGGAAATTGATGGCGATTTCGCTGACGCGCTTCGGCATGGCTTTGCCTGTGCGGATATAGAACGGCACGCCGGCCCAGCGCCAGTTGTCGACAAGGAATGTGACTGCGGCATAGGTGTTGGTTTGCGAATCGGGGGAAACGCCTTTTTCAGACAGGAAACCCTGTAACGGCTGGCTGCCGGTACGGCCCGGCCCATACTGGCCGGCGACCGCGTTATCGGGCACCTGCTCGGGACGCATGATGCGGATGGCTCGCAGCAGCTTGGCGCGTTCGTCCCGAACCGCGTCGGAGGTGAACGAAGACGCGGGCTCCATGGCGACGGTGGCCATCACCTGGAGCAGGTGATTCTGGATCATGTCGCGGAGCGCGCCGGCTTCCTGGTAATAAGCGCCGCGGCCTTCGACACCGATCGATTCGGCGGCGGTGATCTGCACATTATCGATGTAAGTGCGGTTCCAGAGCGGCTCGAAGATGCCGTTGCCGAAGCGGAACGCCATGATGTTCTGGACGGTTTCTTTACCCAGGTAATGGTCGATGCGATAGATTTCGCTTTCGTTGAAGCACTTCTGCAGGCGGCCGTTGAGTTCGCCGGCGCTCTGCAGATCGTGTCCGAACGGCTTCTCGATGACGATGCGGCGCCAGCCTTTGCCTTTGTTGAGGCCCGCTCCGGCGAGACCTTCGGCGATTTCGGCGTACTGGCTGGGCTGCGTGGAGAGATAGAAGAGGACGTTATCTTCCGTCTTACGAGATTCCTCGACGCTGGCGAGGCATTTGGCAAGATCCTTATAAGACTCGGCGTCGCCGACGTCGCCCGACTGATAGAAGACGCCCTGGGCAAAAGACTTCCAGAGTTCTTCGTCGAAGGGGGAGTCTTCGAGGAATTTTTTGACGGACTCGTACATTTTGTCGCGGAAATCGTCGTGCGACATAGCCGTTCGGGATACGCCGATGACGGCGAATCCGGGCGCGAGCCGGCCTTCGAAGGCGAGCCGGTAGAGTGCCGGCATCAGTTTTCGCTTGGTGAGATCGCCATTTGCGCCATAAATCACTACGGCGCACGGGGGCGATTTGCGATGGAATCTTAAGGGGTCCTGCAGCGTGGTCTCAGGCGACATCAGAGTCACAGTAACACGGTCCGCGCGCTCTGCCCAGTGGTTTTGCATGATGTATGGAGATGCACAGTCTGATCGGCCGGGTCGCGGGGGGCGTATGTGTGGGAATCTGGACAGTTCTGGCGCTGTTTCGGGGTGGGTTTTGGCGGATGCGAGTTCGGCTGAAATCGGGCGGCCCTGCTTTGGGTCTGTCGGTAACAGCGGTGATTCCGGCGCGGGATGAGATAGGTACGATTGGCGCGACGGTTCGCTCTTTGCGGGGGCAGGCGTCTCGGATTATCGTGGCCGATGACGAGAGTTCGGATGGAACGGGTGCGGCTGCGCTGGCGGCGGGCGCGGAGGTGGTTCGAGTCGCGCCCCTGCCGACCGGTTGGAAGGGGAAACTTTGGGCGGTTGCTTCTGGCATTGAGGCGGCCGGCGCGGGGGCAGATTATTTTCTGCTGACGGATGCCGATATTGAGTATGTTGCGCCGGACTTGGTGCGAGGTTTGTTGGCAAAGGCGGCGGAAGGGTTCGATCTGGTGAGTTTGATGGTGCGGCTCAGGTGCGAGTCCGCGGCGGAGAAGTTTTTGATCCCCGCGTTCGTTTTCTTCTTTTTCATGCTGTATCCGCCCGAGTGGGTTTGTACGGGCAAGGGCGCGGCGGCCGCAGCGGGGGGATGCATGCTGATCCGGCGAGGGATGCTCCAGAAGATCGGCGGGATCGCGGCGATTCGATCGGCGCTGATTGACGATTGCGCTTTGGCGGCGGCGGTTCGCAGGGCCGGAGGGCGGGTGTGGATGGGGATTGCGGCGGCAGATGAGGTTGTGAGTCTGCGGGATTATGGGAGGGCGGCGGAAATCCGGGCGATGATTTCCCGGTCGGCATTTGCGCAATTGCGGCATTCAGGGTGGCTCCTGGCGGGGACTGTGTTGGGGCTAGTGTTTACCTATGTCGCCCCTGTGTTGCTGCTTTTCTCGGGCGACTCAATGACTGCTGGGTTGGGTTTGGTGGCGTGGTTGATCGGCGCGGTCATTTTCGCTCCGGTGGTGCGGATGTATCGGGCGCCGTTCTGGACTGTAGTCTGCCTCCCCGCCATCGCGGGATTTTACCTGGTGGCTACGGTGGAATCGGCCGTCGGCTACTGGAGGGGTGAAGGCGGAAAATGGAAGGGCAGGGTTCAGGATGTAAGGTAGAACGCAGATGAGCAGGGTGGTCCATTTCCGCCACGGGCAGGCGAGAGCGCCTGCTTTACATGAGATTTTTGAAGGAACCCATTATGAGATTACCCCTGAAGAACGCGGCTTTCACCGCGTGTCCCTTACTGTTGGTTGCGGCCTTTGGGCAGACTTCGTTCCGGATCACCCCGCTGCATCCGTTAGAGGAATTGCGCGCAGCGGCGCTGGCGGCGAAACCTCCGATCGAATCGGGGACCTTCCGGAAGCCGGATTTAGTGGATCTGGCGACGCTGGGCGCGGGTATCCACTTCGATATCCGGTACGCCACGCATAATAACTTCCTCGGAGAACCCCTATACTCGGAAGCCCGCGCGTTCCTGCAGCGACCTGCGGCCGAGGCTTTATTGCGAGCCGCGGCAACGCTGCGGGCGCAAGGTTTCGGGCTTCTGATTCACGATGCCTATCGACCCTGGTACGTGACGAAGATGTTCTGGGACGCTACTCCGGATAATCTGCACGGCTTCGTGGCCGATCCTCAGAAAGGCTCGAAGCATAATCGCGGATGCGCGGTGGATTTATCGATGTATTATTTGAAATCAGGCGAATCTGTAATGATGCCCAGCGGATATGATGAGATGACGCCTCGGGCGTTTCCGGATTACAAGGGCGGTTCCGAGGAGGAGCGCAAGCTTCGGCAAGCGCTCCGCAAAGCTATGGAATCGCAAGGGTTTACAGTGGACAGATCGGAATGGTGGCACTTCGATTACCGGGACTGGCCGCAGTATCCGATCCTGAATGTAGTCTTCGAGAAGCTCTGAAAAATCCGACAACAGAGATTACCTGGAAACAACTGGTATTCGCACATTATTACTGATATCCGAAGTTAATCGGGGTACATAGTACTAGCCGGGTTGTAAACCATAGTTGGAAGTACTAAGTTTATTGACATACGGATTTTTCGTGAGATCGGAAAAACCAATGAACGTTGATGCCTTGAAACTTCACGCCGCGCCTGTCTGGAGAAATTCACCTGAGATCTGCGCGCTCGCCGACGGGGAGCGCCATTTGGGACACACGGTCCGGATCGGCGGACGCTGGTATGCGTTCGATGCCACGCATTTTAACGAGAGGGCGAATGGATTTAGAAATCTGGGGTCGTTCGCGAGTTTAGTTTCCGCGAGAGAGGCTGTGGAACTCAATAGCTGCCGGGTTATTCCGGAGTACGCCGGAGCGGCCTGAGAAAGGGCGTCAAAAAGAAAGAAAGGGCGGGTCGGCGCTGTTCGCCAACCCGCCCTTTTTACTTACCTGGCGAGAATTTACTCGACAGGCCGAAGCGCCTGTCCAACTTCGTCGAAACTGCGAACTGCTTCGCTTTCGTCGCTGAAAGCCGGAATCAGGGTACTAATGCCGGTCATATCCAGGAGCTTCTTCACTTCGGGCAGCGCGTTCACAACTTTCAGAGTCCCCTGGTTGCGCACCAGGTGGGAGTAGCAGCTCATGAGTTGTCCGAGGCCCGCGCTGTCGATTTTAGTCACCCGGCCGAGGTCGATAATGACGCGCGAATCGCTTTGTTCGAGCACTTCGCGGCGCAACTCGTCGAGCTCCGCGGCCGAATGCGTGAGCTCGGCATGTTTGCGGAATCTCAGAACGGAGACTCCGGCCGATTGGCGCCAAAGAAGGTTGGTCTGGCGCAGATCGGCGGCCATGCGTTCACTTACCCGCAGTTCGTCGAAGCACTCGTCGCAGCCAAGGTAATGGCCCTCGAATTCCTCGACCGCTTCCGAGTCCAGAGAACGCGAAAGATATTTCGCGATAACCTGTTCACGCTCTATCGGTTCCATGACGCAGTTCATTGTCTCTCTTCCGTCCATTTAGTGCTTTGATGGGGAGTTTTGTTTCATTTCGCCGTTATAGGCGCGGCGAAAACGTTCCTTAGCCCGAAACAGGACCACTCGGAACTGCGCGTCGGTCATGTTCCACTCCTTGCAGATCTCGTCCTTGTCTTTTCCATCAAGGTAGAGGGAGCGGAGGATGGCGCGGTCGCGGTCGGCCAGCTCGGCGAGGCCGCTATCGATGGCGTCGCGGAGTTCGAAGATCTCGGCGTCGGGTCTGACTCCGCGTTCCGGGATCTCGCTTTCCTGATCGCTGTTGGGTTCGCGGCGGACGCGGCGGCGGTATTCGAGGATCACGTTGCGGCAGACGCCGTTGAGGAAGGCACCGAACTCTTCTGTATTGCGGATCTGGCGGCGCTGGCCGGCCCGGATGAAGCGGGCGAGCGATTCCTGCACAAGGTCGTCCACATCGGCACAGTTGTGGCCCACGTGATAGAGCACCTTGTAGCGGAGCTTGAGGCGGAGGCGCTCCAGCGTCGGTTCGTCTATTTCGGCCGGGGCAGGCGGTTCGGGAGTTTGGGAGGTGTCACTCCGGGCAGCGTCGGTCCGCGCCTCATCGGTCGTTTCGGGTGGAATCGCAGATGGAAGAGGAGAGGCGCTCACGGACGTAACTATAAGAATACACGGTTTTCCTCGGCCCGTCCGTCGCCGGTACACTTGACAACAGCAGTGTTTTGATGGACCCGAAAGAACGCGACTGTCGTCGCGTGTCCCCAGGCGTCGGGTCAGCCTGCGGCGGCGCTAGTGGTTTTGCGCCCCTGGAAGCATTGCCGGCAGAACACCGGCCGTCCCTGGGTGGGCCTGAAGGGGACGGTGGTTTCACGTCCGCATTGAGAGCATACGGCTGAGGTTTCGACGCGTCCTGGAGACGCGCCCCGCTCGCCCCGGTCCGATCCGCTTTGGCGCTTCGTCTTGCAGCCTTTGCAGCGTTTCGGTTCGTTTTTAAAATCTTTTTCGTGGTAAAACTGCTGTTCGCCCGCGGTGAAAATAAAATCCGTGCCGCAGTCTATGCACTTGAGAACCCGATCCTGAAATTCGGCCATGGCACCATCCTAAGGATGAAAGGGGAAGCGGATGCCATACGCTTCCCCTGTTAAGGCGCGTTTATTCGATCTCCCGACGACTCTTTTTCCGGTTACGCTTCCGGGCCAAAGCCGCCTTGACACGCTTTTTTTCTCCTGGCTTCAGATAGAAAGAATGCCGCTTGACCTCTTTAATGATGTCTTCCTGCTGCACTTTTCTTTTGAAGCGACGAAGGGCGTTTTCAAGTGTTTCGCCCTCCTGAAGTCTTACTTCCGCCAAATAAACACACCCCCCAACCGATCCGTAATTTTACTAAGCCCGATCACCATTTTGTAAACAGTGAATCGGGAGAAGTATTGATATCATATGGGCTTGACCGCGAAAGTCAAGCCAATTCGCATAGGTCCCCGACTTTGGATCTGTTCCACAGAATCCATTGCCGCCGAAATAAACGCCTGAAAATCCGCCCGAAGCTAACACCATGAGGAATGTACTTGCGATATTACTGGCCGGAGGGGCCGGCGAACGGCTCAGCCCTCTGACCCGCGAGACCGCAAAACCCGGCGTTCCCTTCGGAGGCGTCTACCGGATTATCGACTTCACACTTTCCAACTGTGTGAACTCTGACATCCGCAGAATCTTCATCCTAACACAATATAAATCACTCGAACTGAACCGCCATGTCCGCGAAGGCTGGCAGCTTTTCAACTCCGAGCTCGAAGAGTTTATCGAAGTCCTGCCCCCCATGAAGCGCGTTTCCGACGAATGGTACCAGGGGACGGCCGACGCCGTTTATCAGAATCTGCAGAGCATTCTCATCGAAGCTCCGGAATATGTGATGGTGCTGTCCGCCGACCATATCTACAAGATGGATTACGGCGACATGGTCACCTGGCATCAGGCGCAGCGCGCCGACGTTACCATCGCCACTATTCAGATGCCGCCCGCCGACGCCGTCCACTTCGGTGTCGCCGAGATCAACCGCGATTACCGTGTCTGCGGTTTCGAAGAAAAGCCGAAGCACGGCAACCCGGTGCGCTCCGTTTTCGATCCCTCAATGATCAGCGCGTCCATGGGTATTTACGTTTTCAGTACCAAAGTGCTATGCGAGGAACTTCTCGCTGACGCCGCCAACCCCACTTCTACCCACGATTTCGGCAAAGACATCCTGCCCCGCTGCCTGAATCGGCGCCGCGTGCTGGCCTATGACTTCGTCGATATCAACGCCAAAGCCGCCCGGTACTGGCGCGACGTCGGCACGCTCGACGCCTATTATGAGGCGAATATGGACCTGATCGCCGTCTCGCCCGAGTTCAACCTGTACGATACAAGGTGGCCCATTCGCATGCGCGCCATCCAGGCCCCGCCCGCCAAGTTCGTTTTCGCGGTGGAGGGCCAGCGAATGGGAATTGCGATTGATTCCATCGTGGCGCCGGGCGTAATCGTCTCCGGCGGCCGTGTGAACAGGAGCGTGCTCGCCCCGTTTGTGCGAGTCAACAGCTACAGCGAAGTGGACGACTCCATCCTGATGCCAGGCGTCAACGTCGGACGCTACAGCCGCATCCGGCGGGCGATTGTGGACGAGGATGTGGTGCTGCCGGAAAACAGCCGGGTCGGTTTCGATCCCGAAGAGGACCGGAGCAAAGGCTGGCTGGTGACGGATTCGGGGATCACAGTGGTCCCTTCACATCCTTCGGAACTGTAACTCAGAATTTTGTCGTATTGAACAGGAGAATAGATTTGTCAACGATCATTAAAGTCAGCGGGATGGAGATCCTCGATTCGCGGGGCAATCCCACAGTAGAGGCCGAGGTTTTTCTCGCCGATGGCAGCGTGGGACGCGCGGCCGTTCCCAGCGGCGCTTCCACCGGAGAGCACGAAGCCGTCGAGCTTCGGGACGGCGATAAGGGCCGTTACCTCGGCAAGGGAACGCTGAAGGCCGTCGCCAACATCAACGGGCCGATCGCGAAGAGCCTCCAGGGGCATGACGCGACGCTCCAGGCCAAAGTCGATCAGATCATGATCGAGGGCGATGGCACGGAGAACAAGAGCAAGCTCGGCGCAAACGCGATGCTGGCGGCGTCGATGGCTGTGGCGCGGGCGGCGGCCGCCTCTCAGAAAGCCCCGTTGTTCAGGTATCTGGGTGGTGTGAATGCCTGTGTTCTGCCGGTGCCGCTGATGAATATTCTCAATGGCGGGGCGCATGCCGATAATTCGGTAGACATGCAGGAATTTATGATCGCTCCCTATGGCGCGACGAAGTTCTCCGAAGCGCTGCGGATGGGCGTTGAAATCTTCCACACCCTGAAAACCGTACTAAAGAAGCGCGGCTATTCAACCGCGGTCGGCGACGAAGGCGGCTTCGCTCCGAATCTGAAATCGAACGACGAGGCACTTGAAGTCGTGCTCGAAGCGATTACTCAGGCTGGATATAAGGCTGGCGAGCAGGTCGGTATCGCGCTCGATCCGGCTGCCAGCGAGTTCTTCCAGGACGGCAAGTACGTATTTAAGAAATCCGATAAGCGGCAGCTCACGAGCGAACAGATGGTGGCTTACTGGGATAACTGGCGCCGGCAGTTTCCGATTATTTCGATTGAAGACGGCATGGCCGAGGACGATTGGGATGGCTGGAAGCTGATGACGGACATTATGGGCAAAGATATTCAACTGGTTGGCGACGATCTCTTCGTCACCAATACCGCGCGCCTGAACCGCGGGATCGAAATGGGTGTGGCGAATTCGATTCTGGTGAAGGTCAACCAGATCGGAACTTTGACGGAAACGCTGGACGCCATGCAGACCGCTTTCCGCAACGGTTACACCGCGGTGATTTCGCACCGTTCGGGCGAGACGGAAGACCCGTTTATCGCCGATCTTGCGGTTGCGACTAATGCCGGCCAGATCAAGACAGGTTCGGCGAGCCGCACCGACCGCATCGCGAAATACAACCAGCTGCTTCGCATTGAAGAGCGCCTCGGCGCCGCCGCGAAGTTTCTCGGCAGAAAGGCGTTCCGCCAGTAAATGTCACGGCATAAGCCTCTGATTCTGACGATTCTCGATGGCTGGGGTTACTCCCCGGCCATCGAGGGCAACGCAATCGCCGCCGCGCGAAAGCCCACTTACGACATGCTGCTGCGCGATTTCCCCAACACTCTGGTTTATACTTCGGGGCCGTCCGTCGGTCTGCCCGAAGGCCAGATGGGCAATAGCGAGGTGGGGCATCTCAATATCGGCGCCGGCCGCGTCGTTCATATGGATGTCACCCGGATCGATCTGATGATCGCCACCGGGGAATTCTATGAGAACCCGATTCTGAAAGACCTTATGAAAGGCACGCGGCGTCTGCATTTGATGGGGCTGTGCAGCGATGGCGGCGTGCATTCGCAGCAGGAACATCTCTATGCTCTGCTCCGGATGGCGAAGCGTGAGAAAGTGCCGGAAGTTTTCATCCATTGCTTCATGGATGGCCGCGATACTCCTCCTGAGAGCGGCATTGGGTTTATCAAACAACTGCAGCAGAAGATCCGTGAAATTGGTATTGGCCGTATCGCAACGGTCTCCGGCCGTTATTACGCGATGGATCGCGATAAACGGTGGGAGCGTATTGAGAAGGCGTTCGACGCGCTCGTTGTCGGCAAAGGCAACAAGGTAACCGATCCTGAAGAAGTGATGCGGCGGTCGTACGAAAAGGGCGTGACCGACGAATTCGTGGAGCCGTCTGTGATCGTCGATGAGCGCAATGAAGCAGTGGGCTCCATCCGCGAGGGCGATTCCTGTTTCTTTTTCAATTACCGTGCCGACCGCGGTCGCGAAATGACTGAGGCTTTGACCAGCGCCACTCTCGAACAGCCTGCCCGCACGCTGGTTCCCAAAGGTCTGCGTTTCTCGACGATGACGATGTACGACAAGTCGCTCAACGTGCCTTTCGTGCTGACACGCGAGCCGCTCAACAACATCATGGGCTACGTTTGCCAGGAGCTGAACTGGAAGAACCTGCGTGTGGCGGAGACGGAAAAATACGCGCATGTGACTTACTTTTTCAATGGCGGCGTTGAGAAGCCGTTTGGCGGGGAAGAGCGTGAGATGGTGGCGTCGCCCAGGGTGGCCACTTACGATCTGAAGCCGGAGATGAGTGCAGATGGCGTCACAGAGACGGTCCTTCATGCCATGGGGCACAAGGATTTCGACGTGATCGTGATGAACTTCGCCAATGCCGATATGGTGGGCCATTCGGGCAAAATGGAACCAACTGTTAAGGCGGTAGAAAAAGTAGACGAATGCCTGGGCCGGATCTGGCAGCGGCTTAAGGAAAAGAACGGCCGCTGGGTGATCACGGCCGATCACGGCAACGCCGAAACCATGATCGACCCTATTACCAAAGGCCCGCACACATACCACACCACAAATCCCGTGCCCTTCATTCTGGTTGACGATTCCGGCGAAAAACTGCGTTCAGGCGGAGCTTTGCAGGATATTGCGCCGACAATACTGGGAGTACTGGGCGAGACTCAACCAAAGGATATGACCGGGCGAGATCTTCGTATCAGATAGTCGCCCGGACGGCGCTGGTTACTGAAAAGTATCAATCCAATTGACATCTTTACGTTTGATTACTTACAATCGAGAAATCTACCAGCCGTAAAGCCGAGGGACCGCGCTCGTCCTCATTTGGTTTATTTGATTGACATCTTTACAA
>Ga0302319_10008409_pt1 | contig 20063 bp, 17 predicted proteins | sample Bog_T0_2_FD_203319 | JGI IMG/M metagenome (GOLD analysis project Ga0302319, IMG submission 203319) | Peat permafrost microbial communities from Stordalen Mire near Abisko, Sweden - Bog_T0_2 | ecosystem: Environmental > Terrestrial > Soil > Wetlands > Peat | place: Sweden: Abisko, Stordalen Mire... | reverse complement strand
ACCGGTGGCAGAATGTGCAACGGCGCTTCCAGAAGTTGGGCATTGAGCGCCGCGTGCGCCGGTTTGCGGCCGTCGAAACCCCAAGTAACCATCACATCGGCTGTACCCTCTCGCACCGCCGGATTATCGCGGAAGCCAAGCGGCAAAACCTGAAATCGGTGCTGGTGTTTGAGGATGATGTCCGGTTCACCGCAGACGCGGCGGACGTGCTCAAACTGAGTCTCCAGGAGCTCGAGAGCTACTCGTGGAACCTCCTGTACCTGGGCGGATTCCGGAATCCCGGCGGCGCCCTCCGGGGGGTTCCCGGAGCAGCACATCTGCAGAGCTACAGCCTGCTTACGTGCACCCACGCCATCGCCTACCACCACTCGGTTTACGATGCCATCCTGGATGCCATACCGGACGACCCCATCGACGTGGCCCTTTGGGCGCGCGAGCACGCGGCCATCGATCAATATCTCGCCAACACATTCGGCGACGACTTGTTTCTCACGCATCCGGTGATTGCGAGCCAGTCAAGCATCATGGAAGCGGAAGGGAGGGCGTTCGAAGACTGAGCCACCGGACTGTGCGCGGCTATTCGGCGACTGATAATCGCGGCTGTTCCGCCATCGCGGAATCGGTGGTGGCGACGATAGGGAACGTGAGGAAGGCGGCAACCGGCAAGCCCGCGAGGAAATCGTCCAGGGAGCCGTGCTTCCGAATCCAGAATAGAACGTCCGTGGCGTTGTCGGGGATGGCGTCCAGAATCGCATCGTACGCCGTGTGGTGGTATGCGACGGCGTGGGCACACGGGGCCGGATTAGGCAGCGGGAGTTGGCGCGACCCCGGGGGGTAGTGGCGCGAGTACGCCGAGCGGTACCCGCCGAAATACCAAAGCTGCCATGCACGGCTCTCCATCTCGCGCACGATTCTCTCGAGAACGCCGGCGGCGGCGTCTGAGAAACGAACATCGTCGTCCAATACCAGAACTGTTTTCAACTGCTGCAGCTTGGCTTCGGCGATGATCCGGCGATGCGAGAGGGCATAGCCGGCGCGCCGTTCGAGCGGCGTGTCCGCGGCCGCAAAACGCCGGATCCCTCGCGCTGGGCCCAGATTGCGCAGACGCCCTTTCATCGCCTCCCAGCGATCCTGGTCCCGGTCGAGGTTGATGCAGTAGATGGCGTCGAAGAAGTAGAGCGGCCCGTCTAATTCGGCCCGAACCGTTTGCACCATCGCGGCCGTCTCCTCCTTGCCGCAGTCGTCTTCAAAGTGGGCGATCACGGGGGCGGGGTCGAGGTCCAGTTCCTGATGAATGATCATATAATTCCGGACACGATCCAACAACCCGGATTCGTAGCGGGGACCCAACGGGCGTTCGAAGCGGTGCAGCCAGCGCAGGAAGGGAAGGCAGAGGTTTCGCCCCCCCGCGCGCCTGATCTTCTCGTGAATGTACCCTTCCTCGCCTCCAAAGCCATCAAGCCGCGGATTGAATCCGGGCCAGGCCGCGCGCCGGCAAGCGAAAACCCCCAAGCCTTGCATCTCGACCTCGAAGGGCGGCCCATCCGGGTCCCGACCCTCGTCGTCCAGTCCCCAAACGCCGAACATCGCACATTGCCACTTGGGCCGGAAACAGGTCGCCATGACTTTCAAATCGTCGCCGATCAACGGTCCCTGCAGTAAGTCCCTGGTCTCCGGATTGCCGCGGCAATACGCAATGAGCTGCGCCAGGGCGCCCGGAGGGAACAGCACATGGCTGTCTATACAAAGGACGAAGTCGCCCATCGCTTCGCGGAAGACCAGGTCGCGGACCGCAGTGCCCTGCCGCGAACGCTGCGGTATATAGCGATAGTTGGGAATCAGGTTTTCCAGGTTCTTGAGCGGTTTCGCGCAGGGACCGGCGGGGTTATTGTCTATGACCACAAACTCGATGTCGGCATCGATCTCCTGGTGATAATGGCGAATCGCCTGAATCGAAAAGTAGCATCCGTCGTAATCGTCGTAAGTGGACATGCCGATCGTGAGAAACTTCTTCTCTTTGCGAACGGTAGGTTCCGGAGTCAGGCGTATCTCGAAGGAGGAGTCCACGATCTCACGCGTCCGCCGGTACAGGGCGGAGGAAGGATCGACCGTTTCCAGAATTTCGATGGCTTGAGACAAGTCTATGGAGTCGGCGGGAGCGTCGGGCGGCATAGATGCGATCATTTCCTGTGGGCCAGGACATTCTGCTGGTCGTCCACGAGCGTGTTCATTGATTTCTCCAGCGATACTTCGGACATCTGGTAGTCGATGAGAGCCTGCAACTCGTGCACCTGGGCATCCGCCAGATCCCTTTGATCGCGCATCAAGTCGAGGTTCGGGGAACTGCCTCCAGTCTTGGCCGGTTCCGCGGCCAGCCTCTCTTCGGCCAGCCGGCGTGCGATACTTGCCGCCTCCACATTGCGCCGTTGAGCGGCGATCGCTTCCCATGCGTTGCGCACCTCAACCAGGATGTCTTCCTCGGTGGCGCGCAATTGCAACTCCAGTTTTCGCGCCGCAATCTCCGCGCTGATCAACTGCGATGTTGCGGCGCGGTTTCGCAACGGGAACTTCACCTCTATCCCGGCGGCGATACTGGGGTGCTGCAGCTTGAGCGACTGCTCGTAGGACTTACCTAAGGCGCCGTAGGCCGGGTTCGATGGATCTACCGTCTGACTCGCCAGAAGATCGGATCCCAGCGCGTAAACTGTTCCCGCGGCGCCTGTGGATTGCATCTCCAGGCGCAGGTTCACAGCCGGCTTGGCTTCTTGTTTGGCAAAACGGACCTCGGCGCCGGACTGTCGGATCTGCAGCCGGAGCTGCTCCAGTTCAGGGCGCCGGTCGAGAGCCGTCTTCACGGCTTCCTCCATACCGACCGTGGACTCTTTTGGCTCGGGGCGATCCGAAGTAACCAGTCCGACGCCCCACAATGCGTCGAAAACGTTCTTCGCCATCAGCCGCTTCAGGTTGTTCGACGCCTGCGCGATAGAGACCGCTGCTTGCGTCAAGCTCTGCTCGCGGGACAACACGTCCGAGCGTTTGGCGGTTACCGAGATTGGCGAATCCTGTCCTTCCCGCTCCCGCTTTCTCGCTTCTTCGAATTCCAGCACCGCTACGTCCCGCGCCTGTCGCTGCACTTCATAGTAGTCGATGGCTACGGCCAGCCTCCAGTATGCGCCGGTCGCCTCTTCGGCGATGTGCGACACCTTCTGTTCGAATTGGCTCTCGCTCATGCGCTCGTTCAGGCGGGAGATCACGATTTGTTTCTCCTGGGCGGTGCGAAGAAAGCCGCGCAACAGGGGTTGCGTGATGGTAAGGCCGGCAGTAGAGGTGTAGACCGGATTGATGAAGACGTACAGGCCATTCGTGGACACGCGTGTCAGGTTCACCGAAAGCGCGGCCGTGCCGCCGCCAGGGAGGTTCTGCGAAATGCCGGGCGAGACCGACCACGAGTGAGTAATCTGGCTGTCCGATTCGCCTGTCTGCAGAATACTGGTTACCGGTAGGTTGCTCGAGAGCAGGTTCAGGTTCAATCCCGCTTGGGGATCGTAAAAAGATCGCGCATTGGCCGTGGAGGCCCGCGCCAAACTGGCCCCATAGTCTTCGATTGCAATCTCCGGGTTTTGCGTCAGCGCCATGGCGATCGCCTCGCGCAGGGCGAGTTCCTGGATGGGGCCGCGCTCGGAAAGTTGGGCTCGATACGGCTTGGAAGGCGGGAAGCTGAGGTTATCTTGTGCGCTGATCGGCAATATGAATGCGGCGAAAAACGCTAGCTGGGAGACAGATCGAACGGCCATCGTGGATTCTATACTAACCGTTAACCATGCCTGCCGGCAGCGAAAACGATGGGCTGACAAAAGCTCACTCCGCTGCCGCGCGCTAGCGGCCGGTGCGGCGAGTGATTTTGAACCCGGCCCTGAGCGCCAACATTACTCCCAAACCGGTGGCAAGGAGACTGAAACTGCCGGGTTCGGGTGTGCCGGTGATGGTGAAGGTTTCGGTGCAAGCGACGCCCGGGCAATCCGTCGGGTCATTGGTGGAGTTCAGATAGCCGCCGGCAACCGTCGAGTCCCATGCCAAAAGATTCGGAATGTTGTTCGGGTTATCGTTCTCGTCCCAAAAGAAGGGAGCGGCGCTTCCCTGCGTGTTCCCGAGTTCGAGCCAATAAGTGCCTGGGCCGGGTGTAAAGGCGGGAATCGCAAATGACTCGGAGTCGATGTCGTAGCCGAAGATGTTGGGGGTCGTGATCAGGGTTTGAGTTACGCCGGCGGTGCCGGAGGCGAGAACCGTGCCGGCAATCGGACTGGTGAGAATTTGCCAGTCGACGGTGGCGATGCTATCGCCTGGGTCTGCCCAAACAACGAAGGAGGCGCCGGTGATGCTCTGGCCGCCGATAGTGAAGTTGTCGGCAACATATTGGGCTCCGGTGAGATCCCAGGCATCGATCCCGCCGTTAAAGGCGCCGCTTGAGAACACCACCGAACCGGCATGGGCCGAACCAGCCAGGCAAGACAAAACCAACAGGAAAGAGGTTGCCGCGAAGCAGCGTTGCATTTAGAATTTCCTCCCGGGCCCGATCTGGCCGGGGATGGGCAGGATGTGGTCAGGGCGCTTGAGGGTGGACGGAGAATTGGACCGAAGCGACGGTGGGAGTGTGGTAGAAGGCCTGGTTGTCTGTGCGGTAGTCGTAGTGGGCTTTGTTGTCGTGGTTGTCGTGCTTGTCGTGGTTGTGGTCGTAGTCGTCGTGGTAGTGGTGGTTGGTTTGGTAGTAGTGGTCGTTGTGGTAGTGGTGGTGGGCTTTGTGGTCGTTGTGGTCGTTGTTGTGGCCGCAGTCGTGGTTGCCTGGGTAGTGGCCCCGAGAGTGGTTCTCACCGGGTGCAGCGGAGGGAGGGTGGTTGTGACAATTGTGTCGGCTAAACCGACAGCCGTAACACCCATTGTCATCGCTATCGATCGGATAGCGGGAGCGGCAAAACCCGACATGCCGAGAAGGCGCTGAATGAAGCCGCGCCGGTCTTGTGACACTTTTCCTAGAAACTCGTCCATTGTGGCTTCCTTGTCGTGTTTGACATCGCGCCCGGATTCTGAGGTCAGATCGAAGTATACTTTTCTCATTCCGATATTGTCAACAGATTCACTGAGTTTTGACGCATTACGAGGTACGGCTCCGCGCTCTAGCCAAGGGAGAAACTCGCAAATAGTGCAACGCGATTGCTTCTTGACAGGGCCCCACTTTGCCCTTACCATAGCGCGATGACCGATCAGCCGGACGAGCCTCCCTATCTCCGAAAAGCCGACGGCGTGGAAGTTCACGCCGTGGCCCAACAGGTGGCGGTTTACGATCCTCAAGCGGACCGTCTCCATTATCTGAATCCGACCGCCGCGTTGATCCTGGAACTATCCGATGGGTCGCACTCCTTCAGGCAGATTGCGGCCTTGGTTCAGGAAGCTTACGGATTGGCCGAGGCGCCGATGGCCGAAGTGGAAGATTGCCTCTCCGTCCTGAAAAAAGCCGGCCTCATTCACTGAGGCAGGATTTCGTCCGTGGCAGCTTTTATCGCGCTTCGCTCATGGCTGCGGTGCTCCCCGGGCGATCACTGGGTTTATCGCCCAACGCCCAACCAACCGCTGCCCGCGGGGTCTTACCAGTTATCGGCGCGGGCGTCGGTGACGGTGAGAATTCAGTGAGACGTTACTCGATCACCTTCTTCTTGCGGAACCAGTCGAGCAGCATGTCCCGCATCACTCCCACCTCGTTGGGGAAGCGCAGCCCGGTGGTGCCCAGGTTCTCCTCGGTAGCCTGATTCGATGCGGTGAACTCGCTGACTGCCAGAGTATAGTCGCGATTGGGCTCGACTTTCCGGCCGCCCAGCACTACGGCAGGCAGGTCTTTGCCTTTGAACGTGCCTACCACCACCACATCGTCAAATGGCATCACGTTCCAGATGTGGCGCTCCAGCAGTTGTCCTTGCGGGAGACTGTCGCGCACGCTGCCGAGATTCACGAAGGCGAAATCGGCGCCGGTCTCTTCGCGCACGGCACGCTCCAGCAGCGTCTTGACCTCACTTTCGTCGAACGCCCTCCGGGAGACAGCCAGCGGCCGATCGACGCGCGCTTTCACTTCGGCTTCCCACTTGTCCACCAGCGCCGCTACGTCGGCGGCCGGGGCGAGGTTGGCCTGGTCCACTGGAATCCGCTTCCACTTCCAGCCGGCCAGCTTTCCCGTCGCGGTATCCACCTGGAGGTCCAGCCGCCCCAGCTCTTCCCCGTAGCTCTTCATGCGCACCAGGACGCGGCCGCCGGTCGATTTCGCCTCCGTGAGGCCCTCGTGGATATGGCCGGTGATGCTGACCGCGATCTCCGGCACGGATTCCAGGAACTGCCGCTCTTCGTTCTCGTCGATGTGCGCCAATAACACGATCAGGTCCGCCCGCCCGCGCAGCTCGGCGGCATATTGGCGCACCGTGCGGACCAGCGGCAAAGTGTGCCAGTCTCCCATGGACTTGGGGTTGGTGAGTGTGGGCAACTCTTCGGTGATGCCGCCGATCACCGCTACGCGCAGCTTGTTTACGTTGAGGATGACGTATGGTTTGGGGGTGAAGAGTTCGCCGGCGCCATTGACCAGATTGGCGGTGACAACGGGATATGCGGCGGTTTGGATAAACTTGCGGGCCTGCATCCAGCCGTAATCGAATTCGTGGTTACCTAAAGTGCCGGCGTCGTAGCCGAAGAGATTGGCGATCTCATAAACCGGCAGGCCATGGAAGATGGAGGAGACGGGCGTTCCCTGCACCAGGTCACCGGCGTTGAGCAGGATGCAATCGGTGCAGTTGGCGCGTTCGCGGCGGATGGCCGATGCCAGATAGGCGAAGCCGCCGTGTCGATTGTTGAGCGGGAGCAGGTGTGCGTGAAGGTCGTTGGTATGGAGAATGGTCAACGAGCGGATTTCGGCAGCGAGCGGCGCGGCGAACAGCAGCGCGAGGGCCAGAGAACACCGCATGCGGGAGGACATCAGCGCCCATTGTAGCGCTGCCACCGTGCGATGATAGAGGCTTCCCGATGCCTTCCGACAAGCAGGAGTGGCTCGCCGCGGCGCGAGCGGCCATCCACATCGAAGCTGCCTCGTTAGCCCGCGCGGCCGAGCGGCTGGATGGCGAACTGATCCGTGCGGTGGATTTAATCCTGGCGCATCGCGGCAAGGTGGTGGTGACGGGGATCGGAAAATCGGGCCACATCGCGCGCAAACTGGCGGCTACGCTATCGAGCACCGGGACGGCGGCGGTGTTTCTGCATCCCGCGGAAGCGGTACACGGCGATTTGGGAGTCTATGCGCCGGGCGACCCTACGGTATTGGTCTCGAAGAACGGCAGCTCGCGCGAGCTATTGGCTCTGGTGCCCATTCTGCGCGAATTCCAATCTCCCCTGATCGGCATTTTGGGCGGCAAATCGTCACCCCTGGCGGCACAGTTGGACGTGCTGCTGGATGCCACGGTGGAGCGCGAGGCCGATCCGCACAATATGGCGCCCACGGCCAGTGCGGTGACGGCTCTGGCGATGGGACACGCTCTGGCCATCGCGCTGATGTGCGCGCGCAACTTTACGCCGCGCGATTTCAGCCGGTTTCATCCCGGGGGGCAGTTGGGCCGCAATCTGCTGCTGGCGGTGCGCGAGGCCATGCACAGCGGCGATGAAGTGGCCACGGTGGCGGCGGATGCTTCGCTCAGGGACGTGATCATCGCCATGACGCAGCGGCCCATGGGCGGGGCCTGTGTGGTAGCGCCCGACGGCACGCTGGCCGGTTTCCTGACTGACGGCGACCTGCGCCGCGCGCTGACCGCGCACGACGATATCCGCGCGCTGCGAGCCGCGGATGCCATGACCAGAGCGCCTGTCACGATTGGTCCCGACGCCACATTGGGCGATGCGCTGGAACGGATGGAGCGGCGGCGCTCGCAGATTTCGGTTTTGCCGGTAGTCGATGAATCCGGCCGCGCGCTGGGCTTGCTGCGGCTGCACGATATCTATTTGGGCAGCGGCGAGTAGGAATGGCGGGGCGGACTGCCTGGTCCGCGCGCACCTCGCGCTGCCGTTTTCCCTCCGTGATATTCTCGGGAGTAAGGTTGAGGGATGAAATTCCGGAAGGTACCTGCGCTGGTGGCATGCGGTCTGATTTTGGCCGGCGTGCTCTTCGCCTTCCAGCGGCCCTTCCGCGAATTTAATGGTGTGGAATACAGCATCGGCGAGATCCCGCTACCCACCGACTACCAGGAGAAAACCGAGTTTGCCTTCGCCCGCCTGATGTTTCCTCCCGGCGAAGGGCGGATCAACGGTTACTACGGCCGCGACCTGGATTGGCATATCGGGGTTTCCGACTGGACGCAGGATTTCCCGCGCGCCGACCGGCACTTCTCGCTCGCCGTCAGGCGCCTCACCCGGCTGCACACCCGCTCCGCCGAGCAGTGCGTCAACCTCGACGAAGGCGATGCCTTCGACTGGCCGTGGCTCTACGCCGTGCAGGTGGGCGAATGGGGCCTGACCGATCCCCAAGGGCAGGCGCTGCGCGAGTATCTGCTGCGCGGCGGTTTTTTCATGGCCGACGATTTCCACGGCGCCTTCGAGTGGGACGTATTCGAGAAGGTCATCAAGCGCGCTTTTCCCGACCGCGAGATTCGCGACGTGCCCGATGACGACGCCATCTTCCACACGGTCTACGACCTGAGCGAGCGGGCCCAGATCCCCGGATACGCCCATAGACGCTTGGGCTACAAGCAGCCGCAATTCCCACAGGGCCAGGAAGACGGCAAGGGGGCTCACTGGCGCGGCATCTACGACGATCATGGCCGCGTGATGATCGCCATCTCCTACAACTCCGACGTAGGCGACGCCTGGGAGTATGCCGACGACGCCACCTACCCGGCGCCCTTTGCCGACGAGGCCATTCGCCTGGGCGTGAACTACATCGTCTACGCCATGACGCACTGATTTGAAACCCACCCCCGCGGAGTGGTACAGTTCCCAACATGCGTAAATGGTTGGTTGGTTCCTCGGTAGCTCTCGGTGTGTGCCTGTGGGCGCAGCCCGGCGCGCCGGAAAAAGTCGATCTCGGAGTTCTGCACCGCATCAAGACCGAAGCGTTCGCCGGGCGGTCGAAGGTCATGGACACCGCCTTCTATCTGACCGATGTGTACGGCCCGCGCTTGACGGGCTCGCCCGGGGCAAAACAGGCCGGCGACTGGGCGGTGAAGGCCTTATCGGATTGGGGATTGGCCAACGTCCACATGGAGAACTGGGCCTTCGCGGGATCTGGCTGGAGTTGCAGCCGCTTCGTGGCCATGATGAAGGAGCCCGAGTTCCAGCCCATCATCGGCTTCGCTCAGCCGTGGAGTCACGGCACCAATGGCCCCGTCACCGGTGAGGCCGTAATGGCTGTGATTTCCAGCGCCGCCGATCTGGACCAGTACAAAGGGAAACTCAAGGGCAAGTTCCTGCTGACGGCCACTCCGCATGCTTCGGAGCTGGTGAGCGCGGCGTTGTCCCACCGGCTGACCGATGCCGAACTGGAAGCCGCGGAAATCTCGCCCGACCCAACCAGCGGCAATCCGGCCGCCCTTCCCTTGGGCTTTCCCAGTCGCGCTCCCGCAGCCGGAGGAGCGGCTCGTGGAGGCGCGGGCGGGCGTGGCGCGGCGGGCGCCGCGGGCCGCGGCGGACAGGGCAATTTCCGCGCCGAGCTGGCGAAGTTCTACAAGGATGAGGGTGTGCTGGGGTTGATTACCCCGGGCAACGGGCCCGATGGAGGAGTAGTCGTGGGCCAGGGCCAGCAGACCACGGAAGAGAATGCGCCCATCGCCTCGATTGTGATCACCAACGAGCACTACAACCGCATCGCCCGCCTGCTCGATAAGAACATTCCCGTGAAGCTGGAATTCGATATCCAGACCAAGTTTACGCCGCCGGCCGATTCGTTCAACATCGTCGCCGAGATTCCGGGGACCGATCCTAATGCCGGCACGGTGATGTTGGGCGGCCATTTCGATTCCTGGACCGGCGGCACGGGCGCTACCGATAACGCCGCCGGCTCGGCCGTGGCCATGGAAGCGATCCGCGTACTCAAATCGCTCGACCTCAAGATGGCTCGCACCGTCCGGCTCGCGCTATGGACCGGCGAGGAGCAGGGTTCCCTCGGCTCGCGCGCTTATGTCAACGAGCACATTCGGGGAACGGATGGCCCCAAGCCAGAACAAGCCAAGATCTCGGCCTACTATAACCTCGACAACGGCAGCGGCAAAATCCGCGGGATTTACATGCAGGACAATGACGCCGTGCGGCCTATTTTCGAGGCCTGGGTAGCGCCGCTGCACGACCTGGGGGCTGACGCGCTGACCATCCGCTCCACCGGCAGCACCGACCATACCAATTTCGACAACGCCGGCGTTCCCGGCTTCCAGTTCATTCAGGACCCTCTGGAATACGCCACGCGCACGCACCATTCCAACATGGACGTGTACGACGAACTGCAGGTCAACGACCTGCAACAGGCGTCGGCGGTGCTGGCCTGGTTTGTTTACAATACGGCGGCGCGGCCGGAGATGCTGCCGCGCAAGCCGGCGACGACGGGCGGCCGCGGTGGGGGCAGAGGCGGACGCGGCGGCCAATAGGTAACCTCGGGCGTTTTGCGCGCATCTCTTGTTAGCAAATGCGGGACGCGTCATCCATATCGCGGCGCAGCCTTCTCGGGGCACTGGGATTGATCCCGGCAGGGCGGCTTTTGCGCGCGGAACCACAAGATCCCCTGCCGGGCTTTTCCACCACGGTTAAAGTGGTCAGCCTCTTTGCCACCGTGCGCAACAAGCAGGGCCAGGTGGTCAAGGATCTCACGGAGAACGACTTCCTGCTCGACGAGGACGGCCAGCCACAGAAGATCCGCTACTTTTCGCGGGAATCCGATCTGCCGCTCACCCTCGGTCTGCTGGTGGATACCAGCGGCAGCCAGCGCAACGTGCTGGACGAAGAACGCACCGCCAGTTATCGTTTCCTGGAAAAGGTGGTGCGCGAAGACAAAGACATGGCTTTTGTGATCCACTTCGATTTCGATGTGGAGTTGCTGCAGGATATGACCAACTCCAAGGCCACCTTGCGAAAGGCTTTGGACCAGTTGGAAGTCGGACAGGGGCGCCGCCAGCGGGGCGGCGGCGGATATCCGGGCGGTGGCGGAGGCCGTGGGCGGGGAGGACGAGGGGGCGGCGGCACCGACCTTTACGATGCCGTCTTCCTGGGCGCCGACGAGATCATGCGCAAGCAACATGGCCGCAAGGCGCTGATCATTCTTTCCGACGGCGTGGATACGGGGAGCAAGCTATCGCTCGCCGAGGGCGTGGAATCCGCGGAGCGCGCCGATACCCTGGTCTATTCCATCCTCTTCGAAGACCCCGATGCCTATGGAGGTTACGGCGGTTTTGGGCGCATGGACACACCCGACGGCAAGAAAGTGCTCAAGCAGATTTCGCAGCAGACCGGCGGCCGGTTCTTCGAGGTGTCGCGGAAGATGCCGCTCGACAAGGTATATGAGGCCCTGGAAGAGGAACTGCGCAGCCAGTACAGCATCGGCTACACGCCCGATGTCAACCAGGCCAGCAAAGAGTACCGCCGCATCCACCTCATGGCCAAGCAAAAGGGCCTGATCGTACAGACCCGCGAAGGGTATTACCCGGCTTAGACCCAGCATGCCGTCCTATAGCGGGCTAGCCGAATGGAACACCCTGTTAGCCGTTGAGGCCGGTGCTGCCGCCACGCTCACTGGCCTGGTGTTCGTGGCGGTCTCCATCAATCTCAGCAAGATCATGGATTTTCCCGGTCTCCCAGCGCGCGCCGCGGAATCCATTCTGCAGTTCATGGGGGCATTCCTCATATCCACCGTGGCGCTAATTCCCCGGCAGCCGGAGTGGATCCTAGCGAGTGAGCTCCTGGCTATCGCCATAGTGTCGTGGGCGGCGCAGACCGTCGGGCAAGTCCGCTACCTGAGAAAGAGGCATGGGCATCCCTGGTCGTGGTTTGTGTACCGGGCCGTGCTCAGTGAACTGGCGACGCTGCCCTTCGCCGTGGCGGGCATTTCTCTGCTGTTGGAAGCCCCTGGAGCATTGTATTGGCTGGTGCCTGGTTTTGTGTTTTCCTTCGTCGCGGGTACGGTGAGCGCGTGGGTTCTGCTGGTGGAGATCGTTCGATAAACCGGGCGTAGTATTCTTACCGTATGACTGAAGCTCCGGGAAGAGTCCGCAATCTGGCGCCGCCGCCCACTTTTGCCACCGTCGAGGAAGAGCGTCGCCATCGCAAGGTCCGTCTGGCGGGGGCCTTCCGCCTGTTCGCACGCTTCGGATTCGACGAAGGTGTCGCCGGTCACATCACGGTGCGCGATCCGGAACACAGCGATTGGTTCTGGGTGAATCCGTTTGGCATGCACTTCTCGCAGATTCGCGTGTCGGACCTGATTCTGGTCAACGACAAGGGCGAGGTGATCGAGGGCGATCACCATGTGAATACTTCGGCCTTCGCCATCCACTCGCGCGTCCATGCCGCCCGGCCCGACACGGTGGCGGCGGCGCACGCGCACTCCATGCATGGCAAAGCGTGGTCGTCCCTAGGCCGGCTGCTCGACCCCATCACGCAGGATGCGTGCGCGTTTTACCAGGACCACGGCCTTTTCGACGATTACACCGGGGTGGTCTATGAGACTGCCGAAGGCGACCGGATCGCCCAGGCCTTGGGCACGGGCAAGGCGGTCATTCTGCGCAACCACGGGCTTCTCACGGTGGGCAGCAGCGTGGACGAAGCCGCGTGGTGGTTCATCGCCATGGAGCGGAGTTGCCAGGCGCAGTTGCTGGCCGAAGCCGCGGGCAAGCCGGTGCCGATCGCGCACGATTATGCCCTGGTGACGCGCAACCAGGTGGCGGGCGGCTTCAACGGATGGTTCCAATTCCAGCCCATGTGGAATATGATCAGCCGCCTGGAGCCGGATCTGTTCGAGTAAGGAAAAAACAAGAAACCGCTCCCTTTGGTCGCGGCTCAGTGCGCAGTCGAGTCCTCGTATCCGAGCCGTGACCAAAGGGAGCGGTCCTTCAATCTCTACTGGCCCCCGCCGGGAGCCGCGGCGCCGGCCGCAGCGGGGGCTGCTTTCCCGGCATCCAGATGATCCCAGTTGACGATGGCGTTGAAGGCCAAGGTGTAGGTTCCCTGCGACTGCCAGCGCCAGAAGGGACGGAGCGCAAACATCACAATGTGCCCCTTGCCCAGCGGAGCGTCAATGCACAGGGCGCGGTTCTGTAGCGCGTCGCCGCCGGCGAGAGTGCCGGAGAGCAACATATCGTTGGTGTTGGCGGGGAAGCGCAGAATCACGCGGGCTGCGTCTTCATTGGCTCCGCCGCCGCGACCACCGCGGCCGCCTCCGCCGCCGCGGCCCGCGGGAGCAGCGCCGGCTACCGCCGCCGGAGCACCAGGGGCGCCGGCCGCACCGGCCGCACCCGCGGCAGGCGCGCCGCCCCGTCCACCGCCGCGGCCACCGCCGCCACGGCCACCGCGCCCGGCAGCCGCCGCCGGAGCGACAGTCACTGGGGCGTTAGGATCGGGCGGTTCCAGCGGTGAGACGTGGATCGGAGTCGCGTTGGGGGTGATGTTCTGGCCGATGACTTCGCCATCGCCGATCACACGCCCCGAACCACCGCGTCCACCCCGCCCGCCGCCACCACCGCCGCCGCCGACACCAAAGACCGGATCCTGGTTGAAGTAGACCGGCAGGTCCTTGCCGTCATAACCGTAAGCGATGGGGCTCTTGAGGTCGGCAAATACTCCGCGCAGAATGGTGCCGTGCGCGAAGAGATCGGTGGGATGCTCCACGGTGACTCCGGCTCCCAGATCGTACTCCGCCATCATGGTGGCGCTGGAGCCCTCGGTAAGCAGCGTGCCGCCTTCCTGCACGAACTTGGAGAGTTCCAATAACCCCTCGAAGCCCATGCCGCCGCGGATGTCGTCGGAAGAGTCCAAGGCGCCCAGGTTGGGAGTCAGCTCGGATTTCTTGTAAGGAATGGGTGTGTTGCCGCCTACGCCGTTGAGCATGGATTGCGCGGTGCCGCCGACGTGCGGGAATATAATCACGTCGTACTTCTGGCGGAGGTTGCCTTCGCGCAGGTTCTTGTCGGCGAAGTATGTGTAGGGAATCTTATAGTAGTCGAGCGCGGCGCGCGTCCAGCCTTCGTTCTGCGTGCTGGACCAGGAATGCACGTAGCCGATGCGCGGCGTGGTGAGGGCGTGAGTCTTCACTCCGGGCGGCGCGGCGGATACCGCCCAGGCGGATAGCCCGAGTTCCTTGAGTTGCGGCTCGATGCGCGCGCGGTCGGCGTTGGGAACGATGAAGGCCCCGGCGCGGAACTTATGGCCGGCGACTTCGAAATCGTCTTCCGCCGCCATCATCTTGAGGTCCTGGTTGCGGAAACGGAAAGCGGTGAGATTGTTGTCGCCGGTGTGGTCGATCAGCAGAACCGAGCCGGTTCCTTCCACGCCGCCCGCGGCTCTGGCTTCCGCGGTGAGGATGGTCATGGGCTTCTGCAAGATGGAGGCGTCGGTCACCGTCTCCAGTTTCACGTCGCGCATGTATTGCATGGTCCAGCCGGTGTCGTCGTAGGGATTGGGATTGCCCACGGGGAAGTTCTGCACGCTGAGGTACATGTCGGCCAGGGTGCGGTAGGGTTGGTCGCCGCGGATAATGAAATCGCCCGCGGCTACATCCAGGTTGCCCACTTTGAAGGCGGCATCGGCGCGGTGAATCTCCACTCCCTGAGTGCGCAGATCGTTGACCATGTCGGCGGCGTCGGCCTTGCGGCGCTGTCCGGCGGGAATCAGCCAGGCGTAGGTGGGGCCGTTCTTGCCTTTCTCGATGGACCGCTTGTTCTTCATGTAGTAGTTTTCCAGGTACAGCTCTTTGTTCTTGGCCACCTGGTTCATGGCGAACAGCAGGGCGGATTCCTGGATGTTGGTGTTGTTACGCGGTCCCCACTTGATGGAGGGCAGGGGCGGGTTGGGGCGATACCATTCGCGGCTGGTAGCGTTGGTGCCGAGATTGGCGGTGCTAAGATCGGGGCCGTAACTCTGCACTTCGTAGAAGCGGCCGAAGGAGTTGTGCGTGAGCGCAATCCAGAAGAGGTAATTGGGAGTCCAGCCATCGTAGTAGCCGTAGGTCCAGACGCCCGGCACGCCGCGCTTGGTCATCTCCATGATCTCGGTTTCACCCAGCAGCCACCATTCGTCGATAGCGATGGGGTCGAGCGAAGTGTTGTAAGGGCCGGTGCCCGCGGAAACGTACAGGTAGGATTGCGCTTCGTGCAGATCGTGCAGGATGGTGGGGTGCCATTCCAGCACGGCCTTGGTGAAGTTCTGCGTGCACTTGAGAATCTGGCCCATGCCGTCGCGGTTGTTATCGTGCTGCACATATTTGCCCCAATACATCATGAGGGCGTTGCGCGGCACGCCGGTCTTCTTGCTGGCGTAATAGGCGTCCACCACTTTTTCGCGGCCATCCACTTCGATCACGGGGGTGATCATGATAATGGCGTTGTTGCGGATGGTCTGGATAAACGGCGTCTCTTCCACAATCAGCCGGTAGGCCAGTTCGATGAGCATCTCCGGGCCGCCGGTCTCGGGCGAGTGAATGCCGCTGGCGGCGTAGTAGATGGGTTTGGCGGTATGGATAAGCTCCTGCGCCTGCTCCGGAGTGGTCTTGCGCGGGTCGCCCAGTTGAGCCAGCATGCCCTTGTATTTATCCAGGGACGCGATGGTCGCCTCGTCGGCGATTGCCAGGACCACTTCCTCCTTGCCCTCCTCGGTGGTGCCGATGGACCAGAACTTGGCGCGCTTCGAGGCCTTGCCGAGGGCATCGAAATAGCGGTTGATGTCGTGGGCGTAGGTCAGCTCGCCGGGCGTGCCCGGGATCCGGCCGAAGAATTTGAGCGGGGAAGGAACCGTATCCGAGGCTGGCATGTGGTCCACCAGCTCGGTAGAGATGCGCGGGTCCTGCAGGTACTCCTTGATCAGTTTGGTGTACTCTTCGTCGATCTTCTGCGGCGCGGCGGCCGCGGGGGCCGGCGCGGCGGCGGGTTTGCCCTTTTTGGGGGTTTGGGCGAGGGCGAGTCCCGAAACGAAGGACAGCGCCAGCAGGCTAGGAACGACGGTGGTAAAGCGGCATCTCATGAACGAAATCCTTTCAAGGGGTCTCAAGAGTGATATCGCTTTCCGGGGGTGCGTGTCAACCACTAGCAATTTCTTCACCGCCGAGACGCAGAGGCGCAGAGAAAGAAAATAACAAAGAAAGGAATTGAGAGCGCAGAGGGGGCAGAGGGTATGAGCTTTCCCCGGGGGTTCGTGGCAGGTAGGGGAAGGCCACGGAAGCACCAATTCCGGGCCTTCTCTAATTCTCTGCGTCTCTGCGCCTCTGCGGTGAAAGCGAACTCACTGGTGGGAGTTGAACTGGTCGATACCATAGGCCCCGCGTGCGCAGAGGAAACCGCTTTGTAGCACGAACCAGTCAGCCCAGACGTGAACATCGGAGGCTTCGCGGGTCCCATAGGCGATGATGTCCCCGCCGCTCGATCCGTGGCCGCGCGAATCCGGAATCAGGACCGTGAAGCCATCAGCCAACAGATAGCCGGCGTGAGCCAGCATGCCGGCGCGAGTTGCCGACGCCATCGACTGCAGTGACACTTACTGCTTCCCACGCGGATGCCGCGCTCGCGGGGCCGTTCGCGGATGCGCACAGCGCCCTCGGTGACTAAGTACCGACGTTCGGAATTACGGTGAGGTATCGGAAACCGCTTGCTAACGCGCGCGGCTCTGATCCGGGCCGCGACGGTCACGGAGCGGTTGCCTTGAACCGTGTACTAAGACAGGCGTCGCGACGGAACCAATAGTTACACCGATCCAGGCGGCTACCAACAGGCGTTTCAGCTGGTGTGCAACGGCGCCGCGAGCGGCCCAACCGTGGATTCGAAGGCACAGTGTCTGCGCATTTTCCACGCATAGACGCGACCCATAGGCCCGCTCAATAAGTTCCAAAACATCTTATGGAAGCTACCATCATTAGGCTCAGGGCCTTGCAGCGATGGCGGCGGTGGTTAGTTATACGGCCAGCTTACTAAGTGGTGATTGGTTCTGTAAGTGCACGCTGGGGAACGGCAGGAGAACATATATGTTCGCTTCACCGAAGCGCTCTGCGCTAGTATCCGGGCTGTTACATGGTGGCGCCATCCTGCTGATTCTGGCTGTGACCGGCGTCAAACCGCAACTGATTACGCGAATCCACGACGTGCTTGTGGCTCCGCTGGACATAGACTCGTACAAAACGGCTGCCCGCTCGACGGGCGGCGGCGGAGGAGGTGGCATGCGCGCCAATACGCCGGCCAGCGTCGGCAATGCGGCGCCGTTCGCGCGTTACCAGTACCTTGCGCCCACCGTGGAGACCCCAACCTCCACTCCCCTCCTGCCGATGGAACCGACACTCATCGGCGATCCCGATATCAAACTCGCCTCGTTCGATTACCGCCGGTATGGCGACCCCAACGGAGTGGCGGGGCCGCCCTCGGGTGGAACGGGCGATGGCGGCGGTATTGGCAGCGGTCATGGCACCGGAATCGGCCCGGGTAACGGTCCTGGTTTGGGCGATGGCGAAGGCGGTGGCATGGGCGGCGGCGTAGCCGGCTATATGGGCTTCGGAGGCGGGGTGACGGCGCCCAGGCTGGTGTCGAAGATTGAACCCGAATACAGTGAAGACGCCCGCAAGGCTCGTCTTCAGGGCACGGTTGTTTTGCGCATTGAGGTGGACACACAGGGCCAGGCGCAAAACATCACTGTGCGGCAAAGCCTGGGGCTGGGACTGGACGAACGCGCCCGGGAAGCGGTGAAGAAATGGAAGTTTCTGCCCGGCAAAGTAAATGGCAAACCGGCTACCGTAGTGGCCTATGTGGAGGTGAACTTCCGGCTGCTGTAAGTTGTGTCTTATAAGACTGAATCCGTGAAGTCAAGGGCCGGGGGTATACTATAAGCGAACCAACCGGAGGGTTCACCGAAATGGCCATGCATTGTCCGAAATGCTTGACGGAGTACCGAGATGGTTTTTCCGAATGTGCCGATTGCCGTGTGCCTCTGGTCCGCGGATTACCCCCGGCCCCGGAAACGCGGGAGGAGCACGATGTGGACCTGGTCAGCGTGCTCGCGACCAGCGATCCATTCGTCATGAATCTGGCGAAGGCCACGTTGGAAGACGCCGGCATCGAATACGTTTTGCGCGGTGACGACGCAGCCGAGCGCACACTCACCGGCCTGTCGCAGGCAGGCGCCGAAGCATCGCAGTTCCTGGTCGAATCCGGGCGCGCCGCGGAGGCCCGCGAGGCATTGGAACCGCTGAAAAACCCCCAGTCGCTGGAGGAAGGCGCGGAAGGAACGGAAGCGGAGGCCGAGTCGTAGCGGCTAACATGCCTTTGAATTCGCCGCGGGAGTATTATAGGGTCCATGCAGACGCTGCGACCCGTTTTTCCCGCTAGGCGGTTGGCCTCCGCCTTGACTGTGCTGCTGGCGTTGTCCAGCGCCGGCTATCTTTTTTCCCAAACCAGCGGCCAGAAACACGGCACAGTCGAGCGAATCAAGATTCACGCCAAGAGCCTGGAAGGCAATCTGGAAGGCGATTCGCCGGACCGCGATGTGCTTCTCTACCTCCCGGAGGGTTACCGCGCGAATCCCACGCGGCGCTATCCGGTAGTCTATATGCTGCACGGCTTCACCGACAATCCTGACAACTGGTGGGGAATCAAGCAGCACTTCATCAATTTGCCGGCCGTGCTCGACAAGGCCTTTGCGGACGGATCCACGCGCGAGGTCCTGGTGGTCATGCCCGATTCCTTCACCGCCTATCAAGGCAGCATGTACTCCAATTCCGTCACCACCGGCGATTGGGAAGACTTCGTGGCGAAGGAACTGGTGACGTATATCGACGGTCACTACCGCACTATTCCGGATGTGGCCAGCCGCGGCTTGTCGGGCCATTCCATGGGCGGCTACGGCGCCATCAAGATCGGCATGCGGCACCCCGACGTCTATTCCAGCGTCTACGTGCTGAGCCCGTGTTGCATGTCCGCGCCGAGCCCACAGGGAGGCCGCGGCGGCGGGCGCGCCGAGAGCGTCCACACGATGGAAGACGTGGCGAAGGCCGATTTCGGAACCAAGGCGACTCTGGCAGAGGCCGCCGCCTGGTCGCCCAACCCTAAGAATCCTCCGTTGTTCTTCGACCTGCCGACCAAAGATGGCCAGTATCAGGCCGACGTGGCGGCCCGCTGGGCGGCCAATGCGCCGCTGGCCATGGTCTACCAGTACATTTCGAATCTGCGGCGATTGCACGCTCTAGCCATCGATGTGGGTCTACAGGACGGGCTCTCGCGCGATGTCAAAACGCTGGACGGCATTCTGACCGACTATAACGTCCCTCACATTTACGAGACTTATACCGGCGACCATACCAACCATATTGCCGACCGTGTGGAAACCAAGGTCATTCCCTTCTTCTCGCGGAACCTATCGTTCGAACAGCCCAAGCGATAACACCTATGAAGCTATCTCGTGCACTTACAATCTGTCTCCTATTGGCTCTGAGTCAGGCGCCCATGCCGGCCCAGCGGCAAGGGAGAGGGGGCGGTTCCGGCGCCATTACCGTGCTGCGCCCGGCGCGCGTTTTCGATGGCGAGGCTATGCAAGAAGGCTGGGCGGTGCGGGTTCGCGGCGAGCGCATCGAAGCCGCCGGCCCGGCCGCCGGCATAGACACCACCGGCGCCACCGTGATGGATCTGCCCGGCCTTACGGTGATGCCGGGCATGGTGGAGGGCCACTCGCATGTGATGTTGCATCCCTACAACGAAACCGCGTGGAACGACCAGGTGGCGCATGAAGGTCTGGCGCTGCGCGTGGCGCGGGCGGTGAACCACCTGCGCGACACGCTGATGGCCGGGTTTACCACCATCCGCGATCTGGGTACGGAAGGCGCG
>Ga0302319_10008406_pt1 | contig 20066 bp, 25 predicted proteins | sample Bog_T0_2_FD_203319 | JGI IMG/M metagenome (GOLD analysis project Ga0302319, IMG submission 203319) | Peat permafrost microbial communities from Stordalen Mire near Abisko, Sweden - Bog_T0_2 | ecosystem: Environmental > Terrestrial > Soil > Wetlands > Peat | place: Sweden: Abisko, Stordalen Mire... | reverse complement strand
GCGCAAGCACTGCGCGAGCTGTTTCCGGAATGCTTTGCATGCCGGGAATCGGGACGAACAGAATAACTCCCGAGACGCGGGCAAGCACTAACAAGAAGCCGAAGATCTGCGGCAGGTATGACGAAAAATCAGCGGACATAACGGCCGAAGTCTCCGAACAGAGCGGTGGTGTAGCCGATGAGTTTGGTGGTCATCCACGGCAACAGGAATAACAGCCCGAACAAAAACACCGTGAGCCGAGGCACGGCCGAGAAGCTGGAGTCCTGGATCGAGGTGGCCACCTGGATCAGGCTGACCAACGTCCCGATAACGAGTCCGATACCCAGGATAGGAATAGCGAGCCAGAAAGTGGTCCATAAGGCTTGGCGCACGAGATCGATCGCTAAAGCCGGACTCATGGCTGGTAAAAACTCCGCACCAGGGAACCGACCACTAGGTTCCACCCGTCCACCAGCACAAACAAGAGAATCTTGAACGGCGCCGACAGCATAACCGGCGGTAGCTGCATCATTCCGAGCGAGATCGTAACCGACGCTACCACCAGATCGATCACTAGAAAGGGTAGAAACAGAACTGCGCCGATCTGAAATGACGTTTTTAGTTCCGATAACACATAGGCGGGCACCAGAACAGACAACCCGAGGTCGGAAGGACGCGCCGGCGCGGGTGTATGGGAGACTTCGAGAAAGAGCTTGACATCCTTCTCGCGGACGAAGCGGATCAGGAACGTTTTTAGCGGCTTGACGCCCTCGTCAAAAGCCTGGGAGTTGTTTAGTTCGCCACGCTCTAACGGCTCCCACCCCTTCGCATACATATCCGCCGCGACCGGCTGGATGATCAATATCGTCAAAAACAGAGCCAACCCGATGAGGACTTGGTTCGAAGGAGTGTTCTGGGTACCCAGCGCTTGCCGTAAGAAATGTAGAACAACCGAGATCCGCAGAAAAGGAGTGACGGACATTATGATCGCCGGCAGCAAGGCCAGCAACGTGAGGAGTATGACGATCTGCAGCGGCTGGCTGAGGGAGGCCGCCCCTTTCCCGATGATAGGGACCAGGGGATCGGGCGGCGCGGCGGCAAAGGATGGCGCCGCCGCCAACATGCAAGCTAAACCGGAGACGATTTTCATGAATCAGAGGCTTCCATTTCGCAGATAACCGCTAAGCCGCCGGGATGGATTGCTACCAACAGCCTGCGTTCTCTGACTCGAATTAATTGCAACGAATGCTGCGGCGTCAGCGAAAGGCGTTGCAGGACTTCCATGTCCCGCTGCGTATCCTTGATACGTAAACGCCCGGTCACCGCCACCACTCCCTTACGTTTCAACCACCACAGAGCCAGCCATAAAAGGACTAGAACCATGGTGATCGCGGCGGATTGCTCCATTAAACCCATGTCGAAAGAGACTCATCCCTCCTGGTTGAAATCGGTTATGCGAACTCCCACCGCGTCTTCGATAATGACGATCTCTCCGTAGCCGATCAGCGTGCCGCCCACACGGATGTCGATGTTGTCCCCGGCCGATCGCGGCATGCGAATCAGGCTATCGACATCCAGCCCGAGAATTTCGGAGATGCTCATGATCTTTCGGCCGAGCTCGACTTCGACGTCGATAGGAACATCGGCGAGGTGCGCAATCTCCTCGATCGGAGGCATGTTTGCTCCTGGCGCCTCAGGTCTTGAGGGCGATAGTGTCCTGGCTCATCTGATCCGCGGTCGTAATCACTTTGGCGTTGGCTTCATAGGCGCGTTGGAAGACTATCAGGTTGGTAAATTCGGTGGCAATGTCGACCGTCGAAGATTCTAGCGAACCGGCCACGATCGTGCCGCGCCCGCCGGTCGACGCAGTGCCGATCGCCGGCGCCGAAGTCGCGCCGCTGATTTGATAATCGTTGTCACCGACCGCCGTCAGCGTGGAAGGATTGCTAATTTCCGCCAGCGCCAGTTGACCTACGACCTGCTGTGAGCCATCGGTATAATCGGCCAGCACCTGGCCGCCCGTACCGATCGCGACGGTGCTCAATTGAACCGCGGCCGAACCGTTCTGCGTCTCGGCCGAAAGGGCCGACGGCTGGGCGAATTGCGTCACCGTGGGAGTGGTTCCTTTGTAGAGACTCCAATTGATGTTCAAGTCGGATGCGCCATCCGCCAATCCAGTGATCGGGATGGCGATGGGTGGGTCGGTAGGTGCGGGCGTCAACAACACACCGTTGGAATCGAAAGTGATGCTTCCGGTGACTGGAGCATAGGGAGGATTGGCCACATCGGCATCGGGCACACTGATGGAGTAGTCCCACTGGCCAATCGTGGCATCCTTGGTGAACGTAGTCGTAACCTGGTGACTGACTCCCAGAGAATCATAGACAGTCAAGCTCTGGGAGAAGGTGTCCCCGGTAGCGCCGGAAGCGTCCAGATTGAGACTCATGGACGTGCTTGTAGTGGCCACAGGAGCGCTGATCGTTCCCACCGGCACGACGATGTTGGTCAGCGCACCATTCGAATTGAGCACTCCGTTCACCGAGTTCCAACCTTGGACGGTTTCGCCGGACGCGTCAATCAGGTCGCCGCTGCTATTCACCTGAAAGGTTCCGTCGCGCGTGAATTGTGTCGCATTATTCGGGCCGTTGACCACAAAGAAGCCGTTACCCTGAATAGCCGCGTCGAGCGGCCCCGAGGTGGCCTGCAAGGCGCCCTGCGTAAATTGCGAGAGGGTGATTGGCTTACCCACGCCAAAGCCTACTTGCGTGCTCCCCAGACCGGACCCCAACGCCTGGCTCACAATGTCGTGAAAGGAGACTGAAACGTCTTTGTATCCCGTCGTGTTCAGGTTCGCCAGGTTGTTGCCTACGACGTTGATGGCCTCGGAGTCGGCGGTGAGGGCTGAAAGTGCTGTAGAGAATGCTGTGAACATGATGGAGAATCCTTACGAGCCTTGAGACGCATTCGTGCTGCTGCCGGTAGTAGTGCCGGTGCCAGTGGTTCCGGAGCTGGACGTGCTTGCGGCGGCCGCGGGTGTTAAGTCGGCTTTGATAGAATCCAGATCCGAATGCATGTCCAACTGCTGTTCGAGGCTGCTGAATTGAGCCAGTTGCGCCACAAACTGGGTCCCATCCTGGGGCGATTCCGGATCTTGATTCTGTAGTTGAGCCACCATGAGCTTTAAAAAGGTGCTTTCGCTGGCGAGAGCGTCTAGCGGAGGGCTTGTTGACACAGGCGCAGAGGTAGCGCCGGTCTGCTGAGTCGTATTTGTTCCATTGAGACTGGGAATCATTTCGAATTTGCTCCTGAAGAAGTATCTAAAGTAAAACCAAGTTCTAATTCGTCGAGCCACTTCGGTCTCTGTCCTTGGCCCTGCCCCTGCTGGCGGCCCTCTCCCGGTTGTTGTCCGCCACTGCCTGCGTGCTTCTGCGAATTTCCGGAACCGGTATGCTCGTTCGAGGGTTCATTGGCCGCCGCCGCGGCGCCATGCTCGGCGGGCACCCACGTTTCGGTTTCAAACCCTTTTTTCTCCAACTGGCCTACCAGGTCCCCAAGGTTCGATTGGATCGAGCGCGCCAACTCCGGATCGGTGCTGCGGACCGAGACTTGAATCTTCCCGGCGTTATCGGTAAGCTTCAAGTCGATCGTTGAATCTGCGCCGGGAACACGCAACGATATTTCTTTGGTTTGAGGCGGGTGAGACGCGCTTGTCACATCGCTCTTCGACTCGACATTTGTGTCGCTGGACCCAGCGCGAGAAGGGGCAGGCGTAGGCGGCGGAGCGCTCTTCGCTGGGGCGGCCCCAGAAGAGGTGTCCGTCATGCTGGTGCCCGGATCCGGCTTCGGGACGGTCAGGCTGTTGGCAGCATCATCCGACAGGATAACCTTGCCGTCTTTGTCCGTTTCTCTCGGAGACTGCTTTCCATCCGGCGCCGTGTCTTCATTTGCCGCTGTGGCGCTTGAAATAGGGCTTGCTCCGGACGAGTTGGTTCCCCGGTCTGCCGTAGTTTGCAATTGAGCCCTTGCGGCAGCTATCTCTGGTGTTGCACTGGAAGTATTAGGACCGATCTCCGCAGCTGCCTTGAAGTCAGTCAGTTGCGCGGCGAAAGCCAGATGGCCCGTTGGAGAGGGATCCCGGGCCGGTGAAGGGACCGGCGCCTCCGAGATGGCGGGTTCCGGACGCGCTGCGGTCGCGGCGTTCACCTCAACCGTCGAGACCTCGGGTTCGGCGACCGCCGGCGTACGAGATGAACCTACTTCCGCCGAGGGATCGCGCAGAATCTGAAGCGGCGGCTTTAGATCGACCGGCTTCAATGGAAGGGAAATGGGCAGCCCCGATGGGGAATCTTTATCCTTGCCGTTCTTGCCGAGTTTCGGATCGTCTTTCTTTAAGACACCAAGGCCATTCTTGCTGAAGTCGCCGTTTAATAAGAGCCGCAATGCGGACCCGTTCCGGGCGCCGGCGTCACGGGATTCCACTGCCTGCACAGATGGATCGGTTTGTGTTGCGCCGGGGAGCGGAGGAGTCTGCGAGACTTGAACCGGAACGCCATCCAGTCGATTGACGATGGGAACTGGCCCAACAACCGGCGCGTCGAACAACAGATTCATGAACAGGTTTAAACTGGCCGGGGCCGAGTTCGGTTCATTCTGCGAGGAAACCGAAGCGTTGGCGGGTAAGTTGCCAACAGCGACTGGTCCGGGGCCCGACGCCTCCGACAACAGATTCATGAGCGTGTTAAATTGAGGCCGCGCCGAGTGCAGCGAGGTTTGGGAGGACTGAGCTGAAAGGCCCAGCGAAGGGTTTGCACTCGAAGCGAATCCAGCCGCCGATATTTCCGAACAAATCACATCCGCCACGAATGCAGGTGGCTGGCCAGTCGAACGCGTGTGCAATTACAGGGGGTTAGGGAAGCTCGTAGCGCTACCGAATTGGCGTTTGTTCCGTAATGGCACGATTTCGTCAGCTCCCCTGCGTTCCATATTGAACTCTTCGGCCTTAAACATGGGGATTTCACTGAATATTGGAACTGGCTCAGGGATTGCACCTCCGATGCCGACTCGCATGGATTCCTTAATTATGGCCGCCGCCAGCGGGATGCGTTCGCGCCTGGAAAGCCTCGACATGCTGGCCAACAATCTGGCCAATGCGTCGGCGCCGGGTTTTAAAACCGACCGTGAGTTCTACAGTCTATATGTATCGGCGGACGCCGCGGATGGCAACGAGGGTCAGAGCCCGGTCACGGCGCCGCTGGTTGAGAAGCAATGGACAGACTTCAGTCAAGGCATACTGACTCCTACGTCTAACCCGTTGGATTTGGCCATAACAGGCAAAGGGTTTTTTGCGGTGACATCGCCCACGGGAACGCTCTTTACGCGCGACGGTAGTTTTAAATTGTCTCCCCAGGGGGAGTTACAGACGCAGGAAGGTTATGCCGTGCGGGATCCGGACGGGAAACCGATCGTGGTCGATTCCAGCAAGCCAACCGATATCGGCCTGGACGGGACGCTCCGCCAGGACGGCGTAGATGTCGCCAAGATCAACCTGGTGGACTTCAAAGATCCACAGTCGTTATCGAAGCAGGGTCAGAGCTACTTCTTTGCCGATAACGGAAACGCGCCAATAGCGGCGGCCCAGGCCGAAGTGCAGCAGGGAAAGCTCGAGGGTGCTAACTTTCAAACCGCGGAATCGGCGGTGCGCATGATCACGGTCATGCGCCAGTTTGAAAGTCTGCAGAAGGCCATGACGGTCGGTACGGATATGAACAAGAAGGCGGTAGAAGAAGTGGCGCGGGTGGAATAGACAGAGAAGGCAAAGGGGAACTAATTATGATTCGAGCTTTATACAGTGCCGCTAGCGGCATGACCGCTCAACAGATGAATATCGACAATGTCGCCAATAACCTGGCGAATGCCAATACGAACGGATTCAAGGAGCGCCGCACGCAGTTCAAGGATCTGCTGTACCAGAGCCTCGTACAACCGGGAGCGGCGTCCGGTGCGTCGACTCTGGTAGCGAATGGTTTACAGGTCGGACTGGGAACACGCCCGGCGGCCAACGAGATTATCTTCTCCGAAGGCAATTTCCAAGAGACGGACAATCCGCTCGATATGGTGATCCAGGGGAACGGCTTCTTTCAAGTGCGCCAACCCGACGGCACCACCGCCTACACGAGAGCGGGCAATTTCCAATTAGACAACACCGGGAACCTGGTGACCAGCGATGGTAATCCGGTTATACCTCAGATCACCATCCCGTCGTCTGCCCAGGCGGTTACCATCGCTTCGGACGGCACGGTCACGTTTGTATTGCCTGGTCAGACCGCTTCCCAGACGGCCGGCCAGATTCAGCTCGCAAACTTTGCCAATCCAGCGGGGCTCAACAGTCTCGGGAGCAACCTCTTCAAGCCCACCGACGCCTCTGGTGAGCCTGTCGTAGGGAACCCGGGCGGAACAGAGGGAATGGGCACACTCATGCAGGGTTACGTCGAAGGATCGAACGTGAATGTGGTCGAAGAGTTTATCAACATGATCGTCAGCCAGCGGACCTACGAGGCGAACTCGAAGGTAGTGAAGGCCGCTGATGAGATGTACCAGCAAGTCAATAACCTAACGCAATGAGAACTCTTCTGCTTTGGCTGTCGATTGCGGCTTCGGCCCCTGGGGCGGAATGCATCGCGATTACCGGCGACAACATCGTGGTGCGCGATCTGGCCCGGGCGATTCCGGAATTCGGCGCGGCGTCCCCCGAACAGGTTATCAGCTTCGCGCCGATTCCTGGAATGGTCAGAGTTTTCAAGGCAGCTGATATCGCGCGGCTGGCGCATCGCTTGCACACCCCATTAGGGGAGGGCGCCCAGCCCGATGTGTGCTTCATCAGCGTGGCGGCAGTGTTAACCGAAGATCAGGTCCGGACCGCTATCTTGGCAGCCATTCCTCTGTCGGTCACTTCGTTGAAGGTTTTGGATTTCAGCCGTTCGCCGATGCCTCCGGGCCGCCTGGAATTCAAAGAATCCGGGTTGACTCAATCCTCCTTGAATGCACCAGGGATTACCGTCTGGCATGGCCGTCTGGTGATGGCGTCGAGGCATACGCTTCCGGTTTGGGTAAAGCTGTGCATTATTGTCGAGGCCAAGACAGTGTTGAGCGCACGGGACATCGAGAAGAATCGCGCGCTGACATCCGACGACTTGACGTATTCGAACGAATCCCCATTCCCATTGTTGGAAGGCAGCCTTCGCTCGATGGACGAGGCCACGGGCCTTATGGCGGTCCGTAATGTCGCCAAGGGCAATCCGGTATTGAAATCGATACTGGAGCGGCCGAAGGAAGTGGTGCAGGGCCAGGTTGTTCATGTCGATGCTATTTGCGGAGAGGCGCATCTCAGTTTCGAGGGGCGAGCTGAAAACTCCGGACGCCGCGGCGACGAGATCACGGTCCGAAATCCGAACGGACGCACCTTCCGCGCTCGCGTGATCGACAAGGATAAGGTTGAGGTTCGTTCATTGGCGGGAGACTAAATTAATGCATATCAGCTCGATTCGTATCTCTTTCTTGCTTTCGGTCTTATTTTCAGTCCTATTTGTAATGCAGCCGTGTTTCGCGAAGAAGCCGAAGGCAGCGAAACCGGATCAATTGCCGTCGCTCGAGCAGTACATAACCGACGTAAACAAGAATCTCCAGCAATCGGTAACGACTTCTCCCGGTTCCATTTATCCCACGGGTGGCCGGTTGGCGGATGGAATGCGCGATCTGCGGGCGAGCCAGGTCTACGATCTGGTCAATATCGTTGTGTCGGAAAACTCGTCGGCGGTTTCTCAGGGCGCCACCAACACCGACCGGAAACGGAGTGCAAACGCATCGATAACATCGGCGTTGGGTCCGCAAAAGACCACTGGCACACTCGCGAACCTGCTCAACGTGGCTGGCGATACTTCGCTGCAGGGAACCGGCACCACCAGCCGGACCAGTTCCTTAACTACAACTCTGACGGCGGAGGTGATCGCGGTTCTGCCCAATGGCAACCTGGTGTTGCAGGGACAAAAACAGATACAAGTGGATTCGGAAAAGCAGATCGTGACCGTGCGGGGTATTCTGCGGCCGAACGATTTGAGCGTGCTGAATTCGGTGGCGTCCAGCCAACTGGCCAGACTGGAAGTGCATGTGACTGGCAAAGGCGTGATCGAGGACGCAGTCAAGCAGCCGAACATTCTGTACCGTCTCCTATTGGGAATATTGCCATTCTAAGTAACGGCCATTAATGCGAATTATAACGACGGGTTTCTTGGCAATTACTTTGGCCGCGGCCGAGCATACGCACGAAACGCGCCTGAAGGATCTGGTTGAAATCGAGGGCGTCCGCGACAATCAATTGCTTGGCTATGGCCTCGTGGTGGGATTAAAGGGAAGCGGCGATAAACAGCAAACCATCTTTTCAACGCAGAGTCTGACCAACCTTTTGTCGAGGATGGGGGTGACCGTGTCACCTACGGCGATCCAAGTCAAGAACACGGCGGCGGTTCTGGTGACGGCGAACCTTCCGGCATTCGGCCAGCCGGGGATACGCATCGACGTTGCGGTTTCCTCTATTGGGGATGCCAGCAACCTCCAAGGCGGGGTTTTGGTGTTGACTCCCTTAAAAGGAGCGGATGGGCAAGTCTATGCAGTGGGGCAAGGCTCGGTGGTGACGGGGGGATTTGTGGCGGGTAAAGGTGGCACCAGCCAGATCGTCGCTCACCCGACCTCGGGACGCATCCCCAACGGCGCGATCGTCGAAAAAGCGCCGCCATCGGTGACGCCGGGTGTGAAGATTCATCTGCAATTGCGGCAATCCGATTTCACCACGGCTGCCCGCATCGCGGCGGCGATCAACCTGAAGTTTGGGGACAAGGACTCGAAGGTAGCTCAAGCGGACAACCCGGGACTGGTTACGGTGCTGACGCCGGCGGCTTATACAGCCAGGCCGGTCGAGTTTATCGCGGATATCGAGAGTGTCACGGTGGAGGCGGATCGTCCGGCGAAGATCATAATCAACGAACGAACCGGGACGATCGTCATGGGAGGCGAGGTGCGAATCTCCCCGGTGTCGATTCTCCACGGTGAGCTTACGGTTGCGATCCAGACGATTCGCGAGGTCTCGCAACCTGGACCGAGGTCGCAAGGTAAGACCGAAGTGGTGCCGGAAGTAAAAGTGAAGGCCAAGGAAGAGAAGGCGCGCGACATCATCCTTCAAAAGGGCGCAAGCGTGGAGGAATTGGTGCGCGCCCTGGTGGGGATCGGCTCTACGCCGCGAGACATTATCGCTATTCTCGAGAGTCTGCGGTCGGCTGGGGCTATCGAAGCCGAACTTGAGGTAATCTAACTATGCAAATCGGGGCGACACTTGCAGCTCTGCCGGGGCCGGATACCAGCCATGCTCGTCCGTCGAAGAAGATCGCGGACGCGGCCAAGCAGTTCGAGGCCATCTTGTTGAACCAGATGTTGCAATCGGCTCGCGCGTCCTCTGAGGACGCCGACACCCAAGACTCGGCGGTAAGCGACTACAGCCAGCAGCAGTTTGCCCAGGCGTTGGCCGAGCGGGGAGGACTCGGAATCGGTAAAATGCTAGAAGCGCAACTTCAGAAACATGAGACTTGACGAAACCAGCGGTAGGGCAGACGACGAGGATTTCAACGGTTCATCCTCGGACCAAGAGCAAGTGGCTGATCCAAAACGACTGGAAGCCCTCCGCGCGGCGGTCGGATCGGGTCAGTATCAGATTTCGGCCGAGGAACTCGCCAAAGCGATCGTGGACGCTCACACAAAGTCTTAGGCCCACTTAATAAGCGTAATCAACGCTGGCGTACTCCATCTTGTAATCCGCATTTGCGTACTCCGTACTTTCGTATTCTCTGCTGCCGTAGTGTTCTGGCGGCCCGCCGCTTACGGACACGGGCGCCTCCATGCTTTCGCATTGGCGCCATGCTTCCAGCAGAGTTGACATTAACTTTTCGGCTTCGGCCAGCGGCGCATCCGCGAAGCTCTGATTGGCTTCTACGAGTCGCCCCCGAACATACATGTAGAGTTTGGAGAGCTGCAAGCTCACATCGCTTCCGCAGTTCATGTCGAGGGACCGATTCAACTCCCATACGATCGCGAGGGCTTTCCGTATCGACTTCGACCGAATCGCTATATTACCCCCCGCTTGCCAGCGGGCCACAGCAATAGAGTCGAGGGCGCCTTGATAGAGGAGCACAACCAGCTTGAGCGGATCGGCTGTCAGGACTTCATTTTCAAAGTAATTCTGATGAGCATTATTTCGCATGATGATTACAAAATCCTTATCGGGAGGAAAGCGGAAACGAGAGCAAAATTACAAACAATCAACAAAAGTCTCTTGACGTCAAGTGAATCCTTTAGTCGCCCTGGGCATCAAATCGAGCATGGCGAAGCAAATTACCGGCATCCACCACGTTACGGCCATTGCCGGCGATCCTCAAAAAAATATCGACTTCTACGCCGGGGTGTTAGGACTGCGGCTTGTCAAGCTGACCGTCAACTACGACGATCCGGGGACATACCACCTGTATTACGGCGATTATTCCGGGCATCCCGGCACCATCTTGACCTTCTTCCCGTGGCCAAATGTTCCGCGGGGAACTGCGGGCGCGGGACAAATGACCGTTACCTCCTTCTCAGTTCCGAGGGGGTCGTTCTCCTATTGGCTGGAACGGCTGGGCGCTGCCGGTGTCGACGTGCGAGGACCCGCCTTCAGATTCGACGAACAGGTGTTGTGGTTCCGCGATCCCGACGGCATGGCAATAGAGCTGATTGAAGGCGAGGACACTCGTCCGGCATGGGACGGCGGACCGATTCCAGTCGAGGCGGCGATCCGTGGCTTTCACAGTGCAACGTTGGCGGTGGCCCGCCTGGACGCCTCCACCCGCCTGCTGACCAGCGTCATGGGTTTCCGCAAGACGGGTAATGAGGCGAACCGGCACCGCTTCCAAACGGGTTCCGGCCAACCGCATCAGATCGTCGACCTGATTGAGACACCGCGCCAGCAGCGGGGCCTGCAAGGGGCGGGATCCGTCCACCACATCGCCTGGCGGGCGCCATCCGACGCCGAGCAATTGGAGTGGCGAGCCAACTTGGTCTCCGCGGGGCATTCAGTAACTCCCGTTACGGACCGCACATATTTCCATTCGATCTACTACCGCGAACCCAGCGGAATACTCTTTGAGATTGCGACTGATCCGCCAGGATTCACAGTGGACGAATCGCTCCCAGAACTGGGGCACAAGCTGGTTCTACCAGCGTGGCTCGAGCCGAGCCGTGAGGAGTTGTCGGCGATTCTTCCCAAGTTGGAGCGGTTCGAGGTGCAGCATGCTTGACGCCTTTGTTCACTTATACGTCCCCCCGCCGGGCGACAGCAGAGATACCCTCTTACTGCTGCACGGGACCGGCGGTGACGAACACGACTTGCTCCAAATGGGGGCGCATCTGGGAAACGGCTCCGGTCTTCTAAGTCCGCGCGGGAAAGTGCTCGAGAGCGGCATGCCGAGATTCTTCCGGCGGCTGGCGATGGGTGTGTTCGATATCGAGGATCTGAAATACCGAACTCACGAACTGGCACGCTTCGTCCAGACCGCGGCACAACACTATGGCTTCGATCCGGACAAGGTGACGGCGCTCGGGTATTCGAATGGCGCCAATATTGCTGCCGCTCTACTCTTGTTACACCCTCGCGTACTGGCTGGCGCGGTGCTGCTGCGGCCCATGGTTCCTCTGGTTCCCGACCTTCTGCCCGATCTAAACAGTGTTCCGGTGTTCATTGCCGGCGGCCGGCGCGACCCTATCGTGACGCCGGAACAAACCGGGAAACTGGCCGAACTGCTGCGCCAAGCGGGGGCGGAAGTGGACGTGCATTGGTCGCAAGCCGGCCACGAGCTGGGCGCGGGAGAGTTGACTCAGGTCAAGGAGTGGCTTAAGCGGACGCCGATAGACGCAGCCAGACGGGCCTAAAACCCGGCCTTTATCGACATTGATAATGAGATTGTGTTCTTTGAATTGCAGGCTCGGTGCCCGGTTACGGGCGCTCGGGCCGGCCTGATCCACACGTCGCACGGGACAATCGAAACTCCGGTATTCATGCCGGTCGGCACGCAGGCCACCGTTAAAGGTGTGATGCAGCGCGACTTGGCAGGAGAGCTGGACGCTAAAATCATCCTCGGCAACACGTATCACCTGTTTCTCCGTCCGGGTCATGAACTGATTCGAAAGCTGGGCGGCCTGCACCGATTCATGTCCTGGGATCGCGCCATCCTCACCGATTCGGGCGGGTTCCAAGTGTTTAGTCTCAGTCATCTGCGGAAGATCTCTGAGGATGGGGTGCTGTTCCGCTCCCACTTGAACGGCGACGCCCACCTGTTTACTCCAGAATCGACTGTGGATGTCCAACTGGCGTTCGGCAGCGACATATTGATGGTCCTCGACGAATGCCCCAGCTATCCCGCAAGTCACGAGGTGGCCCGCCAAGCCATGGAGCGTACCGCCCGCTGGGCCGCCAGGGGCATGCTGCACTGGCGCCGGCAAAACGCAGCCGGCGGAGCCCTGTTTCCGATTGTGCAAGGCTCGATGTACGCCGATCTGCGAGCCAAGTGTGCTGGTCGATTGCTGGAGTTGGATGCTCCCGGTTACGCCATAGGCGGGCTCTCCGTCGGCGAACCGCGGGCCATCAGTCTGGAGATGACGGAGGTTACCGCTCGGCTGCTTCCAGAGGATCGCCCGCGCTACGCGATGGGAGTCGGAATGCCGGACGAACTTCCAGAATACGTAGCGCGCGGGATCGACATGATGGATTGCGTGTTGCCTTCGCGCAACGCTCGCAACGGATATCTGTTTACGTCTACGGGCAGGGTCATCATCAAACAGGCGCAGTACCAAAGCGATCCCGGCCCGGTAGACCCAGCCTGCCAATGTTATACCTGCCGGAACTTCTCGCGGGCCTATTTGCGCCACCTGTTTCAGGCCGGCGAAATTCTTTACTCGACGTTGGCTACAATACACAACCTCAACCACTACCTTGACACCATGCGCCGGATCAGGCACGCTATACTGTCAGGAGCCTTCCCGGCTCATCTGGCCGCAGTACGCGCCGCAGCGGTAGAATAGGATTTCCACCCGCAGTATTCAGCAATTCTTCCTGTTCAGTTGACTGATTTCCGGGAGGCGGCTCCTGTTAGAATGACGCTACTTACTCTGATACTTCAACAAACCTCCAACCCCATCGTGGGGTTTCTTCCGCTGATACTGATTGTCGGAATCTTCTACTTCCTGGTTTTCATGCCCATGCAGCGGCAGAAAAAGCAGACACAATCGATGCTGAAAGGACTTGAAAACGGCAACGTGATCCTCACGACGGGCGGCATAGTCGGCACTATCGTCACCATTAATAGTAATGATGATACTCTGATACTGCGGGTTAAGCCGGACAACATCAAGCTGACCGTCGCGCGAAGCGCGGTGACCGGACTTGTTCCCGATGAGAAGAAGCAGTAAACCTCCGGTGAGGCAGGCCATTCCTATGTGAGCGGCAGCCCCCGTTTCGAGACGAAAGAAGACATGCAACGAAATCTGAAATTCAAAGTGGCGTTCATTGCCGCCGTGATACTGATATGCATTTATGGTATTATCGGAATCCCGAAATCGAAAGACGAACTGGTCGCGAACTGGCACAAGAACATACGGCTAGGTCTCGATCTGCGGGGTGGGACGCACCTCGTCATGCAGGTGCAACTGCAGGATGCCTTCAAAGCCGCGGCCGATGCCGCCATCGAGCACATGAAGGATTCGATGCGGCAACTCGGTATCGATTATGCCTCGATCGACCATAACGATCCAGCCCGGATCGAAGACGCCGACAAGATCGAAATCGACGTCAAGGGCGTGCCCATCGCCAAATCCTCCGCCTTCCGGGGCATGGTGAACGACCAGTTCGCCGATTGGGTTCTTACCGCGGTCAATTCCACCGATTACAAGATAAACATCAAGCAGAGCGAGGCGCTGCGGCTGAAGGCCGACACCCTGGCCCAAACCATTAATACCATCGAACGAAAGATCAACGGTCTCGGTTTGGCCGAAACGACGGTAGTGCCGACCGGCCGCAGCAGTGCCGAAGCGGAGTTGCTGGTCGAGATGCCCGGCGTGGACGATCCGGCTCGCGTAAAGCAGATTCTTCAGACGCAGGCCGTCCTGGAGTGGGATGAAGTAAAAGATCCGCAGGCATATTCTTCACAGGAAGAGGCGCGCGCCAAACACGGTGGTGTCCTCCCGCTAAACACAAAATTGGTTCCATCCGTGGCCCGCGGCGGCCAACCGCCGGTGTGGTATCTGGTCTCGCGGACCCCGATCGTACGAGGCACCGACATACGCGACGCGCATCCGACGCAAGGGGACGTCGGCCGCTGGGAGACAAATTTCGTATTGACCCAGGAAGCCGCCAAGCGATTCCAACGTTATACCGAAGCGAACATCGGCAACCGGGCGGCCATCGTGGTGGACAATCAGGTGATCAGCGCGCCCACCATTCAAAGCGCTATCAGCGACACCGGCCGTATAACCGGAGCCGGCACTCAGGAAGAAGCTTCGGACCTCGCCTTGAACTTGCGGGCCGGCTCGCTTCCGGCCGGAATCGTATATCAGGAAGAACGAACCGTAGGCCCTTCTCTCGGCGCCGACTCCATCCGGGAAGGATTCCGGGCGGGCGCTGCAGGCTTGGCAGCCGTTGTTTTTTGTATGCTCGTTTATTACCGGAAATCCGGTATCAATGCGACTTTGGCCTTAATTTTGAATGCGATCATCTTGATCGCGGCCCTCAGCTACCTGAACGCGACATTAACGCTGCCCGGGATCGCCGGGATTATTCTAACCATCGGTATGGCGGTTGACAGCAACGTGCTTATTTTCGAGCGTATTCGCGAGGAGCTGCGGGCGGGGAAGGCTACGGTCGCGGCGGTGGATGCAGGCTTCAGCAAGGCCTTTTTGACCATCATCGACACTCATGTGACCACGGTGGTGTCGTGCGCGTTCTTGTTTATCTTCGGCACCGGGCCGGTGAAAGGGTTCGCGGTCACTTTGGTAATCGGTCTATTGGCGAACGTATTCACCGCGATCTTCGTCTCGAAGACCATTTTCGATTTTGAGCTGTCCGGCAAGAAGCAGGTAGCAGCTTTGAGTATTTAGTACGAGTGTACTAAGTTTTTTAAATCAACACGGGAACAATTATCAGGAGCCGGGTGTCTAAGTTTTCAAATGTCCGTTGCGTGGATACAGAGGCTTAGGGGATTTCCGGCGCACTAGGCAGCATGGAATTATTTAAGCAAACGAATTTCGACTTTCTGGGCAAAAAATGGCCCTTTATCATCCTCTCCCTGCTTTTAACCGCGGCGGGCCTGATTAGCTTGGTCCTGAAAGGCGGTCCCCGTTATGGGATCGATTTCAAAGGCGGCGCGCTGATCACAGTGAGGTTTGCGCAGCGCCCCCCGGTGGACCGGGTGCGGGCCGCGCTGTCCGGTAAACTGCCCGTCGAGGTGACGGAAGTTACCAATTCGCAGGACGACATCATTGGCACCGATGTGCAGGATCCGCAAGCGCTCGAGAAAGCCACCAAGACGATCGTGGATACTCTGAACGCGTCGTTTGGAAACGTCGCAGCGGGCAAGTACAACATCAACAGCGGGGGCGCGGCCGGGCTGGAGGAGCGCCTGCGGGACTCGCTGCAGCGGGCCGGCATCGCGATCTCCGAGCCGCAGTTGCAGGATCTGGCGAAGAACATCCTGCAGTTCCGCGACACCCCGCCGCAGTCGGGGTTGATCCGGGATCTGAACTCGCTCTCGAAAGTTCAGGGTGTGACGCCGCAGATTCTGAACGTAATGCGCCAGGAGACCTATCCGGGTGGGCTGACCGTGATCGACCATGAGATGGTCGGTGCGAAAATCGGTGCGGACTTGCAGCGGCAGGCTGTTTTGGCGGTACTATATGCGCTAGGCGGAATGCTGGTTTACATCGCTTTCCGGTTCGAGTGGATTTATGGAGTTGCCGCCGTGATCGCGGTTTTCCACGATACGATCATCACCATAGGACTGTTTTCGTTGTTTAATAAGGAAATCTCCTTGACTGTGGTGGCTGCGCTGCTTACTCTAGTTGGATATTCCATGAACGACACGATCGTCGTGTTCGACCGCATCCGCGAGAATTTGAAATTGATGCGGCGGGAAAGCTTGGAGAACCTGATCAACATCAGCGTCAACCAAACCTTAAGCCGGACGGTTCTAACGTCGGGACTGACCTTCCTTACCGCCGTCTCGTTGTTCTTATTCGGCGGTCAAGTACTAAATGGGTTTGCATTTGCTCTTGTAGTAGGTATTATCGTTGGTACGTATTCCTCGATCTTCATTGCCAGTCCGATTCTGATTTTCTGGCAGGAGTTTCTGGAGAGCCGGAAGAAGCCAGCTAAGGTAGCTGCCGTTCCGGTGGGTGTTCCCAGAGAAGCTGTTCGAAGGGGGACAGCGAAAGTGAAGTAGGTGTGAACTGTGCCGGGCGCAGGAAGGCGTTTCGACCACGTAAAGTCGAAATGCCGGACAACAGCCCGTGCCGGCTCGCAACCTGTATATGCGAAAGGTGAAAACGCGACATGTTCGAGCAAACATTTGTTGATGGCACGGTAAAAACAAAAAGCCCCTGGACAGTATTGCTGTCCTTTCTGGCCCAGATGGCAGTAATTGGCGTGATGATTTTGATCCCGCTGATTTACACTGACAGCCTTCCTAAGGCGACACTAACTAGTCTCCTGGTGGCGCCTCCGCCACCTCCGCCTCCGCCACCTCCTCCGGCCGCCGCGCCTCCTAAGGTCATCAAAGTGCAGCCGCGTCAATTCGATGCCGGAAAGCTGATGGCGCCCAAAGAAATCCCCAAAAACATCGCCATGATCAAAGAGGATGAAATGCCTCCCCCGTCGGCTGGTGTCGTGGGCGTCACGGGCGGCGTTCCCGGTGGCGCTTCCGGGGGTGTAATCGGCGGAATTCTAAGCTCCGCTCCGCCGCCTCCCCCTCCACCGCCGCCCAAGGCGGTCGAGAAGCCTGTCACTCCGCAGCGCATCCGCGTTGGCGGGAACGTACAGGCCGCGAACTTGGTGCGCAAGGTCACCCCGGTCTATCCTCCGCTCGCCAAGCAAGCTCGTATCCAGGGAACCGTCCGGTTTACTGCGATCATTGGGAAAGATGGCACGATTCAGAACCTGCAATTGGTCACCGGGCATCCTTTGCTCGTCGCGGCCGCTCAGGATGCTGTCCGGCAGTGGGTATACAAACCGACATTGCTCAATGGCGAGCCGGTCGAGGTGGTAACCCAGATAGACGTTAACTTTACTTTAAGCCAGTAGTTTAGAACCGAAGAACTCAATTCAACTCGCAGGAGAATACGATGCTTTTACAGATGAAGGTATGGGCGTTTATGCTGTTCCAAACGGAAGCGCCCGCTATTAGTTTCGACCCCCGTCACATGTGGGACCAGATGAGTTGGCTCGCCCGAGCCGTCGTCATCGTGCTGTTCATCATGTCGGCTTGGTCTATTGGTGTCATGATCGACCGTTTGCTGGCGTTCAATGCCGCCCGCAAGCAATCCCGCGCGTTTGCTCCCGCCGTGGCCGGCGCTCTGCGCGAAGGCAAGTTGGATGAAGCGATCAAGATCGCCGACCGTTATAATAAGAGCCACTTGGCGAAGGTCGTCGTGGCCGGATTGCAGGAATTCCAGGCGCACCGCATGAGCGTGGAAATTCCGGGTGAAGAGATTGAAGCCTCAAAGCGCGCTCTGGAACGCGCCGAAGCGATCGTTCACGCGGAATTGAAGCGCGGCGTTAGCACCATGGCCACCATCGGTTCCACCGCTCCGTTCGTCGGACTGTTCGGAACGGTCGTCGGCATCATCAACGCGTTTAAAGGAATTTCGCAAGAGAAGTCCACCGGGTTGGGCGCGGTCGCGGGCGGTATCTCCGAAGCGCTGGTCACCACCGCCGTCGGTCTTTTCGTGGCCATTCCCGCTGTCTGGATGTACAACTATTTCTCGGGGCGCATTGAGGCGTTCGACGTGGAGATGGGGAATTCCAGTTCGGAGTTGATCGACTACTTCTTAAAGCGTACCCAAAGGGTCGCGGCCGGCAAGTAGAGATAGAGCGGGTTGAATTAGCTACCGACTTGGCGGCGGCTCGGTCGACGCCAAGTCCCGGCTGAACAAGGAGCACTACATGAAACTGATGAAAGCGCCAGCCCCCGTGGCGGACATTAATGTAACACCCATGGTTGACGTGATGCTTGTGCTGCTGATCATCTTTATGGTCATCACGCCTATGCTTCAACACGGAGCCAGCGTCGACTTGGTAAAAACAAGAAATCCGATCGCCATGCAGGCCGCCGACAAAGAGGACGCCGTGCTAATCGCTATCACGCGTGATGGCAAGGTTTACCTCAGCCCGGGCAATCAGCGGACAACCCCCGAAGACCTTCCCCAAAAGGTCAAGGATCTGCTTTCCAGCAAGCTGGATAAGACCTGCTACATCAAAGCGGACGCCCGGGCCCGCTACGAGAAAGTGGAAGACGTGGTCGACAACCTTCGGGCCGCCGGAGTTGACCAGATTGGTTTGTTGACGGAGCAAGACAAGTCTGCTAAGAAGCCGACGACGGCGTCCGGCAACGCTCAGTAAGCGGCTTGCGGCTTTTTTGAAAATTGAGTAGTTAAGGAGAAGACTCATGTCAATGGCAGTCGGTGGCCCCGGTGGTGGGCCGAAGTCCGATATCAATATGACCCCGCTCATCGACGTTCTGCTTGTATTGCTGATCATTTTTATGGTCATCACTCCGCTGACGCCGCATGGACTGGAAGCGCTGGCGCCCCAACCCCCGGATAAGAAGAATCCAGTCAATCAAGATAACGACCGAACGGTGGTGATCAGTATCGAAAAAGACAAGAGCATGAAGATCAATCAGGAACCGACCACGATGGACACCATGGGTCCCCGGCTTGAAGAGATTTTCAAGACTCGCGCCGAGCGTGTGGTGTTTGTCAAGGGCGATCCCGACTTGGACTTTCAGACGGTGGCAAAGGCGATCGACATCGCCAAGGGCGCTGGTATCGACAAGATCGGCCTGATGACGCCTAAAATCGAGGCGGGACAATAGAAAATCGAGTGTTCCACGGACCGGTACGGATGGAAAGTCGGTAAATGTGATTTCCATCCGCCCCAATCTGTGATTGAATATCACTTATACCTTATGAAGAAAACATTGTCTGTTCTGGGTTTGGCTGTCCTTGTGCTCCTGGGAACCGGCTGCGACAAACTCAAGTCGAGAGATCAATTGAACAAAGGCATCGCCGCGTACAAGAACGCAAAGTACGCCGACGCCGTCGAGTTCTTCAAGAACTCAGCGCAGCTCGACCCCACAAACATGAACAGCCGCCTTTATCTGGCGACCGCTTACATGTCCCAGTACATCCCCGGGGCCGATTCGCCGGAGAACCTGCAGTTCGCCAAGGCTGCCAAGGATGAGTTCGAGCAAGTTCTGGCGCACGATCCTAACGACAAGATTGCGTTGGCGTCGCTGGCATCCCTGGCTTATCAGGAGGCGCAGGGCGTTCCGGAACTCGACAAGAAATTTCAGAAGCTTGACGACGCCAAGAGTTGGTATAAAAAGCTGGTAGTCGCGGATCCCCAGAATAAAGAGGCCTTTTACAGCCTCGGTGTTATCGACTGGGCCGAAACCTATCCAGTTCGCATGCAGGATCGCGTGAAATTGGGCATGAAGCCCGAGGATCCGGGGCCCCTCAAGGACAAGAAGTTGAAAGAGGAGTTGCGCGCGCGCAACCTGCCGATGATCGAAGACGGCATCACGAATTTGAAGAAGGCGATTGAAATCGATCCCAACTACGACGACGCGATGTCTTATCTGAATCTCATTTACCGCGAACGGGCCGACATTGCCGAAACGCCGGAAGACTACAAGAAAGATATCGATACGGCCGAGCAGTGGGTGCAAAAATCGCTCGATACCAAGAAG